>Ga0207433_10002656_pt1 | contig 35993 bp, 40 predicted proteins | sample YelNatPaOPGAMG01_FD_187559 | JGI IMG/M metagenome (GOLD analysis project Ga0207433, IMG submission 187559) | Hot spring thermophilic microbial communities from Obsidian Pool, Yellowstone National Park, USA - OP-RAMG-01 (SPAdes) (version 3) | ecosystem: Environmental > Aquatic > Thermal springs... | reverse complement strand
GTATATGATACATCTGCCAAACAAGTTCTTCTGAGGTTGTGGTACACGTATTTCTGTTTTTATTATTACCCTTCGCCTCTCCATCTCCTTCTGCCCACCCCTCAAAAATTTTAAATTGAAGTTCTGGGGATAAGAACATTAATCTATTATTAATTCTTTTTTTATCGCAATGTTCACCTCCTAATTCTTTAAATAAATTTCTAATTTCTAAATCTCCAAAACATATTGTGGTGCGAGTAGCGTGGCTTAGCGGCTCTGAAACTCCATATTTAAACTTTAATCTCTCTAATGTTTTTATTATTTTTTCTTTAAACAATTTTTCGTGTCTTCCTATCGATAACGCAACTTGATATTCATTTAAATTTCCTTCAGCTAAATATACACCCAACAACCAAAGAAAATCTGGATTTTTTTCTATTTGATAAATTGTTTTATCATAAATTAGATTATCTAAATAAGGTATAGCAACAAAATCATTTTTAGTTAAATCTTTTGCCTCTTTCCAACCATCAATAGTTAAAAACGGATGCTCTAAACTACATTCTATTTCTTTTTCAATGCCATAAATTTTAATTTTTAATGTATTCCCCTGCCAATGCCTTTTGAATTTTTTTATTACCTTCTTTTTATTTCCCAAATGTGTAATAACATAATCCCCTTCTTTAATATCTGAAATTTTTTTATAACTAAAATCTTCCATTAAAACAGGGGTATTTCCGTGAAAACAACTTCCACTCCCGTCTTGGTTAAAAACAGGAAACTTCCTCCATTGGTCTTGTGGTTTTTCTACCCAATTAACGGGGTCAATTCCCGAAACAATTTCTGAAAAAAGATAATCTTTTTGTTTTGCCACCAAAGGGCGTGTATCTATTAACGCTCCAGTAGATGGTTGTTTTTTGTTTTTAAAGAAAATCATAAACTTTCTACTAATTTATCATAATCCTTCCATTTATATCCTAACTCTTTTATGAACATTTTTTCAAGCTTGGTAGCGAATAAATGCTCTCGATGATAGGGAGAGTGCCTATCGTTTCCTGGTTCATCTTGAATTTTACATCCGCACGGAGCATATTTTTTGCCTTCTTCTCTTGCCCTCTCATAAGCAATATCAAAAACATCAATCTTTTCCCAGCTAATTCCCCTTTTCTTACAAAGAAAACTTTCTATAAGCTCGTGGAGAATAACAGCCAGCTGTTGGTATTCATCGCCAAAAATTGAAACTCTATAATCTATTGAACCATCTTTATTTTTCCAGTAATCACCGACCGGCTCAAATTTTCTTTGCTTATTTTTCGGTATTGATTTAATCGTTATCGTTTGTAATTTCTTCATTGTCTTCTGTTGTTTTATATAACTCATTTAAAATACTCATTCTATTTGGAATAGACGTTGGATAATCAAGCGATAAAAAGTCATGTTCTGGACGATAATACATTTCATCAAATTCAATATTTTTAAGATTATTATATGCATTTTTTACAGCATCATAAAGGGTATTACCAACACCAGTTACTACTGCTATATCTTTATCTAATCCAGAAGTATAAAAATTATTTTCTTTTTTAATAACATCTAGCATCCATACATTTTTATTGTCTTTAATATGAAGAAGCAATTTTTTCTCTTTATTAATATTAAACAACCTAATAGCTACACCAAACTTATATTTTGGATTAAGCTGGTCTCCGCTAAACAATTGCTCAAAGTATTCTGATGCAGATTCAAAAGTTGCCAATTCGGCAAAAATACTATCATAACCAGGACGATTTTTACAGAACTCGCCAAAGTAAAATTTGTCTCTGCTGGGAGAATATAGAACAGACGAATCTCCAATAGAAAGTTCGTTCTTTCTTAAGATATCCCCCTCAAGCGGTTTAAGAAAATCAGAATAAATTTGTGAGTTTTTATCTATCCAAAAAACGGAACAAAAACTACATCCGGTTTGAGGACCGGTATCTCCGGCGCCTAAATATTTTGCTTCAATATCAACATTTACTCCAACAATTTTCCCGTCAAAATTAATACTTTCTGGCGTAAATTCTTTTATATCTAATATTTTTTCTTCTAAAATAAAACCCCCTTCTTCATAATATTTTTTCCCCTTTTTTAATTCATTAATAATTTCTTCGTGATTTTCTTTGGCATCGTCGCTTACAGGAACAACCGTAGATGCTCCCGGACTGTTGCCTTTTAAGACAAACAATCCGTCCTGATTTTCTTCGTTAAGAAACTTTATAGCGTCTTCTATATTTGAAAATTCGTGAACTTCCTGCTCTGAGAATATGGGGTAATGATTTTTAACAAATTCCTTAGCTTTGTTTCTATCTTTTTCCAATTCATAATCTGATTCGGTTGGAAAAAGCCCACGAAAACCAGCCCTTTTAAACTGCTCCGCATAAGGATAAAGATAATTAAAATCACAGAAAATAAAATAATTTTCTTTATCTTTTACCTTTAAAAGCGCCTTTGTCAACTTATCGGCGTCATATTTTTTTAACATCCCATCATACAAAGACAGTCTCTTGTTTTTATCCACCTCCTTTTCGTCTTGTTCAATATTTAGTTTTGACCAATCAGAAACTTGCCCAACATAAACCTCATTTCCTTCTTCCTGAAGGTGATAGGCAATAGGCAAACTCTCACCATAAAAGGTGAAGAATACATAAGTAATTTTGCGGTTGGAGGCATGATTAGAGGAAATGCTTTCTATTTTAACTATTTCCGTGCTAGGATTGTGCTCTTTAATTATTTCTATTTGTTTATCATTGTCCTCATAGAATTTAATTATTCCCAATTCCTTTATTTTTTGCGCCTTAAAATTACCAACCAACTCATCAATTTTGTCGGGGTTACGATTCAATAACTCCTTATCGGGAAAAAATTCTATGGGCATATTAATATTCGGAGCGTTAATTTGTTTCAAAACGCTCCTTATTTCCATTTCCTTGTCGGATGTATTGCCGGTAATAATTACACCCTCACCGCTAGGAATAATTCCTTCGGTAATAACACCATCAAAGTCATAACCAATTTTATATCGATTTATATTCATTAAACAAGTTTAATGACTAAAAACGGATTTTTTCTTTCATTCAAACCAACAACCCTCAAAAGGTGTTTGAGAATTGTTATGTTTTTCCCATTTTTTCCTTTTAGTATTCCTATTTTAGGACTATCCTTAGGAACTTCCACAACAACCAAATAACCAATTTCGTCTTGGCTAGCCGTAATGCGAAAATTGCTCATGCCAATAGACCTCAAATAAGAATCTAAAAATTTCACAGTTGCTGTTTCTTCCATTTATTTTTTTATTTTTAATCGACCCTTTATTTTTTACTGGATTTTTTGCTAGATTTTTTGCTAGATTTTTTGCTGGATTTTTTTGTTTGCCTTGATTTTATTCTAGCTTTTAACATTGGCATAATTGTATTATGTTTTAATTTTCCGACCTTTGATTTATTCTAACATATCTAAAAATTCATTAGCAACTTCTGCTGTATGAAATATTTTATCTCTTATTTGGTTTTTGTTTCTTTGTTTTTCTTCGTTGTCCATATCTTTTTTGGTGTCTATCATATCATATTGAGATATTAATTCTTTAATAAATTCATAATAAGCATTGGCAATTCCATAATTCTTTATACCCTGAATGTTTTCCAACACAAAATCTCTGGTCATTGTTATGTCTTGATTACTGAACCTTGAAATTGTTTTATTGGTCTTCTCTAGTTCATTGTATCTATCAATGAACCTATTCACAGATGCAGCCTGAGAAGGATGAAACTCTTGTTTAATATAAGACCTAATTAGTGGTAAATCTAATGCAGACATCTTTTGATTTAAAATATTTTTATTCAATCCTAATGCATGAGCTGCGAAGTCTGATGTGGATTTTAGAATGTCGTATGTCCCGAAAGCAACATTTCTAAGGTAATAATCTATTTTTAGTGGCGCTACATCTATTCCTATTTGCTTTAATGCTTTTGAACCCATAATAGCCATATTGCTAGTTGACTTATCATATTGCTCTTGGGTAACAACACCTTTTAGATATTCTGGAATAATTGGTCTTTCCAAAAAAGCACTATAATTGAAGGCGCTTTCGAGTACCGGTTTTGCAACATCCGGAATGGCATTAAACGCAAGCATTCCAAGATTAGCTATCCCCCCCTGTCTAAATGGCAAAATATTATCTATCGTACCGACAATCTCGTCTTTTAAGGGAACTGGGTCCCTGCCCAACGCTCTTCTAATCAAAATCTCCGGAAGAACTCCAAATGTTGTATAATAGGCATTTCCCAAAACGGGGAGATAAAAGAATTTATTGGTTCCGGGAATTGGTATATTTATTCCAGACAACCTTCTCCAAAGCGGCAACTGTTTATATTCTGGTTTAAAATCTTTCTTTTCTGGGTCATATTGAGAAAGCGCAATCAATAACTGCAGGGCCGGCATCCAGGCAAATCTCTTTGTCGTTCTAATTGGGTGCTGAAATAGGGTCTTTACTTCCTCTGTAGTAGCGAGAATGTTTGCCTTAAAGAAGGCCGCCACTCGATTAATTCTTGTTGTTTCTGATGTTGATAATCCCCTCGTCCTCCAATGGATTGTTGCGTCAAAAGCATCAATCATTGCAGACGCAATATCATCGGGTGAATCTAATTTGTGTTTCCCCAAAACACCGAGACGAGTCGATAATTCGCTATATTGAGAAATATTTCTCATGAGTTCAAGAAAACTAAATCCTTTATTTTTTTCTGTTCTTAATTGTTGTTTAATGTAGTCAAGGTTTTCGGCAACAAGCCCAGACTGTCCTAATCCATAAAGCGTAGCAACATCATAAACATCATCTTCTGTGGAAAGATGTTTAAACCCCCTAAAATTATCAACAAAAGGAACAAAAAAATTTTCTGCCCTTCCCATTGCGGTTATGGTATCACGAGGAATATTGTTAACCCAGAAAATTGGAGAAAGGGTAGTTGCTAACTCTCTTTTGAAGTTGGTGAATTTAGAAAACAAAGTCATAGTCGCACCAAATGAATTGTGGTGTCTTGTCGCCTGTATGGCGTCCATTAATTTGGGGTCTAATCTAAGATAGTGTACTTCGCCATTTATCATTACCGGATGAACATTTGGGTCTGCAACGCTTACTCTATACATTTTTAATAACTCTGGATTGTCTTGAAGGTCTTTTCTTATTGATTTTATTTCATCTTCTGTATAGTCGTGATAAAGTTTTATAATCTTAATAGCTTCATCTATGGTCATGTTTATCGGTTTAAGCTGGGGATTTGTTTCTACCGAAGCGAGGGCAGATGGTTTTTTAGAAGCGTATTGGTAAATACGTGCCAATGCATCGTTTACAAAAACATCTCTAATGGTACTAGCAATTTGGGAAAATTGGCTAACATAAGGGTCAACCAAATCGGGTCTTGTTGAACCAAAATATGGGCGATAAATTGTATTTGCTTCTGCCGCATTAAATGAAAAATCATTATTAAAGATACCGCCTCTTCTTAAAAGAGGAGTCAGTCTTGGATATTTTGTAATTTTTTCATAAAATTCTTTAGTAATGAGCCCACTGTCAACCATCATTTTTCTAATAGCATTATTGAATTTTTCGATATCGTTCTCAAATTTTTCTATGCCCGGAATAAGTCTTTTAGCGTCTCTTATTGCTGATTCAATATTATCAGGGGTATAATCACTTGGAACAGTTATATCTTTTTTGCCTGAATCTAAATCTTTTTGAATTCTTGTTTGAAATTCTTTTGCTGTTAAATAAGCCCCAGCGTGGTTTCTCAATTCAACTGGAATTTCGTTCCAAATGCTGTGCAGGCCTGGAGCAAGAAAAGAATTTTTAACCTTGCGTGGAGATTCAAAATTTAGAACTGCATTTATATCTCCAATCGCCCCCTTATCAATAAACCATTTAATAGCACCATTAATTCTTTCATCAAGAGTTTTAACTCTGTTGTAAATAGATTGGCTTGGTTTAAAAATAGACCAAAAATTATCAAACTCCTTAAACCTTCTAAAAACATTTATCTGGTCCATGTAAGCATTTTCTATCCAATTCCAGGTTTTTCTTACAAGGCCACCAAATCCTTCATCTTTATATGTCTTTTTAATATTGTCTGTTAATTTTTGTTCATTTTCTGCTCTGATATTTAATCTCATTCTTTCAAGGGCCGGCGCTTCTTGAAGCATAATATAATCCATTCTAGCCTGATTTAAGAAATCCCATACCGCTGGTTCTTTTGCGGTTATCAGTTCCTTCATATAAGCAAACGTATGCGGATATTTTTCTTCCATTTGGGAGACACCAGACAACCAATCGGCCATCATTCTAGCAAATCCCTCTGATGCCCACTGTTCTTTTGGATACTGTGTCATTACACCCGTCCCAACTAAATTTTCAATAATTTCTTCTTGGGCCAATCTTCCGGCCGGAGAATTTGGCATCGTGTCAGTAATATTAAACATGGCATCTACAATATGCCCACCAGTTTCATGTAAGAAATTTTTAAAATCATAATGTTTTTGTTTTACCAATTGGTCTAAATAGGCCTCTCCCTTTACTCCAGGACTCAACCTTCCTTTTCTGTAGGCTACATTTAAGACCTTAAGAAAATCGGATATTATTTGTGTTTCTGTTTTTATTTTGTTTTCCTTGATATTTATCGGTTCCCAATCCCCAACAAGGTTATCTGGGTGTTTTTCTAAATATTCAATGTCTTTTGGTTGAAATTCAGCAAATGGCGATGGGGAATTTTTTTCTTCCATTTCATACCTAATAATATCTTCCTTAGCTTTAGAGCTAACCACATCATAACTCATAGAATTCTTCATAATTTCCCCAAACTCATTCTTGTAATTAGGAATGAGGAACGAATGTAATAAATCATTTACATTTCCAAAGCCAAATTCTTTTATTAAAGAATTTGCATCTCTGGGAGTTTTTGCTCCCAACACCCTTGAAACCGCACTTCTTAATCCATCTATGCTCCCGTCAGTTTCTTTAAAGGCATCTATAATTTTTGACATTTTTTCGGTGTCTAATGATTTGGGTTCTAATCTAATATTGTTAAAAACGTTACTATCACCATCTCTTGCTAGTTTTATAATATTGTTGGCAATATTGTCTAACGCTCTATCTAGAATTGCCCACAACCCATTAGATGATTTTGCTTTATCAATCTCTTCTCTTGCTCTGTTTATAATTGACGGCGAAAAATCTGTGTATGACAAAACATATTTAACATAAGATTTTTGGGATAATGTAGCAGCTTGTTTTCTCTCAAAAGAAACATCGCCACGATTTAAAAAGTCGTTAATATAACCCTTAATATTGCTAATAAGTTTTTCATCCTCAGAGGCCCCTTTCTTTGCATATAATATTAGATTGTCTGTTTCGTCTGGGTTTTCATAAATTCCAATTTTTGCATCTAACCCACCAAATGCATTTGGAACCAACTTATAATCAACATACCCCTCATTGGCATCTCTTTTTGCTATTAGTTCTAAATCTAAATATGATTTGACATCATCACCAAAAATATCCCTTACACCAAAGGTAAGGTCCTTTTTTATTTTCTCTATAGCGTCAGAGGTTTCTATTCCTTTAAGTACACCTGAATTAGCCGCTTCTACTGAGCGGTGTAGGTTTTTTATGATTTTAACTGCATCCTTAGGAGAGCGATAACCTAAAGTAAGAAGGCGGTCGGAGTATCCTTGTCTCCCGTAATTTCTTTGAAATTCGGGAGTTGCTTCAGTCGCTTTAATGATATTTTTGAAGACTTCTGCTGCTTTTTCTCTTGTGTCTTCCCCAATGAATTTTCCGGTTCCCCTTGTTGCGTAACCCTTTGTTTCTCCATAATTTTTAAAAATATTGTAGACCTTTGATTCGAGAGTGCCGTCTGTGTCAAGAATGGCTAAACGATAATAATTATCTATGTCTGGAATAATTGTTTTAAACTGTATTCCCTCTTTGTTTATTATATCAATTACCTGTTTAATGTCAAACTTGTTTTTGGGGAAATCAATAAAATATAACATATTGTCTCCATTGTCATCTCTAATAAAATAAGCAGAGCTCTTTTGATAGCCCAACAAGCCCTTTAATGCCGCCAAATATTCAACCATTGATTGGTCTTTTAAATCTTTAAATTCCACATATGTGCTATTTTCTGCCCCATCAACCCACTCCCCTAATGCTTTATGGACCGATGCCTCAACGCCAAAGTCTTGTGTAATCTTTTCAACCGCCTTATTAAAACTTTCTTGTTTGGGAGAATCAATCATTTTTAGGGCATAATCTAGCGTGGTGTTTTCTTTTGTGTTTGGAGAAACAAATACAAAAGACGAGGGAACGCTTTTGTCATCTTTATAAATAGAACCAGCATCCTTAAAGAAGGACCTAATTTGTTCTACGCTCTCTTTATTTGTTAATTGTTTTTCTTCTGGTTTGGTTTCGATTGGTTGTGTTTCTGATACAGAACTAACTTCTGGTAATTTTTCCAAATTCTTTAGAGAATTATCAACTAATGCCCCCTCTATCTGTTTCATTGTAGCTTTTGTACCACCCATTGCTCCTATAATTCCCCAAATAGCCGAATCAATATAAGCCTTTTCTAGGTCTGGTTTTTCGCTAAGCGACGACAAAAAACCAAAAGCTGCATGTATTCCTATTCTTGGTGCGGCGCCCTCAATTAATCCGAGACGACTTAAAAGTGGAACAGACGCAGCAGATGAAACCGCAGACGATATTCTGTCTTTTATTGGTGAATTAATGGCTTGGGTTAATTGATTGGTTATTCCCAAAGAAACGCCCAAATTAATAGAATCCCTTATATATTGTTCCGTATTTTTACCAGCAAGGATAAATTTAAGCCAATTTGGAAACTTGTCCTCAAAAAACTTTATTGCCTGCGAAGTGAATCTATTTTTAAGAAAGGTTTCTGTTGCTTTAGTAGAAATTCCCCCCACCAATGAAGTTCCCCCCACCGCTCCTGCTGTTCCTATAAAAGTAGCGGTATAGACTGGATAATATATTGCTTTTTCCAAAAAAGTTTTTGGTTCATACCCATTCAACTTTTCACTTGTATCAAACAAAGAAATAGGGCTTCCTCTTACTATCGCATAAGAAAGAGCACCACTAATTTGTTTATCTGTTTCTGTTGGTGTTTTTTGTAATTTAGAAACAATGCTCTCCTCTTGTTTTCTTTTTGCTTCATTTAGGTCAGCAAAGGTTTTATCTGTAATAAATTGAAAATAATTCTTATTATTATTAATTGCGCCCGCTATATTTGAAATTAAGTCTGGAATCATTGGCTTAATTTCTTCTTTCTGTGGCGTGGTAGGCACTTCCGGTGTTGACGAAGCAATACCAGTTGTCGGCTGCGAGGAGGTGCTTATATTGGTAGTACCACCAGAAACACTTGGAGAAACATTGGGTTGTGTAGTTTGTGCCGTTGGTTGCTTTTTGGACAAATAATTAATAACAGAACCAGCCCAAGATGACAACCTTTGCCATAACCCAGAATTAGATTTCTGAACTTGTTGTTTTAATAATTCTGTAGATTGTTGTTGATTATATCTATCAACAAATTCATCGTATGGAACTATTGGACCTCTCTTTTGTAATTCATCAATGTAAGACATATTATTTAAATTATTATCTAGACATTGGATTTGGTTCCTCTTCTTGTGGTTGAATTTCTTGTTGTTGTGGTTCGGTTGATATTTGTTCGAATGCCCACAGCCACGGATTTTTGGCAGTTGATACCTCGTTATAAATCCAAGAATCCGGAATAAGTTCCTCTACATGTTCTTTAACAATTTCTTTTAGATTATTATATTGCGGAGAGTTTTTGGAAATAAAAGCGGGGGTATAATTAAGTCCCAGATATTTACCGGCATCTACTGGGTTGGAGGCCAATTTGTCAGTAATAGAATCAATAATCATTCTTCTTCTATCAATTAAACTTTGTGGTGTCGGGGGATTTTTTGTTGTTCTAGAAATTTCTGCTTCAATATTTTTCCTTTCATTCCATATTAATCCACCCAGAGCATCATTTTGTAAAAGCATTAATTTTTGTCTATTTTCTGTGTTTTTCATTGCATCTTTTTCAGAAACATTGCCACGAATAAAAGATTCGAAATCCATATTAGAATAGACACTAGAGGCTGGCGCATAATATCTTTGAATCCTTTGTCCGGTATTTTTATCATATACAGATGTATAATCACCCTCTCTTACAATCTGCAAATTCCTCTGAACCGTTGACATTTGGTCTCTAATAACATCTAATGGAATACCAAGCACATTAGCAGAATCCTCTATTGTAGATTGAGTTTCTGGGGGAAGAGTATCAAAAGAAATTCCCCTACCAGCATAGGTTTGTAAGATAGTGTTTAATTTATTCGATGCCTCTGTTTGGGCATCAATTGTCTCCTGTCTTTGTATTTGCTGGCCAGTTAACATTATATTATAAAAATTTGTTAGAGTATTAAATTTATCCTGCATAAATTGCCGTTGCATATTAATATAGTCAATCTTGGCCTGTCTCACTTGGTTAGCATAATTTAAATCATTTTTTTCAAGAGCTAGCTCTTCTTCTTTTGTAAGATTTTCTATTGATTTAGAAATTTTAGAAAAGAAATCATCTGTAGCGTCCTGAAATTCTCTTATCTTATTACCCAAAACAGCAGGAGGAAGAGCCAATGCTTCTCTTGTTCTTTCCATTTCCCTCATTCCGATATCTTTTTGTGTCTCTATATCGCTCCTTGCCTCTTCAAATCTTTGTTGAATTTCCCTTCTGGCCAATTCTTTTTCTTGATTTAATGCAGCTTCTGTTTCTGCCGCAGAAGGGAATTGGGACTCTATGTTTTGCAAACCACTATAAATATCTTTAATGGTTTCTCCAAGAAAAGAAGCAGAGGCTTCCATTCCGGTTTGGTTTGTAGATGCATTCGGTACAGTGGAGGTAATAGGAGATGTTGGAGGTTGCGCTGGAGGAGTATATGGTTTATATGTATCCCCCGGAATGTCTAAATCTCTAGCGTATTGTCTTCCTGTTATTGGGTCTTTTATAACATCTAATCTAGACATATTATTTAACTACTATAATCACCAGAAGTCGACGAGCTTCTAGCTATAGGTGGGTCAAATAAAAGATTCATCATTCTTTTTCTCGGATATTTTCTAATAAAAATAGTATAGTATTCTTTATAAAGTTTTCTAACATATTCATCATCAACTAGTAATTGTGGATTTAAAATAATTGCCGAATGTAAAGCCAACACATCTCCAATTTCAGGATTAAAATCTCCAAACAAGAAAGAATCAGTTGTAGAAGAAAAATTAGTTAAATAATTTCCGTTAATATCCTTTCCCTTGTATTTTGTATAATATTGCAAAATCATTGTATCTGGAACGCTTAATCTTAAATAATCTATTCTAAAATTATTGGCACCTGAAAAAGATGAAGAATAGTCAAGGTCAAATTGATAAAATGTTATTTGGTGGTCATTAGGAGAACCAACCTGCGTTGCCCCATTCCAAACAAAATCTAATTTATTCCAACCAACCGCAAAAGCCGAACCACCTTCTTGGTTGGTTACAGTAACCTTATAATAATTACTAGCATCACTTCCCCAGTTAAAGGAGATAGAGCTGAAATTGGTTATTGTTGGTAAATATACCCAACACTTAAAATGCCCAACGTCTTTCTGTGCGTATAAATCTTGAGCGGTTACCGTTCTTTTTAAACTCGCTCTATTTAATCCAGAAAGAGAGACATTTATATCGAACCTCAAAGAACCGCTCCCTTCTTTATAAGTATAGAGGTCATCAGAAATATTCGTTGTGTCATTTAGTGCTACCCAATTAGTGGCATTATTATAATCGAAGGAATCGATAGGAAAAGAAGCTACGCTATTTTTTGCCAATACAACCAATTGCCAAATACCACCAGCAGTATAAACACCACACAACCTTGTTTCTGAAGATATTTTTTCAATTCTTTCAAAAAGAAATTCCGCTGGTTTATATTTAAAACCACCGTATTTATTTAATTCATCATTGTTGTATCTAAGAGATATAATTTCCCCAAAACCTGCTGGCAAAGAATAAACATTCTGTTCTTCATCAAAATCGAAAGCATATTCCATTTCATATCCAGGAACACCAAATTGATTAAAAACAAAAGAAGCGGCAGAATCAATTACCCTAATTGCTCTCGAGGTATCCAAATTTTGATTGCGAGAAAAGTCTTTTATTTTGGGAATAATATCATTTAGGGTCATAATAAAATGATGACATAAAAACGACTATCTTTCAACTGTTAAGTTTGGTTGATAACCGACCTGTATTTCTTCAACGCCAAATCCCGGATATGTTGTACTCCTTATTTCAATCTTGAACCTAATCCATTCCGATGTTTCCCCAATATCAATAATTTTAGATTGTTGAGCGTTATCAGTAATTGTGTCGGGAATCTTTTTCCAGTTTCCCCAAATAAAATAACTTTGTCCAGTTGGATTACTTAAAAATCCCTCATCTAAAACTATAGTCTTGGGGTCGGTTCCAGTTATACTAACAACATGTGCCATAAGTCCGCTGTTGTCTCCTTGAGTAAAGAAAACCTCATCCCCCACATTAATAGAATCACCAACGACACCATATGGAACAGTAAATGTAGTTGAATTAACCCAAGTCGCCGTAGCAAATTCATTTTGATTAATCATATCTGATGTTTGATATTTGATAATAATTTGAGAATTTTGAACCCGTCCCGAGGGAAAAATTCTCGGATTATATTTAATAGCGATATTCCTCCAAACATTATTAATATCCGAAGACGATATCTTGGAAGTAATAAAATAACTTCTTCTTTCGGGAGAAAAAGATGGATTGTTTTGAGCCAAATAACCAAATATTCCATTGGTCCCAGCACTACTAACGCCAGAAACATAATTAATTCCAACAAATAAGGAGGCGCTCGGCGTATCAACAGCGTAAATGGCACCATTGCTATACCCTTGAATAAATGTTTCTCCGAATCCCCTTTGGTTAGTTCGAGATGGTTGCGGAGAAGCAAGATGATAAAAACTTCCCGTGTTAGAACTAAAAACCCAAATTCCTCCATTCATTCTGGGAGGATAACCAGGAATCAAAAAATAGGCATTTTTGTCGCTTATTGCAATTCCATTCCTATGAGGAAGCGATAAGTAATCGTGCTCACGAAAAGAAACGGGAAGACTTCCAGTTAAAACGAAATTACTTCCATTCCAATATCTTAATTGACCCTTCACATCAAGTATATAAAGAATATTATTCCAAACAAACCCTATCGCCCCCCCTTCATCGATGTTTACTTGTCTAATTTGCTCTGAATAGGGGTCGTATTCAAACATTGCCCCAGGGGCACCAGAATACAACTCTCTCGCCCCAATATAAATTTTCTCTCTGGTTTTTTGCATCCACGTAATCGTGTATTTTTCCGGAAGAATTATTGCTCCATACATAACATCATTGTTAGTTGGAGAATGTGGCGTATTAACTCGATGAACCATATTTCCATCGCTTATAAACAGAATGGGGGTATTACCGAAAGTTAATAAAACATGTGGGAGATTTACCTTGAGTGGGGTCTGCGCCAATCCACCATTTACGACAGAATCTGTCCACCAATTGGTTTTCCAAGTTGTTGTGCTAACATCGGCACTAAACCGAGCCAAATCAGAACCATTACTAACCCCAGAAACAACAACAATATCCTGACCACTAGCGTTCCCTGTAGTTTGTCCGGTAATTTCTATATCTGCATCATTTAAATTGGTGGGGGAATTAGTTAAAGTATCTGCGGAAAAGGATTGACCAATCCAATCGGCTTTGTATATTTTTTCACAAACTGCCCAGTAAGAATACGAACCAGAAAAAGTAGAAAAAACAAAATCAGTCGCCTTTTCCATTCCAGGAATATCTTGATTAGTTGTATAAGGAAGAAGACTGTTCCCGTTAACAACCGCCCCCAATACATAATCTAAATCAATATTGTATGTTTCTCCGATATCCCCAAAGTATGTTCTAGCATTAGAAACAACCCAGTCTTTTTGCTTTTGTGGAAAAACTGCTTTAGGCATTACCTTCTAATTTTATTATACTCACGACTTTGCATAAATTCCCAAAACGACATTGACAATGTCTTGTTGTTAGCATCGGTTGTTTTAATTCTAACATCAATAATCATATAAAATGGGGCCTGTGCGGCTTTTGGCAGATGAGAGGTAATTACACCCGCTGGTCTAAAACCAATTGAGTCGTTTGGACCCTTAACATAAAAAACTATCTTTTCATTAGGATAATATCTGGCTTCTAAATTATAAGAGGTTGAAGAACTAATGGTCATTAAATTGATTTCTTGTATTGTTCCACCACCATCACAACTAACGCCCTTTAATGTATTGTTAACTATTTTAAATCCATAAAATGAGAAACTAGAATTATTAGAAGGACCAACAGTCAACCAGGATTCTAAATTAGAAACACTATTTAAAACTATATTAGTTCTAAATGCGTTTTTTTTGTAAAAAGTTAAAACGCCTTGCCACTCCGGCTGTTTATATATTCTAACCTCATTATTTGCTGTTGCTCCGGTGGAAAGAATCAACTGTTCGGAGTTATTGGTAATGCTTCCTCCCGATGGAATTGTTTGATTATAACCATCAATGCTCTCAAAAAACGTTGACCAAAAAAACATATCCTCCCATATGCTTTCATAAATCATATTAAAAAAATCTAATCCCCTATTTAATCCCAATCCAATTACTTTTGCTGTTCTCTCGTCTAATGGATAATTAACGGGGGGAACATTTCTTTCTGTTATTTCTTTCTTCACCAAATTTACATCCTCCTCTATTTTTGCTAATTTATTTTCTAAAGATATAATTCTATTTTCGTCAATCATAATAATAAAAACACTAATTAAGAATAATATAACCAAAATCGCAAACAAAATCTTCTTCATATTTACTATTCTCCTTTTCGACCTTTTTATTTTCTTTCATTTTTTATTTCTCTAATTTCTACCTGAAGAGCAACAATGGCTTTCCCCTGTTCTCTAACTTCTTTCCATAATTCATTTATCTCATTTCTTATATCAATCAAATCGTGAAAATACTCATTATTAACCCTCTTCTTAAGTTCAGCCACATCTTTTATGGCATTATTATTAATTTTACCATTTATTTTATTTAAGACAAATTCTATTAGGGGCCTAATAATAAAAACGATTGATAAAGCAATAACTCCCGCCCAAGATATATCTGATAAAATTTTTAATGTTTCTGTGTCCATAATTATAATTGTGTAAGCAATAATCGGCGACGAGAAGAAGATAAAATAACATAAGAAATATAGACAGCACCTGAACCCCCAGAGCCAGGAGGCCAATAATACAGTGGGTCAAATACGGTTCCACCACCACCACCACCAAAAAGTCCACCATTACCAGGGGAATAATAACCCGCATTAGTACCATTTGTTCCACCATATCCAAGATATGCACCGCCACCAGTTCCTCCTGTTCCATAAGTACCATTACTTAACGTACCACCACCCCCGCCGCCACCACCATAAGCACCACCATTAGCACCGTTATTACCACGATCACTTGCATTCATTCCATTGGCTGTAGTTCCAGCACCACCACTACCACCACTAGCAAATTGGTTATAACTACCACCGCCATTGTGAACAACATCACCAACCCCACTACCACCAGAACCACCATAACTATTTATACCACCACCGCCACCATTACCAGCAACTATTGTATTATTTATAAAATAACTTTGACCACCATTACCACCAACACCAGACCGAGTCCCAGCTCCACCAGCACCAACAACAACTGTATATCCAGTTCCGGGGGTGACAGATATATTATTTTTTTTACCATATCCTCCACCACCGCCACCAGTATTATAAGTATAACTACCTCCTCCTCCACCACCCCAACACTCAACCGTCACCGAAGTTACGCCCTCAGGACAAGTCCAGGTATAAGTTCCTGGTGTGGTATAAATATCAACGGGGTCTAAATTGTCTAGACAATAAAAATGTGTATAATCTCCTTTATCAACAGCAAATCCCCAACCCTTAACTATATCTTGGGTTAAATAAGCATTTTTAAAACCATATCTGATTTTTAAAATAATTAGGTTTAAAAGATTGATTGGGTTTATAAGTCTTTTAAATTTTTCCCAAAACATATTATTGTTGATTAGATGACGACACCAAAGCCTTTGTTGTTGTCACATATTTAATAATTATCTCCATCGTTTTGTTTGCGGTGGTAGTTGTCGGTAAAGTTGCCCCAATAGCAGCATAATTTGTCCCGAAAGATATAGTCTGTGCCGTTCCGTTATCCGTAAGATAAATCACAAAAATATCACCAACCGAAGGAGAGGTTGCGTTATTTATAGTGATTGCGTTTGCAAGTGCCGTGACATAGTATTCATCATATTGGGATTTATCTGGGGTAATTGAGGTTGGGGAAGTTTGAGTATTTTGGCGAGGATAAAGCCTTTTATTAGAAAGCGACTGGGCATCTGTTGTTCCAACAACAACACTAGAGGGTGGGGTTTTTGTAGACCAAGTATCTAAATTAGCAGACCACGCCTGAACATCTGTACCGATAGCAAGTCCCAAATTAGTTCTGGCTGTTGCCGCATCGCTTGCTCCTGTGCCGCCATCAGCTATTGCTAAATCAGTAATTCCTGTAATTGAGCCACCGGTTATAGAAACCGCATTGGCATTTTGAGTAGCCATAGTTCCTAAAACGGTTGTGTCAAGAGAAAATGTTCCAGCCGCTGTCATTTTTACAAACGAAGGTGAGGTATAAGTAAGCCCAGACAAACTTTGAAGATTGGCGTGATAAGCCTGAACATCTGTACCGATAGCAAGTCCCAAATTAGTTCTGGCTGTTGCCGCATCGCTTGCTCCTGTGCCGCCATCAGCTATTGCTAAATCAGTAATTCCTGTAATTGAGCCACCGGTTATAGAAACCGCATTGGCATTTTGAGTAGCCATAGTTCCTAAAACGGTTGTGTCAAGAGAAAATGTTCCAGCCGCTGTCATTTTTACAAACGAAGGTGAGGTATAAGTAAGCCCAGACAAACTTTGAAGATTGGCGTGATAAGCCTGAACATCTGTACCGATAGCAAGTCCCAAATTAGTTCTGGCTGTTGCCGCATCGGCATCACCTATTAAAGAGCGCCCAAATGCCGTAAGTGGAGTTTCTGCCCAAACACCAACGCCCGTTGTATAAGCAATTTTATCGGCTCCAGTTCCCAGATTTGCTAAACTATTTAGAGTGGCACTTAATGTTATGTTTGTTCTTAAGTTTGTAGCATCATCAGCAGCGGTAATTCCGGCGCCAACAAAATTCATTATTGCCCTCTGCGTAAGAGTAGTTCCTTCTTCTTGAATTGTAGTATAACCACCACCGCTGGTGTCCAATAAATTATATTCAACCCCAGAACTATTTAAGAAATAAAGGTTATGGTCCGAACTTTTAACATATAACTTTCCATAACCAGGTATTGATGTTTGAGCAGTTGTCTCTTGAAGATTCACAACACCGCCAGTTCCCGATTGAACCCACGTGATTTCATTGTCCGTTAATTGTCCAGAAAATACTCTAAGATTTTTGAATGCCATTGTCTTGAAGAATTATATCCCAACGAACAGTAATCCACTTTTTAAAAACTTTTGTAAATAAATTCGCCGGAACAATATTTAGACCAAATACAATTCCATACTTTTTTGAAAGTTCTTTTAATTCCTCGTTAAATTTTTTACCCCTTTCTTCAAAAGACAATTCTTTTTCGTTCATAAGTTCATTCATAAATTTGAAAATTTGTTAAATTGTTTAATATATCTTTTTTTTAATCGGTGATACATTAAACTAATTTCGGCCCTTTGTTTATCTAATTGACTTTTTTCTCCTTCTACCCTGTCTCTAAATTTTATTATATCTTTATAAAGATGTAAATATTCCTGCTTCTCATTCTTTAATTTTTCTATTTCGTTCGAAAGATTTGTTTTCTGCAACTCTAGTTTCTGTAATTCTTTTTTAATTCCTTCCCTTTCTTTTATTTCTGATTTTAGTGTTTCTAAATATAATTTCTGGTTATTTGTATTCTGTATCAAAGACTGTAATTGTTTTTTATATTCTTCTATTTGATTTTCCAATGACAACTTTTCTTTCTGTTTGTTTTCTAAATGCAATGAAATATTATTGATGCTTATCTCGTTTTCTTTCTTGATTTCTTCCTTTCTCTTAATTAATCCCCCAATTTCTTCTAAAAGCAATGCTTTTTCTTTTTTTAAATTATCAATATTGTTTTCTAAATTTTTAATTAATGGTTCTTTTAGTTCTCTTACTTTTTTCAATTCCTCTCTAACAATTTCAATTTCTTTTCTTTTAGACTCAAGCTCTTTGTTTTTTGATTCAATTTGAGAAACTATTACACTTAAATCTTTAAAAAAAACAAGTGCGTCTTTTTTAAGAGCTTCTTCGGTTTTGTCTGTATCTATATTTTGCTGCATATTTTCTTTTGCTTCCTCGATTACAAAAAGCAGCCATATTAGTTAGACCTTAAACTTAACACAAGATTTATACTCGACCCAGTATTAGTTCCATTACCCTGAACGGTAATCTTGTAGGCCCGATTAGCTCCTAATGGAAAATGCCACATTTTTCTGGCGGCGCTGTCTGTTAAAACAATAGAAATCGGATTAAGTGTCAGGGCACCAGAGCTTGAAGATTCTTCTGTTTCGGTAAACCATTGATTAGCGTCTGGGTTTCCATATGGAGAACCATATAATTTAATTGTGCAATTGGTTAAAGAACCCCTTGTAAAATCAATAAAAAGGGTTCCTTGCGTGTTGTTACCAACACTAATTATACTTGACGGGTCAACATCTGCTCCCTTTACAACAATTGCATCTGTTTCTGTAGTTGGAACCGGACTAGTAGTATAACTTGCCCGTTCTGTTGCTTCAGCAAATTTAATTACTTCCATGATTATTTTTTACAAAATCTTTTGTGGGCAATAAATCCGACCTTTTTAGTAAACACCTTGCCACATTTATCGCAAACAAATCCTCTTGGTTCAGCTGGTTCTTCTTGTTTCGGTTGTTCAATAATTTCTTGTTCTTGTTCTTTTGGCCGCTCAACAACAACTTCCTGTGTTTCTTCTATTTTCTCTTCTACTAATTCTAATTTTCTATGCCAATATAGAGCCAACAACCTTTGACCTGTTAAATCATCAATTTCTATCACTCTCCCAGCGGGAATTTCTATTCCCTCAAATTTAAAATTTTCAGTTGTGATATTTTTAATTCTCATAGCTATTTAATGGTTTTGTTTTGATTTTATTTTTGGGCGGGTTTTTGGGATTACTCCTTTCGGATAGTTCCCTTCGGAACCCGCCACAAACCGCCTGTTTTATTCAGGAAAATTAGCTGCTCAGGAATTAAAGACCAGGATTGCCAACAATTCCTCGATAGTCAAACGCACCCACTTTATGTTCAAAATGGATGTCGTAAACAAACACCTTAGTGTCATCATCAAACCAAGTTTCGCTAACAACCGGTTTGAAGATAACATCTTTTAGGGGTGAGAACAATCCATCCACAATGAACCAAGCAGTATCAGAACCGCCATTGGCAGAGGATAGGAATGGAGAAGTTACCATAATCCATCCCTGACCACGCCACACGTTGACATTGTTGTTGTTAGTATCCGGAATCCATTCGGATTCTAATTGCTCCTTAGCCTTCCTAACCTTAGATGGAGGAACAATAATGTATTTCATTCCACCACCCATTGGCATAGGTTCACCAATATCATCAACTTGGTTTTGTAAAACCAAAACCATTGATTCAATTGATGTTGGGCTAATGTCAGAAGCGGTTACAACATTAGAATGAGTTCCACCAATTTTGTCTGGGTGAGACGTAGAGCAAAGAGCAACACCGTCTCCATAGTCAAATAAATGCTTTGCCGTTGCTACAGCAAAAGCCTTATTGAGCCTATCAAATCGGTGTCGGGCCCTTGTATTCATCCAGGCATAATTAAGTTTAGAAACTTCATCTAATGCTTTCTGATACAAGGTGTCTCTCCTTTCAACTGATTCTCTGGAAACTTTAATTCTTCGGGAGAATTTGTATGGTTCAACCGAAGTAATGTAGGAAGGAACATAAGAGGTTTCAGGAAACGCCTGACGTTCCTCAGTTGGTAAAAGCTCTGAAACACCAGTAATAGCAATTGATTCCAATCGTTGTCTACCAACCGCATTCACTTCCTCGAACAATGCTCCAGTTTTGTTTGTGACATCAAGATAGACATTTGCATCATAAGCCGACACCTGCTTTTCTGCTTGGTCGGTAATATAAGCAAATTCCGCACGAACACCCCTGAGCAATATATCAATATCACGAGTAAGCATGTATTACTGATTAATATTAGTCTCTAGTATAGAGAGCTTTTACAACCTTTCCTCTAATTTTAGCAGTCGAACCGCTAATTAATCCCAAAGACAAGACTTGTAATGGAGCGCTGGCGTTATCTGAAGAGATAACGCTTGACTCGTCTACTGTTCTGGCATCGGCCAAGTCAAAATAAACAAATGGCTGATCAGACCCAGAAGTAGTTCCAGCGGCAGCATTCAAATCCATTTCAAGTTCCATTTCAGAAGTGAATGGCACAACCACAGCATAAATTTGGGCGTTTGTAGTATTGTCAGCTGCTGTCGTTACTTGATTAGGAGTAAGTGACGGGTCTTGTCCATATGTAGGATAGACTTCGCCGTTTTTCTTAGCAAAACCAACAACTACTCCCAATAAATATTTACCACCAGCAACATTGGCAGTGGCGTTCGTAGCATAAACAACGCCACTTGTTGACAAAGTAGTGGTAACAGCATCACCAACTTTTACAGTTAAACTATTTCCCAAAAGAACAAGCTGTGTCTGAGCAGTTCTTAAGTCTACAAGAGGTTTTAACATTTCTCTCTATAAAAAATCTCGACCTTATATTTTACCCCTTCTCTTTAAATCCCTGTAGGCCGCCTCCGGAATTCCAGTAATTCTGATAGCTTCCCTGTCTTCCGCAGTAAGCTCAACCTCTTCCTCTCTCGTTTCCTTTCCTAGCCCAGAAAACGCTGAGCCAGAAGCATTCTTGAGAAATTCATCAACATTCCCAGAAAGTTGTTTAATTTTCTGTTCAAGTTGAATGTATTTCTCTGGATTAAGGATAAGGTGAGACCTAATTAAATCTCCGTAAATCAGGTCAGCATCTACAGAACCACTTTTAATTCTTTCAAAGACCTCAAGGACTTTCTTTTGGGATTCCGGGTCAGAATACCCAAAATCTGCGAAGAATTTTTTCGTTGCCTTCGCTCTTTGTTCTTCTTCAAACTTTTCCTGAAATGTTAAATCTTTTTGCCTTCTTTCTTCTCTTTTAGCAGTCAAATCCGCTGTAATTCTTTCTAATTCTTTTTCTAGGGCAGATTTTTTGTTTTCGTAATCTTCTACTGTGGTTTTTATTTTTTCTAATTCCTCTTGCTTTGTTTTTAATTCTTGCTCTGTTTTTTCAAGTTCCTCTATTTGTTTCTGAAGTTCGTTATCTGTGTTTAACATTTGTGTATATTGTGTGTATATATTATGTGTTTCGACCTTGAACCTTCGCCCGATTTAATGGGGCGGCGACCCCCAGGTTCTTATTTTATTTTTATTTTTGGCATTTTAATATTTTGTGTTCTAAATGATTTTACCGCAATTCCCCTAATACTTTTCATTTTAATTGGCTTAATCCTCAGTGGCTTTATCCTAGAAATATTTGTTCTTATCCCCGGTTTATAGGCTAATGGTTTTCTCCTAGTCATACTTCTATTTTTAATCCCTTTTAAAAAAATGTCAATGCTTCGAGTGGTAATCATTATTATTTCATGTGCTTAAAGGTTTCCATCTGCTTAACTCTTTTTTTGCAGCTGCTTAATGTTTTATAAACCTTTGGGTATAATCCGCCCTTGCTTCTTTTTATTTTATATCCACTCGAAACCTTAATGCACGGCATATTATTTTTTTTATTTATTCGACCTTTTTAAACATATTTAAACATATTTTCTAGGCACCTTTGTCTTTGTTCCATTTTTGAAGGAAAGTATCTCTTGAAATTGTTTTTTCTACTTTCTCCTCCTCAACTTTTACTTCTCCAACATTTGAAACATCAAATGATTGATATAATCTATTTTCTGCTAATTGTCCTCTAATAAAATCAGGACTCCTGTCTTTAAAGGCAAGATTTTTTAAAATCATCATTTCTCTCTTTTTTAACCAATCTTTCAAATAAGGAACCCGTGAAAATGATTCTTGCCAGACATTTACACCCTCAATGTTGTCAATCGGATAAAAATTTTCCTTTTCCAAAATAACACTCCATAACTTTTCTGGTTTTATAAACTTTAATAAAAATTTAATCATATAATTATTTTATGATTATCTTGTTATATTTTTTAAAATATTTTCTGGTGCTATTCCCTCATTAACCATTCTCGACCCGGGGCCACTTGGTCCAAACATTTGACCCCTTAATGTTTGGTTATAACGATTAACCTCTGGTAATTGAGATGGTTGAGGAACATTGACCGAAGACACCCCAAATCTTTCTTTTTCATATTCAGCCAAAACCTCATCTTCTACCAAATCGGAAATATTTTCATTAAATTTCTCGGTAATTCGGAATAAAGATTTTTTAGGAGATAATAAACCAGTATTTCCAAAAAGATTCCAAATTGTAGTAATATAATCAAGATAAAGGGCCCTTTCTGTTTCTGGAGAATTTTCTATTTCAAAATTAATTTTAATATCAAAGTTTAATGATTGTAATGCTTTTGGTGTTACCTCAATAATTTCAACCCTTTCCTTTCCCAAAAGAGAACGTAAATAAGATTCCTTTCTTAGTTCTTCTGGGGGAGAAACATTGTCTGCAATTCTTATTTCTCTATTTCCCAATCCACCACCGAAAAGACCAACACCAACCAATGACAAAATTTTATGAAAATATTTATTACCAAGAACCTTTTCTACCTTTTTGGCTGTATAAAATTGAATCATATTTTTCAGGACCAACCAAACTTTTTGTTCTAATAAGTCCTGATAAAACAGAAAATACAATCCAGCAGTTTCTCTTTGTTGTTGAGATTCAATGCTTTTTTCCGTAGCGGAACGTGGTTGCTTTGTTGCTATAATTGGACCAACACCACCAGAACCAGTTCTTTGAATAATTCCCTGAAGGGTTGTTAGCGCATTCCAATAAGAACCAGAAGTTGGAGCAATTTGAAGTTCTCGATAATTGGCATTAGGGTCACCCTGAACCTGATAAAACCTTCCGGCCTTATATTCTAAACCAACCTCAATAGATGGGTCATTGGTAAGAATAGGAGCAGCAACAGACCTCTCTTCTCTATCAAGCAACAACTCCCACATTCTGTTTAATGCTTCCTGTGGAGATTTAACCTTTTGTGCTAATGGCATTCCATAAAAGAAATTAGCATCAATTGGTTCAAAAATTGTTTTTGCGAAAGGAAGTTTTTTATGATTCCAGGGCAGTGGAGCAACTTCTTGTCCTCCCCTTCTTTTTATTGGATTTAATAATACCCCATTGGCAATAATAGCATATTGGTCTTTAGCAGCATTAAAATATTTAATAACCTCCACAAAGTCCCCGCCCCTCACATCGTAAGCCAAAAAGTCTTTAAAGATTGAATTATCAGCAAATTGTGAACCAGGATAAACAAAGTCAATGCTTTCATACCCCTCGAATGAATTTTTGAAATCTGACCACTTCATTAATGTTCTCCAAATTAATTCTTCCTGCTCTTGAATGTTTGGTTCCCAAATCTTAGGAACATAAAGGTCTTCTAAATTAACAATAGTCTCCTTAACATCTGACTCATCTTTAGTATCTTCTTCATATTCGGTCTCTCCAGTCTCTGGATTATGAAGAGTAATGTTTTTTACTTTCTTAACTCTTGAATTATAGGCAATAAATGTAACAACGGTTCCGTTGATAACGTTATAAAGAAATTGCCAGAAGTTTTCTATTTTTCGATTTGTTTTTCTTCGCCAATATTCAAACAAGTCCTTTAAAATTGTTGCTTTAATAATATCAAAACCCTCAACACCCTCGAATACCGGTTTTAATTTTAAATTGGCTATTTTGGACAAAATCTGAATTATCTCATTCCTTGTTTCTGGAAAGAAAAATTGTGGAGTGTCTTGGTCAAAAGAAACAGGAAGATAACCCCAAAATTTTTTTCTGGCCTCTAAAAGATAATTAGTTAATGTCTGGTTATTAAATTGTTTATACGGCTGCTCTCTTAAACTTCTCCATTTAATGTATTTTTCATAGACATCAAAAATAAATTCTTGAATATTTTTCGGTGGGCGGTAGAATTCTTCTAATAAAATCTTTTTGGGATTAGATGAGTTTTCCATAATCCAGCCTTATGTTTTTAACTCTCGACTTTATTGAATTTAGAGTTTTCACGGGGATTAAATTTAATTTTAAAAGCCTTATAACATTTCTTATCTTATCTAAATGATAATCTATTGTCAAATCATTTGTTTGTTCTTTGGTCATTAATATCTTATAAATAATAATTCTTTTCCAGAAGAAAACAATCAATTTCTGGTCAGGAAACAAAACCGCTCCTATATCTGGGTCAATATCCTGAACCTTTTTAACGAGATGTTTAACGAAAACCTTATCATACCAAACATCTATTTTTTTCTCTTTAATTAAATCCCTTCCTAGCATTTTATTAATATTTTATTAATACCTTAACTTTCTCTGTTTTTACTTAAATAATCCTGATAAGATTTCATTTTTTCTTCCTGAGAAGATAAATTAATTTTCAAATTCAAAAGGGTGAGATTGGGATTTTTGTTCCCTATTTTTGACATGTGATACATAGAATAAATATCTCTCAATGCCTTGCTCTTCATTCCAAGATTAGCCTTTTTAATATCTTTAGGAGACAAGAACTGAAGAATTGTATAAATCTTATCTAGGGCAATGTTTTGAATTTCCCATAAAAGGGATTCGGCCTTTCCTATTGGTGGAATATTTTCCTTGTAAGAAGAATCAACAATGCGGGGAACTAACTTCCTATCTTCATCTACAACCATTATGACATTCGTTAGAACCCTCTCGTATCCACCGCTTTTTAAAGCATCATAAATTTCTTTGGTAATAAAAGCGGGCCTTGCTCTTAAGAAATCAAGAATGTTTTTAAACTTAATAATTAATGTTTTATATGCTTTCTTTAATTCATTCTTATCATTAGACGCTGGCAACAAACCAAACCAGGAAAGAATTGTTTTTAGGGTTTTCAGCTCTATATCCGTAAATGTTTCTATTCTACTCCCAGAGCCGCTCTTTAGCGCTTTTACGGAGTTTTTTCTTGCCCCGAAGAAGTAAATAATCCTAACAATCTGTTCTTCCGTTAAATTAAAAATATATCCAGTATCTTTTGACGAATTACTAATAACTGGATTTTCTACAACCAAATCAGTTTTTTGAAGTTTTTTATTCATTAATATGATTGTAGAAGAAAAATATTAGAGTGTCAATAAAGTGGTATGGGAGATAATGTCTGAATTAGTGTGAGGGGTATAGCAACTTCTCCAGACCAAAACACCGAACATACCCCCCCCTGACACCCCTTTTTGTATTGTCTTATACACAAAAATGTGTCGCACAATATGTATTGTCCGACACACACACAAACAAAAACGAGAAAAAATGTAGATTTGATGCGGTTTTTTTCAAATATGATTGATTTTATAAGGTTGGTGATAAGGGCTCCAGTCTGTACTTTCCCACCCCCTTTTACAATCCAACACCCCCCCTACAATTCCTTTTTGACTTTTTGAGCTTATATATAGAAAAAGGTCGCTCATTCATTACAAAACAACAATATGAACTCAAAGCTAAATGTATTAGATATCACTCTTTGGATGACTTGTCCAGTTTTAGCTTCTAAAACCAAAGACAGCGCTTCAGTGCTATCAGTTATAGACAAAAAGGATGGAGCAATCAGAGTTCTTAATAATGCAACGAAGCGTATATACGAAGTGTCAATTCAACATAGCATTACAAATGAACCATACTTGAAAATCAGCTATCAAAACTTCAGCCGAAAATTCTATCTTGCAGTAGCAGCGGCACAAAGCATTGATTTATCAATGCTAAAATAACTTCTGGAGGCTATTTTATAACGGGAATTTAAAGAGGAATTAGGAATTGAAAATAATAAAAAGTATATATAAAAAGGTCGGCAAAAATTATAACGAAATAATGACAAAAAAACATTTTAAGCTAATAGCTTTTATTTTAAAAAGAATTTTCAGCGAGCTGAACTTATCCTATCAAGACAAAGAAACGATTTATAGCTACTTTATCAAATACCTTCAACAAGAAAATGAACGCTTTAATGCTACAAAATTTTACGAAGCAGTTTTTAAATAAAGGTCGGTTTTTTAAAAAAAACAACAATGAAACTCAAAAAACAACAACCAAAAAATGTAATTAAAAAAGTCAAGGAAAACATAGAAAGCATAAAGCAAATATACGGAAACGAATGGCAATGGCAGGATATACCAGCTTTTATACGCTACCAAATCAAAAAATAAAGGTCGGAAAAAAAATTCAAATAAAATGTCCACGCTAAACTTTCATAAACAAAATGCAAGTTATTACTATGTTATTGAAGAAGACGAGAACGAAGAGTGGAGCTTAAAAGAAGAAGAAATTATAAATGCTTTAGAAAAGGTTGGATATCGGGATATCAGGCACCTAAATCAATGGGACAACAACAACAGTAAAATTATAGCACGCAAACAGATAGAATTAAATTTTATTAGCGCTTACATTGAAGTCATTCTACGGGCTGGATATTATACGGGCAGCAATCTTGATTGGAACTACAGATATGAAGACTCTGAAGGCAACGTTATTGATATTGAAGAAGATTATAGCAGCGATTTTTATGATTATTTAGATGAAGAAGACAAAGAATTTGCTAAAAAAATAAAGAAAGAGCAGACAAAAATAAAAAGGCTTGTCCAGGAAGAAATTGAAACATTAGAGAAAGCATTTGCTAAAATTACCACTCCGTATGTCCTGGAAGGGGTTTTTAGCAATGGCGAAGGTGTATATCATAGGCTGGACGGGCTTGATTTAATCAAAAAAAGCAAAATAAAGGTCAACTAATTAAATAAAAAAATATGAAATTAAAACTCATTACCGAAAACAAAAAGCCGTTTTTAGTTCTTAAATACGAAAATGACGAGTGGGGCAGGCTTGCAAGCACATACGAAAAAGTGGGACTACAGCTTGCTGAAGCTCAAAAAATATACGGAAAAAACATCAAGGGCAAAATATACAAATTGTCAAACAATGAATTAGCAAGCTATCTACAAGACATTGACGATGTCATCAACGATGTCAACGAAAACATTGTTTCTGCTACTGGCAGGGTCAATCTTGGAGTATTGCGCATCGTTCCTAACGAAGAAAACGAAGTAAAAATACCGCTACCAAAATATCTTAATATCGTTGAGTTTAACGATATGGTGCATTTCATTGGCAGAGCCTTAGAAAGGCTTTTGTCTACAATCACAGTCGCTGAAGTTAATATCATTCAATCATATGAAGAATAGATATATTACTTCGCTTGGAGTTGAACTGGAGGGTGGCATAAACGAAAGCGGACTACAAAAAATAAAAGATTATATTAACAACAACAATCTTCGTGAATTCTATTCTTCTACTACGGACGGGTCGGTAGAAGTTAGAGGGTTTGATATATATAACGCAGAGCTACGATTTTGGCATCCAAACATCAGTCAAGTCCTGAAATTTGTAAAAAAGTGTTTTAGTGCTGGCTTCACGCAAAACGACACTTGCGGCAATCACATTCATATTAGAGTTCCTGAAAACATACTTCCATTATTAGAATTGCCGTCTTTTTACTTCCAATTTATTAAAGAATACAAAATACATTATGCTAATAACAAAAAATTTTTAGACAGGCTATCTAATAGATATTGCTCTGCAAGTTATATAGGTTCAAGAGTTGTAAATCAGCTACGCAGATACGGCAGTGGCAACAGATATGCTTCCATCAATTTTCTTTCATTATTTGAACCTCAAGCTACAGTTGAATTCAGGATATTCCCTCATTGCTCTTCTATAGAAGAGTATAAAGAAATGGTTGAGTGGTTTATTGAAACAGTAAATAAACTAATTAAAAAACAATTCAACAAAAGATTGGCAACAAAACAAATAAGCGCTAAAACCATACCGCTAACTGACGGATACAACCTGCAATTAGAAACAATCACAAGCAATGAAACCTTTACTGATTACCTAACAAAAACAATCAACAACAAAAAATCAAAGGTCATTTACTCATTAAAATAAACAATGTGTGTTATAACTATAAATAAAAACAAAAAACTAAAAGAAAGCGACATTAAAAAAATATGGTCTCATAATCCAGACGGGGCTGGTATAGCTTATTATGATGCTAAGGGCAATCTCTTATACAAAAAAGGACTAATGACTTTAAACGATTTTTTAGAAACTTATAACAAAATACCATTACCTCATATTTGTCATTTTAGGCTAGCTTCGGTTGGTGGCGTTTCACCGCTTCTAACGCACCCGTTTGCTATTTATGAGACAAATCAGACAGAAGGCAAAGCTAAAGCATTGTTAGTCCATAATGGACATTTCAGTAATTACGAAACGCTATACTTCTTCCTGCTATCAAGGGGTGTTAATTTTGGAGAAAACGGAGTGAGCGACAGCTTTGTATTAGCTAAAGCGCTATCATTACTTCCTGCTCACAAAATGCAGAATTTCATTGAAAATGTAAATAACAATTCAAAAATAGTAGTGGCATTTAACAAGTATAAAATTATGAAATTTGGAAACTTTGAAAGTAAAGGCGGCATAGAATACAGCAATTTATACTGGAGCTATAATTACTATAAATTTAACAAAACCACTAACAGCATTGGCTTTAATCCTATTAAAGATTACAAATTTAACTACCAATTTAACTACGAACCCGACGACGACACCGAAGACAACACTGACTACAAACTTGAGACGGAAAACTATATACCATACAGATACAGACAAAATAGGATTGGTTTTGATATATAGATTTTTAGTAAACAAAGGTCGGACTAATAAATAATTAAAATTATGTTTGCAATAATTTATTGGAAAAACAATGATACCTATATTGACTTCGTGAAGAATGACGATAGAAGTATTAGAATTTTTGATAGCTTAAAAGAAGCTGATAGATATGCCAACGAACACGAACACGAAATTGGCGAAGCCAGAGTGGTTTCTTTGGAAGGGGTTGAAGGCGATTATGAGGACATAGAAAACACGGAAACGGAAATTGAAGATTTACCAGAAAGCGTTCTTCTAAAAAGAATGAACGAGATAGAAGATGAGGCCATTCATAGATTTTTAGATAAGGCGGATTTTGATGTAATAGAATGGATGACAGACGAAGAATTGGAAGAATATAAAAAACTATATCGGGAATACTGGGGAAGCGGGAGCTATCAAAGTAGATTTGGAGAGTAATAGCTTGTTAAAACTAAAAAGGGACGAAAAATGACTTGTTTTTAATATGGAAAATCTTACAAAAGAACAAAAAGAATTGATAAAGAAAATTAAAAGAGCCTATAATACATTTCTTAAATCAAGAGACGAATTATTTTATTTGTTTAATTTAGCAAAAAAGATAAAAATTCCTATTACTCAATTAGCCAAAGAGCTAACAATAGACAAGTCGGCGGTTTGGCGAAGAATACAAAGGTCAAGTAATAAACAAAATTAAACAACCATAAAGGTCGTAAATAAAAATAAAACTATGAGCGTAAGAGCATATAGAGTAAATAAAATTGATTTTGAAAAGCCAGAAACATTTAATCTTTGGCACGATGAATTTGTAAGAGATTTTTTTGAAGGAGAAGGTTTTTTTGAAAGTTTTAGTGATAGTGGTGGGATGGGCGAAATATCAGTTGAAGCATTAAAAGAATTGAGCAGTTTATTAGCTGAAAAAATAAAAAAAGAAGAAGATAAAGAGTATTGGCAATCATTAAAAAATCGCATCGACAAAGATATTAAATGGGCTGAAGAAAGGGGCGATGAGTATGTAGTTTATTATTGTTTCTAATGTTTAAAATCGGCGATTAAAAACTAAATTATGCATCTAAAATATGCACATAAAAATACGAGAATTATTTCAAAAGAGGGTCTTGGTCTCTAATTCTCCAACCACATATAAGTGGCAAAACAAACAATGGCTTGATATTCTTTTAGCCATTCTAATAATGGCTACTATGTATGGATTAGCCTGTTTGTTTGCAATTGCCGTAGGCAATTAATTTGGGCAATTAAGTTAAAGGTCATAAAAACAAAATAACAAAACAATGATTAAATTTATTAAAAAGATTTTAGGAATAGATATTCTTGAAAAGAAAGTAGATTTTCTTTTAACGGCTCACGAAGGCAACAGAAACATTATAGCTCTCATCTTAAAAACAATTAACATTTCTCCACAGAAATTCGTTGAGCTAATTCATTTTAATCCATACGAACTCATAAACTATAACAAAGAAGTATCTCAACTAATGGAAAAAATGATGGACGATATAATAAAAAAAGAAGAAGAGAAAGAAGAAAAGAAAGAAACTGATTAGCGCCTATATCTAATTATTTTTGTGGGAGTAGTGTCGGTAATCAAATTGACGGCGAGGTTTTCTACGGCGGCTCTTAAGTCAGCATTTTGGTCGTGAACTGGCTTATCTAAACCCTCTGGGTTGGTAGAGGTTTCTCTGGATTGAGGGTAAACTGAATTAGCAAGAGCATCGTATACATCTAATGCACCACTGTTATCAGCAAAAATTGTGCGTGTTAACATTTTTTTAGTGGCTGTGCGCCTAACACTATGAGCTATAGCCATATCGTTTATTCTTAAGAAGATACCTATACCAGCTAATTCCTGAAAAATAGAGGTATTTGACTTAATCATTTTCTGACGATGAGCCGCCTCCCCACAATACATTATTGGTTGCTTCCACGAATTAAATCTTTTAATCAAATCAAGCTCAAAAGAAAGATAGTCACTTTTTTTAAGGGTGAATTTTTCGTGTGTAAATTTATTTTCTAATTCATAAACCTCCTGTTTATCAAAGTCAATTCCTTGTTTTAAGAAGGGGTAATACCAACTCAAGGGTTTATTGTTTTTCTCCATACCATCTATACAATAAAAGTTAGTATTATCTTTCTGAAAATAAACTATTGCGCTTTTGTCCCTGCTCCCAAAATCAAGTCCCAAATAAAGGGGTAAATTAGGATTGTATTCTATGTTTCTAATTGGACAATTTAAAACTTCTGGATAGTAGGAAAGTGTCGGGTCGGAAAAATATTGGATTTCTAATTCTGCTCCAACGGAAAGGGGGTCAGACTTTCGTCTTTCTTGTTCTTTTTTAAACCACTCCTCATCTTTGAATGGGTGCAAATTCCAAGTAAGGGTAATAAGCTTCCCCTGCTCCTTGAAGCTCTCTCTTAAGGTTCGGGCAAAGGACGATGGTTTTGCGGTTGAGATAGCCACACGGCAAGGAGAGGTATCCGTGCTTGAACGCCAACTTTCTCTGGCGAACTTCCAAAAGAATAACTCGTCCATAGCCAAAAACGAAGCACGGTATTGGCGACCAAAATCCGCATTAGCACTTTCACCAGCGATAAAATTCATTTTGTCGGGGTTAATAAATTTTAAATGAATATCATGTTCAGACTTCCTAAATTTAGCTGGTCTCATCCAAAGTGGCAAAGAATAATAAGCATAACGAAGTTTGCCAAATAAAGACTGCGGAGTGCGACCGCTATCATCAACCGCCTCTTCCTTTCTTGAGCCAATCAATCCATACCACCTCTCATTAAAAAGCCACCTCCAAAGCATATACCAAATAATCAACCAAGTAGCTCCCATATCCCTTGTTTTTTCTATTAACAAATCCTCGCCTTTTTGTTCTGCATCCATTACTCTTAACAAAACATCTTTCTGATAGTCAAATAAAAAGAACGGGATGTCTTGGTTTTCTGGTAAGCGGGGTTCATAAACCAAACCAAACAAATCTAAAAAGGTAAATATATCGTCTTTACAATCCATCAATACCGCAACCCTTTCTACTGGGTTAATCTCTGCCGTTTGTAGTCTTTCTAATCTATAATTTAATTTACGCTCAAAAGAATTAGAACGAAGATATTTACGAAATAATTCTAAATTCATGGTTTGATTTTAATTTAATGTTTACACGCCCGTGTAAACAACTCCCCATCGACCTTTATTATTCTATGTTTAGCCGGACAATCCTTAATTTTCTGATTCACTTCTTTTGCCTCTCGGCGTGAAGCATAAACCCCGCAAAGTAGCGGCTCTTTAGAAGAATAACAAAGCAAAGCATAATAGTTTTTAAATTTTATATTTTTCATTTCAGTCAGTTACTATTAAAATAGAAATTGAATTGCATTTCAATCTCTATTTTAATAGGGACTGATTTATTTTTCATCTTTTAATTTGTCTTTATCTTTATTAGATTCAAACGACCTTTGTAATAAAAAATTTTTATAGAATTCGGGGAATCCTGCAATCGCTCTCCTTAGAATATCTTGTCCATATTCATTCCAAAGAAATTCTTTTATGTTTTCTTTTTCTTCCTCTTCTATATCTTTTTGAATTTCTTTCAAAAGTTTTCCAATGTCTCGTGGGGCAAATTCCAATTCTCCATTATCTCGTAGGTGTTGAATTGCTTTATTCCACCTCGCTTCAGTTCTAAAACTATCTTTGAATAATTCCCATTTACCCCTTGCCGTAAATTCACCACGCCAACTCTTTCTATGAACCTCTTTAAAACCCTCTGAAACATATTTTCCCATCATCAACGGAATCTGTTGTCCACCTAAAAGAAATTGCCTTTGATAGTTTTTAACAACAATACCTTCTATTTTAACTCCTCCCAAAACACTCTCTTTTTCTAAGAAAGAAGACAATTGTTCTGGGTTATCTATTTTACCATAATAAAACATAGGAACCACCTCAACATCTAACAAACTAGCATATTGTTTTAATTCTTCATATTTGCTTATAAATTTTGTTCCAGTAGCATCCGAAACACCAAACAATATTAAATTATTTTTGGGCACTCTATTATATTTTAGAACATTATGCTTTTCTGTTTTTAGATATTCACAATAAAATACAGTATTATCAGGAATTTTATCTTGAACACTTAAAATATATTCTATTGCTTTTAAAAAAAGTTTGTCTGCACTTTCGGGATATAATTGAACCCCCTTACTTCTGAAATATAATTCTCCGTTAATTTTACCAAAATCAAACTGTGAACCATCTATTTTTTCTGTAATTTCAACCTCTTCTTTAAAAATGTCTATAATATAATTTTGACCAATGGCAAATATTTTAGGAAATGCTTTTATCATTGTTTTTTATTTTTCTCGACTTTTTTGTTTTAACATTTTCAGGTTCTAATTTTACAATACAATTCCCTCTTTTTATCATCAGACATATTTTCTAATAATAATTTCTTTTCCAATAAATTCATTTTCATTCTAATAAACGCCCTCTTTTTAAATTCTACTTCTTCTTTTTTGGCTTTTTCGTCCCAATACTTTATTTCTCTTTCTAATTTTTGAATGTATTCTTTATCTTTCATTGTTTTAATTTATTTTCCCCGACCTTTTGTTTTAATAAATCTTCATATTTCTTTTTATAAATCTTCGCTATCTCGTCCAACTCCACTTTTGTGAATTGTTTCACTTCTCGTGCTTTTTTCCAGAGTTCTTCCTCTGCTTTTTTACCGTATCTTTTTATTATAACCTCTCTTAAAATCGCAGGCTTGCCAGCACCCCATATGTTGCAATTTATACATTGAGCAAACACATTGGTTTCTGAGAAAAAAACTGCATTGTGTCCGAATGCTTGTATAAAATGCCCAGCGTTCATAAATTGAATTGCATTTCAATTTCTATTTTAATAGGGACTGATTTATTTTTCATCTTTTAATTTGTCTTTATCTTTATTAGATTCAAACGACCTTTGTAATAAAAAATTTTTATAGAATTCGGGGAATCCTGCAATCGCTCTCCTTAGAATATCTTGTCCATATTCATTCCAAAGAAATTCTTTTATGTTTTCTTTTTCTTCCTCTTCTATATCTTTTTGAATTTCTTTCAAAAGTTTTCCAATGTCTCGTGGGGCAAATTCCAATTCTCCATTATCTCGTAGGTGTTGAATTGCTTTATTCCACCTCGCTTCAGTTCTAAAACTATCTTTGAATAATTCCCATTTACCCCTTGCCGTAAATTCACCACGCCAACTCTTTCTATGAACCTCTTTAAAACCCTCTGAAACATATTTTCCCATCATCAACGGAATCTGTTGTCCACCTAAAAGAAATTGCCTTTGATAGTTTTTAACAACAATACCTTCTATTTTAACTCCTCCCAAAACACTCTCTTTTTCTAAGAAAGAAGACAATTGTTCTGGGTTATCTATTTTACCATAATAAAACATAGGAACCACCTCAACATCTAACAAACTAGCATATTGTTTTAATTCTTCATATTTGCTTATAAATTTTGTTCCAGTAGCATCCGAAACACCAAACAATATTAAATTATTTTTGGGCACTCTATTATATTTTAGAACATTATGCTTTTCTGTTTTTAGATATTCACAATAAAATACAGTATTATCAGGAATTTTATCTTGAACACTTAAAATATATTCTATTGCTTTTAAAAAAAGTTTGTCTGCACTTTCGGGATATAATTGAACCCCCTTACTTCTGAAATATAATTCTCCGTTAATTTTACCAAAATCAAACTGTGAACCATCTATTTTTTCTGTAATTTCAACCTCTTCTTTAAAAATGTCTATAATATAATTTTGACCAATGGCAAATATTTTAGGAAATGCTTTTATCATTGTTTTTTATTTTTCTCGACTTTTTTGTTTTAACATTTTCAGGTTCTAATTTTACAATACAATTCCCTCTTTTTATCATCAGACATATTTTCTAATAATAATTTCTTTTCCAATAAATTCATTTTCATTCTAATAAACGCCCTCTTTTTAAATTCTACTTCTTCTTTTTTGGCTTTTTCGTCCCAATACTTTATTTCCCTTTCTAATTTTTGAATGTATTCTTTATCTTTCATTGTTTTAATTTATTTTTCCCGACATTTTTAATTTAAACCAACATCATCATAAGTATCATAATCCACAGTCAATTCTTCTCCTGCCTTTATGTCTCTTTTGGCTACAAATTCTTCTCCGTCTTTTACCGCAACCATATTGGGTTCATTAGAATGATTGAGGAAAAAAGAAATATCAATTGCATTCAATCCTTTTTCTATTACCCAATATTTTCCGTCTTGAAGAGGACAAAAATCCTTTATCATTTCTTTAATTGGCTCTGGTTGATTTTCAATGTCTTTGGGGCTAATTGGAATAAAATCACCATCATAAGACCCCACAAAAGGATTGGTTCCCTTGGGAATGTCCCTAATTGCAAACACCCCAACGCCATATTTACTCGGTTTAAGCCTACAATATACATTACCAAAAGACTTTATTAAGCGTTCTTTTTTGTTCATTTTTTATTTTTGTTTTTTTTCCGACCTTTTTGTTTTAATAAATCTTCATATTTCTTTTTATAAATCTTCGCAACTTCATCTAATTCTTGTTTAGTAAATTGTTTCGTCTCTCGAGCTTTTTTCCAAAGTTCTTCTTCCGCT
>Ga0207433_10002653_pt1 | contig 36042 bp, 24 predicted proteins | sample YelNatPaOPGAMG01_FD_187559 | JGI IMG/M metagenome (GOLD analysis project Ga0207433, IMG submission 187559) | Hot spring thermophilic microbial communities from Obsidian Pool, Yellowstone National Park, USA - OP-RAMG-01 (SPAdes) (version 3) | ecosystem: Environmental > Aquatic > Thermal springs... | reverse complement strand
GGCTGATCTTTTTCAATGTCCTGGTGCGATCCTTTTTAGATATAAAGTTAGTCGTGTCATTACATTTTGGCTGGATTTTAGCAATACAGATAGACCGAACTCAGGGCTGCCTCTTCTAGTTTAAAAGAGCTGTTGAAAAAGCCATTTTAGTGGGCAGCCGCGGACTTATCAGTGTTCGTTGTAACTGAGGTGGCGAAGCTGTGGGGAGACAGAATAATTTACATAACAAGCTTTCCTAACTTTAATGGATAAATCTCTTGTCGGTTCACCAACTGTTCTAGTCACTGGTGCGGGAAGGGGTATCGGCCGCGGGATAGCCATTGCATGTGCTGATATTGGATGTTCTGTTGTAATTAATTATGCTCGTGATAAACAGTCAGCTACCGAGACAGTTGACATTTGCGAGGAGCATCGGAAGTCAGAAACTCAGCGATTTGAAAGAGTTCGGGCGAACATAGCATCAGTTAAAGGGCGGAATTACCTTTTCAATGAGACTATTAAGAGATTTGGTAGAATCGATGCTCTTATCAATAATGCGGGGGTTGCTCCAAAGGTCAGGAACGACATTACCATGGTCACGGTGAAATCATTTTCAGATGTTATCAGAGTTAACCTGGAGGCTCCATTCTTTTTGACGCAGCAGGTCGTAAACTACTGGTTATCAGAAAAGATAAAGCCGCTACTGCCGTCAGGATATACAGTTATGTTTGTCTCATCGATTTCTGCCAACACCGTTTCCACTGATAGAGGCGAATATTGCATTTCAAAAGCGGGGTTGTCTATTATGTCACAGCTCTGGGCGGCAAGGTTGGCAAAACACAACATCCAGGTTTTTGAGTTGAGGCCTGGAATCATTGAGACTGATATGACGCGTAAGGTTAAAGACAAATACGATTTATTGATATCACAGGGTGTCGTACCTCAGATGAGATGGGGGACACCAGAAGATGTAGGTTTGGTTGTAAGCTCGATTCTATCAGGTCATTTTCGATACTCGACCGGTCAGGTATTTAACATTGATGGTGGGTTCCACATACAAAGACTATAGATTGCATTGATTAAGATTGACTATAAGCTTGGGTTCCGTGACCTGAACAGGCAAGTCAGGAATTTAGTTGATCTTTCCGCCTCCAAAATTCAACTTCTTTTGAAGACATGGGATATGAGACGGGGATCCCCTGTCATTACAAGAGACGGCATTTATACGACGAGGAGCTGGACCGATTGGACATCAGGATTTTTCTTCGGCATTCCGTTACTTCTCTTTGATTTTACAGGTGATAGAAGTTTGTTGGAAGAGGCAAAGAAGGGCATTAAAGATTTTATTCCGGCTCACTTAACTCATTTTGGAGTTCATGACCATGGCTTTATTGTCATCAGCACCTATGGCAACTTGCTCAGGTTGATGCATGAAAACAAGATTGGCCACGATGAGATGGAAGACCAATTATACAAGCAGGCGCTCAAGGTAAGTGGAGCTATCCAGGCTGCCAGGTGGATGCACCTTTGCAATGGTTCAGGATATATATATTCTTTCTGCGGTCGGCATTCGCTATTCATAGATACAATCCGATCCCTTCGTTCACTGGCTGTCGCCCATCAGCTTGGTCAACCACTGTTGTTAGAGGACAATCAAAAGGTCAGCTTGTTCCATAGGTTGCTGATCCATGCCGAAACAACTGCTCGTTATAACATTTATTTTGGAGAGGGGCGAGATGCATATGATGTTCGTGGAAGAGTAGCCCAGGAAGCAATTTTTAATGTTGATACAGGAAAATTCAGGTGCCCGAGCACACAGCAGGGGTATTCTCCATACTCCACTTGGACCCGAGGATTGGCATGGGCACTCTGTGGGTTTGCTGAGCAGTTGGAATTTCTGGAAAATGTCGAAGAATCGGAGTTCCGACCGATTGGAGAAAAAGATGCGGTAATTGCTCGCTTTCTCAATGTTGCGAAAGCAACTGCGGATTTTTACATAAATAACACTCCTGCCGACGGAATTCCATACTGGGACACGGGTGCTCCTGGCCTTTGCAATATAAAGGATTACCTTGATCTTCCAGCCGACCCACTGAACAAATATGAACCTGTAGATAGCTCAGCAGCGGTGATTGCTGCTCAAGGATTTATCCGTTTGGGGAATTACCTGGTTCAAAAGGAGCAAACTGATGAAGGGGAAATGTATTTGAGGGCTGGATTGACTGTAGCACGTAATGTCTTTTCGGAACCGTATCTTTCCACAAATTTAGATCACCAGGGACTAATATTGCATTCTGTCTATCACAGACCTGCAGGCTGGGATAAACTTACATCGGGAGAAGCCTCAATGTGGGGAGACTATCATGCAGTGGAGCTCGCTCTTCTTATTTACCGCCTTGCAAACAACGAGAGTCCACCCACTTTCTTCATTAAATGACTTCCAGGTTAACATTTGTCGACAATTAAAAAGGCATGAAGTCATGAATAAACTTACCCGACAGGAAGTGTTGTCCACCATATTGTCTTCGAAAGTTGTTGCGGTTATCAGGATGTCAAATTCAGATGATGCTCTGAGTGTTATCGAAGCTATTTCTCAAGGAGGAATAAGGTGCATTGAAATAACCATGACAGTTCCTAATGCTGTCTCAGTAATTGATTATTTGAAACATTCAATTGACAAAGATGTTTTAATTGGAGCAGGTACAGTACTTACAGAAGTGCAGGCAAGGGAAGTAATTAAAGCGGGTGTGCAGTTTGTTGTAAGTCCTGTGTTTGATCCGAGAATGCTGCAGATCGGGACAGAAGCTGGAGTAGTGACGATTCCGGGAGCGTTTAGTCCAACGGAAATTTACAAAGCGTGGAACTCAGGTGCAGACATTGTAAAGATTTTTCCCGCCTCGGTATTGGGAACTGAATTCATAAGAGGATTGAAAGGACCAATGCCAGATATTCGTCTAATGCCTACAGGTGGGGTGACGATCGATAATGCTGCAGACTGGATAAGATCGGGTGCTTCAGTTGTTGCAATCGGGGGCGATTTACTGGATAAGAAGGCGATTCAAGATAGACGCTGGAACGTCATCTCTGAAAGGGCAAGAAGGCTTGTAGAGAGCTGTCTGTCAGTTACAAATAGAGGGGAGAAAGTTTAAATGACAGTACCAAAAGTGGTCACATTTGGAGAATTGTTGCTGCGCCTTTCTACACGCAACTACGAAAGGATTTCTCAAGCTTCAACTTTTGATATTCATTTTGGTGGAGCTGAGGCTAACGTTGCTGTATCGATTGCTAATTTTGGATTTAGTTCGTGTTACGTTACATGCCTTCCTGAAAATGAAATTGCTGAACTAGCTTTGCGTGAATTAAGGAAACACAGAGTTGACACGAGTTATGTGGTTAGGGGCGGAGCAAGAATAGGAATTTATTTCCTGGAACCGGGAGTCTCGCAAAGGCCCTCAAGAGTGATTTACGACAGGGCGAACTCATCGATTTCACAAATTGAAAAAGGCATGATAAACTGGCAAGAGGTTCTTGGAGACGCTTCGTGGTTTCATTTGAGCGGTATAACACCTGCATTGGGTGATAATGTTGCTGAGGTATGCCTGGAGGCACTGACCACTGCAAAGAAGAACAACATTACAGTTAGTTTTGATTTAAACTACCGTAAAAAACTATGGTCTCTTGATAAAGCTAGATCGGTCATTTATTCACTCCTTGACTATGTTGATGTTTTAATTTCAAATGAGGAAGATATTGGACTTATCTTCCAAACAGAAGCAAGAGGTCCGAATTTTCTCAAGGGAGAGGTGTCCTCCGAAAACTACCTCCCGCTTGCCCGTGAGATTTCCAAAAAATTTAATTTCAAATTCATTGCGATTACTTTAAGAGAGAGTTTGTCTGCATCGGAAAACAATTGGTCTGGAGCTCTATTTGATGGAGCAAAAATGTACGCGAGCAACAAATATAAAGTTACCGTTGTCGATAGAGTTGGAACAGGGGATTCCTTTGCTGCGGGGCTTATTTATAGTATTCTAATGAAGCAATCGCCTCAAGAAGCGCTCGACTTCGCAGTTGCTGCATCCTGTTTAAAACACACTATCCCTGGCGATTTCAATTATGTCACTTTATCCGAAGTCCAGGAACTGAAGGCTGGTAATACTTCAGGACGAGTTCAGAGGTAGTGAAGAAAAGTACGAGTTGATTAATGTGTATTAATCATTATAAATGGAGTGAACTAGAAGTCAGCCTATTGCTCTTTCGTAATTGCGCTGCATATTCAACTGAGCTGGATTTAAGATGAGATTTTTCTATGTGACTGTTTTCTTGCAAGTTGTTTGTCTTTGTGCAAATGCTAATTCTGCATTCTATCAGAGCGATACAACTTATGAAGGGTTCGATCGGAGAGCTAACTTTTTCTTATCTCATTATGACACGATGAAGGCCCCGGACTACTATGCCTGCGCTGCAAAATACGCTCGTGGCATCGACGTTGAGACTGCAGACAAGAATGCCTTAAGCCTCCTTAGACACCCTTCTGGGGACATGTTCTGGATGATAGCTGTAATGACTATGTATCTTCACGGACAGGGCAGGATGAGCAGAGACGTCAGAGAGGGCGTTAAAGAAGCCTGGAAATCCTACACCCCATATAGAGGGGATACCGAAAATCACTGGGTTCAGTACTACTCAGCATTGTTCTTGGCGTCCGAAGAATGGCCAGATATGTCTGGCAAGGAATGGTTTAATGGGAAAAGTTCAAAAGAAAACAGGGATGAAGCAAAGAGTTTTTTGCTGAGCTGGATGAAGGAAACAACTCGAATTGGATCAGGCGAATTTGATAGTCCTGACTACTTCCCTGAGTACTTTAACTCGATGCTTTTACTGGCTCAATTTTCAAGGGATGCCGTTATTAAGAAGTTGGGGAAAATGATGGCAGATTATTTACTGTCGGAGTTTGCAGTTGAGAGCCTTGATGGACAGTATGTCGGCGGATTTAGCCGCGTCTACGAACCTGGAGTATATGAGCCAGAGAAGACTAATGTCAATGCATTTGCATATCTATATTTCGGGCAGGGCGTCCCTATATTGTCCGGCTGGATTACAGTCGCAGCCCTGTCATCGTACCGACCACCAGAGATTATTTACGATATAGCGCACGATAGAAGCAAACCATACGTTCATACAGAAATAAAGAGAGTAAGGAACATCATTCGCTATGCACCGTTGCGCAATCCGAAAGTTTATAAGTATGATTACATTACGCATGATTATGCCCTTGGGTCTCTGCAAGGTGGAATCCTCCAGCCAATTCAACAGCATACCTGGGGATTGTTTTTGACAACTGGGAGACCATATACAACCATTTTTAGTATTCATCCTTACTGGTCATCGCTGGAACTCGGAATGTTTTTTCCTGAGGAGACCGAGACTATGATTTCGTCGGTGACGTCGTCAAAGACCACCTACACAAATCCCGAAAAGTGGACAGGAAGCTCTCCATATGAGAGAACATTCCAGCATAAGAACACCCTGATTGTGCTGTACAAAATTCCTAAGGGTACCAATACTGACCATATAGACGGATTTTTTCCTGGAACGCTTGACACGCTCTTTCAGGATCCCTCGGGCTGGATCATTGCCAGGTCTGGAGATGTTTACATTGGATGGTACCCGTTGCGCTCATTTAATTGGGTCAATGAAGGATTTTACAAGAGATTGCGCAGTTACCATCTTGAAAACGGACTGGTTTTAGAAGTCAGATCAAAGAAAGAAATTGGTTCGTTTTACAGATTCCGCCACCTACTTTCGTTTCGAATACCAAAATTTTCTCAAAGGCATGGAAATCCAGCTGTCCAATATTCAACACTCGAAGGAACTGAGCTTGATTTCGTTTATCCAGAGACACGTCAAGTGAACGGCAAATACGTTGACCTCAGCACCTATGGCTACTATAAAGGCAGATTTCTCCGTTCTAAATTCAACAGCGGCGTTATTCGAATTGAGTACAAAACAAGAGCTATGATCCTGGACTTCAACAAATTGACTATTAAGTGGAATTATCGATAATGGTAGCTGCAGGTTCATCCTTAGAAACGAGTTTGTAAGAAATGGTGATAACGAAAAAGATATGACTCTTTCGATAAATATTATTTAACTTTTTGTTAAAAATAAAATATCGAGGTTTAGCACTTGAATGAAACAAGAATTAAAATTGGACTGATTGGCTGTGGGCTGGCAAGCACATGGCATCTTGATTACTTAAAATCAGACAGTCGAGCTGAAATCATTGCTCTGTGCGATGTCAACAGAGAGAATATGTTAAATGCTGTTCAGCGACTTCCAGAGGGTCAAAGGAGTTCCGTGAGGTTGTATACGGATCACATGGATTTACTGAAATCAGAGAAGCTGGATGCCATTTTAATACTTACACCTCATAAATTTCACTTCGGTCAAATTAAGGCATCCCTGGAGCATGGGCTTCATGTCCTGGCGGAAAAGCCTCTAGTGGTATCTTCAGAAGAAGCAAATCAACTAATATCGTTAGCAAAGAGTGCAAAGCGTGTCCTGATGGTTTCTTACCAGTACCCACTGAGAGGCCCTGTAAAATATGTAAGGAGTCTAGTGAAAAGAGGTGATCTTGGTGACATAGTATATTTTAACGCTATGCTTGGTATTCACTGGCACAAACTAGCAAGTGGTTGGCGGCTGGATCCTGAAATTTCAGAAGGAGGGGCTCTAGTGGATAGTGGCAGCCATCTTGTCGACCTTGTCCTTCACCTGACCGAAGCAAGAGTTGAAAGAGTGGTGGCAGTAGCCGACAACAGAGAGCACAGAGTGGACATCTTTAACTCTGCTCTTGTTCAGTTCAACGGAGGTCGGACAGGTGTGATATCAGTTGCTGGAGAAGGTCCGTTCCTGTTGGATTTAACTATTGTCGGAACCAGGGGTGCGGTAACAATGCGTGATCTTGAAACCGTCACATATGTGAAAGAAGAAAACTTTATTGGGGAGATTGGTACTTATCATCAGCGTAACGAGTATGCCACGGCTGATGCGCTTAAGACGACATTGCCCGCTGAGGAATTTGTGAACTGCATAGCTTCTGGTGACTTCGATGCATCGAATGCAGACCGTGCTTTGCAAGTAGCCCTCTTTACAGAGGCTGTATATAAGTCTATCAAAACAAACGGCTTCGTCTCTATAAAGGGGTGAAGTTAGTTATGAAATTAGGTATATCAATAGAGCTATATAACATTGATGAACTTGAACTAAAGCTCAAAGCCGCTAGCAAATCGGGTTTCAAGCACTGCCAGATCTATTTAAGGGAAGTGGATGTATCAGATAATATAATCAAACAGGTATCGGAAAGATGTCGAGAGCTTGGTATAAGAATTGGCCCTGTCGGTGCATATGCTAATCCACTTCAACCAGGCGACTCACCGATGGGGTGGGATATGGAAAAGGTGAAAAGACTCATTCCCCTCCTGAAGGAATTGGATAGCAATACTATTGTAATGTGGAGTGGCACAGCATCTCATGACTTGTTCACTTTCGACCCTTACAATCATAGTCATTCTGCACTCGAGCAACTTGTTCAAATGACCAACGGCATCCTGAATCTTCTCGAACCCATCAAGGGTATACTTGCTTTTGAACCTTACTATTTGCACGTGCTTCATGACTATCGGTCAATCGAAACTTTTATGAAAGAGGTTGATTCAGATAGGGTAAAAATTGTTATGGACCCTCCAAATTTTATCTCTCCGGATGAGTATGATAGTCGAGATAAGATAATTGAGGAGCTGATAGAGAGGATTGGTCAACACATTGGCATCGTTCACTTCAAAGACTTCTCTCTTAAATCCGACCGAACATGGGAGTATCCTGGACCTGGAGGTGGCGTTCTCAATTACAGATTGTTTCTCGATAAGCTGCGAATGGTAAACTATCAATCATGGGGGATCATCGAGCACGTGTCTCCTTCCGAATATGACTCGGCAAGGAAATTTTTAGAGATACACTTACGAAATTCGGGAATTAATTACGAATAGCTGAGAAATACTCACCCAATCATTCAATCAGGTAATTATTAGCCTTGTGTACATGTTGTGGTCCACAGCTATCGTGGACAACTCACAATTAAAAAGGTGGTATTGCAATGGGGGCAAACTTCTTCATAAAGGAGGTGATCGAAGGTTCACTTATTAAACTATTTTTGAAGGCAACATTTCGTAAATCTAAAAATAATTTCACCTAATTAGGGAGGTACCCTATGAAAAAATTTTCGATGCTGTTGTCAGCTTTCAGTCTGTTGTTCCTGGTTGCACAAAATCTGCTTGCTGGTACCGGGAAACTGACTGGCAAAGTTTTAGACGCAAAGACGGGTGAGCCCGTCGTCGGAGCTAGCGTCAGATTGGAAGGTACAACTCTTGGCGCAGCAGCCGGCATTGATGGGAGTTACGTCATACTTAACATTCCTCCAGGGACATACGACGTGACTGTAACTGCTGTAGGCTACACTAAACTAACAGTAAAGGGGATTATTGTTAGCTCGGACATTACAACATTTCAGGATTTCAAGCTCGAAGAGCAGGCTGTTGGTCTGCCTGAAGTGGTTGTTCAAGCTCAGAGGAAGTTGGTCGATATAACACAGACCACAGGTCGATCTGTAATTTCCGCTGATCAGATCTCTACGCTTCCAGTGGCGAATTTACAAGAAATCATGGCAACCTCACCAAGTACATTCAACGGATATGTGCGAGGAGGAAAACGGTTCGAGACGTCCTATATAGTAGATGGCATTGATCTTACAGATCGTGCCTATGAGCAAGCGAACAATGCTAATAATCTTTTCGTGACTTATGAGGGGCTTAACTTAACATTTAGGCAAAACTCGAATTTGGTCGACTTAGGCACCAATTCAATGCAAGAGGTCTCGGTGAATTCCGGGGCTTCGAATGCCAGATATGTTCCATCAACTGCTGGAGTTGTCGACATTACATTGAAACAGGGAAGGGGTCCGATAACTGGACAAGCAGTTGTAAAATATGCTTCTCAGATTTCTGCAGCCGGTAATAATGTATATACAGGCATCTTGCCCGATGGAACCACTCCAGAATCGAAGTATTTGAATGAAAAGGCTTCTTTAATTGCAAGTGGCAACACGGCGAAAGCGAACAGGTACTCGTGGACACCATCTGAATATTGGTATGGGAATAAACCGACTACAGACGCTGAGTTGAGTATAGGAGGAGGTGTGACGTCGAACCTGGGGTTCATGGCTGATGTGAAATTTTTGAATAGCTATGGTAGATATCCAAACGAGTTCAATCGCTCGTTGAATGCCACTGCTACACTCGATTGGTCGATTGAACCGACACTGAAGCTTACTGCTGTCGGGATCCTGTCAGACCAGGGCTATTTCCTTGGATGGCGAAATAGCCAGTATAACGAGCTATACAAGTTCTATCTTCAGGGAGTCCCGCGATATGCGCTCGGTACCGCTGCAGGGAGTCTCAAGCTGGTTAACAGCCTGTCTGACAAGACGTATTATGAAGTCCAGTTCGCTTATACAGATTCCCCAACTGAGGTTGGCTACATATTAAATGGCGGACAAGTAAATCCCATCGGTGCGACTACAGGAGATTTCATGACATTTACTCCTGATCAGTTGAAACAATATGTGAGTAATATTGACTTGACAAAGTATTTCTCCCTGGTTGCAATGAATGAGAGTGGGAGTCAAGCTTCCTTCACCCCTTATGGCGCTGGTCCTTACAAGGTGTCTCGCCCCAATCCATACTACGAAAATGATTATGTAAAGCAGTATAACCTTAAGGGCGATGTTAACAGCCAGGTCAATATCCACCATCTGTTGACTGCAGGATTTGATATTAAACTATATGACTACTCCCTTCTCCGGAAATTTTCCCCGAGTGGAGTGCTGGAAACTGAAAACTATCTTGTTCACCCGAAACAGTATGGCTTTTATGCACAGGACAGAATTGAATATTCAGGTGTAATAGTCAATGCAGGATTGAGGATAGATGGCTTTGATGCAGGAGCTAAAGAAATTGGAAACTACTTTGCTCCTTATACGCTTGTTCCAGATAGCGAAGTTCTTGCAGGAGTAAATTCAAACGGCACTCCTGAGGTCGTTAAGTTCAACAAAATGGTGGTGAACAGGAACAAGAATATACCTGTCAGATGGTTGCTGGAACCAATGTTAGGCATTTCACATCCTATTTCCGATAGGGCATCGATGTATTACTCCTTCTCCAGGACGATGCAACCTCTCCCTTTCAGTGCGCTCTATGGGATTTCCTATTCGCAATTCCACAGTTCGCTTCCTAATGCTACTCTGGTGGATCAGGACCCGATGATATCAACTAATTATGAGATGGGGCTCCAGTATGCTGCCTCGAACTACCTTGGTATTAACATAAGTGCTTATTATCGCACAATAAAGAACTACAATCAGACAGCATATGCAGTTACCCCCAGAGCAGGAATTGCAAGTACATACTACATTTTGTTCTATAGTGGATATGCTGATTCACGAGGGATTGAGCTCACGCTTCGCAGTAGCTCCCTTCCAATTTCCGACTTGCTCAGGTTGACGGGAGTGCTGACCTATACTTACAGTTATGTTCATCAGTTAGTAGCAGGGACAGCTTTACGCGGTCAGAACAACAATTCGTTCTTCACTCTTGCTGGAGATAGCGCAAAATATGGCGGCGGACTTCCTTTTGGCAATATGAATAATCTCGCTGGTTACGAAATGCCAGTGCTTGGTAACAATAGCTCGAGCTTTGGTGGATATGATAGACCTCACAGGATTTCTTTGGCTCTTTACTTTGATGTACCGCATCCGTTTGCAACTGTGCCATTGACCTTCAGATTGAGCACTTTCACTACAGCGCAAAGTGGATTCCGGTACCCGCTTGTCTTAGCCGATCCACGATCAAGGGCAGTGGGCACAGCACCATGGGACATTAGAACTGATCTCAGGTTTGAAGCTGATATTTCAATATATCATAAACAGATAGCACCGTTCATAGAAGTAAAAAATGTGTTCAATCGCCTCAACATAATTGGGTATGAAAATAGCACGATAGGTCAGCTATTGTGGGAGCAGAAAGGAATTCCTACCGGTGCACTGGGCACTGTAGTGTTCCAGGATGGGTCGAGTGCCTACGATATTGCCAGAGAAGTCTTCTTTGGCATTGCTGTCAATTTTTAGAAGGGAAGTGGACGGAAATGTTACGAAAATTTAGGAGACAAGATATGAAGAAGCTATCATTATTCTTTGTTCTTCTGCTTGCAGGCTTGTGCCCTGCGCCAGGCAGAGCACAGGTGCTGCTATCAGATAGAAATTTGGCGATGTCGATTCAGCCTGCAGTGCCTGATAATGTATTTCCCGGCACTGCGGAAATGATTGCAGGAAATCTATGGGATTCCTTTATGCCGATGTCAACAGGGGTCTACTATAGTGAAATAGCAAATAATCCAAAGCGCTTATGGGACCTCGTTCGGATTGGCAACTTTGATAGGCAGTGGTCGACACCGACAGCTATGTGGCCAGGTGGTTTCCCTTTCAGTTACTACTGGAACCAGGACTTAGTTGCCATTGAATATTCTCCAGGAATTAATCCTAATAAACAGTTGAGTTCTTCTACAGATTACGCTGCGATGATTTATACGAAAGCTGTCGATTCACTATGGCAAGCTCGATTCGGAATGAAGTCATATGTAATAGGTCCTGTTTGGATTAACCCGGATGGTTCTTTAGATATGAACGGGATCAATAGATATGCTCTATATTACGAAGCTGGATTTCCAACGAATCTTGGCGTATGGGTAACATTTAGAGCAACTCAGTACACCCAGCCATGGAATAACTTTAACGACTTTATTTTAGTTAGCGTTACATTCAAGAATTATGGCTTGCTGGATGTAGCAGCTGACGGAAAGCCAACGTCTACCACCAACAAAATAAATGCACTTGCCCTCGGGTGGTTCTCCGGTGACATGCAATCCTGTAACATATCTACTGCTGGTGCAAGGGGAGCGAATTCGTTTGGCGACGCAAGAATGTCGGGATATATAGCCGACAACGACCCGAATGGGAATCCCTGGGCAACTCAGGTTGGGTACGCGGGCGTTAACCCTGCAAATTATTCTAGTTATCCTGGACCGAACTCTAATGTCCCTGCGGGTAAAAGGGACATGGGATTGAATGCGTACACGTACGGTTATTATACCGATGTCTGGTTTGGCAAGACGTGGATTGCTGTGAAGAGCGACACACTGGGTTTGCCAACCTCTCCAGATGCTAACAACATTTATGGCGTCGACGCAATTGGCAAGGGTCCTCAAAGAGGTTGGTACATGGCTTCAGGCACGGGACTTGGAAATCTGGATAACAGATTGGATGCTTCTGTGATGCATACGGCATTCATTGGCGAGTTCTACAAGGACGGAGGTAAAAGTAATGATGCCAGTAAACTCGATCTCTCTCCAAATCCAAACTTTTTCCAGTCAGGAACTCCTGGCAACCCCTTGACATTCGTTCCCAAATCCAATCCTGGTCAACCTGATGGTGATAAGAAGAGCACAAACTCATTGCAAAATGTCTGGGAGGATGGATGGACCAAAGGCTATTCAATTGCCACTAACTTCGATGGAGACTCCTTTATCGGGACTGGGCCATATTCATTAAATGTCGGGCAGGCCATTACTATCACAGGCGCGGAGTATGCTGGATTTAGATTGCCTGGATTGCTTCGTTCCTTGCAGGCTGCAAGATATGCTTACAACAACCAGGGCGTACCAGTTCCGCCATCTGCACCTGATGTCAACGTGTCTATTACGTCACCAGACAACAAGATCCTCGTTGAATGGACAAAATCCCCTAGCGAGTCCGACCCAAATTTTGGAGGTTATAAGATTTACCGTGCGAGTGCGTTTCCTACGTTCAAATCGACAACCCTCGGTCTGAGAACTATGCAGAGATATGTTGAACAAATGACTCCAGGAGATATAGATACAACACTTGCTGATCCAATAAACCCCAATTTTGATGCCTATAGTGAACTGAAGCCTATGCAGGCAGGCTATTGGGGACCATGGAAACTCCAGGCGGTCATTTCCAAAGATCAACTGCAGAAGTATGTCCATCCTGACGGCAGCTACACTTACGCATTTAAAGATAGCTCACTTGATGTCATCCTCGGCTTTTCTTACTGGTACTATGTTGCTCCGTTCGTCAGCCTGACAACTCCGCTTACTATAAATGGACGAACCACGAATCACCTTGAGTCGGGAAGGGTCAATGAGAACGGCGCTTCAGGAACCTGGCAGGGAACATTTCCATGGGCTACACAAAATAGTTTTTATCCAACAACCACCAGCGGCCAGAAGAGTATTGGTGCTACTATTGTCGTTCAGTCGGCTCCTGTTAGCACACAGTCCCTGTCGAGCGGTGCTGTGAAAATAGGTGTCAGGCCCAATCCATATAAGAAGCAGGCATTCCAGGATGTAGGTCTGGAGCACAAGATCCTCTTTTATAATCTTCCTCAGAAGTGCACAATAACAATCCTGGACGTATCAGGTCAAATTGTTGACCAGATCAACTACACTGCCCCCAGCGCCAGCAATGGTACGTTCTTCTGGGATATGTTCTCAAAAGACGGTATCGAGGTGGCCAACGGCCTGTACATTTATGTTGTCCAGTATGATGGCGGCCAGCAAACTGGCTATTTTGCAATCCTAAGGTAAAAGCCAAAGGAGTTTAGTTATGAAACGATCACAATTAACTGTGTTAGCGATCTTAATGATCGCATCTACTGCCTTCGGGCAGATTAGGAAATCAGGAATCAATTCACTAGCATTTTTAAAAATCGGGGTTGGCTCTCGTCAGGTAGCGATTGGATCGGCAGCAACTACTCTAACAGGGGATCCATTTCAAATGTTCTGGAATCCAGCCGGTATCACAGATGAACCTTCTTCGTTTTCGGCGGGAGTTTACTATAATAAGTGGCTTCTTGGTCTGAACCAGGAAGCTGGTGCAATTACTTACTCCGCCAGCGATCTTGGCACATTTGGATTAGGGTACACTACATTTGGTGTAAATGGGATTCCTGCCGACAGGGATTTACTTCCGCCAAGCCTCTCTTACCTTCAAATCGACCAACAGACTTCGTCAACTTACGATTACAGGGATATGGAACTAATTCTGTCGTATGCCAGGCATGTCACAGATGCTCTGTCACTGGGGATTAGTGTCAAATACCTCAATGAAACTATCGACAATATGTCGGCAAATGCCTTTGCTCTGGATGTAGGTTCAGTATACCAGATCACCAGCTTCTGGAGTATAGGTGCACGTTTAAGTAACCTTGGGTCAGATATCAAGTACTACGATATATCCTCCCCTATTCCATTGACATTCTCGGTAGGTACATCATTTCATCGAAATTTCTCAGACGCAGTTGGAGGTGCACTTTATGTTGATGTGGTACAGCCACAGGACCTGTCGCAACTGTTCTATACAGGACTTGATATCAATGTGATCCAGGTGTTTGATGTCAGGTTCGGTTATAAGTTTAACTATTCGAATACAAAAGATGCCGGCAATTCACTTAGAGGACCCATTGACACAAGCATCGAAGGTTTCTCCGCAGGTATAGGTGCAAATGTGAAATTGGTGGATAACAGTGTAAGGTTTGACTATTCATTTACACAGATGAAAATGCTGGATAATGTCCACCGATTTACTTTGACTTTTAACTGGGGTAAATAAATCAGCCAGCACAGTGCTCCAGTTGCCGGGTTCCTGCACTGGAGCACTTTTAGTTTGTCATTCCTTTTTTAAACCCGAACAGTAATTGATTTTTGTTTCAAGTCCATCCACCTATGGGGTGAGGGGGCGTCGCTATAAATTTAGGCACGATTTCGAGCTTATGAGTCCACTTCTCATTCTTTTAAACTATCTGGTAAGGCGGCATCAGTATAAATTTAGGCACGATTTCGAGCTTTACATGTTTACATATTGCGTAATATCAGCACTATTCTATGAAGAAGGTTGTTTAATAAGGTGAGTAATTTAACCGTTTAGACTACCAAAGGAGGACTGAACTAATGAGTAAGCGTCGATACATTCACCTTTCGTATATGTCTTTGTTGCTGGTGTTTTTTACATTAATGTGGGACTACGGGTTTGCCAGGGCTTCAACACTGAATGATTTGTTGAGAGAGGTAAAAATAATTGCTTACCCCGCACACGGAAACCCGGTCGATTCTACTGTTTCAGCAGCAATTAAAAATTCTTTCTCACCTGATGCACGTGTTGTAAAATATAGCGGGGAATCTTCCTCTCCTGGAAATCATGTTTTTAGAATCTACGTAGTGAATGAGTATAAATCTTTGAACGATCAGTTGAGGAAACTTGCTCTGTCGAAAGGGAGCTGGATGTACTTTCGTATCGATGACGACGGATCAGGTGAACTGGTAACTTCCAGCTCAAATCTCATGTATGCGATGTTTTACCAAATCGAGTTATGGAGAGACAACAGTGCTGATGAATTCAAAAAGGGGATTGTCGTTCGGCCTGCCTTTGAATGGCTAAGGAACTATAGCGACTTTCTCGTTGGCACAAGAAGGTACTCAAGATCATTTGACGCCAATGCTTACGTTAAACAGGCCGCATGTCAGGGTTTCACACATATTACAGTTAACGGGCTCGGAGTTCCCCATCCTTTCGAAGAAGGGCCCCCAGGAGATAGCTATTCTGAGTTTTATGATTACACACCCGACCTCGATCAATTTTTCTCTACTCCATTGCTGAAAGGCTATTACCCGGCGTGGTACCTGGAAGCTAACCTGAATTTTATGCGACGCATAGCCGAAACTGCCAGGAGCTATGGCCTTAAACCCGGGGTTGTGATCTGCTCACCTAGAACAATGCCGGATGAATTCTGGAACAGATATCCATTTCTCAGGGGGGCGAGGGTCGATCATCCCCGTGAGAGCTACAAGCCGAGATATACCTTGACCCTCGAGCATCCAGTTGTTAAACAGCATTATCGGGACTTGATTGATAGCCTGATGAAAGCAATTCCAGATATCAGCTTTATTGAAATATGGTCAAACGACAGTGGCTCTGGTTTTGAGTTTGCAAATCGACTATATCCAGGGAGGAACGGCGGTCCGTATCTCGTGCGTGAGTGGAATGATGATGACACCATAGCCAGAAAGGTCGCCGAGAATGTACTAAGCTATTATCATTTAATCCTCGATGAAGCAAGGAAGTTCAATCCAGACCTCAGGTTAATTGTGGACCTCGGCTCATTTACTCCGCTCGAGTTGAAATACATTATTCCAGGCCTTGGACATGGGATCGATGTTGGCGATTGGTCTGGACAGTCGAAAGACCAGATTGCATTCAATGAGAGGATGCAAAAGCAGTGGGAAGCATATGGTGCTGCTACCCATTACACGATAAATGCAACTAATGACAATTCTGTTGGTGTTGTTTCACCTGTTTTCGTTTATAACCAGCTGGTTCATGCGTATAAGGATAAATCGAATTTTCTATTGACAGAGACCACGCCCTGGTCAATTGATCCATACGATATTAATGGAGCAGTGCTACGCGAATTTCAGTTTGATCCGGAGAAGTCAATCATGAACATCCTTCACGAAGTTGCAGAGAGATGGGCAGGAAAAGAATACAGTTCTAAGCTTGTTTCGGTATGGTTGACAGCCGACTCATCTGTGGAAGGTTTTCCGGAGGGGATTCCCTACCAGACTTTCGGTTTCCCATGGTACAAGCTTTCTACCCGTCCTTTCGTACCAAATATCAGCGCTATACCGGACTCTGAACGAGCATATTACGAAAGGTTTATGTTGACTACGTTTAACAATCCAACTCGCATAGATTTGAATAATGATATGCTGTGGAACTTCTTGACTGTTCAACAAGCAGGTGAAAAAAGGGCGGAATTTGACACGAAAACAATCCCTCCAATAGAGCGTGCAATTGAAATGACAGAACGGGTGTTGCAATCGATGAACGGTAGTAGCTCACAAGCAAAAAAGGTATTTACGGACTTGCTAGTACGGTTGCGAGTCTATAGGAACTATATAATGACATTGCGCGATGTAGTTGGCTGGATAGAGGGCGTTCATGGTTATATAGAAGCCCGCACAGAAGCGGAAAGGTCCTCTTACTTGACTAAAGTTAGAAGTGTGGTCGAAAGTGAGATAAAGAATACTGAAGACCTGCTGGATCTCTGGTTTCATAGCCCTGTTGAATTTATGCCTGTCTCTACTATTGGTGAGAATATGCATATTTATGGTGATGACTTTGGACAACTTCTGATGAAGAAAATATCATTAATGGTGAAACATAAGAACGACATCCCATATATAGATCCAAATTTTATGTGGCATATGCCTCACCACTATCCACCATCTCTTAATTAGTATTTAGACAAGATTCGAGATTGTGTCGAATATTCACATTATTAAGTATTCAAGCTCAATTGAATTGCTGAAAGGAGTGAAACAATGATGGATTTACCTGTTTTGCCGACAACCTTTGTTGGTTCCTATTCGCTTCCACGATGGCTGGAGGTGGCGAGAAATCTTTTTTCTAAAGGCGAACTTTCACAGTCGGATCTCGACGAAGCGCATGATAATGCTGTTAAATCCTGCATTAAAGACCTGGAATTATGCGGCCTCGACGTGGTAACTGATGGAGAACTGAGGCGGGAGACAATGGTATATTTCTTTTCTAAAAGAATTGGCGGTTTCGAGAATAACGGGAAGATGAAGCCGATAGGTAACCTCGACCCATCCATTCAAATGCCAGATCCAGTCATAACAGGAAAGATTCACAGAATAGGTAGCATAGGACTTGCTAATCATTTCTCGTTTTTGAAAAAATTCACGACCGCTCATCCAAAGGTGACTGTGACAGGTCCGCATATGCTCAGTAAACGCGCCACTAACCATTATTATGAAGATGAAAAAGAGCTTGTGTTCGACCTGGCAAAGGTGATCAATCTAGAGCTTAGAGAATTGGTTGAAGCGGGATGCGACTTCATTCAAATAGATGAACCAGTATGGGTTGGATATCCAGAAGATATGCCGTGGCTGGTCGAGGCTTTCAATGCGACAGTTGAAGGTATAAATGCAAAGATAGCTCTTCATGTATGTTATGGCAATTATAAATTGAAGAAGCTTTTCAAGGGTGACTACCGAGATCTTTTCCCTGAGATATTGAAGGTGAATGCATCTCAACTGAGTTTGGAATTTGCTGTGTCGGATATGGAACCGCTTAAGTTATTCGAGTCGTATAAGACAGACAAAGAAATAGCTGTTGGTGTGATCGATGTGAAGAACGAAAAAGTTGAATCTCCTGAACTTGTTGCGGAAAGGATTAGGCGCGCTCTGAAGACGATCCCTACGAATAAACTCTGGATCAGTACAGATTGTGGTATGAAGTTCATGCCAAGAGACAGGGCATTTGAGAAGTTGAAGGCTATGGTAGAAGGGACGATTATTGTACGTCGAGAGTTGAAGGCTTCATCCCGGACAAATTGATTTGTAATTAGGATTCGAAGGAGACAATTGAATGTACATAAGGTCTGAAAATGATTACATTGATTCTATCTTGCCGAGAGTGAAGACATTTTTCGATAAGAGTGAGACAGAATATGATATACTTGGAAAGAAGGTGACCGGCTATAGGGACCCTGATGCTCCAAGCACATGGATACGAAGTGTTGCCGATACATTGAGAGCTTACAAGTACTGGAAGAAAGATCTCAAAGGCGTCGTGGAGATATTTGCTGAAACTCAGAGTTCTCAGGGCTGGTTATTCGATTACTTTACCACCTCGCCTGAAAAGGTTCCATGCGAGAGGGAAAACTGGGTTAAATTCGTTCGAGTGCCAAATGAAGCTGATGTCGAATTTAGATTCATAAAAGCGGTATATCAGGTATGGCAGGCTACAGGTGATGATGAATGGCTCCTCAAGATGCTTCCTGCAATGGAAAAGGCTATAAACTATGTTTTGACAGATCCACTCAGGTGGGATAAGAAGACTGGCTTGGTAAAACGGCCTTATACAATCGACACCTGGGATTTCGACTACACAGCTGGTCGGCACCCCTGGCTGAATTTTCAGATTACTGACAATACTTATTGGGGGATCATGCATGGAGATAATTCTGGCTATTATGAAGCGTTTTGTCTGTTAAGTAAAATTTACGAAGGACTGGGCAACCGAAGTAAGTCAAATCAATGGAGCTCATTTGCCAGGAAATTTCGATCGCGAGCTAACAATATCTGTTTTAATGGAAGATTTTACACTCATCATGTCCCGATAGTTCCAGTAAAAATCGAGGGTGTTGATGTGTCCGAGCAGCTTAGCCTGAGCAATCCTATGGATATTAACAGAGGACTGGCAACTCACCAGATGGCTGTATCGATTTTAAAAGAGTACCAGAACCGCAGGACACGAGGGAAGGCATTTGCAGAATGGTTTAGCATAGATCCACCTTTCCCGGCGGGCATTTTTGGTGATGATCGCATAATTGAAGGGGCATACTGTAATGGCGGAATAATGCCGCTGGTTGGTGGTGAATTAGCCCGAGCTGCATTTGAACATGGCATGGAAGGCTATGGAGTCGATATACTGAAACGCTATTCTGAACTCACTTCAAATGGACAATCATTTCTCTGGTATTTCCCCGACGGTAGACATGCCACCCTCGAAACCAGCACCAGTCCTGACGCATCTCCGTACGACACCTGGGGCGGGTCCTCTATGCTTTACGCATTGGTAGAAGGTCTGGCTGGAGTTGTGGACACTGGAAAGCTCTTTGAGTCAGTTAACCTTAGTCCGAGGTGGATTGCTGCAGATTCAGAAAAGGCTGAGGTTGTGTGTGGTTATGAAGCATCAGGGAAAACATTTGAGTATAAATTTGAACACGATAAGTCCAGTAGACAAATAATATTGAAAATTCAAAGTCCCTCGAAAATTTATCTGCATTTATTGTTGCCGCCAGGATCGCGCGCAAAATCCCTCTCTATAAATGGAAGATCAGCTAAATTTGAAAATAAATCTGTTTATTCCAGTCGCTATGTTGATGCGATTTGCAATTTGCGAAAAAAAGGTGAATTGAGAATCAAGTATTAAGGTAAGAATATCCCAGTGATGGATAGGCGCGATTTCGTAAAGAGGTCTGTACTTGATGGACTGGCTCTGGCAGCGATAGCACCTTCAGCAATACTGTCGTTTGATAAGCAGTTCCAGCCACATTCCAAAAGAAAAGACTCGGACTTTTCATCCATTGATAGATTATCAGCATGGAAAGAGGACCTGTCGATTAATGAGCATTTGCATCCTGACTTTATCTCTTATCTTCCAGACGTGGAGTACTTCTTGATAGGAAATGGCGATATTCAGGGGGTGCTTCAATACTGCCGAAGCTTTAGAGACGTGGGTTGCTCCTTCCTGGGGTTGACGATTATGGATCCCGAACATTTTTGCAGAAAATGGAGCTCATTTCTCTACAGTCCGGGTAGAGGCTTTAGCAACACCAATTTATGGCTGGAAATTGATGGCAAGCGTATTGGGGCTACGCCAGACAATCTCGAGACCATCGAATGGGATTTCGTTGACAAAGTCCCTTTAATAAGGATTACCTGGAGAGTTGCGGAATTTGAAATGGTAGAATCCATCTTCGTGCCGCATAAGGGAGCTCATCTTTTCAGATCAATAGAAACAGTTAACAGGAGCAGTAAAGAATGTCGGTTAAGAGCTGGACTTAACCTGGTTCCAAATCCTGTTTTGTTCGATGATATTAGCTGGGATCACACAAAGAGGGAATTGGTTGCAAAGGGTTTTTGGGCATTGCGGTTAGGGGCGGATAAAGTTGCTACACGATCAGGTCGCTACGGTATTGTCGTTGAAAATGTTAAAATCGATCCAGGAGCTGAAGCAAATATAAAATTCATTTATAGTTTTACGAAGGACTACCACCCTCACAGTGAAAAATTCTTCGGTTCGATCTGGAAAGAAAGTGCTGCTTACTGGACAGCCATGAACTCCTTTGTTTGTGACCATCAATCGCTAAATCACATGTGGGAGACCTCTAAAATTGGGCTGAAGTCACATATAGCAAAGAGCGGGAAAAGAGATTCTGGAATCTGGGAATATGGGATGGAGTGGGTTCGAGATGATGTGATGGTGTTGATTGGTCTTGTTAGAGGCGGCCTTTTTCAAGAAGCGAGACGGGTATTGAATCACATTTTTCACAATATGATTTCGAAAGATGGTAGAACAATTGAATCGAGTCAGACATTTGATAATAGCATGACAGAATTGGATCAAAACGGTGAGCTGTTATTTGGAGCCTGGGTGTACCTTTGCTGGACTGGCGATACAGAGACCATAAGGAAACACTGGAAAAAAATCTGTTTAGTTGCTGAATTTCCTCTTTCTAATGGGTTCATTGATGATTCAGGTATGATTCGCAGTTCGCGTGAGTACTGGGAGAGAGGGACATCATATGGGGTCGAACCCGGTTATGAGCTCGCGTACCAATTTTGGGTATCCATCGGATTGGAAAAAGCTGCAGAGATTGCAAGGGCATTTGGTAATGATAAGTATGCTTCGAAATGGAAAAGGGCGGCTAAGTCGATTAGATATGCGTATTTGCAAAACCCAAGGTTTAGGTTGATAGAAGATGGCCATTTGATTAAACGGAGAACCGTAGATGGCAAATGGGTGAAAGAGATTATTCCTCCTGATCGTATGTCTATGCCAAAGGATACGCCACTGTCTGAGGAAACTGTGTCACTCCTGGAGCCAGATATGAGCGAAGTACTGCCTATAATGTACGAAACTGTCGACCCATCTAGCGAACTTTCAAGAAGTACATTGAGTTGGGTGGAGTCTCTCTGGAACGAAAGGTGGACTGGCGGAGGGTATGAACGATATAATAGTTCAAGTGAACCTGAGCCCCCAGGGCCCTGGCCATTTGCTTCGCTATTTGCTGCTGAGGCACATTGGGAAGCAGGGAGTTTTGACAAAGCCATTCGGGTCGTTGATTGGCTTGCACAAATGCCGGGTTTTAAATCTGGTTGGTGGTTCGAGTATTATCCAGCATATGGGCATCCAGGGATTGGTGCGGTGGGCTGGACATGGGCGGAGATAGTCAATTTAATAGTAGATCATATACTCGGTGTGCGTCCAAGTATGAAGAATATATTGATAAGACCTCGACCTGGCCGGTTCATCAATAGTACAACAGCCAAATTGAGAGTGAGGGATATGGAATTAACATTGCAGGTCGAGAGAACCAACCAGAAGCCATTTGGTTTTGTCAACGGTAGGCGCGTAGCATTCGATTCTGGTAGGCTGTATATCCCGTATTCAGAAGGGAAAAAAGTAATGATTCACCTGTACACTAACCTTTAGCTCCCCTTTGCACAAATAATTTTCGAAATGGTGACTTGATGAAATCAATAACTACCCTCGATTACTTGATAATTGCAGGTTACTTCTTTTTCATGGTAGGGATAGGAGTTTATTTTAGCAAAATTAACAAAGGCGCAAGAGAATATTTTGCTGGAGGAAGCATGATCCCCTGGTGGGTCTCGGGGATGACGCTGTACATCGGGAACTTCAGCGCCTGGACTTTTACCGGGGCAGCGGGCTTTGCTTATTCGACTGGCTTTTTTGCACTCTTATACTTTGCTACTTGGTCAGTTTCTTATTTTGTAGGTTCTCAACTTACGGCTGCAAAATGGAGACGAACCAGGTCGATCTCTCCGGTCGAGTATACATATACACGGTTTAATATTACGACTCAGCAATTATTGGGCTGGGTTATGTCCGCTAATTACATATTAGCAGCGGGCGTGCAAATGGCTGCTACAAGTGAAATCTTTGCACCTGTTCTTGGTGTCAATATTTCAGTTGTTATACTTGTGATGGGAACGGTTATTCTTCTTTACACATTTATGGGAGGATTGTGGGCAGTGTCCATAACTGATGTTGTGCAGGGAATTATACTGCTCAGCGTGACATTCGTGGTAACGGCTTTGAGTCTTCACTTTGCTGGCGGACCTGGTAATGTCTTCAAGGCGTTGCCTCCGTTGACTTTTCATCATGAGTATAACGGTATTCACTACGATCCCAATTGGATCGTCGGAATTTTCATAATAATGTCTCTTGGAACTGCAGCAGGTCAAGCTCAGAGGTTTTATAGTGTAAAAGATGAAAAGGATGCCAAACGCGTGGGGAAAATGGCAGCTCTTTTGTTTTTGACAGTCCCTCTTGTCTTTGGTATTCCGCCGCTGGTTGCCAGAGCCATCTGGCCATCCCTGAGCTCCATCCAATTTTTCAAACCATACATCGGTCACAATCCGCAGGACCTTGTATTTGTAGCATTGTGTTTGAAACTTTTGCCAAACGGTGTCATAGGCATTTTTTTAGCAGCAATGCTTGCCGCAACTATGAGTGCAATGAGCACAGTATACAACCTTGTGTCCTCCATAATATCGAGGGATATTTATCAGGGTCTTATCGACAGGGACGCCGATGATCGGAAGTTGTTGAAGGTTGGTCGAATATCGACTGTGGTCATAGGGCTTATCGTTGTTTCTGAAGCAATCATATTTGTAAATAGTAAGCTTGGCATTTTCAATATGATGCAAATCTTCTTCACGATGTTAAACATTCCTGTGGTTCTTCCCATTGCTTGTGGGTTGCTTATACGCAGTGCGTCACGCTGGGCTGGAGTTGCCGTGGTTGTTTGGGGACTGATAATTGGAATTACTACCAGGTATATTCTCGGATGGACTATGGGGGAACAAATTTATGCACAGTTTATTTCATCCCTGTTACTTTTTGCATCGTCTCACTATCTTGGGTCGCTGTACGCAAAGAGCCGAAGGAATGTTGCTCTTCTATCGATCACTATAACCATTCTTCTTTTTGTAATCTTTGTTAATACTGGAAACTTCGCTGGTAATTCCACATACTCAATTCTCTTAACAGCTGCGGCATCTATTACCCTTGGGTTGACAACATACTTCTTTAGCCGTCTATTTGGATCTGAGAGTGAGATTCAGAGACAGGCCGTAAAGGAATTTTTCAAGAAGCTCGATACACCTGTCGATGTTCTAAAGGAAGTTTACCTCGCTGGTAAAAAGGAAGTTTCAACGTTCCATATCGTTGGGACTGTTGTAATGGTTATGGGAATTCTGGAGAGCGCTATATTATTTACAAAACCCAGCGGCAACGGGTCATTAGTAATTACAATTCTTGCACTTACGTTGTTCTTACTTGGCGCAATCATTAGAATTCTCGGGAGTCGCTCGCAAAAATCCTTTGATCCTTCCTCCTCTTTCAATATTCCAGGCAAAAATCATTCGAATTAAAACTAACAGGAGTTTTGAAAAATGAAAATCCGCGTCAAATCAAATCTAACACGCTTTTCATTACTTCCATTCATCATTATCGTTTTTCTAACTGCGAATTTACCGGATCGGGCAGCGGCTAAAGAAAGGACTATTCATTGTTGGGTAATGAATGCATCTGGTAACTGGGAGATTTATGGGGATCTCCCTGATCAAGCCCTCCTGATCAGTCTTCAGGGCCTCGTTAATCGCACTGCACCCCGTCTATATTTGCTTTTTGGGCCAAATTATGATTGGACTGAAGTCAGTGCATTATTAAACTTTTATCATCAAGAGAGAAACGTTGACTACGATACTATTATGTCTGTTCCTGATGCACTGGAAAGATTCAAGAAGTATGTAAAAGGTTATATCGTTTATGATCAGAAGATTCGGGATTCGATCGTCCTGTCGTTTACCCTGGCTGGCATAATGGATGGTGTAGTGGTTGCCGAACGACAGATTCCAATGATGGAAAAACTTGGGTTTAAGAAGCTGGCCGACTTAAGAGGGGAGTTCGAAGGAATGAACTCTGCCCAAATATACAAGTGGGCATTTGATCGTTACTGGAAGTACTGCACTCACAACATGTTGATTTATCTGGGCGGCATGGAGGGGAAGTATCTGCAACCTGCCATTGCTGATCTTGGGGTTGCTAACAGAGCATTTTTTTACGATTTGTGTACAAAACCTTCTTGTGGGGAAGAGTATAAGTTTGTCTCTTACTTGTATAGCAAGTTAAAGCCCTTTTCGTATCTTTTTGGTTGGCATTCATATGCTAAAGATACGGAACATTCTTATGTGACTCTTGCTTCCCACTATGCACTCAGGGTTGAAGGTTTGAATACACTTCCAAACATGAGCTTCCACAGATTTATAAAGGCGTCACCTGGATTTAAGTTCAAAACTAATCACACCAACCTGAACAATCTTAAAGTCGAAAATAAAGTTTATATAACTCTAATACAAAGTGACGGGCTGGGAATTGGTGCATGGTTGAGACCAGGTAGGGGAACTATTCCATACGCCTGGGAGGTAAATATGTATCTTTACCAGTACGCTCCAGCAATTCTCGAGTATTACTATAAAGAGGCTACGCCAAATGACTTCTTCATAGGATCACTTGGTGGGCCCAGCTACATGTATCCTAAAGCTATCCCTTCTAAGTACCTCCCGACAGCTCTCAGGATGGCGGATGAGTTGATGAAAAACCTTGACCTGAATGTCTTTGAGATATTCGATGCATCAGATTCTCTTACGAGGGACCTTCCAAAGTCGATTGTCGACGCCTACTTTAAATATATGCCTCATTCAATTGGTTTTGTGAACGGCTATGGACCAGCACATACGTTTTCTGTGCAGAATGGCCGAGCATTTGTTTCTTTTGATTATTATCTCCCTCCAACAAGAACACTTGACGAGGCTGTAGCTGATATCAGGGAACTGTCTACTCTTAATAAAAATAGGCCATATTTCCTTTGTTTCCATGTCAGGGAGTATAACGATGTCCAATGGGTCAAGAGTATCATAGATAAGCTTGGGCCGGGCTATGAAGTAGTCCCTATAGATAAGTTTCTCAAATTAGCCGCTATGCGTCCCACTTTCAAAACCCAGTATCAGTTTACTAGATAATTTTCGAGGTAATAATATGATTAAATTAAATAGTCATTCAATACGTGAGGTATTTTTGATCCTTGTATTCATGAGCCCGCAAGTTGTTCTTGCACAGTATGAGAACTTTTATGGATTGTGGAATTTTGATAAGAATATGAGCAAAAACGTCGGGGCGTTTTTCGAATCGGGTGAAATGAGATATTACAAGAAGATCTTCAGGGATGAGGCAAAGGGGATAGTGATCGAAGATCATACAGTCACGGAAGCTGGACATAAGACGATCAGGCTTGAACTTAATCCTTCAGGGATCCCGACATTTTCAATTTGGCCTAAAGGAGATTTAGCTATCTTTAGCTTTGAAGCTGTGGCTATAGCAAATGATGATACGGTCAGAGCGGTATTTCAGGGGAGCCCTGATAGTACCTCATTCGACACTAATTTGTACCTCGATGTACTGGTATCACAGGGGAACTCAAATGTGGTTTTAAATGATCACTATCAGATCTCGAAGGATGGGAAAACCTTGACAGTCATAGAGACGAGAAATTCAAGGAAGCAAAATAGCCCTGCGACGTATGTTTTTCATCGAGCAAATGAATAGTTGGATTTTCCTAAAAGTTTTTGATGGATTAAACTAAATTACAGGAGTCGAGCGTGGAAACGAACAAGGCTCTAAGGCTACAGAGTTTCTTCCTCTTAATCCTCTTTTTCTTGATTGTCCAAAGTCTCCCTGCTATTTCACAGGGTATCTCTGGAGAGTGGCTGATGGACAAGAGTCAATCCCGTAATGCAGATTTCTTTGATGGTGAAAAAGTGCTGCTGAGAATCTCAGCCGACGGATCGCATCACCTTAAGATAGAACAGGAATCAACCACTGAGTATGCGATTACGAGAAGCGTAACAATACTGGACATGAACGGGGTTGAAACTATCTCAAAGTGGTCAAAGGGCGACTTGCCTGTGTTTGGGTATGAAGCAGTTGCGATTGCAGACAGTCAGGAAGTCAGGGCAGTAGTTCAAAATGAGAAAAGCGATTCTTGTTTCGACGTTGCGTATCGACTTACTGTTCTCCTTTCCCAGGGCTATCGTGAAGTTGACTTGATGAGTCACTACGAGCTTCAGAACAACGGGAAGGTATTGAACGTGAGGATTAGTCGGGATTCGAGAAAGAATGCCGAACCTGTGGTCTATGTGTTTAGGAGAGTGGAGTGAAAATGCTGAAGCGAACAATTTTTTTCTTGATTGTCTTATTCCAGAGCTCGTTTTCTGGTCAGAGAGAATTATTTGCAATTATTCACCTTTATCAAAGCACTGTAGTTGGAGGACCAAACCATTCGTCCGGGATATTTTTTTCGACTGATCGTGGTAACAGTTGGAATCATATGGGCTGGTCGAACATAATAGCTTATTCACTGTCTATTAATCCCGAACCCGATAGTAAAGTCTATTACCTTGCGGCAGGCAATGGTGTTCTCAAGTCAATTGACGGAGGCAAATCCTGGCGTTTAGTAACGGATTGGCATCAAACAGAGGTCAGTAGTGTGGTGATAGATCCGGTCGACAACAATACACTATATGCTGCAACGCCTTATGGTGTATTTAAATCAACTGATGCTGGTACTCACTGGACAAAAAAGAACAAAGGACTCAGTCCTGAGGAAACAGGGACTACCTCCTCGACTTTCATCGGTAAGATAATGATAGATCCATCTAATCATAAAAAGATACTTGTTGCCACGGAAAATGGAATTTATCGAAGCACAAACGGAGGAGAAAGCTGGCATATTTTTGCACTTAAAGGCGAGGGTGTTCGAGCTTTGGAAAGAATCCCTCAAAAAAGTGGAGTTTTACTGGTTGGCACAGAACATCACGGGATCTTCATTTCACTTGATGGGGGAAAGTCATGGCGACATCCTGATTCTGGTTATGATTCTCTGACAATTTATGCAATTACCACCAATCCAGAGAACCCAAACACCATTTATGCTGGTGGTTATGAGACGGGAGTTTTGAAGAGCACTGACATGGGTAAAAGCTGGAATGAATTTTCCTCTGGACTGAATGTCAAAACAGTTCATTCCATTGCTGTAGACCCGGACGACACCAGTAATGTCTTTGTAGCTACAATCCCTGGGGGAGTATACCAAAGCACAGATGGAGGGGAGACCTGGAGATTCAAAGGATTCGATGGTGCGCAAGTTTGGTCCTTAATGTTCAAATAAACTTGATTTATGGATTCCTCAGTTACATATAATGTAGTGCCGCATGTCCATTGGGACAGAGAGTGGTACCTTACGTTCGAAGGATACCGAGCATGGCTTGTGGATATGGTGGATGAATTGATAGAATTGATGAATGACAATCCGTCTTTTGCTTCCTTTATGTTTGATGGACAGATGGCAATGGTCAATGATTACCTTGAAGTCAGGCCTGACAGAACAGAAATTTTTGAAAAATATGTTCGCGAGGGGAGATTTATAATTGGACCATTCTATATCCAATCTGATGAGTTTATTCCGAGCGGAGAATCCCATATTCGAAACCTCTTATATGGATTACAGTTTGCAAGGAAGTTAGGAGATCCAATGATGGTTGGATATCTTCCTGATCAGTTTGGCCATATTGCTCAAATGCCTCAGATCTTGAGGGGTTTTGAAATCGATTCCGCTGTAATATATCGTGGATTTGGTGGCGAACGCGGTCAGGAAGCCTCTGAATACATCTGGCGTTCACCTGACGGCAGTAAAGTTCTGATGGTGCATTTACCGAGGAATGGCTACAGCTTCGGTTACTTTGGCTCTGACAACAGTGATGTGGAAATAATCAGAAGGTTCCAAAAGATAAAGGAAGAAGTAGACAGTCGTGCTCAAACTAAACAAAGGTTAATTTTAAACGGAGGAGATCATCACTGGCCAGATCGAAATCTCACTCGGGCTGTCAAGACAATTCATGAAGCACTGAAGGAAAATGTTGTTATTACAAGTCTTCCAAATTACTTGAATAGCCTAAAGGGAGAACTAAGGGGAATAAGCTTACCGGTTGTAGAAGGAGAACTGAGATTTGGACTAAAGCACGCGTATGCAGTTATCGGCGGGACAGCCTCCAGCAGAATGTATGTCAAGCAGGAAAATTTCAGGTGTCAAACCATTCTTCAATACATATTAGAGCCCTTGAACGCTATTGCTGTGATACTTGGAAAGAAAAGCCGCGCCCACCTGATTAAGCAGGCATGGTTGAATGTACTGCAATCTCAAAATCATGATGTTATATGCGGAACGAGTGTAGATGACGTATATAAAGAGGCAATGGTTAGATTTTTGAAGGCAAAAACTATATCTGAACAGGCTTCTAAGCTGATTCTGGACGATATAATCCCATCCAGTGGAGAGAATTCAGACGAGATCTCCCTTTTTCTTTTCAACATGTTACCCCGTCAAAGGGACGAGGTGGTCGAATGCGAAGTCGAGTTTTTTATAAAGAAGATCCCGATAGGCATAAATCCCGATTTCAAGGCTGGCGATGAGCTCGAGCCTTGTAAATCCATAAGGATTGTCGACTCTGATGGCAATGAAATCCCTTTTCAAATACTTGGAAGGGAGGAGGGCTATTCAATAACCTATTCCAGGTATTCTTACCCGGAACAGTTCTGGGCGGACAAGTGGAAAATACTCGTAGCTGCGGGAGACCTCCCACCATTAGGTTACAGGAAATACCGGATTAAAAAGAGTGAATCGAATTCGTGTTACGAGTCGAAGGTTAAGGCTGGTGAGAACTTTATCGAGAATCAGTATCTCCTTGTGGAGGCTCGTGAAGACGGGAGCTTGTCTATAACAGATAAACAAACAGGTCAAGTGTATTCACCGGTCAATTACTTTGAAGATGTGGGTGACAGGGGAGACGAATATACATTTTGTCCTGTTGATGGCGATAGACCTGTAATGTCTGGATCTTCAAAACCACAAGTAAAGGTGGTAGAGTCTGGTCCAGTTCGCGCTGCACTTGAAATTAGTTTTTCACTTACAGTTCCAGTCGAATTTGATGAAAAATTTCAAAAGAGAAGCCAGAAGACAGTAGAAATTCCTGTTGTAACTAGAGCATATTTAACCTGCTTTACTAAAAGAGTAGATATCAAAACCACAATCGATAACGCTGGAAAGGATCACAGGATCAGGGTACTGTTTAACTCAGGGATTGAGACGAATGTCTCCTATGCTGATTCGCAGTTTTGTGTAATAAAGCGTGAACATTCAAGGCATGTCGAGTCTGACTTCAAGTATGAACTTCCTCAAAATCTCAACGTTCTTCAAAGATTTGTCACTGTTCAGGAGGGGGATCGGGGTCTGACTATCATGACAAAAGGTCTACCTGAGTATGAGCTCTCTCTTGACAAACCAGGGGAAATTGCAATTACTCTTATACGCGGTGTTGGTGAATTATCTAAGTCCTCTTTGAAAACAAGGCCTGGCGGCGACGCCGGATGGAAAAACGAGACACCAGATGCGCAATGTTTGGGTATCCACACCTTTGAGTATAGCCTGTACACTCACAAATTTACGATCGACTTCCCCACTCTGAATCTTGCTGCTGAATCTTACAATAGCAATGTTGTTCCTTTTTTGAAAAGAGGGGATGTTGATATCCCATCTCAGATGTCATTGTTACAACTCAAATCAGAATCATTTTCCTTCAGCACACTTAAGGAGTCTGAGGATGGAAAGGGTGTTATATTCAGATGCTACAACCCTGGAGCTTCAGAAAATGAAACTGAGTTAACTCTCAACTTTCCGTTTAAGAAGGTTCATCAGGTTGCACTTAGTGAGAAGGAGTTGCTTCCATTGGGAGGAGTTGACAACAGAGTTAATATCAAAATCGGGGCGCAATCAATTTATTCTTTGAAAATAGAATTGAAATGACGTTATCTGCCGGTATCTTGCTTCCTCGCTGAAAGTAAAAGAGCGCCTACCACCGTAATTGAAAAACGTCTGAATCTTTTAGGTGCGGCGGATGCGATGGATTGAAGATGCTGTTGTTAGCTGCTATTTTAAGAAGTTAGAATATGGAAAAGGAAGTTGATGTCGAGGTCAGCGCGAACAATGGTACCTATTCTGTGCCCGCTCTCGAAAGAACTGTCAAGGTACTGGATGCCCTTGGACGCAATCCACGTGGATTGTCATTGCCTGAGCTCGCGTCAGCAACGGGGATTCCGAAAAGTTCACTCTTCAGGATAGTAGCAACACTCCTTCGTCATTCCATCGTTATTAAAGATAAAGAACGACAGGTGTACTGCCTCGGAATGAGGTTATACGAGTGGGGCAGCATGGCGCTCGATCGACTGGATTTTAAAACTGTTGTACACCCATTCTTGACAAGGCTGGCTTCGGAGACTGGCCAGAGTTTTTATCTGGCTGTGCTGGAGGACTATGAAGTTATTTTAATAGACCGCGCGGATACACCGGACATCTGGAGGATCGTAACCAGAATAGGGTTGCGCTCTCCCGTCCACTGTACAGCGAGTGGGCTTGCGCTGATTTCGGAATTTTCAGAAAGCCAATTAAACGATCTTGTGAAAAAGAAGGGATTGAAGAAGTTCACTCCGAAGACTATTGTCACGAAAGAAGCTTTGATTGAAAAGGTTAAGATGGTTCGTAAACTTGGTTATGCGGTAGCAGATGGGGATTTCAAACCTGACCTGTTTGCACTTGCCGTTCCGTTGAAGGATCATAAGGGCGATATAATTGCGTCATTGATGGCTGGACTCCACATTGAAACCGCTCATCGTGATGGGAAATTTGTTCGATCATTAATTAATACTCTCTTGAACACTGGCAAAGAGATATCCAGGATCCTGGGGTATAAGGACAACTAATTAGCTCTCAGCAAATCTACCCGTAACATAAAAATTTCAATAAGCCTATGATGGACATTGCTATTGTATCTGATGAGATAACACTGGACTTTCCTGCGGCTGCCAGGATAGCTTTAGAATGGGGTGTGAAGAAATTTGAATTACGTATGCTTCGCACAGGTCGGATACCGAAAGTAGATCCTTCGGAAATTGTGGAGATTAAGGAGTGTATTCATAATTGGGGGATTCAGATTACTGCTCTCTCACCGGGAATCTTCAAGTTAAGAGTTTCTCAGGAAGCCGAAATTGAACGTCAAATCGAAGAAGATCTTCCAAGATCGGTCGAAGTTGCTAAGATGCTGGGAACTACCCGGATTATTATATTTGGATTTCAGAGAGAGTCGGGAAATACTAACTTACTCCGCTCGAAGGTCGCGGTTTACTTGTCGAAAGCAGCTGAAGTTGCTCGTGATAGTGGTGTCGAGTTGCTTCTCGAGAATGAACCTGGCTTCTGGGCTGATACAGGGAGTAACACATTTGACTTGTTGGATGAAATTTCTTCGCCTTCGTTGAAAGCGAACTGGGATCCGTGCAACGCTTTTGGCCTCGACGAGGAACCTTTTCCGACAGGCTACGAAAAGATAAAGCCATATGTGGCTGGGGTACATGCAAAGGATACCAGAACAGGTAGTCTAATAGCCTGTGTGCCCATAGGTGAAGGGCTTGTAGATTGGAACGGGCAGATCCACGCGCTGCTGCGGGATAATGTTGTCGATCACGTTACAGTGGAAACTCACTGTTTACCTCTCATTGATAATTCAAGACTAAATGTACAGGTTCTGAGGAAATTGATAAACTTGAATCAGACAACGCAATAGTGGTTCGAATACATTGTTAGGCGCATCAATTGTGAACTTATATAACAACTCGTTTGAGGAAGAAATAAATGCATATAAAACATTTCACATACAAAAGCCTTGAAGATGTTCGGGCCGATATCAAAAATCTAGGGGTTGACGTTACTTTTGAGACAGAATTTAAAGCTATCTGGAACCCTGTAAAGATAAGGGAACATGTAATAGGGAATTCGTTAGCTATCAACCCAATGGAGGGGTGTGATGGTACACTCGATGGAAGCCCAGGCGAATTGACATATAGACGTTGGGAGAGATTTGGGGCCAGCGGAGCAAAGCTCATCTGGGGGGAGGCAACTGCTGTGACACCAGATGGGAGGGCTAATCCACGTCAGTTGATGATTTGTGAGGACAATCTTTCCAGGTTCGAAGAATTGGTCAAAAGAACCAGGGCTGCGCATCGGAAAGTGTACGGTAATGATAGCGACCTGTTGGTTGGTTTGCAGTTGACCCACTCTGGGCGGTTCAGTTTTGGGAAGCCTTTAATTGTTTATCATCATCCCGGAATGGATCTTGTTACATATACAGACAAAGCGAAGAAAACCAGAATTCCAGACGATTATCCAGTTGTCACCGATGACTATCTTGAGTCTCTGCAGGATGCGTTCGTTGTGGCAGCTAAAAATGCATATAGGGTTGGCTTCGACTTCGTCGATATCAAGCAGTGCCATAGTTACTTGTTAAATGAACTTCTCGGTGCAAGGTTCAGGCCTGGCAAGTTTGGTGGGGACTTTGAGAACAGGAGCAGGTTCATTAGAGAGGTTGTGGCACGCATAGCAGATAATATAGGCAAAAGTCTGATGATTGGATCCCGCATTAGTGCCTACGATGGGGTGCCATTCTTGAAAGACCCGTTGACGGGATATGGCAAGCCTATGCCTTATTCGATACCATACGAGTATGGATTTGGGATAAACCAGAACGATCCGCTAACTGAAGACCTGACTGAGGTAAAGGCCTTAGTGCAAACCCTGATTAAGAGCGGTATCTCTATTTTGAGCGTCTCACTCGGCAGTCCATATTGCAACATGCACCTGGGACGCCCTTTTGAACGTCCTCCGATCGATGCATACTACCCGCCCGAACACCCGTTAGTTGGAGTAGAAAGACATTTTCGACTTGTCGAGTCTCTTCAGAAGGCTTTCCCAACATTGGCGATAGTGGGAACAGGATATAGTTGGTTGAGGCAGTATTTCATAAATGCTGCAGAGTCGAACATAAGACGGGGAAGAGTTACGATTGTGGGAATCGGTCGAGGTGCCATTGCATACCCAGAGTTTGTTTATGATCTGTTAAATCACGGGAAGATAAATGAAAGCAGGGTTTGCATTGGTGCTAGCTTTTGTACTGATTTGATGCGATCGAAAAATAATGAAATGGGACAGTATCCGACAGGTTGTGTTCCCAGGGACCCGATATATGCTGGAATTTACAAGGAGACCCTGTTAAAAACTAAAGAGCAGCGCAACATCCGGGTTGAGGTCAAAACAGGGAGGAGATGATAACATGAGTGAATCTAAAGTAAACATTGCACTGGTCGGGGTTGCTAATCATGGTGAAACAATATTAAAAGCAATTACTTCTAATAGTCGATTCGTCCTGAAATCCTGTTATGATGTCAATAGAAGTGCTTCAGAATTTGTTGCAAAACGTTACGGTTGTCAGTGTGCCTCGGGTTTCGAAGAAATTCTAAATGATTCTAATATAGACGCAGTTGCTTTAGTAACGCCCAATTTTGTTCATAGCTCGCAGGCAGTCCAGGCTCTTGCTGCCGGTAAGCATGTCTTTGTTGAAAAACCTCTGGCAACCAATGTCAGGGAAGGTAGAGAAATAGTTGAAGCTGCGAAAGCCCACAGAAAAGTACTTCAAGTTGGTCATAATACAAGGATGAGGAGGGTGTTTAGAGAAGCCAAGAAGCTGCTGGAGGGAGGCGTTGTTGGGGATGTGATCAATGTATATGCAAATATGTCCTTTGATTTTGGGTTGACGAAATCTGTTCCAGAATGGAAAAAAGATAGGGATAAATGCATGCTCTTACCTATGACTCAATTGGGGATACATTTTGTTGATACATTGCAGTTTCTAATTGGGCAAATCACTGAGGTGACTTGCTTTGAACGATCTGCGATCATGAGTGATAAAAAAGGAAAAGCTGTTACAGATACCGTAGCTGCAAATATTGCATTCGATAATGGCGTCATTGGGTCAATTCAGTCAAGCTATGTGACTTGTGATGTATACTCTATTGTAATTTATGGTACGAAATCAAATCTGACCTGTTACAGCGACTCTATAAAGATGTGGAGATCTTCCGAGTTTGATCGAAATGTGAAATCAGTTAGCGCAGCGGAATCAGTAGATGGTGAAAGTTACCTGTACGAAATGAACGAGTTTGCAGAGTGCATAACCTCTAATCGATCCCCTGAGGTAAACGGAGAAGTTGGACTGGCAAATGTTGCAGTCGTTGAAGCAATGGCTCGTTCATCTGAAAGAAAGCAGGCAGTCTCTATTTCTGAAATCCTTCGAAGTACACTATGATGGAAGAATATTTTTTGATTGCAAGGTATGTTTCTCATGAATACTCATACGATTCTGCACGACCGTGCATGAATCACCATCCAAATTTTAATACCCCTCAGATTTAACCTCCCTTTTACAACCACCTCTTTAGCATCTCGTTCATAGAGATTCTTATTTGATGCATCGAATCGGTTTCGTAGAGGTCTTCGATGAGTCAATTCGATCTGTTTCCTTGATTCCCCTCTTATAATCCTCGTTAGGATACCATATGCTTCCACTCCTCTGTTTCTTTTCCTTGACACTCAGTTTGGCAGGAGAGATTCTAACATTACCAGCAACCAATTGAATCTCTTTTCACCGCTTTTGCGTTAGAGTCAAGGTTGCTCCTCCAAAGTTACCTTTTTTATGAGTCAATACGCAGATACTCTTGTCTAGCTTGCTTTCCCATAATTTAGCATTCTCCTATTTCGGTTACCTAAATTATGAGGCAACGACTTATTTCCGACTCCTCTAAAGTTACCTTTTTTATGAGTCAATGCGTGAGTCAATGCGAACTACTTCGTTTATTTGCAAAAGGGTTCTTTTAGTATTATATTCAGCGCGAGAGTTGGTCTCAAAGATGTAAAAAGATGGGTTGAGACCGTAAATAAATGGAGTGAATGTTCTAAAAGGAGGCAAAAATGCCTAAACAAA
>Ga0207433_10002647_pt1 | contig 36154 bp, 47 predicted proteins | sample YelNatPaOPGAMG01_FD_187559 | JGI IMG/M metagenome (GOLD analysis project Ga0207433, IMG submission 187559) | Hot spring thermophilic microbial communities from Obsidian Pool, Yellowstone National Park, USA - OP-RAMG-01 (SPAdes) (version 3) | ecosystem: Environmental > Aquatic > Thermal springs... | reverse complement strand
AATTATCCCCATTAATTACTGATATGTGGAATCCTAATGATTGGCCAGACCCGCCGGTGGAGCAAGAGTCCCAGGCAGCTCGAGCGCAGCGCGAGGAAGCGCAGCTCGACGCTGCCGATGACCAACGATGGAATAGAACAAAGGAGACTAGGATGAACAAGAACGAGAACGGAGTGGCAGCATTTTTGGAATTGGCCGGGCACGTTGGGTCGGTGCGAGGCATTGGAACCCTGTACAACTATGTCTGCAAGAGCAATAACACTCTTGCGGCAATGGACGGCAAGCAATTCCTTATGCTGGTGGCCTCTTCCCTAGAAGCGATTGACGATGGCGTATACGAGCTGGCAACGAGCAGAGCTTACAGCCAGCTCGCGAAAAAATCTGCAATGAGCACTATGGAATTCTCAGATACTTACTTCTTGATGAGCTTGGACTTCCTTTTGGCTATGCCTATCACCAAAAGCCAGGCCGAAAGAATGCTCATAGCATATACGTTCGCCAGCACCGACGATACCAGACCATACATAGAAGGTGTGCATTTTGACAGTCCATACGCTGTCGCCACGGACGGTCGCCAGATGTACGCAGCCCTTGGATTCGATGGATTCCCCGCTGTGACACTTCCCCACACTAGGCTGATTGATATCATGCTGAAGAAAGGTGTGAACATCAGATTTATGATGCATGGCGAGTATGCGGCATTCAGATTCGACTATCGTGACAGCACATTCTTGTATGTGGTGAAAGCGATTGATGGTCACTTCCCGAATTGGCGCCTCGTGGTCCCCGCCGGTCATACCAAACTATTGAATCTGTGGGCTGATGGTAAGCAACCCGTTCGGAAGCTTGCAGCTCCGAGTGTCGCTGAGTGGCACGCCATTCATGCCGTTTACAGAAAGCTGGGGAAGGAAGTGCGAGACTATGCAAAAATTTCCATTCGCCCGAAAGAGCAGTCTGTGGTCGAAGTGAGGAATGAATACGACGACATGGTATTAGGCACCATGACATGGAACGGCTTCAAAAATGACGCCGCTGATGAAGCCCACAATGTCCTGTACATCAATGAAGAATTCTTCAATCATGCCCTCACCGTTCTGCCCGTTGAATCTATCACTCACACAGACTGGTTGCATGCCATCGTGTTCAATTATACTGATGACAGTTTTGCCATCGTGATGCCATTTTCACGGTGATGGAAGGAGAGCCCAATGACCGAAGAAGAAGCGAGATTGCGCGCTGCGCTCATGGACATTGCCGACACAGCCCAGGCAGCGATACAACGGTGGCAAGCCGTTGGATGGCATTATTTGACAGAGGACGAAGCTGCGTTGTATGATATTTTTACCCGGTGCAACAATGCCTTACTGTATGAGGCACCAAAATGATGCAATGCTTGTCTGGTGTGTTGCGCCGGCTGAAAGTGTGCTTCAGTGCCCCACTACCCGCGCTCGATGAACGTGACTCGCTCATTCGCGGCTTTGTGTCGATGATGACTGCTGCCCAGTTTGAGCGCTATGAGCAACTGGTTGAGCGCAAGCGCGGAACCGCCATGACTCGTGCCGAGTGGCGAACGTTTGCTCAAGAGTGTTTTGAAGAAGCATGTGCGGAGGAGGAAAAATCATGATGTGCAATGAGCTGCGCCGAATAATAGACTGGGCGAACGCAGCTGCGGTGTATCTCGATGAGTACAGAGAGGAACTGGTTGAGCACGGAACAGATTACGATGACCCCGCAGTTGATGACATCACTCAGTTGATACATGAAGCAGAGGACAACGAATGGATTGATGATTATGACACACGTCATAAGGAGGAATTATGAGACAAGCATTAGGTAGACCACCCATCTACACCGCCAAGTCTAAGGTGTATCTGTGTGCAACAGGTCAAACCAAGCTGCAGTCTGGCAGTGACCGCCGTGCGATAATCAACGCATTGGTGGACAATGGCGGCAGCATGACACTCGGAGAATTGGACGCTCGGTTCGGATTCTCCGTACGCAGCCGTGTGTTCGCGCTCCAGCGTTCTGGCTGGGTGCGCATTGAAGGAGGCACACCGTGATTATAGGAGCCGGCTTGGCAGGCATGATTGCCGCTTACGCTTTCCCGACCCACGAGCTGTGGGAGTCGCGCAGCCGAGAACATGTAGAGCATCAAGCATTACTTCGGTTCCGGACTCCGGCCATCTCTGACATCACGGGCATTCCGTTTCAGAAAGTGGCCGTGCACAAAGGTATTTGGTGGAACGGTGGCTGGGTCAGCCCCACTATTGACGCCTGTAATATGTACTCCATGAAAGTCATTGGCCGCCTCGCTGACCGTTCTGTGTGGGACATCGCACCGTGCGTCCGCTGGGTACCACCACACGACTTCCACACGCGGCTGTGTGATGCACTGGGCAATCGTGTGCATTGGAATTCGCCGGTGTCTTTCTTGGATATGGCGAAGCATAATACCCGTGACGAGTTCATCATCAGTACCATGCCACTGCCCGTCATGGCGAAAGGCATGCTCGGTTTTGAGCATGAGTTTCACTCGGCCAAGATTATCACCACCAGCGCCGAAGTGCCAAACAGTGGCGTATATCAAACGGTATATTTCCCATCGGACGCATATGGCTTGTATAGAGCCACATTGGCTGGAACCCAGCTCACGTGCGAGTGGACTGGTGATGAGTCTGCAGACGTTGGAGACCTTGACCTTGCATGTAGAGACGTTGCCGAGGCATTCGGCTATGAGCCCCTCTTTGACGCCGTCAGTCAGTCGTTAGCTAATTTTCACACACAAACGTTTGGCAAGTTGCTACCGATTGATGAGAATTTGCGTAAGACGCTGGTGGCGCAGCTTACTCAGCGCTGCGGTATATATTCGCTGGGAAGGTTTGCCACATGGCGTAACATTCTGCTGGACGACGTCATTCATGACGCCGCGGTGATAAAACGGTTGGCTTCAGCGTCGTTCTACGAACGCCAGATTGCTGCTTTTGCACCGGCCACCGAGGAGGAATCCAATGCCTACAGTGTCGCTGATTGATTTTACTGGCAAAGGCACACTCAATCCTGTGTGGCATGCCGCTGACATTTTGATTTTCACCAAGAGCACCAGACTCACCATGGCGCCCGAAGGATTGGAACAGATTGAACGTTTGCCCGAAGAAGCAAAGCTCAAAGAATTGGAACAGATGGCTAAAACTATTCCCAGCAGCTGGGAGTTTGTGGACTTGACCTTTCTGTTTTCTGGTGTTACGAGAGCCTGCGCTCAACAGATTACCCGCACGAGGAATGCTAGTTATTCCATGCAATCTCAACGAATAGTTAATATGAGTGACGCTGTCGTGACCAACCCGTTTCCGCATCCAGCGCTTCATGGCGAAGCACCCGTTTCTGTGCAAAGCTACAAGTTGTTCAAGACATTTCAACAATGCTCAAACGCAGCGTTGAAAGGTTACCAAACATTAATAGAACAAGGAGCAGACGCTCAAGACGCTCGCGGCTTGTTGCCCATGAATACCCAATGCAATCTGGTAGCCAAGTACAATCTGCGTGCGTTCGTTGAGTTGGTGCGTTCTAGGTCGTCGCTGCGTACTCAGCAGGAATATGCCCAAATAATAACACAAGCTGTGGACTGCGCCAAAGCGGTGTGGCCATGGGTTGCGCTATTCCTCAAGAATCCGAAAGATGAAGCCATCAAAGATTTGGAAGCGATAGCCAAAGAGCTGGGTGTGGTTCCAGGCACAGGAGCCGGCTGGAGAATTGCCAAAGCGCTCGACATGCTGCGTAAAGCCTAAAAGGAGGCCAATGATATGTATAGAACTGTGGTGGTGTGTGACTTGGACGGTTGCTTGTCTGACGACCGATGGCGCCGACACTGGTTGCCTGCTGCTGGCGCAACCGGTGACGCTTATGACAACTACCATGAGCGGCACCTGGCAGACAAGCCTGTGCCCGGTGTGGTAGATGAGTTAATGCGAGATTTGCGCGGTTCCTCTACAGGAATAACAACGCAGGAGAATTATCTGCTCCTCGTCACCGGTCGTCCTGAAAAGTTCAGAGGAACTACCCAACAATGGATTCGTGACGAGTTGCCCGGTGTCGAATTCACCGTGCTGATGAGGCCACCCGAGTGCACATTCCATTCGCCCGCTCTGAAGCAGTGGCTCATTGCTCAGTGGCTGTCTCAGCACTCGTATGGCGCTGACAGCTGGACTAGGATTATAGCGGCATATGACGACAGGCAGGATGTGCTGGACGCTTATCCTATACCAGACGACCGAAAGAAGCTCAGAGCACTGCCGTATGGCTCACCCGAAGCTCCTAGCGGCTTGCTCGCTAAAGCGCAAGCCGTTCGTGACGCTGCCGCAGATGTTCCGGCTATATTACAGAGCATGGCGAGCACGTTTCAAGCACGCAATGCGGTGTATGGCAGCAACTACATGAACGTTGCCCCTGTCATTAAAGTGCTGTGGCCTGATGGCGTGCCTTCAGCACTGGTGACCACTACTGCATGGCATCTGTTTGAGTTGATTGTCATAAAAATGACTCGGTTCGCTGTCAGCGGATTGCGTCATAAAGATTCTATCCATGACATAGCGGTGTATGCTGCCATGATTGAGGCAATTATCGCCAAGGAGGAACGGCTATGAGCTTGCAAAAAGAGGAAGAATGGTATCACAAGGTTGAAGACAGTCCGGTGGGACCCTGTCAGTATCAAGTGTGGGATGCAGAGAAGAAATGCTTGCGCCCGTGCGGCGAACCAGGCCATGTGTGGACGGATGGTTGGCGCCCCACAGGCACTCCGAATGCCATGCTATGCGATGTGCACGGTGCGTTTGTATCTGACGCCGTGCGAGGCACGAAGCCGAGGAGAGAAGTCTAATGAGTGGTGGAAAAATTGCCGTTGTGACTGGCAGTGAAAGCGGTTTGGGAGCTGCCATAGCAGTTGCCCTAGAGAACAAAGGTTATGTCGTCGTACGCTATGACTTACGCATGGGACGTGATGTGCGCAACCCACACCTGGAATCCCTGCCCAGTGAAGTTGATGTGCTGGTGAATTGCGCCGGTGTCAATCGCATTGGGTGGCTTCAGGATGTCACAGAACGTGACTGGGACGAAGTAATGGACACGAATGCCAAAGGCATCTTTCTGATGACTCAAGCGCTGCTCCCCGCGCTAAAAGCAGCAAAGGGCACGGTGCTCAACATCGTGAGCAATGCGGCACACATGCCAATGCGGTGCTCTGCTGCATACAATGCCAGCAAAGGTGCGGCACTCATACTCACCAAGCAGCTGGCTAGAGAGCTGGCGCCTGACATCACAGTATTCTCCATTTCTCCGAATAAAATCGCAGACACAGGAATGAGCCGCAGCATTGATTCGCAAGTGATGCAGACACGCGGCTGGACTGCCGAACAAGCGCGAAACTATCAGCTGAGCTCATTGCTCACCGGCGAAGAAACGCCAGTCGATTGCATTGCAGAGTTTGTCGGCTTTTTGCTACAGGACAAACGCCATCACAAATATCTTGCTGGGTGTGATATCCCCTATGGAGCTTGATTATGGTAACATTCAAAATTGAACAAGTTGCTCTTTATCCACGTGACCCTGAATCTGCGAAAGAATTGCTCATTGCCATGGGCATGAGTGACTGGGTGACTGACCATGTTAGTGCCAAAGGTTCTGTGCGCAAGTTGCGCAACGTGGACAATGAAGCGGATTTGTCGTTCAACTACAACGGCATGAACGCGGCTGGTGAATTGGAAGTGCTTCACTACACACGTGGAGCACACTGGATGCACGGTATGCGCCCCAGGGTTAGTCACATCGGCATGCATTGCACGGAGCAAGAGTTGACTGAATGGTACAGCTTCTTTGCAGGACGAGGCATCCCCGTTGCCCAAGAAGTCTACACCAGAGCGCACACCAATCCGGCTATCGCAGGCAAACGCAAATATCACTATGTGATTTTCGACACGTACGACATTCTTGGCGTCGACGTGAAGTTTATAGTTCGTCATGACGTATCTGATTTTTGACACTGAGACCACTGGGCTCATTCTGCATCCGGCTGCCAAGGATGAGCTCCAGCCTCAAATTATTGAGTGGGGTGGCTTGCTAGTGGACGAGCGAGGCAATGAGCTCCAGGAGCTTGATGTCCTCATCAACCCTGGCAAGCCCATCCCCGAGCACATCACAAGTATCACCGGCATCACAGACGCTGATGTGGCCAATCAGCCACCATTCCCGGTAGTGGCTCAGATGTTGAAACCGTTGTTTGCCGCCGCGGACGTGCTCGTGGCACACAATTTGCCGTTCGACCATACCATGATGGAGCTAGAGCTGCGCCGAGCGCACTTGTTGGATGATTGGCCTTGGCCAAAGTTTAATATGTGCACCGTTCAAGAGCACGCAGAGGAGTGGGGCTATCGCCCAAAGCTCACCGAGCTGTATAATTTCTACACAGGTCACCCGTTGGCGCAATCACACCGGGCATTAGACGACGTGCGCGCGCTGAAAGCCGTGTGCCTCGCGGCAGGACTACTGCAATGAGCAAGAAAAATGATTCAGCGTTTCCCCAGCTGCGGTTGCGTTCTGAGTACAGCTTCCGGACTGCCTATGGCAGCATAGAGCAAGTAGTTGCCGCAGCAAAAGCAGCTGGCGCCACTGCGGCAGGTCTGGTGGACACGTCTGGCACGTGGGGACACGTTCACTGGCAGAAGGTTGCTTTGGAGCACGGCATAGAGCCTTTGTTTGGCGCCGAGTTTTCAATCGTGTGCGATGATGGCCGCCGGCGAACCTACTGGGCATTGGCACAATCACTGCCCGCATTTTATCATTACTCTAGCAATCCACCCCAAAGCCAGTCTGAGATTGCAGCGCGCAAGAGTGGCCTCATAATCTTCGCCGGTGCAGCATTAACCGACCCCGCAGCGATAGATTACATTGACATCAACCCTCGCTCCAGACTGCGCACGGAGCATGCATTGGCACTAGCCAAAAAGATTAACAAGCCGGTAGTAATCACGAGTGACGCAGATTATCCCACACCGGCAGACAGAGAGCGGTTCCTGGCCTGGGACGATTCGTTAAAAATGACGCCCCAGCACATTCTCACCAAATCCGAGCTGCGCGCAGCTCTGTGGTACGTTCCCACCGCAACGTTCAACCGTGCCGTGAGCAATACCATAGCAGCGGCTGCCGCAGCTTCCGGGTGTAGGCTGCACCGGGCACCTTTGATTAGCGTACCAGGAGATTTGCGTGCGTTGGTCATGGCTGGAAAAACAGAACGGTTGGCCTCTGGGCAGATTAAAGCATGGACTGATGAATATGAAGCGCGGCTCAAACGTGAGCTGGAATTGATTTACGCGAAGAAGTTTGACAGTTACTTTTTGATGGTTGCCGATATGATATCTTGGGCAAAGCAGCACATGCTTGTGGGTCCTGGCAGAGGCAGCTCCGCCGGCTCATTGGTATGTTATTTGTTGCACATCACTGAAGTCGACCCGCTGGTATATAATTTGGTGTTCGAACGGTTCATTGATGTGAATCGAGCAGATTTGCCAGACATTGACAGCGATTTCAATGACCAAAAGCGCGATATGGTGTTTCATTATCTTGAAGAAAAATATGGCAAGGAGAACACCGCCCGTATTGGGTCAGTGAATCGGCTCAAGCCCCGCTCCGTGCTCGCGCACGTTGGCAAGCGGCTAGGCATCCCCCTCGGCGCAACGTTCTCCGTGACCAATGTACTGATTGAATACAGCTCTGGCGATAGCCGCTATGGCAAAGGATTGGAGGACACATTAGCGAACACCCAGCCTGGCAGAGACTTCCTGATTAGGTACCCCGAAGCAGCTGTCATGACCGAGCTGGAGAACCATGCGTCGCATGCCGGAGTGCATGCGGCAGGATTTATAGTGTCGAACACGCCTGTAATAGATTATTGCACGGTACGAGATGGTGTGGCTCAAATAGACAAAAAGGACGCCGAGGAGCTTAATCTTTTGAAGATGGACATTTTGGGCTTGAGAACGCTTGGCGTTATTGAGGACGCTGCGTGCATCACGGCTCAAGAGCTTTACAATTTGCGGTTGGACGACCCAAACGTATTCAAAATATTCAATGACAGGAAATTCTCTGGCATATTCCAGTTCGAAGGTGCAGCGCAGCGCCGAGTGTCTATACAGATTCCCATTAAAGAATTTCAGCAGATTGACCACATCACGGCATTGGCTCGTCCCGGTCCCCTGGGTGGTGGCGCAGCAGGCACGTACATCAATCGTAACGCCGGCCGAGAGCCTGTTGTGTACAAGCACCCCTCCATGGCACACTATCTCGCAGACACGCAAGGTGTGGTATTGTACCAGGAACAAGTCATGCGCATTGTCAAAGAGCTGGGTGATTTTTCCTGGGAGGACACATCCGTCATTCGCAAGGCGATGTCCGGTCGCAAGGGCAAAGAGTTCTTTGACCGACACGGCGAAAAATTTGTGGCAGGAGCCGCACGCCATGGCATAGACGCGGCAACGGCAGCAACCATTTGGAACGAAATAGTGAGCTTTGGCGCATGGGGCATGAATAAAAGCCACACGGTGTCGTATGCTGTGATTAGCTATTGGTGTGCCTATTTGAAGTGTTACCACACATTGGAATACGCTGCGGCTTGTCTGCGCAATGCGAAAGATGACGACCAAACCATGGAGTTGCTGCGAGAGCTGCGCGCGGAAGGTGTGCGCTACATCCCGTTTGACCCAGAACGGTCAGACATTGATTGGCGAGTGGTCAATGGCCAGCTCATTGGCGGATTCAAAAATCTGGTAGGTGTCGGTCCCATGAAAGCCGCACGGTATGTGGCTTCCAAGCCGTTGTCCGAACAAGATAAGGCAGCTGTAGCCAAGTGCAAAGTCAAATTTGCTGACCTCACGCCCGCGCATACACTGTGGGGTGATGTGTATGCGCACCCGGAACGATTCAACATCAACGGGTGTGTCAAGGAGTTCGCCGACTTGATGGATTTTGAAGAGGCTGTAGTGGTGTGCCAGCTCGTGCGCCAAGAGCGCCGTGATGAGAACGAAGCAGTCAGAGCCCACAAGCGCGGCTACCTAAAATCTGGCAATACATTATTCCTTGATGCATTCGTGGTGGATGACTCCGTCAGCAAGCCTGTGGTGCTACGCATCAAGCCCTGGCAATGGTTCTCTATCGGAGTACGCATGGCAGACAAAGCTGTGCCAAAGAAGGACTGGTTCCTCGTGCGCGGCAAGTGGTTGGCGCAATTTTCGATGATGACTGTGATAAAAATAAAATGCCTGACTAACAAGGAGATGTTCTCATGAGAAAGAAAGAACAGCTGTTGTGGGACGCATTGAAGCGCAATGCTCCCGAATCATTATGGCTGCAACGGGTGGAGAATGTGGTTGGTGAAGGCATGCCGGATGTGTACATTGGTGCAACGGGTGCGTGGCTAGAGTTGAAAGCGCCGCCGCGCATCCCTGTTCGAGACAGCACCCCGCTGCTAGGTGCGCAAGATGGCTTGCGTGTATCGCAGATTAATTGGCACCTCAAGAATGCATCAATTCTGACAGCGCCGCAATCATACATTTTGATTAGAACCACTCAAAAAGAGCTGTTGCTATTGCCAGGTCGCTTGGCCGGCATTGTGAACACTTGCTCATTGAGTGCATTGCGCGCAGCCAAGCTGAACCAAGCCACTACTACCGAATGGGATGAGATTGTGAGGATTTTGCAATGAAAACAAAGCCCATGAGCCACCAAGTTGTTGGTTGTCGCCGATTGGCAGCTGCAGACGCCTTCGCCGTTGGAGCAGAGCAGGGAACGGGTAAAACGTGGATGTTACTGGCGGACGCGGAAGCCCGCTGGAAGCGCAACGAAGTTGATGCACTGCTGGTGATAGCTCCGAATGGCGTCCATGTAAACTGGGTGGTCAGAGAGATTCCTGCGCATCTGGAAGTGCCTTATACTGCCACATTCTGGTTGAGCACTCCATCGAAAAAGCATCAAGCTTTATTGCAACGGCAGCTCGCCACCGCATTGGAGCCGCCGCGCAAGTTGGTGATACACGCGATGAACATAGACGCAGTCAATACCAAAGCCGGCTTGGCTCATGCTGAAAAGTTCATTGCAACATTCGCTCCCGGCAGAGTAATCATGGTGGTGGACGAAAGCCACACCATCAAGAACATAGACGCCAAGCGCACCCAACGAGTCATTGCCCTCGGTAAGCAAGTTGCTATACGCCGCATTGCCAGCGGCACACTGGTGGCTAATTCGCCGCTCGATTTGTTCAGTCAGTATGAGTTTTTGGCTAGTGGTCTGCTTGGCACGCGCAGCTATAGAGCATTCGTTTCAGAGTATGCCGAGTTAATGCCGGCCAGCTCCGCTTTGGTGCGAAACATAGTGCAGCGCACGGGTGCTCGTGGTGTGCCTCAGATTGTTGCTAAAAACAAAGATGGCACCTTGCGCTTCCGCAATTTAGCCAAGCTCAGCGGCTTGATGGCTCCTCACACATTCCGGGTCACGAAAGATGAATGTCTTGATTTGCCCGAAAAAATATATCAGACATATTATTTTGACCTTGAGCCACAGCAACGTGCGATGTATGACCAAGTTAAAAGTGAACGCAACTGGGTGCGTGACGACGGGTCGATTGATGCATTCACCGCACTCACTGTCATCACTAAGCTGCGCCAGATTACATCAGGATTTATATTGGTGGACGGAGCACCCACCACACTGGCATATTCCAAGCCGCGCATCGAGGCATTGCTATCAATTGTTGAGGAGTATCCCGGTCCCATGATTGTGTGGGCAACCTTTCAAGAGGAGATAAAGCAAATAGCCAAAGCGCTACGAGACACCGGTGAAACGGTGCGAGAATATTATGGCGCAACGAACGTTGCTAACCGAACAACAGCCATCAATGACTTCCAATCAGGCAAGGTGCGCATTTTCCTGGGCAATCCCGCCGCGGCTGGACTGGGCTTGACGCTCACTGCCGCCGAAACTGCCGTGTATTACAGCTCATCATTCTCATTGTCTGAACGGCTTCAGTCTGAGGACAGATGTCATCGCATCGGCACTACCCACCACGTTGTGTACATTGACATCGTAGGCCGAGACACGATTGACGAGCGCATTGCCCATGCATTACAAACGAAAAAGCTCACAGCAGAAATGATTATGGCTGGACTGTAGCATCAATGCACAGACAAATACACGATTCCTCCGAACATTATCATATTTGCAAGGATGGAAATTATCAGGTTACGGTTGGCTGACTGCAACCGGCTTTCGCAAGTCTTTTGAGATAGCTTCAATTGCATCAACGATTGCTCTAAGTTTTGATATGCTGTCTCCCGCTCCGCCAATCGCATTTTGAGCGCTTGCGATTCTGCTTGAGATTGAGTCAAGTCGCTGTTGATACTCGCCAGTTGTGAGTTCAAGCTGTCGATTTCTTGCCTCAAGCTCGCTACAAGATTGTCGAACTGCTCCCAGCTCACGGCTGGCTGTGATTGCGCTGTAAGCGGCCACAACAAGCAACAAGCAAACAACAGCGAGAGCAATGTCCTTACCGATTTTGTCATTCATTCATCCCTCCGTTCGTCTTTAGGTGGGAGTGGCTCTTCGGCCACAGCGTCTACTCGTTTTGCTGCGCCGGCTGAATTGGTCACCGGCATCAATAACCCGAGATTTTTGATGTCGCTGATAGTTGTCAGCCCTAGCAGTACCAATACCACTATCGCGCATCCCAGTCCGCCGTAGATACCTGCCGTCGTGCCATGTAGCGCAGCTATGACAAACAGCGCTCCAGACAGCAATGAGTAATAGAGCGCCAATAATCTACGCATCGACCTGGAGCCGTCTTGTTCCTGCAAAAATCCTGCATTCATGACAACCTCTTAATGATACGTTTGGACACCAGCTGTCCCTCGGCAACCGTTCGAGAATTCCCCAATGGGTCATCAATAACATGCCCAAAGCCATCGCCGACCACGAAGTGTGCGTAAGTGACAGTGGTATCCTTACGCTCGAATCGTAAAATTTCCCACTCATCACGCTGGGTCTGATAGTTGGCATCCTCACGCCGCACGCTCCACGTGCCGCCTGCTGCAAGAGCGAGTAGCGCCGGTGGGTCTTGCACAAAGCAATCCTCATCGATAATCTTTGCGTCCAGCGCCTGTTGGTATAGTCCAATGGCAGCATAATCGCACTGCACAATTTTCAGCAGTGAGACAAAATAGCACCCCGAGTCGCCAATCTTTTTGCAAACAAGCTGTGTATACACAACGTCCTCCCGAGCTGCGCTCAATTACGCAGCCGCCTGGCTTCCTCAAGATATTTCTCAAGCCGCGCAGCCAGTTCATCAATTTGCTTGCTGATGTGTTGCAGTTTCGTATTCACCTCGGCGATGACAATGTCTTTCTCCTTGTCGTTGTGCTCGAGTGCGGCGAGTTGCTCGTCATGACACACTAATTTGTCTTGCATGTCCTGGATACGCTGCATCGCTGCTCCTTCATCTTGTGCCGACTTTTTCTGCGCCCGCAGGAAAGTAATGATTGCTGCAAACGTTGCGAGCGCCCCGAGAATTTGTCCTGCTGCGACAATGTCAATGGTGAGCACGATTACGCCTCCGGCTGTGGCGGCCATTGCGGATTGAGATACCAGCCCTCGGCGTCATTGATAGCTCGCAGGCTTTCTGCATAGGCATCCCATGCCGCAAGCTTTTCTTCTGCGCCAGCTATGCCGAGTCGTACCTCACGCTGATACTGCAAGACCTTTTTGTCGTACTCGGCAAAGAGCGCCTGACGTGTGGCTTCGGCGGCAGTTTTGAGTTGCTCTTCTTTTTTGGCTGCTTCATATTCCTCTGCGGTTACAGTTTTAAATTCGCCAAGCTCGGCAATGAGAGGTGAATCAAATGGCAACGTATCCCAATTCCCGTTGTCCATTTCGATTACAATGCCATCATCTTTGGTAAAAATATATTTCATTATTCCCCTCCTTTAGAATGCAGACCATGCACCCCAGGCCGAACCATCATATATGCGTTTGTAAGTATTCCCACTTTCAGCATTAAAATAATATTGCCATTTTTTTAATATGTCGCTCGAATATCCCTGTATTAAAAATGCCCAGTTGTTTTCTCCTGATGGTCTATTCGCACCATCATATAATATAAATAAGCCAGACCCAGATATAGTATTAATGTCTGAGGTTCCAAGATATTTTGACTCTGACCCAATCCCGAATGCCGACACGCTCGCCGCATTGAACGTCCCGCCATTGATTGCATCAGCCTTTGCCGCTTGGACTCGCTTGTATGACGTGCCATTGGAGATGTCATCCTCGGTAAGACCAGCGTTGATTTTATCAGCCTTCGCCGCTTGTACTCGCTTGTACGACGTGCCGTCAGCGATATCATCTTGAGAGAATGTTCCAGCATTTAATTTTGCGATGATTGCCTTTGATACAAGCCCATCACAGTATACCCGCTCATCGGTTAGGGTGTAGACATAGTTTCCGCTTGAGCGGTTGATGAGGATATTGGCCAGGGCAACATCCGTTGTCCCGTCGATTGTCGGCAAAGACGGACTCGCGCCTTCCACGCCTTTAATCACCGTAATGAGCATTGTTCGCGCTGTTTCATCCACATGCACCACGACACGGTCGTAGCGCTTGCTTCCCGACGTTACAGCGTCCAGTGTTTTGTTCACGCTTGCGGTGGTCTCATAGACACGCCCATTTTTGATACATGAGCCGGTGTTGATGTCAACCGCCAGCGCACCGGAGTTCGTCACTGCGAGAGCATTCCCCAATCCCCTGATAACGCCGCTCTGCTCTTGCAAGAGCTGGTCAATAATCCGATTAAATTGTGCCGCGGTGGTTAATCTGTCCCCGCCGACATCCGCAAAAAATCTGCTTATTTCTGCCATATTACACTCCTATATACCGATTCCGATACGTGATTGTCGCGCTAGACCCTGCCGCCGCACCTTCATCTGTGAACGTTAGTTGGTTATTCCCCACAGCGAGTTTGAGAAACGTGCTTAAAAGGTCAAGATACATCGAGGCATTTGTGATACTTCCTGATTCCGATATCACCACTGTATTTGCGCCGAACGCTGTATTGACTTCGACATAGTCGCCCAGCGCAATTGTCTTCACGATTCGGATATATTCACCAGTGGTCACATTCGATATTTTCGGATTTGTAGTTTCGCCATAAAACCTGATAAGAACCGGGCATGGAACGTCCCCAGAATTATTCACGATGATTGATTTGCCATTAATCGTTGCTACTGTCTCGATAGCAAGCCCATTTGCAGGGATTCCTATGCCCGCCGCCGGTATTGCAAATCCAGTTCCGGCCTCAGTAAGCGTTTTTACAGTGTCGGAAACATCCATCCAATATGGGGTGGAGGCATGAAACACAATCTGGAATCTTTGATATGGGTCGGTGGCGTCCTTCGAAGAAAATGTCGGTGATGAAACAGGCTTTGCTGTGATTCGCCATGCCCCCAGTTCATTGATATAATCCAGCGTCCCCGCTCCATTTTTCGGGTTCAGCACTTGCACCATCAATCGCCGAGCCGCGGCAATTCCACTCATGGTCTGTGGCGCCAGTGCGCCCTCAACAGTAATATCCCGAGTCTGGAACGTTCCGCCGATGTCTGTTGCGCCATCCTGATATGGTGCTTTCGTTTCAAGCGCATCCCAGTCCGGTGTGCCAATGCCATCGAGACTTGTAATCACATATGGCGGAGCGCCAAAAGTAATCGTGAGGCCATTCGGATTCGTATAGACCAGGCTTCTCATTTATTGCTCCGTTGCGGTCATAGCCGCACCTAATTCTTCATCGTTCCTTGCCGCTATTTTCTGTGCTTCCGGATAAGGTTTGCCAAAGGTTAGTCGTATTGAATACCCCGACTCGTCCCATGATTCCTGTGCCTCGGATATTCGTGCGTCAACAACTTTCCCTAGCGCTGACAGTGTACAAAGGTCGCCAATATCATAGTTCGTTTGATAGACAATCGAGGAGTAGGGCAATATTTCCGCCTCTAGATAATCCTGGAACGCATTTTCTGCGAGCTTTGCATTCCCCCGTTGCGTCAAATCGGCAGTTGCGGAAACGTCCCGTGCATCAACCCACATTTCTTTACGCGCCCAGCCCGCCGGTTCAGCTCCAGAATACACCGGCACAATCGTTCGCGCAGCGCCGACGCCCTGTCCACCGACCAAAGCATAATTGCGATACGCGATGTCGGACTCTGTCACAGTGGCAGTTTTTAATGTGTCAAAGTCGGTCGAAAATATCGCCCTGCCATTGATAGTCTGCTCGACTGTTCTATCAACGCCAATGCCAATATCGAACACAAAGAGTTTATTCGTCAGGTCGAGATAAATTCGCGGTCCCACATTCGTCGCCCATGCCGCTTGTTCTACTTCTTCATCAAGCCCTGAATAGCGTGCGCTAATAAGATAGCTCGCCCCGCGCCCCAGGTCACTCGCCATCGTCAGCAGCGGAATCCTTCGAGCGGTAGCAGCACCTGCGCCGGCCTGCGCATAGACAAGGTTTTTCAAGATGGTTTCAACGGCTGCTGTCGCTTCCCAGCGCGCAGTTCCTGTCGGAGGAATAACCCTGCGCCACGAAAAAATGCGCCGCAGTTCAAAGCCCGATGCACTCACCACCCGTTCGCCGCGCTCATCAATGGTTTTCTGGACTTCAGTAATTATTCCGCATTTATATGGGTCATTGCCAATCATCACTATTCGCCCGCGCACGAGTTCGTCCGAGTGCAACAGCTCCATGTCCATCGTGATGTTGAAATCTCCAACCCCATACCAAGCCCGAGTAAAATAGAGGCTTTTGTAATTATCGAGCTCAGCTTGCAATGTGAGCGCAGTGTCGAAAATCCTCACTGGGGTGCTCGTCATAGTGCACCCTGGAACGCAAGCTTCCTAGCCGTCAGTTGGAATTGCCGCTTCATCTCCGCCGGAGTTAGAGCAATCGGTGAATGGAAGTGGAATTCATATCTCCCATTTTTATTGAGAATATTCTGTGTCTCGTTGGTAGTATAAATTCTCGCCCCGACTGGCGTTGATATCAATTCGGGACCCTGCTCACCAACGAGCGCAAGCCCACCCTGCGCCACGCCGCCAAGCGCGAACGCAGCTGGCGGTTGTGGCTTGTTCGCATTCATCACAGCAATTTGTGCGGCAACCGACGCCCCAACAATCACTGCTGCAATCGCACCCGCAATGGGACCCAACTGTGCGAATGCCTGGATAACCGCCAAAGCGCCTTGCGCGATAGCCTGTGCAACGTTCACTGCATGCTGAACCAAGTCAGCCTTGTATTTTATCACCGCCTTATCATATTCTGCTTTCTTAGTGGCCTCGGCTTCCTTCGCATTGTAGTCTTCAAGTATCTGCTCTTTCTTTAATGCCGCTTCTGCCGCCGCAATCGCCTCGGCATCACCGGATTGCTTGGCTGCATCCAATTTCTTTTGCAAGGTTTCGAGTGTAGTTTCATCAGCTACACCGGCTGCCTCGAGTGCGGCTTGTTTTTCTTGCTCATAGGCAGCCAGTTGCGCCTTGAGCGCCGCATCGATTGCATCGGTTTGCTGTTTGGCTGACGCCGCTGTAAAATCGGAGAACGTTTTGAGAGTGTCTAGGCCATACTGCACGCCAATTTGGGCTGCGCTTTGAATATTGGCCATGAGTTTCTTGTAATCTTCTTCGCGCTTCTTATTTGCCGCGGCTTCTGCATCAGCGATTTCTTTATTCTTCTGCGCGATATAATTCGAGTAAGAGTCCCAATAAGATTGTTTGGTTTTTGCAAGGTCTGATTCTTGTTTTTCCTCTTTCTGGGACACTTCCTCGGTTTTTGCAAGTCTTGTAGTTACATAGTGATTGGTGATTTTTTCGAGCGATATTTGTCGTTGAAGTTCCTGATTAACCCTGTCGTCAGCGGCTTCTCCTTCTTTCACTTCAGCGTCATCGCGTGCCTTGACCCTATCCTGTACCGACCTGACATAGTGCTGGGTAATCTTATCTTGCGACGCCTGTGCAATCCGCTGTCGGTCTGCCTCCGCTTCGGCTTCGGCCTGCACTTGGCGCTGAATCAAATTTTGATTCGCAGCAAGAGTGCGCTGCTCAGTCTGGATTCGCCGTTGTGCCGCTTGTTCGGCTAATTGTGTTCTGCTCGATGCACCATCCATGACTGCATAAGTGATTTTCTGCTCATCCGCCTCTTCTTTGATTGAAACGGCTTCAGTTGCATTGAGCCGCCGGTCGATGTAACTCTTCTGCACTTTTAATGCCGATTCTGTGGCATCCTGCTCCGCCTGATTGGCTTTATCAATTCTTGCCTGCGCCTCACGCGCTTCGATATTCGATATTGCTTGCTCTGAATTCTTAGCTGTTTTAATCTTGTTCTGCGCGAGCTGTTCGGCTATCTGCGCCCGCCCGGAAGCACCATAGTCCTCGGCTTGCACCAATTTCCAATAGTCTTTTTCTTCTTTCTCTGACACTTGCTCAGTCGCCTTGAGACGCCGATTCACATAATTCGTCTGTATCTTGAGCGCTGTGTCTGCGCTGTCTTGTATGCTTTGATTATAATTATCGCTTGCATCTTGTGCACCGCGCGCCGTGATATTTATTATTGCCTGAGCGGCATTCTGGGTCGTCTTTATTCGATTCTGCGCCAACTGTTCTTCTATCTGCGCACGCCCGGAAGCACCATAAAAGACAGCATCATCGATTGCCTTCTCGGTAGCCTCTTCCTTGACATGCACCTGCTCTGTAGCTTCGAGCCGTTTATTAACATAGTGTTTTTCTATTGCAATCTGAGACTCTTTCCGTTGCCTCATCCTCTCAAGATATGCTTTCTCCCACGCTTCAACGTCTAGTTGCTGAAGATAAATCTCATAATTCCCTTGGAGGATTTTATCCTTCATCTCCGTAGTGTTGTTTAAAAGTTGCTGATTGCGGTCAATCGCCGCACGCAGGGTTTTATCGCCAATGTCATTCGACTCTTTCGCGCCGGTGTAGCCAAGCGCTATCAAATCATTGATGAGTTTTTGATTCGCCTGATACTTTGCGTCAGCGGCTTCCTGCTCAGTCATCACGCCGAGCTTCACCTTGGTATCTATCTGCGCAAGCGAATCAGAATAAGCTTTTTCAGCATCTTTCCGGCCTTTAATCTGAGCCGCAACGCTATCTTCTACTGCTTTCTTCTCCGCCGCAACCCTATCATCATTCGCTTTCTTCTCTGCGGCAAGTCTGTCTTGCGTAACTTGGTATGATTTCAGTCTCAACGTTTCCAGTGCATCGGATTGCTGGGTTATTGCGCTAATGTTGTCCGCAAAGGCTTTCTTTTGTGCCTCTGCGTTCTTCAAATATTGGTTTGTCAGCCCAAGCACTACCCCAGCAACCGCACCAATCGCCGCAACAACGGGTGCTACAGCGGCAAGTATTGTGCCAAAAGCAATAGCGAGTTCGACGAGTGCAGTCTTAGCTCGTGGGGCATCATCGGCAATGCCTCTCATTATCTGAGTGATTGCATCGCGCACTGGTTGCAATGTTGTCGCAATAGAACGCCCCATCGCCGACATCATGTCGCTGTAAGCATTTTCATAATTCTTGATTGATACGTCGGTTGAATGAGTTAGTGTGCCGGCAAACTGTTCATACTTTTCACTCAATAGCTTGACGCCTTCGCCGTTTTTCAATTGCTCCGCAGTAAGGTCTCTCAGCGCAGGAATTTGTTGCCCGAGCCGGCCGATGTTCCCCGAAAGCGTCATGTTCAGTTTCATGAGCGCATCGTTCACATCCCCGCCCAGAACGTTCGACATCCCGAGGGCAGTGTTCATCATGGTCTGAATCTGCGCATCGGTACGACCATAGGCAGAGAGCATGGCCACTATCGATTGGGTATTGGCAACCGATATACCAGACATCGAAGCAAACACTGGAACGAATTTGTCAAGAATTTCTTTGCCATCGGCACTAATAGAATTCGAGGCTTGTAAGGCAGCATTATATTTTAGCAGTGCAATTTCATCACCGCGGAACGCTTCTACCATTTTCTGAGCCGCATCATAGGCAACTTTTATCGCCCCTGCGACACCGGCTGCGCCGAGCAATCCGGACAGAAGTCTGCTGCTATTGCTGAGCGCATCCATGCTGTCAGCGCCTTGCTCCATAGCAGTCTGCAATGAAGTTGAATCACCGGTTATTTTAACAACTAGCTCTTCTATGGTCATAATTTCACCTTACACCCAAAAATCACTCGCTTCCTCTTCTTCCTTGTCAGGATACGCAGCAGCTTGCCATGCGTCCCAAATCTCACTAGCGCTCTCATCGGTTAACTGTCGTGTTCCTAATTGTAACTCAGTTACCCTCCTCATGCTCTGCTCGGCACGCAATCTTGGCAGCATGGTGATGTACACATTCAGCCATCGCAGCGGCATATCTAGCCATTCCATCGGTCTCCCACCATAGAATTCCTGGAGCCTAGGAATCAAGTCTCCATAGTCTGGTTCTCCGCCTCCAGTTCCTTCGTCGCCGCCTGGATTTTCTTGGTGGCGAGGCCGAAAAAAATCGCTAACACCTTCTGCTTTTTCTCAATAGACAACCGCGCTGCGTCTTCCGCCGAAATACCTATCAGCACTTTCTGCACCATAGTGGTCAAACGGGCATCAAATTCAGTGAGCTCTTTGTCTGACAAGTCTTTTGCCCTGGCCGCCATTTCATTAATTTCGCCGTATTCTTTCACCATTCTGGAATACAGAACAATGCCCACATCTTCATAGTCCAGCAGTTCGTATTCTTTCCCAAAGACGCCACTAACAATTTCATGGTCAGGAACCATTGCATCCAGCACCAAAATCGGCTTTTTAGCCATCTTGTCCTCCCAAGGATTTTCAAGAAATGCTGGGGGCATTTGCCCCCAGATTTATCATGCTGGTGTCACTGCAATGCTCTTGGCAACACAAGCCACACCGTTTGCGTCCTGTAGTTCCGCTGTAACCACGATGGTATGTGCCGCCGCGGTCAAAGAAGTGTACACGATGGACAACGTTGGAGTGGCGCTGGGTGCGCCTGCAGTGAATGACACAGGCACAAGCACCGAGTGGTCACTATCAAGGATTGCGATGACATTCGTAGCCGAAGCATTCGCAATTCTTGTGCTTCCGCCGCCCGCCTTTGCGAAGGTCAGTGTGATGGTCTTGGCTGATACAACGCCCGCGCCGGAAGTCAGCGTCAATGCGCCAAGGTCGACACCCGCAGAGAGCACTACAGAAGCGAAGAAACTGTTCAAGAGAGTGGCATTCGCGTTCGGGTCATCCGTGCGCACCTTCAGTTGCCAAGCCCCCGTTGCAATGAGCGGCATGAATACGCCCTTGAGCGATACGCCGCGCAGAGAGACAGACTCCTTCTTGGTTTCCTCAGAATTGTCCGGCTTGATGAATTTGCATTTGTAGAGCCAAGCATACGTTGCCACACTTGACCCTGTGCGTGTAGTCTTGAATCCAATTGCCACATACGGTGACTGGTCTGTCGCCTGTTTGAGAATGCCCCCATTAACATAGGTGTGTCCGAGGATTTCAGCCTCTGCTGCTGGGTCAATGTCGGCTAGCTCGAGAGTCACATCACCTTTCCCAATGCTGTCGGCAACGTGCAGCGCTTGGTCATCGCCATACAACACAGCGGCATTGCCGTTCGGGTTGATTGAGATTTTGCCCAGCCCCGCAAGCGATTTCACTGCCCCGTACAGTGGGGTGCCGCCCGCAGCATCAGAGGATTCATTCAGCACAGCATACACAAGGTCTTTAGCGCCAATCGCTGGTCTCATTGATACACTCATAATTCACTCCTTCATACTAAATCTTCAGCGCGCAGTACGCGCCGATATCTACTGGTCTTGTGACGAACGTTCGAGTCAGCGTCCGAGACATCCGCATCAAATTCTCGATTGTACATCAATCCCGCCATAACAGTGTGCAGTGCCTCATCAATGGCGGAAGTAGACCCATCAACAGTGTAAATGTCAAAAACAACTACACTATCGGCAGCAGTGGCAACGTTGTCAAAATACCCTGTATCCGCATTATTCATCTCTGTATAGATGAGGCAAGGAAACGTCGCAATCGTGCCCGGATGTTGAGGCAATAGATGACTTGTTCCGCCGAGCACAGTCATCAATGCGGCATTTGCAGTGAGCTTGCCAACGAGCCATGATTTAATCGTCACGATTCACTCTCCACACTTGCAGGATTCGTTACCACAGCTTTGAGCTTGGCAGCAATCCAATCCTTATTACGCTCGATGGCAGGCACAAGGAACGGTCGTGGAGCCATTCTTTCCGTACCGAATTCAAGCCCTTTCAATTCGCCATTCAGAATGCCGGCATAGTCAACGTTCGTCCCAACATAACCGACAACTTCATCGGCCTCCATTTCCACACGATGAGTGATTGATGCACGAAGCCTGCCGGTGTCCACTGCAGGTGGCTCGCCTGGAGCACTGGGACCATTCGGAGACATACTTTCTTTGATGTCACGCTCCACCTTGAGGCAGCATGTGTTGACAGCTTTCTGCATGTCGGTGCCAAGCTCCTTCGCCCGCGCTCGGAATTTAGCTTTCAATGCGGCAACCTGTGCAGCCAAGTCATCATTCAATTCGATGTTCATGGCAATGGCACCAGAATAGCTTCAGAGTGGGATGGCCACACATTCACTGCCCGTACATTATAGCCGCCTAACCGTGTTCCAACTGCCACATCATCGTCATGGTCGAAGAAAAACACGGCTGTATTAGCTGCTTGTAGCGAAATACCATATTGCGCAAGCTCGGCAGTAGTAAGCGATTTTGGCTGCAGATTCCCTGCAATGGTACGCACAGACTTCCACACTTTCACAGGATTGTTCTCACCATCGTATGTCGTGGTCTGGGTATAGAGAACAAGCGCTGTGTTTTTAATCATGTCGCAAACCTTCTGTATCTAGCCAGAGCCGTCTTGAGAGAGTCGGTCAGCAAAGAGCCACCTGGCTCAAAGGTGTAAGACACGCCGCCTTCATTAATAGACGCCAAACCATCCGCACCTTTCACAATCGCACCATACCTAGCACACACCGCTGCTTCAGCAATGGCCTGCAAGTCAACAGGCAAAGAGTCAATAGCACCGGGCACATAATGCGGAGAGTCAGGAGGAACGGTCACGTCGTCAGGCAAGTAGTAACCTGCAGTGTAGGTCACAGAGATGTCTCTGGCGCCCTCATACGGGTCTGGTGTCAAGCCGCGCGTCAGCATGGTGCCGTTCCAGAGCTGCGGTCGGTACAGCCGACCCACCGCGGCATCTTCAGAGCTCATGAAATAGCCATCGTTCACAATGAGAGTTTCAGAGCCAAGTGTGACGGCAGACACAGATTGTATCGGCCACTGGCTGAGATACAGATAGGGCAAACCGTTAACGGTGTGGGGTTCAGCTGTATATGTTGCCCTCTTGAACGTGCGCTCGGTGTAAGCGCAGATTGCTGCGCTCGCTTTAGTGATGAGCATCTCCAGGAGAGCATCGTGTGATGTGTCGTTAATATTCAGCAGCAACTTCACGCTGGAGAGTGTGCACAGTCCGTCAACGGTCGCCATACATCACCGCCCGTAGACCACTGCAGGTCCCGTGTCCACATCCTTGTCAAACAGTACAACGTCAGCAGCGAGCTGGTTCGCAGGAGTGGTGCCGCCGGTGTATGTGGTGTCTTCAGTGACGCGGATATAACGCTTCGCCTTGGACAGGTCAATGCTGTACTGAGCCAAGCCCGCGGTCTTGATGTCCTTTGCAGATTCCAGTGTGGCGAAGGTTGCCGCATCAGACAGATTGGCAGCGTCTCCATCTTCAATGATGAGAGAAGCAACAGCTGCACTTGGAGACCCACTGGCAGCCTCATTGGAGAAAATCAGCAACGCAGACTGATAGCCAAGCCGGTCGATGACTGCACCAACTATCGGAGTGCCATCAGAAAGTGTGGAGGGCAGTGCCTTCGCCGCGGTTAACCGACCCAAAGTATTAACAATGCTCATAAATCCTTCCTTTGCGCAACTACGCGCATCATGGGTGGGTCACCCCACCCGAATTATCATGCCTCAGCGAATATGCCGTGCACAAACGCCAACGGCTGTTTCACTGCGAAATCCAGGTCAGAGACGATTTTGATAACCGTTTCATCACGCTGGAAAGCAGAATAGGTTACGCCACCAGAGACATAGGTAGCCTCTTTCGACATGGTCAGCTCCATATCTCGCCCAACGCCCCACGCAAAATACGCCCAGTCTGCCAGCCACAAGTCAGCGTAATCGGTTGTGGAGTCGGTGTAGCTCGACAGTGTAGTTGCGATGAACGGAACAGATTCAAGAGTTTTGTCCTTGTTCATCTCGTCACGATAGATATACGCACCGGCTGTGGTTTTGAGATTTTTGAGCCAGCTCTTCATTTTTGGGCTCATGACCCAGAACGGTTTGAGCATGGCGATGTTCGCCTGCTCAAGCAGCGTTAACATATCAACAGGAGTGTTTGCAGACAGTGGCGTGCTGGAACTACCTAGTGTCTGTATACCAGCAACGTTCACCAGCCCTTTGGGCTGATACGCAGTGCCTTTGCCATACAGAGCGGCAGTGTTGATGGCAATCGCATAAATTTCCTGCAGGTCACGAGCGATGATGGCTTGCACCTGGGCAGGCGAGTAGCGCAGCAGGCTATTCGACACAGGCACATACGCAGAGCCAGACTTGGCAGACAGCTTCACTTCATCGAAGGTCATGCCAGTCTTGTCATTGACAGGATTTTCCGCACCCCAGGAGAATGCCCCAGATGTTGCGCCGCGGCCAAGATTCAGAGAGCCGTTAGGCATTGGATACTTGGAAATGCCAATCTTGTCAAGAAACGTTCCAGCATACAGTGGGTCGATGAATTCACTGGAAAGCTGCTGCGGAATGAGGAATCCACCCGTTGATGGCAGCCCCGCTTCCATGCCTTTCTGAATGTAGCCATGAAGCTCTTTGTCAGAGTCGAACATCTTCTTTGCCACATCGAGCATTCTGTCCGGCTCACACTTCCCTGCCGCAGCCACAGTGATAAGCCGGCCAAGCTTCTCCAAAGGAGTGAGCCCACTTTTCACGCCTGTGGCCTCTTCCCGCTTGCGATTCTCTTCATACACCGCCTGAAATTCAGCGCGCAAGGCACTTTTGTGCTCCTCGTCTTTTGCCTTGTCCGCTTCCGCCTTCTGAGAGAGTGCAGCGTCGACAGCGGCTTTCGCGCCATCATCAATCATCTTCTTCAATTCAACATCGGTAAGCTGCATAGCCTACTCCTTGTGTTTAGATTCACCGTTCTTCGGCTCATCGAACTCAAATATATGAGTGTCGATGATTTCAATTATGTCGGACACGTTCTTCGCATCCGGCTCAGTCGCTTTAGGTTCGTCTTGCCCATCGTCCTGCTGGTCAAGGTCACCGACGAGCACAGCATATTCAGCCCGTGCCTCGTCCAGTTTTGCATTAGCCTCGTCGAGCTTGTCCCGAATAGCATGCAACGAAGCGAGTGACGCAGCGGATAGCCGCCGCCCCACTTTCGTAACAACGCTCTGAAAACTTTTTATCACCGCTGCATCCACATTGGCTTCGCGCATGATAGCAACGGCATTGGCGTTCGCAGGCACCGGAACGATAGACAGCTCCATCAATTCCTGAGACAAGAACCGTCGTCCCACCCACTGACCTTTCTCGTCCAGAATTGGTTCCACCTGCAATCCTCGAAAGCCCACAGACACAGCGTTCAGTACACCGAGCTTGGCAAGGTTGTACACGCTGTCTACAAACAAGGCATGCTCAGACGGAACGCCACTGGAAAGCTCTTCAACGGTGGGGAATTGCACATCAATAATCAATTGCCGCGCCGCGGTATCAATCTGCACCGATGTAGCCTTGCCAACAGGAAGTTTGTCATAGTCGTGGCCATAAAGTACCACAGGATTTTTCAGATAGTTCCCTAGTTGCCACCCCGTTGCAGTAATGATGTCACCATCACGGTCAAGAGATTCGTCTGAAGCAATGAATCGAATAACCCGCTCGCTTTGCTGAGCAGATTTAACAGATAACGTTCTCAGCTCGTCCATCATGACTCCTCTATCACAGGCACAATGGTGCACCTGCAATTTATAACGTTCTCCGCACTGCCGTTAGGGTCTAGTGGATACATCAACGCTTCCCCGCCAACTATAAACGGCTCATCAATACCAACCACTTGCCCGTCTGCAGCAGCATGGATATCTCGTGTACGGTCATCCTGGGTAGCGAGCCACTCTTTCCGCTCGACACCTTCACCTTTATACACTTCGTACTGTCCAGCATTCACACTCGCTGCAGTTTCCGTGCGAGCAATAACCATAGCACGGTTTTGACTCATGTTGTCATACACGCCAGCCGTTGCAGCACTTACACGGTCGGCAATCTCAGCCATCGATTCACCAGACTGCAGCCCGTCTGATATTTCGGCAGCAAGTTTTTCGCGCAGCTCAGAACGAGTTGTGTCGTTAATTTCTTTAGCCTTCAAGAGGCCAGCCTTATCAACCCACGCATTAAACTTCGGATTGTACAGCGAAAAATCAATGCCACCACCAAGCAATTCTTGCGCCAGCTCAAAGCCGTTCTTCAAAGATGCAAGCCAGGCAGGAGCCAATCCCGATTTCACAGCAACATCAGCGCTTTCGCCAAGCACTTTCTGTGTGGTACGTTCAACAGCGCCCATAAAGTCGCGCCCGTTGCCCAGTTCAGCTTTGAATGTGTCACGGAAAAGTTTGTCTTGGGTAGCAGCCAGTTTGCGCACAGCTTCCATAAAGAACGGTTCGCCGCCAGCAGCTTTCGTGTCAAACACTTTCCAAACGGCAGCACGTTGCTCGGCAGAGAATTTATTCTTGACAGCCTTCGACAAAGAATAATCAATGGTCTTTGCAGCCGGCTCAGCAATTGGCGTAGGCGCAGGAGCAGGAGCAGGCTGTGGAGCGAGCTGCGCTCCAGGTTTCACTTCAGTCAGTGAGAACGGAATGACATACACATTGTCTCGTGCTTCATCCACAGGATAGCCCATAGCCTTGCGCCATTCGGCACGGGTCAGCATGCCACGGCTCACGCCTTCATTAACTTTTTGAAGCTTGAACGCTTCATCTTGAGGAGTCACATTCTTGTGGCGATACACAATACGATTATCATAGTCAGCAGCAATGAGCTGCCGAGTGATGGTCGCATCCAGCGCAGCAATCTCAGGCACAAGAACGTTCTTCATGAGCAAATAGAACGCTGCATCAATGGTGGAACGATTCGAATTCTCAATAATGCCGGCAATCTCAGGAGGAAGCTGTTCATGCTGATTCGCCATGTCACGCATAAACTTGCGTGACTCAACAAAATCCATCTCGCGCTGAGAGTCAGCAATCTTCTCTATCTTCGCACCTTCCCAGGTCAAGAACGCCGGAGCACGTGCGCGAAGGAACCCACCAACGCGCTGCATCCAGGACTGCTTGAGCTGGGTAACCTCTTGCTCTGTCGCACCGGGTGCGGAAATGGCAATTGGTGGAGTGGCATCATTGTAGAAATAATTCTTCTGATATTTCGCAGCCAGTTCATCAGACTCATACTCATCCAACATATTCTCTGAACGCCCACGACCACGAGAATACGGGTCGGCAATATTTGGACTTTTAAACCACACAATGTCGGCTGGGTCAGCTTTGACAGTTTGCCCGCCCGCAACGCCCATGGGCATAAACAGAAAATATGGACTACCATAGCTCGGTGTCTGCAAGCACCATGACTTCGGCATAATGTACAGCGCTTCAATAAACGAGCCGTTGCGAATCTTCCACCAATACGCTTCGCCGGTCAGACGCTTATAAACATAGGTCAAATATATAAACACCGAGCCATCAATCTCAGGATACGCAGGACAAGGTTCAAGCAGCAACGCGGTGGCAGGATGATTCAGTATCGGCTGCGCTTCGTCAGGAGAGGCATCCCACGCAGCCTTGTCATACAATGCCCACGGCACACTGGCAATGTGCGTTGCTTTAATATCAATAGCATCCAGACGAGGATTGGTATGATACAGCTCAAGCAGCGAAGCAACATTACCTTCCGGTGCTTGAGTCCACAGCTTACGAAGTCCACGCTGCTGGTCGAATTCAGCTCGCCTGGTAAGTGACATTACACCCTATCCTTCCTGCTTTTCGGCAGCATAGGCTTCGTTTCCACGACATTCGCCGGCTTCGTTTCAACAGCAGCCGCAGCCAAATCTGTTTCCGGCTTGGCAAACTGCTTGTCATGACAAACGGTGCACTTGCCATCAGAATAGTCGTAATGATAACCACACACAGGCTTTCCACATTCACGACATTTGAGAACGCTTGGCATCCCGCAAATATAACACACCATAGTCTTCTCCTATTAAAGAATTGCAAAAGTCGGCCGAGACAAGCTCTTCTCCACCACACCGGTTAGCGCATCCATGGCATCGTCGTGAGCCCACTTGCCGCTTCGACCCACACGAGTGATGTCCTCATAAAATCGTGGCCAACGATATTGCCATCCTTCAGGAAATAACACACAGTTATTAACAGATATTGCATTAGAGAGTATTCGCGCTTGTTTATTTTCAGACTGATGGAACCAATCGATGGCAGTTTCAGTATTGCCTGCAGCTCTAATCAATTTCTCCACAGCACGCGCAAAGCCGCGCCCACCATTATTCGACTCAATGTGTGCCCGGTGCACCTTATGATTGATGAGTGTTTTAGCCAGCGCCGGTTCCGTCACTTCCATGCTGTCCTGGGTGTAAATAACGTCCAGAACATAGGCCAACCCCGAGGCCACACCATAAGTAATGGACGCCAAGTAATCCGAGCCTTCGTCCGCAGTGTCTGTGTAGTTTTCAATCTTTGAGAATTTCGGAGCATCCTCAAGGCGATACGTTTTCAATGACGGATAGAGCTTGTCGGTTGAATCATACGGCTTTTGGTCATAGTTGGCTGCGTGAATCACCGGGTCGGTTTTTGTCCTGCGGTCAAGATAGGTCGCAGCGTCCAAAATGGCAGGACACAACATGTCGTCGTCAGTAGGATTCTCCGCACCGGTAACGTTCGCTGGCAGAACAACAACGTGCCACTTCTCAGGTTCTTTTTCGAGCAGCCAACCACACAAGTCGCCCGTTGCCCAACGTGTCATCAAGAGCAGCTGCTTCGCGCCAGACTCCAGCCGCGAAAGGAATGTGTTGACATACCAGTCACGAATGTTCTCCAGCACAGTGTCATTAAACGCTTCATCAGAGGATTTGACTGGGTCGTCAATAATGCCGCGAGTGCATCCAATGCCGGTCAAAGTGCCGCCAGGAGACGTCGCCAAAAACGAGAACGGAGAACCTTCCACGCTCCAAGCCTCATACGCACTGTCGCCAGCTTTAACCCGTGTACGGAAATAGTCGCTGTACACCAACCGAGAGCCCATCTTCACTTCTTGCATAGCATCCCGAACGCCGCGAGCGAATCGAGAGGACAGCTTCTCATTGTACGACACGCACACATACGACTGCAACGGGTCACGTCCCAAATCCCACTGAACCAGCCCCATCACAGACAACGTTTTGCCGTGTCGTGGAGGCATGTTCAACATAAGATTCTGAACAGGCTGCCCGGTGTCGTCAAGCAGCTTGTCCTCAATGAATGCTTGGAGAGTGTCGCACAGTGTTTTCAGATGTGGCTTATCACGAGTATAGAATCGCGGATACTGATTCCGCATGTACTCATACAGCGAAAGCTGTCCTGCGAGTATGCGAATCTCAGTAGGCGAAAGTATTTTCACTCATCACCTTCAGCAAGTGCTTCGTTCGCCGCAATAACGGCAGCCTTCTGCTTCTCTGTCAGAGCGCCATATTGAATGGCAACAGCGGAGCCGGAAAGCTGAACCACAGTACTTTGAGGCACAGCGCCCCACGCACGGTCAAAAACAATTTTGATGCACTTGGTGTTGCCCTCGATTGCGCCTTTCACAGTCTTGAGCACAATTGCTTCAGCTGCGGTGATGGTCTTGCCATCTTCCACAGTGAACTTCGCTTTGAGCGCCTTGCGCAGCAGTACATCAAAGCGAACCTCACCCCGCTGCTTGCCTTTCGGATTGCCCGAAACGCCAGGCTTGAAACGGGTCGCTTCATTAGACATAGAGACCTGCAATGAATAGCGCTATTTCCATACATTGCTCCCTCATCGTTAATCATCGCACTTCCTGGAAGAAAAAGCAAGGACATATACGGACATATCACGACATAATTTCTAGTCAAAAATTTCACTGTAGACTTATTCGTCAAGTCCCGCGGAAAATTGAATATAATCCGAGACGCTTTATCCGTCATAATTCAAGCATCTCATGGTACAGCCACGACTTAGACAAAATCAACAAACGTGATAAAACAATTTTTCCGCGCGGCTTCGCGCGGTATTTCTATTTGCCGCGCGGACGAGTATCTCCTGTTACAGCCACGACTTACGAGCACTTTTTCTCAGTGCCGCGCGGCTCCCGCGGAAAATCTAACCTTTTATAAAATTGTACTCTGTATAGAAGTTTCGAAAATACCGCGCGAGCCGCGCGGACACTCTTTTTGTGTGGCTAACTCGTTGCCTTGTAAGGAGTTATCCATCCGCGCGGCTTTTATTTTTCCGCGCGGATTTGAACAATAATTCTTGGTAAGTTGTTACTCTACAAAGACTTGTTTTCCGCGCGGAAAATTTTGACCCGCGCGGAAACTGTTTGTGGTGAGATGGTCAGAATGTGGCTGCACCGCGAGTGGCGAGCGCTTCTCTGATGAGCCGGAGCTGTTCTGAGCGGCTCAATGACTTGTCGGCAAATGCTGTCCTGCTGCGATATTCCCCATTTCGCCACTCTGCAGTTTCGGGGCAGCGCACCAAGTCGTAGCCCCGTTCTGCCATTTTAAAGTGGAAGTTTTTGGCATTGAGCGCTGTCAGCAGTTTCTCGGCGTCGTCGAATCTTTCCGCGCGAACGAAGTCCGTCAAATCCCGATGGAAGAACACTTTTGGTCGCTTGCCGCCCATGATTATCTGGCAAAAATCCTCCCACACATCATCCACCGCGGTGCGGCGAACTTGTGCGGCTGATTCGATGATGGCTGTTTTGCCTCGCGTGAGTGGTGGCGCCGCGGTGATTAATTGCTGAGGAATCTTACGCCGCTTGAGCCAATCAATCACACTTTCCGTTCCGCCGTTGTTTAGCCAGTGGTACAATTGGTCAAAGTAGTCTGCTGAGAACTGCCCGGACGTCTTTGGGTCGCCGAGTGCCGAACTCATGACGAACAACCTCCGGTCTTCTGTGGGGATGTACATGGCCAACGGGTCATTGGTAGTCAACACCACATGGCACAAGTTGCGCACGTAGATTGTGTTGGCATATTTCAGTGTCATTGGTAGCATTTCCGGTGGCGAGGACAAGATTGGCTTCAATAGATTGTAAAAATTAACTGCCTTGAATTCTTCTTCCTGTGGTCGAACTTCATTGATGATGAGCAGCACACTTTTCACGTAACCGTTATAGGCGCTCATGATGGCGTCGGGACCGATTTCTGCGGCATTCCACTCGCCTACCCCGCGCCTGATTGGCATCAATGCAGTGTCTTTGCCAATACCCTGAACCCCTGCCATGACTATGCCATGATTCACTTTTTCGTCCGGTCGCTGAATCATATGCGCGCAAAAATCGAAAAAGTGCTCATGCTCTTCCGGTTCTGGGTATAGCTTTTTGACATGATTGAGCCATGGCGTAGGGTCTTCGGTGTGAGGAACCCAGCACCGGCTGGGCTCAATGTATAAATTGTAGCAGCATGCGCCGCGCAGCGGCATGGCGCCGCGCTCTGAAATTACCACATCATGAATAAACTTTGGCTGCCCAGGCCACCAGGTGGAACCTTCCACGGTGAGTCCTGTGTCAATATTGTTGATGGCACGTGACGGTGCCACTTTCTTCTTTTCCCCATCACTACCCAGGATGGTTGGCCATAGGCTGCGTGGGATTGCGCCGTCCACACTTTTAGCTGCCAAAAGGTTCCCGGTGGTGGTATCCCAGTATTTTTCCTGTTGCTCGTCATATCTAAAATCTTCGATAGTTCTTGTCCGCCGAACAAAGTCATGCTCGTGGCACGCTGCTTCAGCTAAGAGTTCTTCATCTGTCATAGAATGCCTCGAATCCTGGTGCTGTGGCATTGACTCGCTCGAGCAGCTCACTTTGGTGCTCGGCGAGCCAATCTGTCAGGTCTCTCCAGCCTCTGCCCGCGCATGACCCATGGTGGCACCGGAACGCGCCGACCCAGCCATTTTCCTCCGCTGGCTCTCTGATGGCCGCTCCGTTGTCCGCTGCGTCCGTGTGGCCTGCCGTCCATGGGCAGACTATGTCCTGCCAGCCCGACGGGTCTGGGGTTAGCCGCTTGAGCATGCCTGCGTCGCGCAATGCTTGTCTCACTGCCACGAACGCGCGGATGTTGTCCGCCTTGCTTGCGGTAGCTGCGCGCGGCAACGGCACGCCGCTGTGTTCGTCCAAGTTTACCTTGAACGCTTCCGCGATGTGCGCAATGCTGTATCGTGCTTCGGGATTCCAAGCTCTGCACACAACGTGCCAGCCGGAATATTTCTGCTTTCCGTTTACACCGTATGGCGGTCGGAACACCCTGTTAATACCCGCCATACCGGTGTCGTGACCCAGGAATTGCTTGGCTATAAATCCGGTGATGAGTGCGTCGAACTCCGCGCTGTCTGTCACCAGGCTGTCAAACATGTAAACGGCTTGATGATTGCCCGGTGACGTTTCGATGAGTGCTGTGGGCTGGAGTGCCTCCAGAATGGACAACGGAAACTTGCTGCCCGCACCGGTGCCAATGTCATCAATCATTAGCAGCACTCCGCCGGCGAAGTTATCTTTGCGCCGCCGGAATTCCCCGCGCTCATTGCGTTGCATGGCGCTGACTGTTAGGTATACATTCGCCTGGTCGTCTAGCTGCGCCACAGTGGTTATTGGTGTGACACGCCACTTGCCTGGTTGGTCTGCATTTGGGTCGCCACGAAACTGGCAGCCGAGCACCCGTGCGTGTGATGGCACGTAGCGATACATCGCTGCCAAGAATTCTTTCATTAATTGCTGACGCTCGCTCATAACCCGCTCCTTTGCTATGCTGCGCAAAAATGTATGGGCGAGTGCTGCTGTGCCCCTCGCCCATACATAAACGTGTTCGTCAGGAGCTGCTAGAACTTTTCTTCTTCGTCGGTGGAGCCATCCGCCTCTGCGTCGTGGTAGTCTGCCTTGGCCATGCCCGCCGCTATTGTGTCGTGGAATTCTCGCGCCATGTCATACAGATTCGGGTCGTCCACGAAGCCTGCATGCTCTACCCGAATGCCGAACCACGACCCCTGGTCGTTGCTTTCGGGCAGTGTGGTGATGCGAATCTTGCTCAGCCATGTCGGCGGCACCTGGCCGTTGATGCGAATGGACGAAAGAATGCCCATGAGCTGCTTGGATTTTTTGATTTGAGTAGAGCTGAGCGACAGCAGCACCTGGGTGACACCTCTATCTGTGACCATGAGCCCGAAATGGTTACGTGTGTCTGCCAGATAATCACTCTTTTTGGGATTGGGCTCACCAACGTAAATGCGTCCATCGTCCCCTTTCTTGAGTTCCCCAGCGATGAGCTTTGCCGCAACATCTTCTGGCAACCACTCGCCTTTGTATGACCCGCCGGTGCTGCTGCGTGGTGCCCACTGGATGAATCGCCGCTGGAACGCGCATGGTATGAAAATGAATCCTTCGTTGCCATCGATGAGCTCTCCAGTCACCGTGTTGATGAATTGTCCCGCTTTTGCTGCAGGATTATATCCTGTTTTACCAGCAGTGCATTGCGGCGACATTTGCTGCAATACCCGGATGAATGGGATGGCGAACGAGTCGCGGTCGACACCTTCCATGCCGGCACCAGCGTCTTGGGCAATTCTGTCTGCGAGTGCAGTGGTGGGAAGCGCAGCTGACTGGGTAGCCGCTGCGTTGGCGTTCTTGGTTCTCTTCGTGTTCTTTTCCTCTTTCATTCTTGACTCCTTGTTCTTATTTGGTCAGTCTTTGATGACTGCCTTGCTATAAACATACACGCCGAACAGGTCAACCGGTACTGGTTCTCCTGCGGTCATGCGCTCTTTAACAAACGCCTTGAGTGTTGCTGGATGAACGTTTTCCTCCAAGGCCACTTGATTGTTGCGGTATTTCTTCTGCAATGCTGCGGCCACTTTTTGTGCTTGGTCATGCTCGCCTTTGCCGAATTGCACTGCCACGAGCACCTTGATAATGCCGCCGAAGCCGTTGTCTAACAGCCAACGGAACGCCGCTGGTTTGTTTTTCTCGCTGATGGCGGCATCACAGTCCTCTTGCACCGCAATCTTTTTGCCATTGGTCAGGCGAATTTCGCTGACACCAATTTCTGCCATGAGCGCAGGCAGGTCTTCACGTTCGAGCTGTAGGACTGTCGCTTTAATGGTCGCAGCCGCTTTTTCTGCTTCGACCAGCTTAGCTCGTTGTTCGACGAGTAGTTCACCCAGTTGCACTACACGCTGTAAATCACCCATTCTGAATATCCTCCGTTCTGTACATTTTCGTTTCGTTGTCCCAGCGCAGCAATGTGGCTCTTCCGTTGCGTTGCAGGGCATGAACGATGGTTAATGCTAACAGCACTACATCGCCAACGGCGAGTATGTAGTCGTCCGCTTCAATTTCCACGCCGAGTGGTTGACCAGCACGCAACATTGCGAGCGCTTGAGAACGATTGACGTCTTGCCCGAAGATGGTTACTAGCTCGCCGAATTGGGCGGCTGGGTTTGCGTCAATAGCTGGAATGCGTTGGTTGGTTGCCTTGTCGTAGCGTGTTGGTAGCTGTGGGATGTACACCTTTCTGGTTTTCGTGGTTCTTTCCTCCTTTCTTTCTGTTGTGACGCACGCCAATGCCTGCGTCGAGCCGTTCTGGATATAGTATCGTTCGTAATTGCGTAAAAAGCAACCTCATCTGTCCGATTATGTCTGAGACTGTCGCCCCGAGCGCCTTATTAAAAGGAACATTTTAAAAATAATGCAAAAATAGTGCAAAATAATGCATATTTTTGACGATTTTGTTCAAAAGTACTTGCCTTTTAAACAGAAAAGAACGATAATAGAGAATAGATAGAACGAAGAAAGGAGGCCATCATGAATCAGTGCCAGATTAGCGCAGAGATTGTTGCCGAGAGGAACGGCATATCTTTGGTCAAGATGCATACTCGATTTGGAACAATCGAGTACTTTGTTGAAGACAAAGTCCATCTCGACGACATTGGGCTGCCGAGCATTGTGTGCCAGTGCGGCGACATTTATGAGGCTGTCAAAGCGTTTCGGAAACTTTCAGACAGGTGAAAATAATGCAGAAAAAGTGCAAAAATATGCAGATTTCTGTTCAAAAGTACTTGCCTTTTAAACAGAAAAGAACGATAATAGAGAATAGATAGAACGAAGAAAGAAGAAAGGAGAACGTTATGACAGTGACAATCAAGACGAGCCAGTACAAGTTTTCTCACGGCAAGGAACCCCGCGGTACCGGTCGCTGGATGTTTGAGTGCCGCGAGTATGGGAAAGATACCGAGACGCTCAGTTCTTATGGTACCTACGCCGAGGCCAAGAAGGCAGTGGTAGCTATGTTGAAGGCACGTGGAGCGAAGTACCCCACCATTATCGTATTGCCGTGAAAAAGGAGATTGGCATGTATAAAGCAGAAAAGCAGTTGTTGAGCTTGTCCCACGACGAGTGGAATCAGATTGGTCAGCGGCTCGCCATGTCTGGTCAGGCAGCGCAGCGCAAAGCTATTGATGGCCTCGAGAGAATCATTTGGAATGAAGAGGCTCATTTTAGACCACGCGCACGGCATGTAAATTTGGACGAGCTGTTTGTGTGGTCTGAAACGGACGAGGGACTTGATTTCTGGGTGGCTGTGAACGCCATGATTATTCGCTCGGAGCGGAAAGGTGTCTAATGAGTTGATTGCTCGGGCAGACAACGGGTCTGCCCGACAGGCAAAAAATAATGCAAAATAATGCGTATTTTTGACGATTTTTGTTCAAAAGTACTTGCCTTTTAAACAGAAAAGAACGATAATAGAGAATAGATGGAACGAAGAAAGGAGGACGTTATGAAGCAGAATGTAGAAGTGATTGTGGCGCACGGCGACATGATTCTGGTGAAGGTGAGCAGCAAAGCAGGTACCGAGTACTTACTCGAGAATAGCAGCATACTCACTGCAGAGTGCCAGCCCACTGTGGTGAGCCGGTTCACTGATGCGTATGAAGCAGTTAAAGCCTTTACGTATTTAGCGAGTATTTCAGAGTGAGACATTTCCGGACAGAATGCGTTGCTTTTTGTCCGGAAATAGAGCATACTATCTTTAGAACAAGGAGACCATTATGAAAGAGAAAGAGAAAGAGAAAAGAGCGATTATGACCTTAACTGACGTGATGAATGCCGACACCAAGGCGCTGGTTGAGTACTACAATGCTCATGCCAGCATTCCTGTAAAGAGATTTTCTAGCAGAGCCTCAGCAATCAAGCGAGTGGCTGCGCTCATGCAGTCCATCTCCGCCCCATCTGCAGCTCCCCAGGCGATTGCAGACATGTTGAATGCGTCGTCGGTGCCCCAGAAAGTGTTGGTGAGCCCCGCGCAGAGCAAGGCATGGCAGAACCCTGACGTGCGCAGTGCGCGGTGTGAACGTTCTGCCGTGTGCGTGGACGGCAAGGACTATCCATCTGTGCGCGCGGCTTTCCAGGCTTTAGACTTGCCCATGGGCAAGCATATTCAGTTCCGCGGCAAGCTCAAAGAGCAGGGCAAAATGGAAGCATTCGGGCACACATGGGAAATTATCCCCATTAATTACTGATATGTGGAATCCTAATGATTGGCCAGACCCGCCGGTGGAGCAAGAGTCCCAGGCAGCTCGAGCGCAGCGCGAGGAAGCGCAGCTCGACGCTGCCGATGACCAACAGA
>Ga0207433_10002644_pt1 | contig 36178 bp, 27 predicted proteins | sample YelNatPaOPGAMG01_FD_187559 | JGI IMG/M metagenome (GOLD analysis project Ga0207433, IMG submission 187559) | Hot spring thermophilic microbial communities from Obsidian Pool, Yellowstone National Park, USA - OP-RAMG-01 (SPAdes) (version 3) | ecosystem: Environmental > Aquatic > Thermal springs... | reverse complement strand
AAACGAAACAAAACGCCTTTTGGTTCCTAACCTTCGACGCGCCAAACAACACGTAATGCCTTTTGGTTCCTAACCTTCGACGATTACTTGTTGTGCTTTAGGCCTTTTGGTTCCTAACCTTCGACGGGTGGAGGGATGTTACCGAGCCTTTTGGTTCCTAACCTTCGACGCTCCCACCTACCAAATGGGCCTTTTGGTTCCTAACCTTCGACGTACTATTGATAACGCCATTGCCTTTTGGTTCCTAACCTTCGACGAGGATAATATAAAAAAGTTTTTATAACAATCTAAAACTTGATTTATACTATCCTATAATATATAATTATCTCTATATTTATTAATATATTTCTTAATTTTAACATGGAAAAAAGTAAGCGTAAAGTATATTTATGGTTGCCCTATTTAAACAAAATCAAAATTCTTCCGAAAACTGTTACTTTTGAGTATAAAGGAGGCGAAGAAGAAATTCAATGGACAAAAATCCATTCTCTTATGCTTTATGGCGAGTCCTGTAATTTGCCTCAAGAATTTTTTGAAAAATGCGCTTTTTATAAAATTCCGGTAATAATCCACAGAAGGCATATGCCTCGAGCAGTGATAGTCTGCCCCACTTTGCCGCCAGATCAGGAAAACCTATTAACCAAACAAATACTTTTTAGAGAAAACGAGAAAAAACAAGCGTATATTGCCAAAAAACTTCTTCAAGCAAAATTTAAAAGCTCCTGTTGGCTTTTACCAATAGAAAGAGATCTTTTATTTCGAATAGTTAATATAGAAAAAATGATGTGCATTGAATCTTGGCATGCTAAAAGATACTGGAATGAATATTTTTCTCAATTAAAAATTTCCGGCTCTCGACGGAAAGACAACAATAAAGTCAAAAAAATTCTTGACGCTGTTTCTAAATTTGTAAGCGGAATTATTCTTCGCTGGATTTTGTATCACAATTTAAGCCCCTATCACGGTTTTTTGCATAAACCAACCGATTATCCAGCTTTGGTTTATGACTTAATGGAACCTTACCGGGGCTATTTTGACAAAGTTGTTTTTGACACCTTAAAGGAAGTCGGCAAAAAAAAATTAGATGAAGAAAAAGTTATGGGAATCGCGATTGAAAATCTCAAAAACTTGTTGGATACAAAAGTTTATGTGGAAGCAACAAGACAAGTTGTTACTTTTCAAGAGCTGTTGCATGGCGTAGTTTTAGCGTTAAGAGCTTATCTTTTGGGAAATACAAAAAGATTTATTGTTCCTTTACCTTCAAAACCAAATGGCGGAAGACCTATAAAAGCCGGCTATCAGCTTTATGGACACAAAGCGGGAATTACCAACTTTTGGCCGGAGACAGAAAAAATTGCTGAGAATTTTGAAAAAGTATGGTTTATAGGTTAGAAGATACTGAATAATAGCTAAAAATCAACTTTAACCGCCTCTTTTATTTTTTCTTTTATTTCAAACCGAAGTTGTTGCAAATACTCGGCTGTTTTTGTTAGAAACGTATCACCTGTTTCTGATTGTTTTTTTGAATTTTTTAAAGATTTATCTTCTGACTCTTGGGGGTTATTTTTAGAATTTTCTTTTGAAGGAACAATACCTGAAAAGCGCAAATATCCCCGCATCGCCATCATAAAAGCAGCCTGAATATCGGCATCAGCTTTAAACTGACAAAACGGACAGACAAAAATCGCACTGTTACCACGTTTTTTTCTAAACTCTTCAATTTTATTTCCAGCTAATATTTCTTTTGCATACTTCTCCAAAACTTCACTATTTTTGTTGACTGGAGGTCTGGCAAAATCCCGAACGATTTTTCGAAAGGCCTTTAAATCTTCTTCGCTTTCTTTAAATTGGTACCCTATCTCGTATTTTTCTTTTTCTGAAAGATAACCTCTTACTTTTTTATCAGGTCCATAAGGGCTTGACATAGTGACAATCCTTCCATCTTTTTCTAGTATTTTGATATTACTCAGATCCTCTTTTTTTACCTTAAAGAGAGTATGCAAGCAATTTACACAGGTATAACTTGAGGCATAAGCGCTAACATTTCTTCCTATATATTTTGTTTCTTGGTTTCGGTCTTTTTTACCCCATACTAAAGAATGTTCTGCTTTATCTGCCTCTGACTTAAATTCCGTATCAGCTCTTTTGACGCTATTGTAAATCTTGATAGTTTTGCCGCTGCCTGTTTCAAAATTAGAAATGGCATCTTCATAAACAGGAGAAGCTCCCTCAAGGCTTCCGGTTAATATTGAATGAATAGCGTTTCGAAGTTTTCCAATAGCGTTTTCTCTTACCTTAGCAATAGTAGTGTCATCTTCATCATATGCTCCTTTTCTTGATTTCTGCTGAATTTCAGCAAAATAATCTTTGATTTTTCCGATATTTCTATCTTCTATAAATCCTTTTCCTTGGATATCAATATCACGAAGGCTAAAATCTTGATTATAATCAAATTTTGTCAGGCACCATGCTACACCATATTCACCCACATCCACGCCTAAAATAGGATAATTAAGGCGGTTTTTATCTCTACTATGATCCTTTTTTGTTTCAGATTTTAAAACAATTTTATCTAAGGGTGGTTCTTTTACATTACCTTTTAAGGTAAAAGGGATGGCGAGATAAAGCTTATTGCGGTTGCTTTTGGGGCTAGGAATTAATTTTGGTGTTTTAGAATTTAAATCCCATTCTATATCGTATGCTTCCTCAACAACAAAGCTCCATTCATTAAGCTTAATATCAATATTTTCCCAGCCTCGTGGTCTATATAAATACTTATCTAAAAATTGCAGTTGATAAGGTGATGAACTAAGCAAAAGGCTTTTGCTAACTAAATCGTCTTTGTATGCTACAAGGGGAATCTTTCGTTCTTTGTTCAGTCTTAAGAGATTTATCCGATTTTCTGTTGCATCTTTATTTTTTACATTCTTTAAATCTTGAAAAACAATTAAATACTTATGTTTCTTTGTTACAAAATCTTTAGGTCCTCCAGAAATATTTATAGAACTATCCAAAGGTTGATAAAAAAGCTTGAACTTGTTATTTGACCCTACTATTTGTACAGAATAAGAGGCAATGTATTTTCGTTTTGAATAAAGAGTTGCCGCTCCTTTTATCTCGGATAAAATAAAGCTTTGAATTATAAAACCAAATTCTTTCTTCTTTGCTTTTTTTAATTTAAAAAGTTCAAGGTAATTTTTGGCTTTTTTAAACTGACTCTGGGCTTTTATTTCATTCAACGAAAATTCTGTGTTGGTACTAAATCGAATTAAAACTGAAACAATATTTTTGGCAAGCTCTACCCAATCAAGAAGAAGATCCTTATCTTGCAAAAGTTTATTTCTATTAAACTGCGTTAAGAAGTTAGTTAGAGATTTTATCAGTTTTTCAAATCTTAAAAGGTATTCTTCTTTGGAGCCTTTTAATTTAATCTCTTCAATACTACCTTTAGTATATTTACTTTTATAAAATGTATATTTGTTATACTTGCTACCATTTTTCTTTTTATTAACAAAAAGCTCTTTTAATTTAGATAATTCAGATTCATCTACTGCTGATTCAATAATATCCTGATATTCTTTTTCGAATTCTTTTGAGTTAACTGCCAAATCCTTTAATTTATTCCAAAAAAACTGTAACTCCTTTCTGTAAATAATTTCTTCTGTTTCATCTTTCTTTCTGACATCTGGAAAGACTTGTTTTGGTGAAAATGAATCCAGCAAGTTTGAAATAAGAGTGGTCAAAAAAACAGTCCCTTCTTCTAAGATAGGAATTGTATCCTTTACAATTTTTTCATTTTTCTTTCTCTGCGTTTCGCCATAAAAAGCAATAGGCTTTTCTATGTTTTTAAAAATTGGGCCTAAAATTTTATGCTTTTTGACATCATCTCCCTCTTTTGCTTCGTTATAAAGATACTGCTGATAGAAAAAATTAAGTCTTTTTCTAAGAGAAGAAAGAAGAGAGTCAAAGACTTCAAAATTTTCTCTATTAACTTTTTCTAATGAGGAAAAAATCTTTTCAAATAATTCTACGATTTCTTCTTTTTCCTGCTGTGCTTCCTCTTCCTGTTGTGGTTCTTCAGAGATATTTTTTAAGTTTTTAATAAAATTCTGAGCTTTTTTAATTTTTTCTTTGAAATTTTTCAGAGAATCCTCAAGCAACTTATTTCTTTCTATATAAGAGGTAAACCAGCTTTGCATTTTACTACCAAAGTTTTGTCTATAAAGAGACCATCCGTCTAATTTTATACTCTCATTAGCTTTTAAATTTTGGCTTTTACTGAAATTCACCAGGTTCGGCGACCCCAATTGTTTCGCTCTTAACCTCAAGAATTCTAAAGATCCCATAATTTGGTCTTTAATATTTAGTTCTGCAATTTTTGGCTCTACAATGGTAAAAACATCATAAAATTTCTCCAGGGCATTATCTTCATTGAGATTATTGGGAACAAGTAACTCACAAAAAACAGTTCCAAGAAAATTTGAAAGAGGATTACAGTTATCTGATAAACCCACAAGATTTCGAAGCTCTTCATCAAGTTTTTTTTCGTTTTCTAGATAGTCCCCATCTTCTCTTACACAAATTTTTCTTTCGAGAAGCCACTTCCTGCGAAGCTCTATTAATTCATCAAAATTTTTACTTTTATCAGAAAGTTCTGGAATTATAAAAAAGGATATATTTTTAAAATTCCTCAAGTGATCCGGAAGTTTAAAGTTTTCAAGAAGTTTACCTTTTTTAATGCCAAATTTTTCTTCCCATAATCGATCTTGGTATTCCTTTTTCCCTTCCTTGAGATCGTGCGTAACTAATATATCATTAGAAAAAAAACAATCAGCTATTTCTCTAATCAGTTTTCTTGCATCTTTTTCGACAAATTTTTCTAAATAATCATCCTCATCTTTAATTTTCTCTTTTTTGCCCTTTTTAAATTCCCCTTTCAAAGCTTCTATAAGCTCCCTCTTAAAAGTTTTGAGTATTTTCCCTTCTCTTATCTCGCCGGGTAGTATAAAACATTTAGAAAATTTATCTACATCAAAGAATCTGGATATATCTGGTTTCGCGTTTTCGATAAGCTCAATAGCTTTTGGTTTAGAATAAAGCTTGTTAATTAGATATAACAAAAAAGAAGTTGACGGCTGCCAAATAACCCCCGCTCTTAGACAATCTTGCCAAAAATCAATTAGAGTATATAATCGGTTACCTTTTTTTGTATATTCAATATAATCATTAAGGTTTATGTCACTTCGAATTACTCTATCATCATTGATAATGGCTTGTCTAATTTTTTCTACAATTTCCTCTGAGTTTAGATTATTTTTCTCAACTACCAAAGGATACTTAATCGTCCTCATTATTTCTCCACCAGAAAAGAGAATGCGGTCTTTATGAAGACGGTAACCTGTTGAATTAGACGACTTTTTATTCATTTACAAGGAGATATTTTAAATTACGCGCCCTTGCACTAATTCCTTGTGGAATCCCTTTCGGGAAAAGGCATCCAACCTTTCAGTTGGGGAAAAGCACAAGGGCGCTTTAGGTTAGAAACCAGTATTTATTTTAGGGTAATTGAAAAAAAATTGCAAGTGTTTTTAAGGGATATTTGGGTAGTGGCATTTTTTCCATTTCTTCCCCGATCCGCATGGACAGGGGTCGTTGCGGCCGATTTTCTTTTGTTTTGTTCCCGGCGGGATTATTTTAAATCCACCTTGATCGTTTGAACCAGTCTGGAATTGAGCGCTTGAAGAAGGAGTTGATTGAATTTGGGCTGACGGAGAAGACGAAGCTTGTGCCCGACTAAATGGATCAATAGCTGAAGCAGATTTATAAGTTAGCAATTTTTCTTTTTCTTCCCTTTGCGGCTCTTTAATCTCAATTTCTATTTTGAAAAGCCTTCTCACCACCTCATAATTAATGTTGTTAAGCAAACTTTCAAACATAGAGAATGCCTCATTTTTGTATTCAACCAAAGGATCAAGCTGAGCGTAACCGCGCAAATTAATCCCTTCCCTAAGGTCTTCAATAGCGGTCAAGTGGTCGGTCCAATATTTATCAATGGTTGATAAAAATACTGCTTTGACTACGCTTGTCCATATATTTGATCCAATTTTTTTATCTTTTTGTTCAAATTCATATCTAATAGTCTTCTTGGTTAGGTCGGCTAAACCTTTTATATCTTTATTTTTGATAAAATTAATTATCTTATTTTTTTCAATCGCCACAATCAAACCCACCTCTTTGATAAACTCTTCAATCGCTTCATCTGAAATTAGGTCTCCTTGGTAAAAATGCTGTCCGATTAATTTCTCCACCTCCTCGTCAAAGACGTCATAAATTGTTTGGCGAAACCCTTCCTTATTTTTATCAAGAAGAACTATTTTTCTTCGCAAAGAATATATGATTTCTCTTTGTTTGTTTAAAACGTCGTCGAAATCAACCAAGTGTTTTCTGATATCAAAATTGAAGCCTTCCACCTTAACCTGCGCCTGTTCGATCGCTCGCGACACCATCGCATGCGTCAAAGGCTGATCCTCAGGAAAATTGAGGAAAGTCATCAGGTTAGATATTTGTTCACCACCGAAAATCCTCATCAGATCATCTTCCAAGGAAACGAAAAATCTTGTCTCTCCCGGATCACCCTGACGACCAGCTCTTCCTCTCAATTGATTGTCAATCCGCCGCGATTCATGTCTTTCCGTCCCAATAACGTAGAGTCCTCCCAATTTTACTATTTCATCATGTTTTTCCTGCCACCTTCTTTGGGCTTCATCATCTTTCTTGTTTTTTTTATTTTTTATATTTGATATTTGATGTTGACTTTCCTGCATTCCTCCAAGAATAATATCCACTCCTCTCCCAGCCATGTTGGTGGCAATTGTTACTGCTCCTTTTTCTCCGGCTTTGGCAATAATCTGCGCTTCACGTTCATGATTTTTGGCGTTCAACAGTTCGTGAGGAATACCTCTCCTCTTAAGGAGCGAAGATAAATACTCATTTTTCTCAATCGAAGTTGTTCCGACCAAAACCGGTCGGCCGATTTTATAATTTTTGATTATCTCTTCAACCACGGCATTAAATTTGCTTCTTTCTGTTTTATAGATCATGTCCGGATAATCTTTTCTGATCATCGGCATGTGAGTGGGTATGACAACAACATCGGTATTGTAAATTTTATGGAATTCTTCTGCTTCAGTTGCCGCCGTACCTGTCATACCGGCCAATTTTTTGTACATCCTGAAATAGTTTTGAAGGGAAATGGTAGCTAAAGTCTTAGATTCTTTCTGAATGGGTATTTTTTCTTTTGCCTCAATTGCCTGATGAATTCCTTCAGAAAACCGTCTTCCGTAAAGCAATCTTCCCGTAAATTCATCAACAATGATCACTTCTCCGTTTTTAACAATATAATCTTTGTTATTTTTGAAAAGAGTCTCCGCCTTCAAAGCCGCTTCAATATGAAAAAGGGTGTCAAAATCTTTTTCGTAAATGTTGTCAACCCCTAAAATTGATTCAATTTTCAAAACTCCTTCTTCGGTCAGATTGGCAGTTCTTGACTTTTCATCGACAATATAGTCAGTTTTGGGATCAAGCTTTTTTACGATTTGGGCATACTGATAGTATTTTGAAGTATCTTCTTCATAAGGAGCGGAAATGATATGGGGAGTGCGGGCTTCATCAATAAGAACCGAATCGGCTTCGTCAATAATAGCAAAATTGAAACCGCGCTGGACCAAATCGTCAGAATTTTGAGCCATGTTGTCGCGCAGATAATCAAAACCGAACTCGCTGTTGATGCCGTAAGTGACGTCTGCCAGATAAGCCTCTTTTCTTGAAATTGGCCGAAGATGCGTCAATCGCCAATCTTGAGCTTCTTCGTCTTTAAACTTCGGATCATAAATAAAAGATTGATCAGCAATAATGGCTGATGCTGAAAGACCTAAAAAATGGAAAATTGGCCCCATCCAACCGGTGCCGATCCTTGCCAAGTAATCGTTGACTGTCACTAAATGAACACCTTTACCTGTCAAGGCGTTCAGATACATGGCTGTTGTCGCGGACAAAGTTTTGCCTTCGCCTGTTTTCTGTTCGGCTATTTTTCCCTCATGAAGAGCGATTCCCGCCAGAAGCTGAACGTCAAAATGGCGTTGTCCGAGCACTCTTCTTGCTCCCTCTCTCACGATAGCAAACGACCATGGAAGAATCTCATCCAAGGTTTTTTCGCCTGATTGAACCATCTCTTTCAGCTTCTTGGTTTCTTTGGGGAAATCGTCGTCTTTCATTCGGCGAGCTTTGTCTTCAAGACTGTTTATCGCCTCAACTTTCTGTCGCATTCTGGACAATTCCCGCTCGTTATAGTCAAAAAATTTCTTGAATAAGTTAAACATCGTCAAAATTAATATATTTCTTAATTTTGTCCTCCCGATCTTTAGACGGAAGACATTGATATTGTTTTTCTAGTATATTATACCTCAAAATAAGGCTCTTAAAACCAATAAATTTTCAATTATTCTTATCTCCTCTTTAAGCAAAGGGAATACTTTATGTTGAGGAAAGGGCATTATCAAACGCATTCTCTTTTAGCAAGGGATAACATATTCTTTTTTATCTTAAAAGGCAATGTGAAAGTTTGAACAAAGTTACATCAGAAATCGTTTATTACTTCATAAAAAATTCCTGCGGGATGATAATAAATCTTTGGGCGGAGAATCGATTGGGATTTTGTTCCTCTTCCGGTTTTTTAACAACAAATTGAATCGTGTCGCCTTCCCTGATTTTGGAAAAACCAATAGTTTCCAATGCTAAACTTTTCATATTGAGCATCAACTGCTTGGTATAAGTTTCAACATCCAATATATAGATATCTTTTTCCGTAGTCAGAACTTTGATTGAATAATCTTCTTTGTTGACTTCGGTGATTTTTCCTGTTTTTAAAAAATATTGAGTATCAAGATATAAAGCGTTGGCATCAATTTGCTTGTCATTAATCACTCCTTCAACTATAACATAAGACCCTTTGGCTATGTCCGAAAAATCAACTTCTTTCCTGCTGTTTCCAACCACCTGATAATATTTGGTCAAAGCGTCATCGATATTGACCGTATATTCTTCATTATCTTCAGTTTTAATTTTGATTAGTTTGGCTGAAGCGGAGGCAACCAAACCGCTAACAGCTTTGTTGTTTTTTTGTCTTTGCTCAGCCACTTTGGATGCGATCTTCTCTCTTAAAGCCTTGATATCATTGTCTTCAACGTTTGATGTTGGCGAAGGCGTAGCTGTCTTGGTTTGAGCTTGAACGTTGAAAACTAAAAAACAGGCTAAAAAAACAGCAGTCAAAATTTTTTTCATAATGATTCCTCTAAATAATAAACTTTAAGTTCTTTTTCTTGCGGTTTCAGCTGTTTGTTTTTAGGATAAACATTAATCCTGATTATATTTTCACCGTATGCTAAAGGGAAATCTATGCTGAAATCTTTATTTTTGTTTTGAACAACAAGATCTTTGAATGGCGATTGGACAATGATTAGCGAGCCTTCCTCTGCTTTGCCTTTAATCGTAACGTTATCTTTGTTGACAATCAAACCATCTGTAGGATAAGAAATTTCCAAAGGTTGAAGATCATTATTGGTTGACGAAGAAGCTATATTTGCTTGGCCAAGAGGAGCAATTGTTTTTGTCTGCTCCAACTGTTTTTCTCTGGTTTTTGAAATAATGACCACTGCCATTATTCCTCCTAAGACAATACCAAATACGACTGCAATTATAGTTTCTTTTTTCATAACTTTGATATTAGTCAATAGATTAACGCTTGTCAAACACTGCCGCCTTCAGAATATAGGGCAATCTTTCAATGATATCATTAACATTATACCAATATCCTTTATGTTTGAAAAGCACATCCGCTGTTCTTTTAAGGAAAAATGAGGCTAAAACAGCTGATTGAAAAGGCTCGTTTTTAGCATAAAAGGCAGTGGTCAACCCAGCGAGAATATCACCCATTCCCCCTTTGGTCAAACCTGGATTGCCACCTTCAACAACAACAGTGGCTGACCCGTCTGATATGATATCAACAACACTTTTAAGAAGAATAATGCAGCGATACTTTCCTGCCAAGTTGCAGACCACTTTTTCCTTTTCGTTAAGAGGCAACCCAGATAACTCAACTCCGAAAAGCATCTTAAACTCTCCTTGGTGGGGAGTTAAAACAGCTGGAGTTTCCAACATCTTCAACCATTCCTTATCCATCATCTGCAAAACACCAGCATCAAAAACAAATCTTTTCTTAGGAAAATTTTCAATTAAATATTTAGTTAAGTAGTAGGTGTAGTCGCTTTCTTTTATTATCTTATTTATTTGCTCCCAATTTTGATATTTGATATTTGGTATTTGATATTTGTCCGATCTTAGCATCCCTGGACCAGCCAAAACAACATCATCTTCGGCAATATAACTTGGCAAATCATTTCTGGAAACAACTATACCGTTCCTAAACTTTTTTTTCAAAGAAAGGAAAATTTCTTTGTTTTCTTCGGTTGAAGAATAATGAACTATGTCAACAAAATAGGAAGCAATTTCGGCAGCCCAAATTGAGGCAGAGTGAAAAAGTTGTGATCCTCCGATAACCAGGACCCTTCCGTTTTGACCCTTATGGGAATCTTTGAAAGGTATATGCAATTTTGATATAAAAGGTTCAACTGAGTCAATATTTAATGTTCTGATAACCATATTGAAATAAATCCGAATGCCGGAATCTAAAACAATATTTAAATTACCAAAATTCTAATGGATAAAACCTAGTTTGAATCGGTCTAACCTTTTTAATCATTGATATTTTGAGATTAGCTCTTGCTTCAAGCTTCGCGCTTCATCTTTCATATTTTGTATTTGTGATATAATTTTACAATGTCGCTTGATTATTGGCAATTGCGGAAAATTTTTTCCGATTTCTGGACAAAAAGAGGTCATCGGGAAATTCCTCCTTCGCCTCTCGTTTTAAAAGAAGACCCGACAACTCTTTTCACTAGCGCAGGTATGCAGCAGCTCATCCCTTATCTTATGGGTGAAAAGCATCCTTTGGGAAAAAAGCTTTTCAACATCCAGCCAAGCTTAAGAATGCAAGATATTGATGAAGTCGGCGACAGCTGCCATACAACTTTTTTTGAAATGATGGGAAATTGGTCCTTGGGCGATTATTTTAAAGAAGAACAATTAGCTTGGGTGCTGGAGCTTTTGACCGAACATATAGGTTTGCCGAAAGAAAAACTTTATGTGACTGTTTTTGAAGGTATTCCTGGAGTCCCAAGAGATGATGAGTCGGCCGAGATCTGGAAGAAATTGGGCATTCCCAAAGAAAGAATTTTTTATTATGGAGCTGATAAAAATTGGTGGTCAAGGGCAGGGTCGCCAGATCAAATGCCTCCGGACGAAATCGGCGGACCTGATAGTGAAGTTTTCTACGATTTCGGCCTTCCCCACGATAAAAAATTCGGCGACAAATGCCATCCCAACTGCCAATGCGGCCGGTTTTTAGAGATTGGCAACTCCGTTTTTATCCAATATAAAAAAATGCCCGATGGTTCTTTGGCTGAACTGCCCCAAAAAAATGTCGATTTTGGCGCCGGTTTGGAAAGAATTCTAGCTGCCTCTGCCAATAATCCCGATCTTTTTATGACCGGAGCCCTCTTCAAAATTATCAAAGCTATTGAGAACGCCAGCGCTAAAGAATATGCCGCCGAGACAAAAAAACCGATGCGAATTATCGCCGACCACCTGAAAGCGGCTGTTTTTATGGCTAAAGAAGGACTGCGGCCCGGGAATAAACTACAAGGATATATCATGCGCCGTCTTATCAGGAGAACGGTGGTAAAAATGATGCAGCTTGCCATGGTTCCTTTGGAAACAGCTCCAAATATTATTAAGCAAATAATTGATTTTTATGGCGATATGTATTTTGACAAAAAAAGCCTACCGGAAATAAACGCGATTATTGAATTGGAAATAAGCACTTTCTTAAAAACCCTGGACAGAGGAATGGCCGAAATCAAAAAAATCGAAAATGTATCGGGCAAGATTGCCTTTGATCTTTATCAAACTTACGGTTTTCCTTTAGAACTGACCGAAGAATTATTTAAAGAAAAAGGTCAAAAAATAGACCGCCAGCAGTTTTATGCCGAGTTTGAAAAACATCGTCAACTTTCTCGATCGGCTTCAATCGGCATGTTTAAAGGCGGATTGGCCGATCAAAGCAAGAAAACAATTGGCTATCACACTGCCACCCATTTGATCCATCAGGCTCTTTTTGATGTACTGGGATCTGATGTCCGGCAAGAAGGATCAAACATCACCAGTGACCGCCTACGATTTGATTTCTATTCGGTCAAGAAACCAACTGATGAAGATATAAAAAAAATTGAGAAAATTGTCAATGAAAAAATCAAACAGGGTTTGACGGTAACAGCCAAAACCATACCTAAGGAGGAAGCACTAAAAACAGGCGCTAAAGCTTTTTTCCGACAAAAGTATCCGGAAATAGTCACTGTTTATTTTATCGATAATTACTCAAAAGAACTTTGCGGCGGTCCTCACGTTAAAAATACTAAAGAAATCGGTCGGATTAATATCATTAAGGTAAAAAAAATAGGTAGCAATCTATATCGGCTTTATGCTAGATAAATCATTTCTATTGACAAAAAAAATTACTTGTTATTTAATATGATATGACAAAAACCATTCAAAATAATAAACCTCTTCAAAAGCTCGACAACAAACTATTTTTTTCGCCCAAAAGAATTTTATATTTTTTGATTGTTGTAGCTGTTTTTTCTGCCGGTTTTCTTGTAAAAAAAAATCTTGATGTTAACAAATTCAAAAAACAGATCATCCCTGAAGCTGTAAAACAAGTCATCGGTGATCCAAACGCAAAGTTTACCGTTAACAGTGTCAAGGAAACAAGCGGAGTTTACGAATTTGAGCTCACGATCGGCGAAGGTAGCAATGGTCAAAAATATACTTCATATATCTCCAAGGATGGGAAAATCCTCTTTGTTTCAGGAGTTAAGTTGGAACGCTCTAACAAAAAAGAAACCACTCAAACAACTACACCTCAAAAACTTACCTGCAATGATGTAAATAAAGCCTCTTCGCCCTCTCTAACTGCTTTTGTCGTCGCCGATTGTCCTTATGGACTTCAGATGCAAAGAGTTTTCAAGCAAAGCATTAATGAATTGCCGGCGCTCGCTACCAAGTTGGCCGTGAGGTATATTGGCAGCATTGTTGACAATAAAATAACTTCAATGCATGGCGACAAGGAAGCAACTGAAAACCTGCGTCAAATCTGTATCCGCGAAGAACAAAAAGATAAATATTGGGATTATGTTTCTTGTTATATGAAGGAGGGGAAAACAGATCAGTGTTTGACTCAAGCCGGCATTGATATCAACGGACTTCAATCTTGCATGAGCGAGAGCGATCGCGGACTGAAATATGCCAAACAGGATTTTGATTTAGCAGAGAAACTCAAAGTCAGCGCGTCACCTACTTTGGTTGCTAATAATAATCAGGTTATCTCGGAATTTGACTTTGGCGGCAGGGTGCCTAATGCAATTAAAGATATTCTTTGCTGCGCCAGTCAGAAAAAGGCTGATTTTTGTAACCAAACAATTTCTAAAGAAGCGGTGGCAACTTCTTTTTCCGTTTCAGATGTCGCCGGCGCCACTACACAAACAACTGGTGGTTGTGGCAATTAATCACCTTTTAGCTTTTTTCTCAATTTTTAAAGCAGCTTGAAGATTGATAGCGATTATTATTTCAGAAAAATCTTTTGTGTTTAAGACGCTCCCACGCCAAAGCTGCAACTAACAAATTTGCCCTTTTGCCACCAAAACGATTTAAACTATGAAGTTGGCATAAATTACTGCTGTTTTTACCGTGAAGCTCTTTAAGATGTTAGTTGCCGCCGGAGCCGGCAATAATGTGTCGCTAACCGGATTCGAACCGGTGTTTACAGGCTGAGAACCTGCCGTCCTTGGCCTCTAGACGATAGCGACTTAGCTTGACTTTGACATCAAAATCTAGTATTATTTTAGCATCTTGCCCCCATTTGGACAAGTTTAATTTAAAAGGTTAACAATGGGGGATATTTTTTATGCAAAGAATCCAACTAACACAAGAAGGGTACCACAAACTGCAAAGTGAGCTCGACGAATTGAAACAAGAAAAAAGACCTGACGCTGTCGAAAGGCTTAAAAAAGCCAGAGCCATGGGTGATTTATCGGAAAACAGCGAATATGCTGCTGCCCGAGAACATCTGGCTTTTATTGACGGCCGAATAATGGAAATTGAAACGATGCTGGAAAATGCCAACGTCATCTCTGTTAGTGGCAAAAGTAACGAAGTGGCTCTAGGCTCACGCGTAACCGTTGAATTTGATAATCAAAAAGAAACATATCAAATCGTGGGCGAATTTGAAGCTGATCCCGTTAATAAAAAATTGTCTATTACCTCGCCTATCGGTCAAGCGTTGGTCGGGAAAAGAAAAGAAGAAATCGTGGCTGTAGATACTCCTTCCGGTAAAATTACCTACAAAATAATTGATATCCACTAACCGGAAAGGGTGTCTTTTAGGATACTAAAAGCTTTATCCACTTCTTTATCTTTCAAGATCATAGAAATTTCAGTAAATGTTGAAACCACTTCGATGATATTAATATTGTTCCACGCTAAAGCTTTTAGAATAAAATAATATACACCGGGAGTAGTCGCTGTTTTTTCCGGCAGTTTTATTGTAATGGAAGATAAATGACTGAAAGAGGAGATGATATTTTCTCTCTTAAGAATACTGATAATTTTTTCTTTTAATTCTTGACTGGCAATGATAGTTGTTTCAAAAACTCCTTCGGTGACGGTCAAAAAATAGTTTTTTTGCATTTCCACCAATTCCAACAATTGTCTATGTTTATTAATGTGGAAGTTGGAATTGGCCAGAGTGAATTCTGTCAGATTGGATCGAACAATCATATCGGGGGAGATGGTAAAAACTGCTTTGGATGGATATTTAGACTTGATTTTGATTGAAAGACGTTTCAGCGCCATTAGTATAGCTCCCTCTTTTACTTTCTTCATCGTTTCTTCTTCTACCTCCTTTTTGATGAAACGGGCTAGAGCCGATAAATTAACTATTTTCTGTTGGAGGGCCTCTTCTAAGAAAGGCGATCTTTTAATAATCTTTTCAGTCGCTTCAGGAACGGTAATCATGTTAAAATTTTAACATAATTTTATAATTTTGTCAAATTATTTTAAAAAATTGACATTAGCTGCAAATCAAATATAATTTTTTTTATTTTTTAAAGAAAATGGAATCTGAATGCAAAATAATAACAAGAAGAAACTACAATCATGGCCGTCCAATTAACCTTGATAAAATAGTCACAGGTATAAAAGCTGAATTTCATGCTGTTTTACCTGTTACCAGGTCAGATTTGGAACAGTCTTTTAATTCGGCTATGTCGGCGTTAGTGGTCAGATTTAATAATGGAGCCATCCCAGAAGCGCTCGGTCATGTCAGATTTTCTCCCCTTTTAGATAGCGGTTTGCAAAATTTGCTATCAACTATTACCAACTCCTCGTTGGCTGATTGTCCGGAAATCTGGGAAATGGGATCCGGATTTATGGACCCAGAATTACGTGGAAAAGGTTGGTACGGTCCTCTTAGAAATAAATTATTAGTTTCGTATTTAGATAAAATCAAAGCTGGTGAAGTTATCATTCTGGGAACGACTAAAACTGCCCGAGTTCTTCTCGCCCTAAAAGAGTCGTTAACTATCGGTTTAAAAGCCTTTTATTGTCACCATGAAACTCTTCCAATGATCTCTGCCCTAACTTGCATATGTCAGGGAGAATTCGGCCAAGGATTTCAATACGGAGCGGATGCATGTCATAAACGAGTTAGCCGCGACATAATACCCATAGGACAATTTATGGATCCTATGAATAAAGAGTTTATTAACTCCCTTCCTCGACCAGATGTTAAGAGAACTGACTCAATACCTTGTTGTCTCTATATGTATGGCATGCCAGAACAGGCTATGAAAGTAGAAGAAATTTTAAGAAATGCTTTTCTTGAGCCAGACCAATTTGTGCGAGTTTTAAATGATCCGCGTATCAATTATTATCAAAAAAACTCGCCATCTTCAACCACTCTATGAATAAGTCGCTAATTGCCAATTTTATTAATTTAGCAAAAATAGATTCACCAACAGGTCAAGAAAATGAGCTGATTGAATTTTTAATCAATAATTTAATAAAAAAGGTTGACTTTATTACTCAAGACAGTTACCGTAATATTTATGCCCGCTTAGACGGAAAAGGTGAACCGATATTTTTTTCTTTTCATCTCGATACAGTTGAACCTGGAAGAAATATCAAGCCAAAAATTAATAATAAACATCTCGTCGCCTCGACGAAAACGATACTGGGAGCAGACAACAAATCTGCTATTGCTTGCGTTTTAGAAACTATTAAATATATTAAGCTAAAACAACTCAAACATAATCCTCTAGAATTAATTTTTACTCGGTCAGAAGAAGTAGGCAACTACGGGGCTATCAATTTTGACTATTCTCTTCTTCAAGCCAGGCGAGGATTTTGTTTTGATTCATCAAATCCTGTCGGCACCATTGTGATCGCCTCTCCATTTTATGAAAGATTTGACCTGGAAATAATCGGTCAAGAAGCTCACGCTTCCAAACCCGAAGAAGCAATTAATGCATTAACTATTTTTAATGATATTTTAAATAATATTACTCTTGGCCGGTTAGACAAAGAAACTATTTTCAATATCGGAGTAATTAAAAGCGGTTATACAAGAAATACCGTTCCAGGAATAATTAATATTAAAGGAGAAATTAGGAGCTTTAATGAAAACAAGCTGGAAAAACACAAAAAATTATTTTTTAAAAAAATTGAAACAATTATTTCTCGTCACCATGCTAGTCACTCAATTGAATTTATCCGTGAAAATTCCGGCTATCAACACAATCGTTTCAGAAATTTTCGCATAATAAATCAGCTCAAAACAGTCATCAAAAACTGCGGATTATCTCCTTGTCTCATCAACAGTTGGGGGGTGTCGGATGCCAATATTTTTATGGATAAAGGTTTAATATGCTTCAATCTAGGGAATGGTGTCGAATTCCCTCATACCACTAGAGAAAGAATCAAACTCTCCGAGATGGAAAATCTGGTAAAATTGATGGTAAAGTTATTAACTTTCTAAAGCGATGGAGCAAATAACGTTTGATCAGTGGCAAAAAATAGTGATAAAAGTAGGCAAAATTTTCAAGGTTGAAAGAGTGCCTAATACTAATAAATTATATAAATTACAAGTAGATATCGGTGCAGAAAAACCTATTCAAATCATTTCTGGCATTGTTCCCTATTATCAAGAAGAAGAACTTTTGAATAAAAAAATAATTGTCCTAGTTAATCTCGTTCCAGCCAAATTTGCCGGAGAAATATCCGAAGGAATGTTGCTGGCGGCAGAGGACAAGACTGAGGATAAATGTGTCTTATTGACGGTGGAAAAAGATATTAAAGAAGGAGCGATAGTAACTTAAATCATAAGTAATATCCAAAGTCTAAGGATCACATTCTAAATTAATTAATTTAAAATTTAATTAGTAGAATTTAAAAATTTAAATCTTATTAAGATGATTTGGGTTGACCGTCTGGTTAAGGAAATTAAAAAAAGAAATCTCCCTTTGGAATGGGTAGACGATATGAAAACGCCTTCCGGCCGAATTCACGTCGGCTCGCTAAGAGGCGTAATCATTCACGATTTGGTTTATAAAGTTCTTTTGGAGAATAATATTCAGGCAAAGTTCACTTATGTTTTCAATGATCATGACCCGATGGATGCCATCCCTTCTTATTTGGATTTCAAAAAATGGAGCAAGTATTTGGGAATACCGCTTTATAAAATTCCCTCTCCGGTAGCCGGCTTCAAAAACTATGCTGAGTTTTATGCGAAAGAATTCGTGGAAGTATTTAGAGCTATCAATGCTCATCCGGAAGTCGTTTGGTCCTCGGAGCTTTACCGAAGTGGAAAAATGAACGACTCAATCAGAAAAATTCTTGATGAGGCTCCCAAAATCAGGGAGATTTATTACCGCATTTCCAAAGCCAAAAAACCCGACGACTGGTATCCTTTCAATGTCGAATGTCAAAAATGTCATAAAATTAGCTCCACCTATGTATACCGTTGGGATGGCGAGAATGTTTATTATCGTTGCCGTCCAGCCACAGTTTCTTGGGCTAAAGGCTGCGAACATGAAGGCAAAACATCGCCTTTTAATGGCAATGGCAAATTACCTTGGAAACTGGACTGGCCGGCCACTTGGAAGGTGATGGGTGTCACTTTAGAAGGTTCGGGAAAGGATCATATGTCTTCAGGAGGCTCTTATGATCTGGCCAAAACTGTTTGCGAAGAAGTTTTGCATTATCCAGCCCCTTATCCAATCGCTTATGAATGGTTTACTGTCGGCGGAAGAAAGATGTCGTCTTCAAAAGGTGTCGGCGCCTCTTCTAAAGAAGTTGCCGAAATTCTTCCTCCCGAACTTTTACGTTTCCTTATCGTCAGGACACCAATCAATAGGGCGCTTGATTTCAACCCTGATGGTCCAACCATTCCCAACCTTTTCGACGATTATGATCGTCATATGGAAGCGTATTTTGCCAAATTGGAAAACAAAATTCCCAAAGGCAAAAAAGGCGAGGTAATGCTTGATTTTGCTCGCATCATCGAACTCTCGCAAGTTCGACCCTTACCGGAAAAAAGGATTTTTCTACCGAGATTCAGGACGGTAGCCAATTTGGTTAAAACCAAAGCCGATATTCTAAATTTTTTCGAAAACCAAAAAGGCACGAAGCTTAATGAGCAGGAAAAAGCTGTTCTTGAAGAAAGGATAGTTTATGCTCAAGTTTATCTCAAGGATTACGCCGAAGAAAAGGAACGGATCGAATTAATTCAAAAAATGCCTCTTCATCTGAAAATAACTGAGGGGCAAAAAAACTTTTTAAAAGAACTTGCCGTTGCCCTGGCTGAAGAAAAACCAGTCAGACGCGAAGATATCCAAAACATTTTTTTTGCTGTTCTCAAAAGGAAAGGCTTGCAATCAAAGGAAGCTTTTACAGGATTTTACCAAATCTTAACCGGCAAAAACTTCGGCCCTAAAGCAGCCGACTTGATTTTGGAGATGGGAATTGAAAACGTCATCAAAAGGTTAAGCAAACTTTAATTGTCTGCCTAATTAACTAAAATATGATAACTCGCGAAAAAGCTTTAACTATTCTCAACGAAAAACTGCAAAATAAAAATCTTGTTCGTCATTGTCTAGCGGTTGAGGCAGCTATGAAAGCGCTGGCTAAATACTTTCAAGCCGATGAAGAAAAATGGGGAATAGTCGGACTCCTCCATGACGGCGACTGGGAAGCAACTAAAGACAATTTTGCTTTACATGCCAAACTAATGATCCAATGGTTAAAACAAGCAGGTGAAAATGATCAAGAAATTATTAAGGCGATCTTATCGCACAATTTCATAAATAACGGCGAAAAACCGCCTCAAACACCTATGGAATGGGCTCTTTATACATGCGATGAATTGACTGGCCTTATTGTTGCTGTTGCTTTAGTTATGCCTGACAAAAAACTGTCTTCAGTTACGGTTGAATCGGTCTTAAAAAAATTTTCTTCCAAATCGTTTGCTGCTGGAGCCAACCGACTACAAATAAAGATGGCTGAAGAAAAACTAGGAATTAAACTCCCTGATTTTATCGGCATTGTCCTTAGATCAATGCAAGCTATCGCTTCCGATCTTGGTTTATAGCGTGTAAAACATTTTGTTAATTAAAATTATCGGATAATGATCAACAAAAAATCGATTAACGCTGTTAACCAATCAGTCTTTGCAAAAAATTTCATCAAACCACTTTACGACTCATATTGCTTTTCCAACATCCCTCAAACTATCATCAATCTTCTTACCGAAGAAAAACAACCGGGTTTACCCGACGACATCTTTGGTCCCCTGCCAAAAAAATATGATAAGGTAATTTTTTTTCTGGTTGACGCTTTCGGCTGGCGATTTTTTGAGAAATACCGATCTCATCCATTTTTAAGAAAAATAATTCGTCAAGGCGTTGCTTCCAAAATTACATCGATGTTTCCTTCAACTACAGCCGCTCATGTAACTACCATTCATACGGGTTTACCCCTGACAAAAAGCGCTATTCTTGAGTGGTACTACTACGAACCAAAACTTGACTCCATTTTTGCTCCCATTCCTTTTACTTATGCACGTCAAAGAAAAATGAAAAATCTGCTCGCCTTCGGCTTGAATCCAAGGAAAATTTACCCCAACCAATCTTTTTATAACGTCCTTAAAAAACATTCGGTCTATTCATATGCGATCAATTATGATGAATATATTAATTCTGTTTACTCTCGGTTTGCTATTCGTGGAGCAAGAGCTGTCCCTTTTCAAACCTTTTCAAAAGGTCTAGATGACCTTATCAAACTGGTTTTGACGGAAAAAAGAAAAGCCTATTATTTTGTGTATTTTGACAGGCTTGACTCTATCGGTCATCATTTCGGACCCGAATCTAAACAGTTAGAGGCGGAGATTGATGTCTTTTTATCGTTATTGGATCGGCGCTTTTACCAAAATATCAAAGGAAAAGCTAAAAATACTCTTTTGATTATAACGGCCGACCATGGTCTAACAGCGATAGATCCTAAAAAGACAGTTTACCTAAACCGGAAATTCCGCCGTCTTAAAAAATATTTAAGAACAAGTAAAAAAGGCGAGCTTCTTGCACCCGCCGGTTCCTGCCGTGATATGTTTTTGTATATTAAAGACGAATACCTCGACGAGGCATACGTTTATTTGCAGGAAAGTCTTATCAAAACAGTTCAAGTGTTTAAAACGCAATATTTGATCGATCAAGGATTTTTTGGCTCCGGCAAACCTTCACGTTTATTTATGAAGCGGGCGGGCAACCTAATCATTCTTCCTTATGAAAACGAGAGTGTTTGGTGGTATGAGAGAGGAGTCTTTGAAGTCAAGCACTTGGGCCATCACGGCGGTCTGTCGAGAAACGAGATGGAAATTCCTTTTCTTATATACTCTTTCTGAACAAGCAAAACTTTTTCTTGAATAAGGCAATTTTGCTGTCTTAAAGATAGCAATTATTTTTGCACCGATTGGATCAAATATGTCAGTAATAAACTCGATTTCCCCGATAAAAGCATCAATCATTTACTTTTTCTCAAAACCAGTTTTATCTGTCATACAATTTGTAGGATTATGCAAAAATTGTTGGAAATGGTTAACTAAGCCAACAATGTCATCATAAATGAAATCAAAAAGTCAACTTGAAAAAAGCTAGTGTTTTAAATGATTTTGACGCAATAAAATCATATAACAATTGAAGAAAAAGCCCTTTCTTTTGATGAGACGATCACCTTCAACGAATACACTTTCAAAGACTGGATGACTGCCAATTAAATAAACTTCCATGGAGTCTTGCGAAGACGACCCCAAATGACAATAAAGATCTGATCTTCACCCTTGCCTACAAAATTGCTACCAAACCACCTAAAGCGATGAAGTGGATGTATAATATCCTGTTAAGTAAAAGATCTACTAGCCTTGAGAATATTCAATATTAGTTCGTTAAAATATGCTTCCTGTGGCTTCCCGTCAATAAATAAAAACCGATGATCAGCCCCCCTGACAATAAACAACGATCTAAAAAATGCCTTTTTTGCCCGACTAATTATTTTTCGAGCTTCATTTCTAGGAACAACAATATCCTTTGTTCCTTGAACCAGGTAAATATTCCCTTGATAACAGCTGAAGTTTGACAAAATATCTTCTTTTTTTGGATAACTGCTTAAAATCGGTCTATCACTTCCTTTAGTAGTAATCCCGGAACCGAATAAATATATATTTTTTATCATGTGTCCGTATTTAGGAATTAGATAGGACAGAAGAGTCCCTCCTAGAGAAAAACCGACAAAATGCAATCTTGCCTCATTCTGGTTTTTGATAATTCTTCCTAAAAAAAAATTAAAGACTTCTAAGACATCGGACAGTTCGTCTTTAAATGTTTTTCCGGCAAAAGTTTTTACATAATCTTCAAAATTTTCCGTCTTTTTTTCAAAAGTATATTCTTTGCGCGAAGATTCAAATAAAAATGCATTGCCGATATTTTCCTCCGTTATCCTTTTGGCGATCTGCACATATCTATCTTTCAAAGACGACCCAAAAACTCCGTGAAAAAAGACATAATAATCTATATTATTTTTCTTTGATTTCAGATACCGATAATATATTTTTCTTTTTCCAAAACTTCCCTTTTTCAAAATCATGTTTTCCATATAGTTATTGTGTCAATGAGGTCAATTCATTGATGACAAATTCAGCGTTGATATTGTTAGCTGTACAAACGGCGATTATTTCTCTTTGGATGGTTCGGTCAGTCAAAATTTGTCCGATATCTAAAACGCGTTGATAACCGTCAGCACTGGCTATCCGCAGGCTACCTGATTCTCTGTCGTAAGAAAAACCGATCTCTTTATTGCCTCTCCTATCATGATAATCAAGTTTAAGAAAACGTCTTTTGTCGTGCATGTCGGCCAATATATCTACCGCTTCGGATCTGAAACTTCCCGGCAACATAATTTCTTTACCCATAAAAGGGATTTTGCCGCCTTTACCTAAGTTTATCAAGTATGGTATCGGACCGTCACTTCCGGTTTGGATTGAAAGGAACATTTGTTTATTGCCGACCCAAAAAGGGTAAAGAGGGATTTCGCTCATCGGCACCGGAAATGGCATCGTTAGACCCGCATCTAAAAAATATCCGCGATTGTCTTGGATAATCCTTAAACCGCTATGACCTTTATCATGAGCAGGCTTTGATGAAGGAAAAATAACAACTTCCGGATGCAATCCACTCTTAGTTAACTCATGAGCAAGAGCTAAAGAATACAAAGTACAGTTGCCTCCAAAAGCACGGAAATAATCTCTCCAATTTTGAATAAGATGACGGTAAAAAGAATGTAGATCGCCGCCAGCATTCCCTAAAAATCTTTTACTTTCCGTATAAAAAGATATTGTATTAAAAGGAAAACTCGCCACCATCATCTCCACCAATGGAGCAATATCGCGGTCAACCACCCCGTTGCTTTCAACCATTTCTAGCACTTCAGGCGTTAATCCGGATACAAACGGCCTAACCAAACTGAAATCATGAGTTCTGGTCTTGGACTTAAATATCGGCTTAAGTTTTTCATTATTGGGATCGACTTTAAAATCTACATATCCGAATTCAAACCCTTGTTCGGTATCTACCAAATCAGGCAATTCATCAATTTTAATTGGCAACCGAATATCTGCTCCTTCCGGCAAAAAACATTTGACATAAGAAAGAACGGTAAGATTGGATATGCCTAGTTTTCTGCCAAAAGACACAGCTCCGGTGAAAACTACCTCTTTTTGTTGTTTGATCGTTTCTGAAGCCGCGCTTTTCGCTTCCTCACCGATACCATCTCTATTCAATGCAATATACCTGCCCTTATTATCCGGATATATTAGGCAGGAATCCGATACAATCACAACATAATCAGTGTTATTTCCTTCCGTTTGTTTTAGCCGAATTCTCTGATCTTCTAGTTTTGTTTGGGATATCGAAGCAACATAATCAAAGCCGTCCGTTTCCGGAACAACCGCCCCTCTTTTAATTTCTTCTTCGTTAAACAAAGCTGTTATCCCACTGGAATCGATATTTCGAGGCGCATTCCTGCTGAATTGAAGCAGTTTATTGGCGTTGGATGAAGCTAATCGTAGAGGAATATGTTGCTCTGCTTGCATAAACAAAAAAACCGCCATACAGGCGGGGTCGCTTTAAGGCCGCAGTGCCTCTTTTATTTTTTTAATATTTCTTTTTTTAGCCTTTTGCATCCTTAAAAAACAAAAAACCGCTTGAGGCGGCGTTATTAACCTTTCTCTAACAATCAACTCCATAAGAAATTTTAACCAAGCAATTGCTGAAAAACAAGAGGTATTTTTTGGTTCAAAAAAGATATAATTAGAACATTTATGAAAACAAGAAAGCTTTTGATCGCCACCCACAACCCGGCTAAATTTGAAGAATTAAAAAAAGGAGTCAAGTCAACGCTAGGAATAAAAGTAGAAATTTTTTCTTTAGATGATCTTCGAATATCTAGGAAACCGAAAGAAACAGGAACCACTTTTGAAGAGAATGTGCTGATCAAGGCTAAATATTACGCGGATTTAGCCGGAATGCCAACGATTGCTGACGACGGCGGATTAATAATTAAAGTTTTAAAAAACGAACCGGGCGTCAAATCAAGACGTTGGCCGGGTTATGAAGCAAACGATGAAAAACTTATAAATTATACTTTGGAAAAACTCCGCGGGTTACCGAAAGAAAAAAAGGCAGCCTATCTTAAAACAGTTGTCTGCTTTTACCATCCCCAAACGAAAACCACTTTATGCGAAGATGGAAAAATAGAGGGATATATTGCTGACAAACCGAGTAAAAAACGCATCAAGGGTTATCCTTACCGAGCTCTTTTTATTGTCAAAAAATACGGTAAATATTATGATGAGTTAACCGACGCCGAACATAAAGAAACCAACCATCGTTTAAAAGCGATAAGAAAACTGGCCAAGAAAATAGACGCCTTTTTATGATGATTCTGTTTTAATTTTGCAATTGAACATTGTATAATCTCTTTATGTTATCGGTAGATTTTATTCGAATAAACAGGGAGAAAGTCATTGAAGCGGCTAAAAACAAAAAGCGTGAGATTAATATTGATAAGATTCTTGCTCTGGATGATCAAAGAAGGCAATTGATCTTAAAAGCTCAGAAACTGCGGGAAGAAAGAAATATCATTTCCCACAAAGCTGTTGATGAAATAGTAAAAAAAAGGGGCCGGGAAATTAAAGAAGAACTAAAACTGCTTGAACAGGAATTAGAAAAAGTTGGCGCCGAACTCAATCTCCTTCTTTCTTTTGTGCCTAATGTCCCGCTTAGCGAAGTCCCAGTCGGTGACGCTTCTTTTAATAAAGAAATAAAAAAATGGGGAAAGATACCGGTTTTTAATTTTGTTCCCAAAACTCACATCGAACTCGGCCGTTCGTTGGATATTATTGATTTTGAACGGGGTGCTAAAGTGGCTGGCTTTCGCGGATATTTTCTTAAAAACGAAGGGGCTATACTTCATCTGGCAGTCCTTTTTTACGTTTTTCAGAAATTAATCAAGAAAGGCTACTCTCCCCTAATAGCTCCTTCAATCGTCAAAGGATTCACTCTTTTTGGTTCAGGTCAATTCCCTTGGGGAAAAGACGAAGTTTACCAACTGAATGACGCCGATGCGTATTTGGCCGGCACGGCCGAAGTACCAGTAACAGCCTATTTTGCTGATGAAATTTTGTCGGAAAAAGACCTGCCAAAAAAGTTTGTTGCCTTTTCTCCTTGTTTTAGAAAAGAAGCAGGAGCTTATGGTAAGGATACGAAAGGTATTTACCGTCTTCATGAATTTTGGAAAGTGGAACAAGTGATTATTGCCAAAAATGATCTTGAAGAAGCAAAAAAATTTCACGAGGAATTACAAAACAATACCGAAGAAATCATCAAAGATCTGAATCTTCCCTACCGAGTAATGCTTATGGCTACCGGCGACATGGGCGAACCGCAAATAAAAAAATATGATACAGAGATTTGGATGCCTTCACGGGAAGGTTATGGTGAGATTGCCTCCAATTCGATCATGGGAGATTTTCAAGCCAGAAGATTGCGGTTAAGATATCGCAAGTCAGATGGGCAAACCGAATTTTGCTTTACTCTTAATGACACGGCGATTCCCTCACCCAGAATAATTATTGCCATTTTGGAAAATCTCCAACAAAAGGATGGCTCGGTAATCATTCCCAAAGTCCTTAAACCCTTTACTGGATTCGATCGAATAAAACCAAAAATCTGAAATTAATGATACATGAATCTGTCGTTTGATGTAGGAGTCGGTGTTTTGCTGGTAGGCGTATAATCACGACAAGAAACTTTGTTCTCTGTCCCTTTGATAAAATATTCTTTTCTACCAAAATAACATATTTTTTCGATAACGTTATCCGGTTTTTCCATCCAAACATTGCTGGTACTGTAGTTTTTCAGTATATAACTCATCATTCGGTTCCATATGGGAGCGGCTCCGGTGACACCTGAAGTCAAATAAGGATTCATCGGCGATCCATCGTTATTGCCAACCCAAACTGCGACCAAAAATTCCGGTGTGTAACCAATCGTCCAGTTGTCTTTCTTTTCATTGGTTGTCCCCGTCTTTACCGCTACTTTGTAACCGGGAATTTCCAAAGATGATTTTGGGCCGAAAGCCCATTGTCGCGCAAAATCGTCAGCCAAAATATCGGAAATGATAAAAGCGACATCACTACCTATAACCTTAAACCTTAAGGGCGAAAACTCATAAATTGTTTTATTAATATTTTCCAGTTTGATGAAACTCGTCAATTCAACTTTATAACCTTGATTAGCCAATATTCCAAATGCTTCAGCCATATCTATCATCCTCACTTCTGCGCCACCTAGCGCGAGCGATAAGCCGTAGTCTGACCGATTGTTCCAGGTCTTAATTCCCATCTTAGAAGCATGATTAATAAAATTATCGATGCCTATTGTGTTTAAGACCTTAACTGCTGGAACATTGTAGGAATTGCCCAGAGCAAAACGCAAAGGAATCTTGCCATGATAACGGCCATCATAATTAATCGGCCGGTAAGGTAAAGCGCCGGGAACGTTATAAACTATAGGCGAATCATCAAGGATTGTTGCCGCCGTATAACCTTTTTCCAAGGCCAACGAATACATAATCGGTTTAATAGCTGATCCAGGTTGTCTTAAAGCGGTTGTAACATTGAAAGCACCGGAGGGAGTAGAGAAATAGTCAACCGATCCAACCATAGCCAATATCTCTCCTGTTGGAGGACGAGTAACCAATATGGCTCCATTGGTTACATTAAGATTTTTAATTTTATCTAACTCTTCTTTAAGGATTTTTTCCGCTTCCTCCTGAATATCAAGATCAAGAGTAGTGGTCACCCTTAATCCTCCTTCTTCAACTTCTTTTATTCCATAAGCATCCTCAAGACGAGATTTAACGTAGAATACGAAATGAGGAGCTTTGATTGAGGTTTGAGGAGGAATGATGTTGAGAGGAGTATTGATAGCCAATGTTTTCTCCTTCTCATTGATCATTCCCTGCTCCCTCATTTTCTTTAAAACCTCATTTCTTCTTTTTAATGCTAGATCAGGATTGATGTGGGGAGAATACAAAGAGGGAGCTTGGGGAAGACCGGCAAGAAGAGCGGCTTCGGAAAGAGTCAGATCTTTTGCTGATTTGCCAAAATAGTTTTTTGAAGCCTCCTCTATCCCGTAGGAGCTTCCTCCGTAGGGGACTTGGTTTAGATACATCTCAAGAATTTCTTCTTTAGTAAATATTCTTTCTGTCCAGATAGCTAAGATTATTTCTTTGAGTTTACGCTTTACTGTTCGCTCAGGAGTAAGAAGAGCGCTTTTGACCAACTGTTGAGTAATGGTTGAGCCTCCCTGTAGCGATCCTGTCAAAATCATGTCTTTGATGGCTCTCACAATTCCTCCTATAGGAGAAACTCCTTTGTGGCGATAGAAGTCTTTGTCCTCTATTGCTATGGTTGCTTTGTAAACATATGGAGGAATATCTTTTAGTTTGATGGGAGTTCTGTTTTGATCACGATATACTTCATAAAGAAGCTTCCCGTTTCTGTCATAAATGTGGGTGGAGAGGGGGATAATTTTGTAGTTTTTGAGCGAATAAGGCGAGGGAAGTTTATAAAAAATAAAAAAGTAAATAAAGATTAAAAATGCTCCTGCGGCAACGGCGATCAAACGGTGACGTTTTCCCAAACATTTTCCATATCGTTCAGCCACTTTTTTCAGCGGAGTGAAGTTTTTAATCTTTTCTTCCATAGGAATATATTAGCAAATACGAAAACAATAATGTGAAGATTTTTCATTGTCCCATTGCTTTATCGGGCATTTAAGCGATGGTTATGTGGTAACAAATTTCAGACAATTCTGGGGAATAAAGGGCTGATTTTTTTTATTCTGCCTTTAGTCGCTTTGATGATTTTTTCTGCTGTTTCAGGAAGAAAAGGTAATAGTTGATGGCCGATAAGGTTGATATCGGTTAATTTTTTTTCAAGGAAATTTCGTCGTTTATCAGGATTTTTTTTCCAAGGGGCAAAATTATCAACTTCTTTATTGATGTTTTTTATTTTGCACCAAATAGTTTCCAAAATTTTGTTGAATTGGAAATCGGTAAAACCAGCAGCTAAGTTTTGGTCAAAAATCACCTCATTGACTGCTTGATTACCGATCTCTATTTGATCTTGTTCGGCAATTGTTGTCAATCGGAGAACTAAATTGCCAAGTTCATTGGCCAGGTCGGCGCGGTAAATTTCCTGCATTCTAGAACGGGAATAATCGCCGTCCTCAAAAGGGGGGATTTCGCGAAGAAGATAATAGCGTACGGCATCGGTCCCAAATTTTTCTACTTCGCGGTACGGATTAACAACATTGCCCAAAGATTTACTCATTTTTTTTCCTTCCACATTGATAAAACCGTGAACGTAAATCTTTTTTTGGAGAGGGAGTTTGGCCGATAAAAGCATGGCAATCCAATAAACGGCGTGAAATTTCAGAATATCCTTGCCGATGATAACAAAGCGATTGTTGTTATCAAGCCAATATTTTTGGAAAAGTTCGTTCTTTTCGCCAAAATTCAAGCCGGTCAGATAATTGAGAAGGGCATCAAACCAGACATACATCCGTTGGCTTTCGTCGCCTGGCACAGCCACACCCCAACCTTTTGTTCTTTCTTTGGGTCGCGATATTGAAAAATCCTCAATCCCTTCTTTCAAGAAATTCAAAATTTCCAAGCGGCGATGCGGCGGCAAAATCAATACCTCGTTCTTTTCGATAGCTTCAATAATGCGACTTTGATATCGGGAAAGGGCAAAAAAATAATTTATTTCCGAAACATACTCTAATTTGCGACAATGAGTGGGGCAGATACGGTCGGGAAATTCGTCTTCAGCATAAAAAGCTTCGCAGCCGGTGCAGTAAAGGCCGCGGTACTCTTTTTTATAAATGTCATGACGACACAATTGCCAGAATTTTTGCGCTCCTTTTTTATGTTTTTCCGAGGAAGTGCGGATAAAATTATCTATTGAAAGATTCAATATTTTTTTAAGACCGTAGAAAGAAGCAGCGTTTTTATCGACCAGATCTTGAGTGGTTAAGCCTAGGCGCTGTGCTGACTCTACATTTTTGATCGCATTCTCATCTGTTCCGATCTGGAAGCGGACATCGTAGCCCATCAGCCGGTAAAACCGCGCCAAAGCATCCGCTTGCACCGTCTCCAGCGCATAACCGATATGAGGTTCAGCATTAACATAAGGAATCGAGGTGGCAAGATACACAATTTTATCCATAATAAAAAACTATTTTACCAAAAATCTCAATCCTATAAAAAAGGAAATAAGGAGAATAGTGTTTAAAACATTAAATCCGATGACAACGTTTATGATTAGAAAAAGGAGAAAGGCAGCAGCTGTTAGTAGGCTATCTTTTTGTGAGAAAACAAGGGAAAGAGAAAGGAAAATAAAAAGAGTTGAAAACATCATAAAAAGGAAAATCGGCAACAAACCGTTTGGCGGGATAAAAATTAAGATATATAGACAGATAATCAATAAGATTAGGGCTGGGATAGGTTTGGTTAGTTTGAAGTGATGTGATTTTCTAATCATCTTTCTTAAAACTGCAGGGTAATTTACTATTGCATCTTTGCTCTCTATCAATTATAATCTACTTTATGGTAAAGTTACCTGATGATAAGCAAAAACTGATTGAAGAGTTTGCCCAAAAAAAAGGAGACACCGGTTCTCCGGAAGTACAGGTTGCTCTTCTGACTCATAAGATTAATCGGTTAACAGCACACCTTGACGAGAATAAAAAAGATAATCATTCTCGACGTGGTTTGTTGAAAGTTATTGCCAAAAGAAGAAGGATTCTTAACTATCTTCAAGAGCATGACGAGAAGAGGTATAAGAATCTGATAAAAAAATTAGGCTTAAAAAAATAATTTTAAATTTGAAGCCGACGAGCGAAGTTGGATGATTGAAATGAGGGGTAGAAAAAATTTCTCTTCCCATCTCAATAATCCAGCTTTGCATTTCGCCGAGCGTGCTTCCTTCCAAAAATGAAAACTATTGAAGACACAATTGAGATCAACGGACAAAAACTGACGCTTCAAGTTGGTAAATTAGCAAGAGCGGCTACTACTTCCGTATTTGGTCGCTTAGGAGAAACTTGCGTTTTAGTGACGGTAACTGTTGGCGATGAAAGAGAAGAAGTCGATTATTTGCCGTTGCAAGTTGAATACGTGGAAAGATTGTATGCCGGCGGAAGAATTAAAGGTTCGCGCTGGGTGAAAAGAGAAGGTCGGCCTTCCGATGAAGCGGTTCTTAGAGCCAGATTGATTGACCGCTCAATCAGACCCCTTTTTCCCAAAAACTACCGCAAGGAAGTTCAAATTATAATCACCCTTCTTTCTGTTGATGGAGTCAATTCGCCTGAGATTTTATCAGCGATTACAACCTCGGCCGCTCTGCATCTTTCGCCTATTCCATGGGAAGGGCCAATAAGCACTTTGAGGATAGGTTATGTCAAAAGCGAGGCTGCCGGGACTTTTCTCGTTAATCCGACCGAAGACGACCAGAAATTTTCCAATCTTGATCTAATTGTTTCTTCTACGACAGAAAAAGTAGTGATGATTGAAACAAGGGCAGAAGAGCTCAAAGAAGAAGTGATTATCGAAGGGATTAATTTGGCCAAAAAAGAAAATGCCAAGATAATCGAATTTATCGAAAGATTGAGAAAAACCGCCGGACAACCAAAAGAAACCATTAATGGGGTGGAAGTTGATGAAAAGCTCATCAACGTCCTGAAAAAAGATTACCACAAAACCCTTTATGAAATGAATCTTAAAAAAGCCGAAAAAGAGTTTGAAGATGAGGAAGCGCTTGAAGTTGTAGTGGCCGAAGTGTTGGAGAAATACAAGGACGAGTTTGATCGCAAAGCAATCACCAAGGCGATTGATTATTTGGGAAAGCAGATGATCAGGGAAAAAATCTTAAAAGAAAAACGGAGAATCGATGGTCGGGGACTAGATGAAATCAGACCGATTTATGTTGAAGTGTCAGTTTTACCTCGCACCCACGGCTCGGCTATTTTTCAACGAGGAGATACGCAGGTTTTGTCAATTGTCACACTTGGGGCTCCCAGTTTAGAACAGTTGATCGAAAGTCCGGAAGGAGAGGAAGCTAAGCGATATATCCATCATTATTACATGCCGCCTTATTCTGTTGGCGAAACAGGTAGAGTTGGTTTTCCTTCAAGGCGTGAGATTGGACACGGAGCTTTGGCGGAAAAAGCAATAGAGCCGGTGCTTCCTCCGGAAAAAGACTTCCCTTACACGATTAGAGTGGTTTCAGAAGTTTTATCATCAAACGGTTCAACTTCGATGGCTTCAACCTGCGGATCATCTCTTGCTCTTATGGATGCGGGAGTGCCGATTAAAAATCCGGTGGCTGGGATATCGATGGGATTAGTTTCTCGATCCGACAACGATTATGTTATTTTAACCGACATTTTGGGTATAGAAGATTTTTCAGGGGATATGGATTTCAAGGTGACCGGTTCGGAAAATGGTATTACCGCTATTCAACTTGACGTCAAAAATAACGGTTTGACCGATAAAATGATTAAAGAATCGCTTGAAGGAGCAAAAAAAGCCAGACTTTTCATCTTATCAAAAATGGATGCGGCTATAAGTAAACCGAGAACAGAAATCTCGCGTTTTGCCCCTAAAGTGGTTGTTCTTACTCCTCCTCAGGACAAAATTGGTGAAATCATTGGTCCGGGAGGCAAAAACATTAGAAGTCTCATTGCCAGAACGGAAACCGACATCAACATTACCGACGATGGTCGAGTAACGATTTCCGGACTGGATAAAGCCAAAGTTGAAGAAGCAGCCCACCTGATTGAAAATATTACCCGCGAAGTTGAAGTCGGAGAAGAATTTGAAGGCGAGGTCAAACGAATTCTTCCTTTTGGTGCTTTTGTTGGAATCTTGCCAGGCAAAGAGGGAATGATTCACGTTTCTAAAATGGGAAAAAGATTTGTTCGCTCCCCAAGCGAAGTAGTCAGAATCGGCCAGAAAGTTAGAGTTAAGGTCATTCAGATAGACAGTCAAGGAAGAATAAATCTTCAGCTTTTGTCATAACTTGATTTTACCCCAATCCGGCATTAAAATCTTTATTATATGGCGAGACGCAAATCTTTGATCAGACTTCCTTTTTTGAAGATCAAGATCAACAAAAAAACAGTTTTCAACATCTTAGGTTTTCTTTTTATCGGAATAGCAATTGTTCTTTTAATCTCTTTTTTTAATAATTTTACTTCCAGTAACAATGGCCGAGCTTTATCTAAAATTAACAAACTTTTGCTTGAAAAATTCGGCGGATTAGCGATTTTTGTTCCTTTTATACTCCTTCTTGTTTCAGGACATTTTTTTAATACCAAAAAACTCAATTTCGTCAAGCCCAACATTACCGGAGGCATTTTTTTGGTTTTTCTTTCCCTTTTGGGAACTTTCCAATCGGGGCAGTTTGGCAGGGCAATTTTTGAAAACCTTAGTTTAGATTTTTCTTTAATCGGCGCGATCATTATTTTGTTTATCGTTTTTGTTATCGGTCTGATATTGTTTCTTGATACTTCAATTGACGTTTTTATTCTGTTCCTTATTAATTCATTCAAACTTATTTTTACATTCGCAAAAACCTATCTTTTTCGAAGTTTGGGAACGAAGCAGAATAAAAAATTCGGTGAAGATAAATTTATTGAGGATAAAAAAAGTGAAGTGAAATTAAAAACTATTCCAGCTACCGTTTCTGTTCCGGAGACAACTAAATCTCCCGGTTTCATGATCAAACCGATCGCTTCTTCCTCTAAGACAACTTGGATTTTCCCACCGATATCGATCCTTAGTGATATTGATCAGCAGGAAGCGGATCGGGGCGACGTCAACAAAAATGCCAAAGTGATTGAGGAAACCCTTGACAGTTTTGGAATCAAGGCACGCGTTGCCGAAGTCAATTACGGTCCGGCAGTTACTCAATATGCTCTAGGAATAACCAAAGGTACAAAATTATCGCGAATTACAGCTCTAGCCAATGATTTGGCTCTGGCGATAGCCGCGCCCACTGGACAGGTAAGGATTGAGGCGCCTATTCCAGGAAGATCTTTTGTTGGGATAGAAATCCCCAATATAAGGCCAGAATTGGTTACGTTAAAAAAACTTTTGACGTCGCCTGATTTTGCCAACAGTAGCGATCCATTGCTTGTGCCGTTGGGTCTCGACGTTTCTGGCCAGCCGCAGGCTTTCAGCATCGGCAAGATGCCTCATGCTTTGATTGCCGGTACAACTGGTTCAGGCAAATCGGTTCTTCTCAATTCGTGGATCAGCACGTTTCTTTTCCGCACCAAACCCGATGAATTACGCATGATTCTGGTTGATCCTAAAAGAGTTGAGCTAACCCTTTACAACGGCATTCCCCATCTATTGAACGAAGTGGTTGTTGAACCGGAAAAAATTATTTCCGCTTTGAAATGGACGGTTTCGGAAATGGAAAATCGCTACAAAGAGTTTGCCAAAGTCGGAGCGAGAAATATTGAGGGTTATAATAGCTTGGAAGGAGTAGAGAAAAAACCATACATCCTTTTTATAATCGATGAATTAGCCGATTTGATGATTTTTGCGCCGGGAGATGTTGAAGATTTGATTACAAGAATTGCCCAGATGGCTCGAGCGACAGGTATTCATCTCATTTTGGCGACACAAAGACCCTCGGTTGACGTCATTACCGGCTTAATGAAAGCCAACATCCCCACCCGCATCGCTTTTAATGTTTCTTCGATGATTGATTCTAGAGTGATCATAGACATGCCTGGAGCGGAAAAGCTTTTGGGCAGAGGAGATATGCTTTTTTTGCCTCCTGACCAAGCCAAGCCGCGCAGAATCCAGGGTCCTTTTGTGACAGAAAAAGAAGTAGATAACCTGGTGAAATTCCTCAAATCTCAAAACCCCGAAGTTCATTACACCGAGGAGGTGGTTAAACAGCAAGTGACTTTGGGTAGTCGGGGAGGAACAACGGTTTTGGGCGGCGGAGATAACGACCCTTTGTTTAAGCAGGCAATCGAAATTATTTCCCAATTTGACAAAGCATCTGCTTCACTTCTTCAACGACGTTTATCTATCGGATATGCGCGGGCGGCTCGTTTGCTTGATCAACTAGAAGCGGCTGGATATGTCGGCCCAGCCGAAGGTTCAAAGCCGCGTGAAGTGATCAGTCGTCCCTCGGCTGAGATTTCCCAATCATCAGAGGAAACAACAACAGTTGACAGTACAGAAATCCAACAATAATTAACTCACCTATTCTTCTATAATATCTTCACGCCAAATTTTTTTAGCTCTTTAGCCAACTCATAGACGGGCAGACCGACAATATTGAAATAATCCCCTTCAATTTTTTCGACAAAAAGAGCCCCCTTCTCTTGAATTCCATACGCTCCGCCTTTATCGAGAGGTTCGCCGGTTTCAATATAGTCGTCAATTTCTTTTTCTGTCAATTTTTTAAAATAAACGATTGTTTCTACTGATTTGGTGATGGTTTTTCTGGATTGACGGTTGATAATCGTAAATCCGGTGATTATTCTGTGTTTTTTGCCGCTTAAGAGTTTTAATATCCTTTTGGCATCATTGACATCTTTTGGTTTTCCGATAATTTCTTTGTTAGCAACCACCAAAGTGTCGGCGGCAATAATAATTGCATTTTGGTGTTTATCGGCTACTGATTTTGCTTTTCTTTGAGAAAGCTTTTGAGCAAGTTTGTGCGGTTCAATATTATAGTTGATTTTCTCTTTATAATTACTTGCCACGACGTCAAAATGGAGACCGAGTTGTTTTAATATTGCTTTTCTTCTTGGAGATGTTGAAGCAAGGATTATTTTCTTCATACTCTATGGTTATCCAACCAAGCAAAACTAAGTTATTTTAAATACATCTCTTTATTTCTTTCATGCTCTTCAAGAGTACGTGCATAGTGCATATGGCCTGATTTATCTGAAAGATAATACCAATAGGGAGTGGAGGTATCGGCGTTGACAACCGCTTCAATTGAAGCCAGGCCCGGGTTGCAGATCGGAGTCGGCGGCAACTTCGTATTTTTATAAGTATTATAAGGAGAATCAATTTCCAAGTCGTCGTAAGTGAGATATTTTTTCCACCAAGTTTTTTCCAATACCTGGTAACCTAAAGCATATTGGATTGAAGCATCAACCTGAAGTGGCCAACCGTTGTTGTATCTTTTCAAAATGATGCTTGCTACCTTTTGTCTGTCTTGATCATATTTCGCTTCCTTTTCAACAAGGGAAGCAAAAATAAGCACTTCCTCATCGGTTAACCCCATTTTAGCTGCTTTCTTTTTCAAATTGTTATCGTATTTTGCTTTAAAATTGTCGGAAAATATTTTAAGAATTGTCTCTGGTGTTGCATCTTTGGGAATAAGGTAGGTATCGGGAAAAAGATAACCTTCTTTAGCATATTTTAAAAATTCGCTTTCCGGTATGCCAAATTCGCGAGAAATTATTTGAGCTATTTCCTCTTTACGTAAACCCTCAATGATAGTTGTCCAAATATCAATTGAGCCGTGGGTAAGAGTTTTAGCGATTTGATACGCATCCATCGATGGCGAGAGACGGAAATCACCCGCTTGAATGTTTTTTTCCAAACCCAGCTGTTTGATAATAATATAAAAAACAAGCCTGTTTCTTATCAAGCCTTCGCTACTCAAATTATTGATTATTTGGTTTAAGCTTTCACCTTTTTTAATCACGAATATTTTTGATTCGGTGCTGTTTTTGTT
>Ga0207433_10002643_pt1 | contig 36180 bp, 30 predicted proteins | sample YelNatPaOPGAMG01_FD_187559 | JGI IMG/M metagenome (GOLD analysis project Ga0207433, IMG submission 187559) | Hot spring thermophilic microbial communities from Obsidian Pool, Yellowstone National Park, USA - OP-RAMG-01 (SPAdes) (version 3) | ecosystem: Environmental > Aquatic > Thermal springs... | reverse complement strand
GGTGGCGGGCTGGCGTTGCTCGTGGTGCTGCGGCGGCGGCGGAAATAATCGCGGCTGTCGGGCGTGGATTCGCGGGGCGGACAAGTGTCCGCCCCGTTGTTGTTTCCGGTTGGCGCGTGCGGTTACTGTGCGGTCTGTCCGGCGAGACGTTGCCGGGCGGCCACGGTTTGGAGTGTGGCGCGCACGGCTTCGCGCGCCTGGACGCTGAGTTGGTCGAGGGGTGGCAGGCCGGACCGTTGGATGGCCTCGGGATCCGTGCGCGTTTTCATGTACTGTTGCCAAACGGTCTGCGCGAGTTGTCGGTACCCTTGAGCGCGCTCGTCTTCGCCCATGGCCAGCCAGAACCAGCTTTGTTGCAGGGCGCCGCTGACCATGTTCAGTGCCTCGCGCTGGCCCATGTCGCTCAGAAATGACGTGAGTTGCCGGTACACGTAGGTGTCAAGGTCGCACTCGAACTCGGGCGCGGGATAGCGTTGGCGGAGGTCGGCGAGGACGTCGCGGGCTTCCGCCAAGCGGTGGTGCGTGTACAGAATGATGACGGCCGTCTTCAGGAAATTGCGATGGGCAGCGGGGATGCTCTTGTCGTCAGGCTGGGCGGCCAGGGCTTCCTCGTAGGCCCGGCGCGCCTTGGCGAAAATGGCCAGGTTCGGGCCGGGGATGAACACGTCCTCGGCGGGATTGCTGAACAGCGCGCCCGCCAACGCCGCGTCGGCCAGGGACTGAAAGATCATCCGGTCGTTCTGGAGCGCCTCGAAGCCGCGCGCATACGGTTTTCCGCGCCATGCCCAGTAAATCGCGTGCGCCTGCGGCAGCCGCCAGTCCAACGGCCCGTACTTCTGGTCCACCTGCGCCATGATGACCGGGTCGAGTTTGTACACTGTCCGCAGCCGGTCGGCTTGCGCCGGGGTCAGGTGCGCGTAATCCGGGCGCGGCCCGTCGAACAACGTCGCCATTTCCTCGGCCCACCAGCGTTTGTAGTAGGCGTTCATTTGGTCGGCGTTGCCGGCCAGTTTGTTTTGGAAAATCCAGCCGAGTTCGCGGTAGAGGTTGGCATCGCCGGGGTTGTAGCGCAGCCCCTCGTCGCGCAACAACATGATGCCGTGCCGGACCCAGCGCCAGCGGTCGGCGGGGTCATCGAACAGCACGCTGACGTTGTAGGCCAGGTTCCAGCCGTGGAACGCCCAGACCGGCGCGAACCGCGGTTCCAGCTTGGTGATCCAGTCGGCCAGTTGCACCAACTCGAAATACTTCCCCTCCTGTTGGAGCTGCGTGGACCGCAGCCAGAGCAAATCGGCAATGATGCCCCGGAACCCGCCGAGCGCCACCGTCGTGAACGCCACCAGCGGCGGCGTGTTCTCCAGCGGTTCGCCCTTGGCGATGTGGAAATCGCGTCGGGCCTGCACCAGTGGTTCCTGCCGGCGGGCCACCTGCCCAAACGCCAGCACGGCCACCACCAGCAGAACCCCGGGCGTCAGACGGCTCATGCCGGCAACCCCAGTTCCCGGCGGTTGAAGAACCACGTCCCGACCGCCGCCAACACGCCGCCGCACACGAGCACCTGCCACAGGCCGACCGCCCCCAGCCACCCCCAACTCACCAGCTCCCCGGTCGCCAGTTTCGCCAACGGATCGGGCATCTGCCACGGCTTGGTCAGCCAGTACAACACCACGTACACCCCGCGCAGCCACGACTCGTCACCGGCCAGCGTCCGCAACGACGCGCCGATGTGCGCCAGCAACACCACCTCCCCGGCCACGAGCGCCGCGACCGGCAACGAAAACAGGCTGCCCATCGTCACCGCCACCGCCGCGAAAAACCCCAACCCGCACCACACAACCGCCAGCGTCCGCGCGAAGTTGCCGGCAAACGTGCCCGCGTAACTCAGCACCGCCAACCCGTCGCGCGGATCAAACACCATCGTCAGCGGCACCGGATGAATGTTGCCGATGTCCACCGTCAGCGTCCGATCCGCCCCCACCAGGGCCGGCGGGATGGCCAGCGTGTGGACGCCGCCGGGCGCGCTGAACTGCTGCTGTTGCCACCGGTCCGCCCGCGCCGGCGCGCCGGCCACAAACACACACGCGACCGGGTTCTTGTCGGTCAGCGACGACGCGAACCGGTACCGGAGAATCAACGGCCGGTCCGCCACCGGCGTCTGCGGCAACCGGAACGTGAACCGCACCGCCCGGCCGGGCGGGATGGAATACACCGGACTCGGCTCCGGCCGCACCACGCGCCGGGCGACCAGGATTTCCTCGCGCACCTGCGGGTTGGCGCGTTCCCCGCGGAGATTCCACAGCAACAACCCGTACGTCACCGCGCCGGCCACGACGAGCAGCCCGGCGTTGAAGGTCATCAACCCAACCCATTTGCCGAGCCACAGTTCGCCGGCGCGAACGGGTTTGGTCATCACCAGATGGATTTGCCGGTCCTGCACTTCCATGGCCACGGCGGCGCACCCGGCCCAGAGCGTCGCGAGGGAAAGAAGGATCGTCACCGCGCCCAGCGTGTACCGCAACAGCACCTGCACCTCGCCGCTCACCGTGCCGTCGCTCTTGATCGTCAGCGGCAACCCCACAATCGCCAGCAACAACAATCCGAGCATCACGACCACGACGCGCGACCGCACCGCGTTCCGCACGGCAATCCCGGCAATGGCCCACACCCGTTTCATCTAGGTCTTCGGGGGCACGACCAGTTTGCGCAACTGCTCGTCGGCCGTCAGATAACGCGCCACGCCCGCCGACGGGCCGACGCCGCCGGCCTCGGGCGCGGCCCGCCGGGCTTGCGCGACGATGTCGAGGAAAAACGCCTCCAAATCACGCCGGGGATGCTCCACCACCGGCTCGCGTCCCAGCTCCGCGCGCGCCGCCGCCAGGATGCGCTGCAGCGCCGCGGCCGGCAACTCCGGCAACGTCAGCCGGTATTGGGATTTCTGCTCGAGCAACTCGGCGATCGTGCCCTGCGCCCGGATTTGGCCGTTGTACAGAATCGCAATCCGGTCGCACACGTCCTCCACGTCCGCCAGCAGATGCGACGACAGCAGCACCGTCTTGCCGCGCGCCCGGAGCGTCTGGATCAGGTCCTTCACCTGCCGGCAACCGATCGGATCGAGGCCGGAGGTCGGTTCATCGAGAATGACCAGGTCGGGATCGTTGATGAGGGCCTGGGCCAGACCGATCCGCCGCGCCATCCCTTTGGAAAACTCGCCGACGGGCCGGCGCTGCGCGTGGCGCAACCCGATCATGTCGAGCAACTGCGCCGTGCGTTCCCGGCGGACACCCGCCGGCAGGTCAAACAACATCCCGTAAAACGTCAACGTCTCCCGGGCATTCAGATAGGGGTAGCTGTACGTGTCTTCCGGCAAGTACCCGATGCGTTTCTTCGTCTGGACATCGCGCGGCGACCGGCCGAGCACGCGCAGCCGGCCGCTGGTCGGATGCAGCAGCCCCAGAATCAACTTCAACGTCGTGCTCTTGCCGGACCCGTTCGGGCCGAGCAGCCCGAAGACTTCACCGGCGCGGACCGCGAACGACACATCGTTGACCGCCCGGACTTTGGGCCGCCGCCAAAAGTCGGTGAAGACCTTCGTGAGATGGACGGCTTCAATCATGGTGGAGTTCTTCACCGGCGCGAATGAGCCGGGCGCTGTTGAACACGACAATGAGCGAGCCGACGTTGTGCAGCACGGCGGCCACGATGGGATTCAACAGGCCCAGCCCCGACAACGTCAGCCCGACCACGATAAACAACCCGCCGACGGCAAGGTTTTGGTAAATGACGGCCCGCGCGCCCCGGGAAAGCTTCACTAGGAACGGCAACCGGCGCAGGTCGTTGCTCATCAGCGCGATCGTCGCGCTGTGAATCGCCACGTCGCTGCCCGCCGCCCCCATCGCAATGCCGGTATCGCCCGCCGCCAACGCCGGCGCGTCGTTCACGCCGTCGCCCACCACCGCCACCCGGTAGCCGTCCTGTTTGACGGCGTTGACGAAATCCACTTTTTGCTGCGGCAGACACTCCGCCTTGAATTCCCGGCAACCGATCTCCGCGGCCACCCGCGCGGCCACCGCCGCGCGGTCGCCGGTCACCATCGCGATCCGTGGGATGCGCAGTTCCGCCAACTCCTTCAACGCCGGCGCCGCCTCGGCGCGGACCTGGTCCTGCAACCCGATCCAGCCCAGATACCGGCCGTCGCGGGCGACAAATATCACGCTCGCCTCCGCGGCGTCCGCGGCGGCGACGGCAATGCCGTTGGCCTGCAACCACGAAGCGCGCCCGGTCACCACCCGGTGCCCGGCCACGGTCGCGGTGATGCCCTGACCGGGTTCCTCGCGAAACTCCTGCGGCTCGACCAGGTCGAGGCCGGTCTCCCGGGCCAGCGCCACCAACGCCAGCGCGGCCGGGTGTTTGCTGAACCGTTCGGCGCTGCCGGCCGCAAACAGCAACTCGCTCGGCGTCACCCCGTCGCCCGGCGCCAGCCGGGTGACGCCGAGTTGGCCGGTGGTGAGCGTGCCGGTCTTGTCGAACACAAACGCGGTGAGACGCGCCGCCGCTTCGAGGTCGGCCACGTCTTTCACCAGAATCCCCAGCCGGGCGGCGGCGGACAACGCGGCCACCATCGCGCTCGGCGTGGCCAGGATCAGCGCGCACGGACAGGCGGTCACGAGCAGCGCAATCACGCGATTCCATTCGCCGGTAAAAAACCAGACCAGCCCCGCAATCATCAGCACCGCCGGCGTGTAGTAACCGATGTACCGGTCGATAATCCGCATGATCGGCAACCGGGTTTTCTCGGCGGCAAGAATCAGGTCGCGCACACGCCCCAGCGTGGTGTCCGCGCCGACGCGGGTGACGGTGATGTCAATCGCCCCGGTCAGGTTCTGGGTGCCGGCAAAAACTTCGTCCTGCGGCCCTTTGTCGCGCGGGACGGACTCGCCGGTAATGGTGGCTTCATTGAGCGTGGTGCGGCCGGTCAGAATCTGGCCGTCGGCCGGAACGTTGTCGCCGGGCAGAATCCGCACGCGGTCGCCGGGCCGGAGTTGGTCGGCCGGGACGGTTTCCTCGCCGGTGGGCAGGAGCCGGCGGGCATTGGTGGGCGCGAGCCGGATGAGACCTTCGATGGCGGCGTGCGCGCCCGCCGCGGTGCGGGTTTCGATGACAACCGAGATGAGCATGAAGAACGCGACCACACCGGCCGTGCGGAAATCGCCCTGCACGAACGCGGCGAGCACCGCGAGCGCGACGAGTTCGTTCATGCGGACTTCGCCGTTCCACAAATCGCGCCAGGCAGTGCGCAGGATGGGCGCCATCAGGATGAGCGCCCCGATGACGGCGCTCACGTCGCCGACAGGCGCGTTGCCCCGGTAAATCCAATCAGCCAGATAGGCATTGAGCACGAAGGCGGTGCCGATGCAAATCCACAAAAACAGCCGCGGCGCGACTTCGTGGTCGCAGCAGGCACCGTCCGGAGGGGAAGCGTGGCTACGGGTTTGCATTGAGGGGTTTGGGTTCTGGCGTCAGCAATAACCGAAGCTGTTGCTCGCCCCGGGGGTTTTGGTGGATGAGGAACTTTTGGTCCACATTGCCAAGCGCGCGGCGGAGCGTGTCCTGAAGCAGGGTGCGGGCAATGATGTCGGGGTTCTGTTGGTATTGCTCGTACACCTTGGTGAAATAATCCGCGCTGGCGCCGACCTCGGCGACGACGCGCCGCCGGTACGCTTCGCCTTCGGAGATCAGCCGCGCCGCCTCGCCCTGGGCCTCGTTCCACAGGCGCGCCGCCGCCGCCCGGGCTGCGCTGATCTTGCTGCTGCGGTCCTGCTCGGCTTCGATGACTGCATCAAACGCCGCCGCCACCTGCTTCGGCGGGGCCACCGCGAGCAGATCCACGCGTTCAATGCGCACGCCCAGCCCCAACGCGTCCGCGCGACGGCGCAACTCGCTGTCCACGGCGCCGCGCAAGGCCTCGATTTCCGTGCGCAGCGCCTGGTCCACCGGGAACCGGGCGGTGCATTTGACGACGGCATGGTCCAATTCGCGTTGCAGGATGGCCGGCGGGTCTTTCAACCGGAAACTGTAGGTCTCGAGGTCCACGACGGTGTAGCGGACGGCCCACTTGGCGTGGATGAGGTTGGCGTCGCCGGTCAGGGTGTAGCCGTCGGCGCCGGGCTGCAAGGTCGCGGTGGAAACTCCCGCGCGAGGCAAAAACGTGGCGGATTCGATGACTTGCACGCGCTCGGTCGGGATGCGCACGATTTCCGCAATCGGCTTCGGCCACGTCCAGTGCAGGCCGGGGCCGTGCAATCGTTCCGCGCCCCAGCCGGCCACTTTGCCGAAGACCAGCACGTAGGCGTGCTCGTGTTGGCCGACCACGAACACCCCGGAGAACAGGTACACGACCACGACCCCCGCCATCACCCACCGCAACACGCGGAAGCTGGTCGTCAGCGCGTTGGTGAGCGCCGCCTGGCCGGTTTCGTTGTGCAGGGGCTGAGTCATTTGTTGTGCTTCGGCAGCGCCTTGTCGCCCTGCAACAAGTCGAACGGCTCGGTCTCGCTGCTCAACACGACGGTGGATTTTTTCTGGAGGGTGAGTTCGAGCACTTCGAGTTTGCGCAGGAACATCGCCAGTTCGGGGTTCTTTTCAAAAACCTGATACGACTCCGCCGCCCGGGCGTCGCCCTCGGCGCGGATGCCTTTCGCTTCCGCCTCGGCCTTGGCGAGGAGTTGATTGCGCTGGCTCTCGGCCGCGGCGCGCAATTTGATCGCTTCGCCTTCGCCTTCCGACCGGTACCGCTCGGCGATTTCCTCGCGCTCGGCCTTCATCCGGGCGAACACCTTTTCCGTGATGGATTCCGGCAGCCCAATCTTGCGGATGCCGAGGAATTGCACCTCGACGCCATACCGGGCCAGCGCCTCCGCTTGGACGGCGGCGAGCATTTGTTGTTCGATGGCGTCAAACTGGACGGCGGCGGCGTTGGTGTTGATCAGGCCGGCAAAGGGGAACTGGCCGAGCACGGCGTTTTTCTGGCTGCGCAGCAGGCTGTCGAGATTGTGCTCGGCCTGCTCGACCGTGCCGACGCGTTCGAGAAACTCCATCGGCTTCTGAATCCGCCAGCCGGCATAGACGGCCACGAGGATGTTCTTGCCATCGCGGGTCAAAGTTTCCTCAAACGCCCCTTCGAGCGTATGGATCCGGTGATCGAACCGGTAAATGCGCTGCACCGGCCAGGGCCAACGCATGTACAGCCCGGCCGCGGTCAGTTCGCGCACCGGCTTGCCAAACGTGGTGACGACGACCGCCTCGCCTTCGCGCACGGTGAACAATACCTGCAGCAGCACAAACATCACGGCCACCAGCAGGCCCACCGTCAGTAATAATGTGTTTCGTTTCATGATCCTCCTACTTCTTCCCCACCGCGGGGCCGAGATCGAACAACTCCGGCCGCAATTTCTCTTCAAAGTTCAATTGGTACACCTCGTGCGCAACCGCAGCCGGCACGATGAATTTCCGCGTGTCCGCCAACGCCCGCGCCAACGTGTCGAGATACAGACTCGTGCGGAAAACCCGCGGCGATTTCTCGGCGGTCGCCGCCTGAATCAAAAATCGTTTCGCCTCGGCGGCGGAAATCTCCGTTCGTTGCGTCCGGTAGGCTTCGGCTTCCTGCACCGCCCGGGCGCTCTCGGCCCCGGCCAGCGTCACGGTCTTGCCGGCCGCGGCGCGGGCGGTGAGGATGGCGGCTTCTTTTTGTTCGAGCGCGCCGATGACGGATTGAAACGCCTCGGCCACCTGCGTCGGCGGATGCACTCCCTGAAGGCCGACAAACAAAATCCGCACGCCCAGTTGCCGGCGGTCCGCTTCGGTTTGGATGCGCTGCCGAAGGGCGGCGGCGATCCGGCTCTGGCCGTCGCCCATGATTTCAAACAAATCGTGCGTGGCAGCTTCGAGCGTGAGGCTCCGGTACGCGATTTGTTCGAGCAACCGGCCGGGGTCGGCGCTGTGATACGCAAAGGCCAACACGTTGGTGATTTGATATTCCACCGGCACGTTGAACGCGACGAGATTGACCGGCACGCTGCCGTCGCCGACGCGCGGCGCGGCCACGAGGAACTGATCTTCGCCCAGCGCGTGCGGCACGTTCCACTGGATGACGGCCGGCGACGCCCCCCGGGGGGCGGGCTGGCCAATGCGAAAGCTCAACACGCGCTGGGCCGGGAAACGCCGCACAATCGCAAATGGCCACGGCGCTTTCAGGTGGAAACCGCTCTCCAGTTGCGCGACCGGTCGGCCGAAGCGTTCCAGGATGCCGCGCTCCTCCGGGCCGAGAAACACGAGACAGGACAGCAGGTACAACGCGATGATTTGAAAGGTGACCAACGGCAGCAACGCGCCTTCGAGAAAGCGGAACAACCACGTTTCCGACACCTTGAATCCAAATTGATAATCGAGCGCCCCGGCCACGCTGCGCGCCCAGGCGCCGGGTTCGGTGAGCAGACCGCCGAGCCGGCTCTCGTAGGAGCGGCACGGCTCGCCGCGCCGCGGCCGGTACAGTTCACCGATGAAGTTGAGGACGTTTTCCGCCGCCAGCCCGGCCAAAAACACGAGCAACACCATCGCCGCGAGCCGGTCGCCCCAGGGGTAGCCCATCTCCCCCGCCAGCGTGGCCGCCCCGGCAACCAACGACGCCACGCAGGCCACCCCCAGCGCGATGCCGGGACCGCGCAACAACCGTCCCCACCCCAACAGATACCGGCTCAACAGGAAAAACGCGAACGCCTGCCCCCCCAACGCCGCCAGCACCAACAGCCGGTGCGCCGGCGGCGCCGCCGGCCCCGCAAGTTGCCGGCGCAACCACCACGCGGCCGCCGCCAACCCGACCGCCAGCACCGGCGCGACGGCCGGGACAATGAACCGCTCGAACTGCTCCCGGGTCCGCGCCACCGTGAACAGTTCCGGTGCCGTCTCCGCCTCGAAAATCGAGCCGCTGACACGTTCGCGTTCGGCCAGAGCCGCCTCGCGTTTTTCCTCCGCGGCGCGGCGGGCAAGCCGTTCGCGCACGAACACCACAAGCGCCACGACCAGCGCCACGGCCCCGTACACGCACAAGGCCGGCAACACCTGCAGGTGCGTCACCCGCGCCAGGACCGCGTCGGCGCCCAGCCAAAACGCCGCCAGCAGCCCGGCCAGCAACGCAATGCGTTCGTTGTGTTTTTCCATCAGGCTTTGGTTTCCACGTTGCGAAACGCCAGCATGCCCAAACTCAGCACCCCCATCAAATAAAACATCGCGTACCCGGCCACCTGGCGAACATACGTCCACGGGATCGTCCCCTCGCCCGCCAACGCGTCAGCAGTCCAGAAGTGTTGCCAGTTGGGGAGCAGATTGTAGCCGAGCGCGGCGACGGCATTGGTCCGGGCGGAGCGGCCAAGCAGGTAATCCGTCATCAACCCGGCCAGAAAGATGACCGTGCAGATCGCGAGCGTGGGCACCAGGTCAAACCGGCTGATCAACCCCAGCGCAATCGCCGCCAGCACCAACGTCGCCAGCGAAACCAGCAGCGACGCCGGGATCAGCCGCGCCGGGAATCCGGGGCGGAAACCGGCCCCGGCCGCCGCCGCCACCAACAGAACCACGAGCAGCACAAACGCCGTCGCAACAAACGTCCGGTGCGCGAAATAGTTGAGCAGCCCGGCCGCGCCGCAGGCCAGCACGGGCGCGGCCACCACCCACCCGCCGGTAACCCAATCCACGGTGTACGGTTCCCGGGCGCTCTGCGCGCTGAGCCACGTGGCGATCCCGGTGGCGATGGAGAACAGCGCCAGCACGAGCGCGATGCCGGCAAACTTGGCCAGGAAATACAGCTCGCGGTTGACGGGTTTGGCGAACACGTTCGCGAGTGTGCCGCGGCGGATTTCGCGGCCGAGCGTGGCGCTGGCCGTGTACCCGGCCAGCAACAAGCCGCCGACGAAATGCAACGCCAGCGCGCTGTCCTGGACCGGCGACTGGGCGTCGCCCATCGTGTGCATCAACAACGCCGGCAGCAGCGCGATCAACAAAACGATGCTGACCGTCAACAGCAGCAAGAACGGCTGCCGCAACGCCTCCACCAGGGTCAGCCCGGCGATGGCGGCGGCCCGGTTGAACGAAAATTTCCAGTTCACGATGGGTCTCACTGACTGGAGCCGGCGATCGGACTTGAACCGATAACCTGTTGATTACAAATCAACTGCTCTGCCGATTGAGCTACGCCGGCCCGGCGAACGCGCTGAATATGCCATGCCGGTCAATCTGCGTCCAGCCAACGTTTGCTCAACGAGTGGCGGAGCCCCAGATGATCCAGCACCCGGGCAATCACGGTGTCCGCCAACGCGCCCAGCGTCGCCGGCTGGCTGTAGAACGACGGACTGGCCGGGATGATGGTCGCCCCGGCCTCGGTCAGGGCCGCCATGTTCCGCAAATGAATCAGGTTGTACGGCGCCTCGCGCGGCACGAAGATCAACGTCCGCCGCTCCTTCAGAAACACATCCGCCGCGCGCGCAATCGTCGTGTCCGACACGCCGTGGGCCACCCGGCCGATGGTGCCCATCGAAGCCGGGATCACCACCATCGCGTCGAACCGCGCCGACCCGCTGACAAACGGCACCTGCATCGAGCCGTTCTCTTCGTACCGGATCACGCCCGCCGGCACCTGCAATCCGCCCGGCAGCTCCAACGCCTGCACTGCCCGGGCGTGCCCGGTCGAAATGAAATGAACCTCGTGCCCGGCCAGATGGTCGAGCAATCGTTGCGTGTAGATTGCCCCGCTCGCCCCGGTGGCTGCCACCACGATTTTCATCGCACCTCGTGCACCGCGCGGAGGGTCTGCTCCACGTCCGCGTCCGTGTGCGCCAGCGACAGAAAACAGACCTCGAACTGCGACGGGGGCAGATACACCCCCCGCTCCCGCAGCGCATGAAAGAACCGGGCATATTGCCGGGTGTCGCTCGTTTTGGCGCTGGCGTAATCCACCACGGCCCGGTCGGTGAAGAAGTGACAGAAGATGGAGCCGACCCGGTATTGTTTCACGCCGGTCGTGGGCCATTCGGCGCAGAGCCAGGCGGCGCGTTCTTCCAGTGTCCGGTAATCCCGGAGCTCCTCCAACGTCGCCACGCCGGCGGCCATCGCCAGGGGGTTCCCGGACAACGTGCCGGCCTGATACACCGAGCCCACCGGCGCGAGGCAATCCATGATCTCCGCCCGACCGCCGAACGCGCCGACCGGCAATCCGCCGCCGATGATCTTGCCGAGCGTGGTCAGGTCGGCCGGGATGCCGTACAATTCCTGCGCCCCGCCCCGGGCCACCCGGAAGCCGCTGATGACTTCGTCAAAAATCAGCAGCGCGCCGGCCGCTGCCGTCAGGCGGCGGAGTTTTTCCAGAAATCCCGGCTGGAGCGGGATCAACCCCATGTTGGCCGGGACCGGCTCGATGATGGCGGCGGCAATCGCGCGCCAGTTCACCGTGTCGAGCGCGGCAAAATCGTTGAGCGGCAGCGTCAACGTCTTCCGCGCGAAATCGGCCGGCACGCCCGCGCTGTCCGGCACGTCAAACGTCGCGCCGCCGCTGCCGGCTTTCACGAGCAACGCGTCGGCGTGACCGTGGTAGCAGCCCTCGAATTTCAGAATCGTGTCGCGCCCGGTGAACCCGCGGGCCAACCGGATCGCCGACATCACGGCTTCGGTTCCCGAGTTGACGAACCGGACTTTCTGGATGGAGGGGAACGCGTCGCAGACGAGTTGGGCCAACCGGATTTCGCGCGGATGCGGCGTGCCGAAGCTGGTGCCGTCGCGCGCGGCTTCCTGCACGGCCCGCACCACTTTGGGGTGCGCGTGGCCGAGGATCATCGGCCCCCAGGAGCCAACGTAGTCAATGTACTCGTTGCCGTCCACATCCCAGAGCCGGCTCCCCCTGGCGCGCTGGGTAAAGAACGGCGTCCCGCCGACGCCCCGAAATGCCCGCACCGGTGAGTTGACTCCACCCGGCATGAGCCGGGTCGCTTCCTGCCACAGTTTGTCCGAGTAGTCGTGTTGCACTGGACGGACTGTACCAGAACCGCGCCCCAACTGTCAGTCCACAACCAACCGGCGGGCGGCGGCGACTGTTATTTGCCGAAGAAAGATTTCTTCAGGCTGTTGACGGCGCCTTCGGCTTCCTTGCCGGTTTGCTGGGCGGTGCCGGTCAGCTTGTTTTTGACGGCCGCGGTCAGGTCTTTGACGGATTTTTTCTGTTCGTCCGTGAGATTGACCTGTTTGGCCAATTCCGCCAACTGTGTGAGCGCCTCGGCGTATTTGCCTTCTTTCACAGCGGCGATGGTCTTGGTCGCCAGCGCCAGGACATCGCCTTTGGCGCCCTCAAAACTCCGGGCGAACTTCGTCGTGTCCACCGTGTTCGTTTGCGCCTGCGCGACCGTGACCGTGGTCCAGACGCACAGCGTGATCAGCATTCCGCGAAGGAGTTGTTTCATGGTTTGTTCTGCCTTTCTGAGGGGTGGTGACCCATCGTTAGAACTTATACACCAACGAGCCGATGACGGTAACATCATTTCGTTTCTTGCCAGCCGACGGCTGATTGTCGTACTGATCCTGACCGACGAGCCGGACGCTGAAGTCTTTGGTCAACGCCGCTTCCACGCCGACCTCAAACAGCGCGGTGAAGTTGTCCCACTCATTCACCTGCGGCACGACTTCCAGCGATTGCCAGCACTTGGCGGAATCGCTCAGTTTGCGGTCCAACCGCTCGCCCAGCCGCACCCCGGCGTGCCCCTCGCCGGTCTCGCTTTCCTGCTTTTCATAGACAAATGCCGGACCGATGTCGGCGCTGAGCTTGGTCCGGTCGGATTTGATGAAGTAATAGCCCAAACCGACGGCGGTGGTGATCCGGTAGGTTATGTCGGCCACACTGTCGTGCAATCCTTCGAGCAGCAACGTCCCGTACCACCGCTCGGTGAACAGCCGTTTGTACTGGCCAAACAGACGCGCCTTGGCGGTGGACACCGAATCCTCCACTTTCCCGTAGGCGCCCTCCGCGCCCAACCGCCAATCATCTTTTTCCCACGCCCGTTGTCCCACGACACTGCCGGTGAACAACAGAGAATCCTTGTTGCCCGCCGTCGTCGTCACCCCCAACGCCAGACTCCGCTCCCAACCCTTGGTGGACTCTTTCTCTTCGGCCCGCGCGCCCATCCCGGCCCACCACAACAACGCCACCACGAATATGAACCCACGTTTCATCCGAGTCCCATTTCCTGGCGTTCTATCAAATCATAATCCGGCCCCGGTGCAAAGGTAAATGACCGGAATTTCGGCCCCGGCCCGAGGGCATCACCGACGAGCATGAAGGTTTCGGCGTTGCCGTTGTAATGGGAGCCGGCGGTCGTGGGCGAAATCGAAACATCCCGCCAGTAACCGCGGATGTCCATGGTCTTGACGTTGCCGGCAAACTCGGGGTGCTTGACCGGATCGCCGACGGCCAACTGCGCATTGGCCACCACCAATCCGTTGCCGTTGGTCTGGGGGTCGCCGCAGCCCGTGGCGAGCACAAACGGTGTGTTGGTGGTGCACTTGCCGGGGTAGCGGTGGGCGTCGTAGGCCCGGACTTGCTTGATGAAGTTGACCATGTTGGTCTCGTAATTGGTGGTGTAGGGCGGGCCGGTGTTAATGTCCCGGTTGCCTTGCAACCAGACATAGCCGGCAATCACGAAGCCCTGCGCCGCCCACTGTGGATATTGCGTGGCGAAGTTGTCCAAGACGTCTGCCACATTGGTCACGGAATAAACGCTCCAGTACGCAGCCCACTGGGCGCCGGCACCTGGCTCCGAAGTTGAACTGGAGATGTGGTTGGTCTTGCTGATGTAGGTCACACCGCGATTGCGGACTTGAATGCCGCTGGCCAAGGCGGGCAACGCCAGAGATTGGCCGATGGTTAACGTCCCGGCCTCCACCATGAACGGGCCGGTGAACACGTTGCTGCCGGTCAGCGTCAACGCGCCAGAACCGGCCTTGGTCAGCGCCCACCGGCCGGCAACGGGAACGGCCAACGTCGCGTTCGTGACCGCCGTCACCGTACTGGCCATCCCGAACGTCACCGTGTTGCCGGTCAAAACGTAGTTGGCGGCATCCAATCGCAGCCCGCCCACGGTGATCTCTTCGCCGACGATCACCGTGCCCGCGGTGCCCCCGAAAACGGCGGTGTCCTGACCGGCGTCGTTCCACGCGACATGCGGCTGACCGGAGCCTTGATCCCAGTTTTGGATTGCAGTGTTCCAGATGCCAGAGCCGCCGGCACTGACGCCGTCGCCGTTGGAAATGAGATTCGTTGTCCCGCCGTCCCAATAGCGGATGGCCGCTTCCGCCAGCCCAACCGGGATGAGAAGCGCGAGTGACAGAAGAACCAACCATCGCGTCACCGGGGCCATGGGCTGAACGGAAAATCGCATTGCCACCTCTTCCCTGACCGCTCCCGAGCCGTTCGGGAAGGTTTTGACGCCGATCTTCCCGGAGGATTACCGGCTCAGGCGAACACCCTGCCGCAAAAAGGTGGGAATATCAAGATTCTCGCCGTCATACACCGTCGGTTCGCCCTTCTCGAACCGGCCTTTGGTCACATTCTCCAGGCCCAATGTCTCCTGCTTCGGTTGGGCCAGTTCCTTCTTCGGCTCGGCCGGCGGCGCGGCGGCAGCCACCGGCGCGGGCCGGACCACCGGGATCACGCCCGGCCGCGGCGGCAACACCGGCCGGGCCGCGGCGACCGGCCTGCGGCTGGCGCCCCCGGCGGCAATCACCGTGACCGCGAGTTGTTCCCGGTACGCCTCGTCAATGGCGGCGCCCATGATCACCTGCGCCCGGCTCGCGTGTTTGGAAATCGGTTCCACCGTCCGTTGCACGTCGGCCAACGTCAGGTCCGGCCCGCCGAGAATGCTGACCAGGACCCCGTCCGCTTTGGCCAACGCCTCGCCCCCCTCCAACAACGGATGTTCGAGCAACGCTTTGACGGCCTCCTTCGCCTTGTCCGCGCCGCGACCGGTGCCGTGGCTGAAAATGCCGTCGCTGTGTTTCGCGCCGAGCGTGGCCCGCAAATCGCCAAAATCAAGATTGATCAACCCCTTCCGGGCCAGCAGTTGCCACACGGCGCGCACACCGCTGATCACAATCTCGTCGCACTGCCGGAATGCCTCGACGACACTCGCGTTTTCGCCGACGAGCCGGAACAGCTTGTCGTTCGGAATGGCAATCACGGCGTCGGCCTGCGCCTTGAGCTGGTCCAAGCCGACCAACGCCTGCTGCCGCCGCCGGTCGCCCTCGAACGTGAACGGCAACGCCACAAACGCCAACACCAACGCGCCCTGTTCCTTCGCCGCGCGCGCCACCACCGGCGCCGCGCCCGTGCCGGTGCCGCCCCCCAGCCCGGCCGCCAAAAACACCACGTCCACCCCCTGCCCGGCCGCCGTCAACCGGTCAAAATCCTGTTGCGCCGCGCGCATCCCGACCTCCACGTCGCCGCCGGCGCTCAACCCGTGGGTCACCGCGCTGCCAATCGGCAGCGTCTCCACACCGCTCAACGATTCCAGCGCCTGCGCGTCGGTGTTGACGGCCAGCAGCTCAATGCCGGCAAGCACCGGCTCGCCGCCACCGGCCAGCCGTTGGACGATATTGCCGCCAGCGCCGCCGACGCCGAAAATCTTGAACCGGTATTTTCGCGTCCCGTCTGATTTCTTCTCTCCGCTCATTGTGCCTCCCAATAATCGCTCTCGGTCGCCGCACCCTTTCGGGTGCGTTTGGCTCGCGCAGGCGGAAGCCTGCGGCTACACATGAACCCATCCGGCAACCTCTTCCCTGAATGATGTCATTCTGAGCGCAGCGAAAGCCGAGCGAAGCGAGACGCCGCTGTCGTGTGCGGCAAATCTCTGCTGTTTTCAGCGAATGTCTGAACGACAGAGACCCTTCGCTTCGCTCAGGGTGACAATCGGGGGAGGGGTTCAGATAGGTTTGTGTCATTTTCATCGTCGCTTAGAGCAGGTTCCGCAGCCGGCTGATGAATTGGCCGAGCCGGCCGCTCCAGCCGGGCCGTTGATGCTGGTCGCGCTGCGTGCAGAGCGCGTACCGGACCAGCCCGATGGCCGTGGCAAACTCGGGACTTTCCAGCGCCGCCGTCGGGCCGCCGACCGTCTTCGTGTGGCCGAGCGTGACCGGCAACCCGTACACTTCCTCCGCCAACGCCGCCAGCCCGCGCAACCGGGCGCACCCGCCGGTGATGAACACGCCGGCGCCGAGATACTCAAACAGACTATGTTTCTCCAGCTCCCTCTTCACCAGCGTCAGCGTCTCCTCGACGCGCAGCCGCATGATCTGGCAGAGCTGTTGTTTGGAAAGCCGCAAGTCCGGCAGGCCCACCTCGCGTTTGAACGTGATGATCTCGTCCACTGCCGGCACGTCGAGGCTGCCGTGCTCGATTTTCAACTGCTCCGCCCGATTCATCGGAATGCGCAACCCGATGGCGATGTCGTTGGTGATGTGATCGCCGCCGACCGCCAGCACGCCGCTGTGTTGGATCGTGCCGCCCCGGTAGACGACGTAATCGGTCGTGCCGCCGCCGATGTCGAGCACCAGCGCGCCGAGTTGCTGCTGCTCCGTCGTCAACACCGCCAACGCCGTGGCGAATCCGCTGACGGCGATGTTCTGCACGTCGAGCGGCACCTCTTTGATCACCCGGATCGTGTTCTGCAACCGGGTCCGCACGCCGTGGATCACATGCACGTCCGCTTCGAGCCGCGCCCCAATCATGCCGACCGGGTTCTGGATGCCGTCGTGGCCGTCCACAAAGAAATGTTGCCGGATGGCGTGGATGACGACGTTTTCCATCGGGATGTTGACGGCCTTGGCGTTGAGCATGACGTTCTGGACTTCTTCCTCGGTGATTTCCCGGTCCTCGTTGGTGACCGGCACGCTGCCGCGGTTGTTGAAACACCGGATATGACCGCCGGTCACGCTGGCATAGACGTTGTGGATCTCGACGCCGGCATTTTCCTCGGCCGCGGCGATGGCTTCCCGGATTTTCTCGACCGCCAATTCCACGTCCACGATCTCGCCCTTGCGGACGCCGGCCGACGGCGCCTGCCCCGTGCCGATGATCATGACGTTGCCGTCCTCCAACACCTCGCCGACCACGACGCAGACCTTGGTCGTGCCGACTTCCAACCCGACGATGATTTTTTCCCTGTCAAACATGATGTTATCCCGTTGTCTGTTGACCGCCCCACGTCACCGGCACCCCGCGCGGCACCGTCAAATCCACCGTCTGCACCGCGCGCTGCCGTTGCTGCGCCCACGTCAAAATCATGCTCAACCGCCGGAGTTGTGGGGAAAACTCCGTCACATCGAACCGCACGGTCGTGTTCTGCCGGGTCAGCACCACCAGCTCCCGCGGCCGGCTCAGGTCAATCTGTTTGATCTCCAACATCGCGCTGGCGGTGGATTGGTCGAACTTGTCGAGCAACTCCAACGCCCGGTAGACCTGCTCCGAACTCACCGGCCGCCCCAGTTGCGCGTCCGCCCACGCCACGCCCGTCAACACCGGCACCGGCCGCGGCATTTGCGGCGTGACCACGGTGCCGTCGGCGAGCTTCAGCGGTTTCATCACCACGCCCGACCGGTCAATCAGAAACACCGCTGCGCCCGCGCCGCGGCCCGGCACGCCGAGTTGCGCCACCGCGACGCGTTCCTGCACCCGAATCACCAACCGGTTCGGCAACTGCCGGCGCACCTCGACCCGCCGGATCAGCGGCACCAACTCCAGATTCCGCCGCGCCTGATCCAGGTCCAACCGAAACAAATTCTGCCCGACGCTCACCCCGGCCAGCCCGAGAATCTGCGCCGGGGTCAGCGCCCCGTCGTTCTCCACGTCAATCTGCGCCAGCGTGAACCGGGGATTCTCCGACAACAATTTGCGCCCCGCCCACTGCGCGCCCCGGTACAACCCGTACCCGGTCCCCGCCAGGATGCCGGCCGCGAGCACCAGCGCCAGCGCCGTGTGCGACCGTTGGCGCCACCGGCTCTGCGCATGCACCTTCACGTCGAGCAGGTACTGATTCCGTTTGCGGCGGCGATTCCCGAATGTCATGCGACTGCCACCTCCATTCGCGGCGCGCGCGGCGCCAGGCGCGGATGCCGGGCCAGCGCCAGCTCCACAATCTGCACGCACAAATTTTGGAAATTCAGCCCGGCTTCCTGCGCCGCTTTCGGCAACAAACTGGTCGGCGTCAGACCGGGGATCGTGTTCACTTCCAGCACGAACAAGTGACCGGCCGCGTCCATCATGATGTCCACCCGCGACATGTCCCGGCACCCGAGACACTCGTGGGCGCGCGCCGCCAACTCCTGCATCCGTTCCGCCGTCAGCGCGTCGAGTCGCGCCAGCTCCTCCGTCGCCTCGCCCGGAGTGTATTTGGCCCGGTAATCGAAAAATTTGTGGTTGGTTTTGATCTCGATCACCGGCAGCGGTTTCTCGCCCAAAATCCCCACGGTGAACTCCCGGCCGCGAATGTATTCCTCCACCAACAGCCGGCTGTCGTGCTGCCACGCCTGCATGCAGGCGTCGTGCAACCGCGCCGCCTCCGTCACCAGCGACACGCCCATGCTCGAGCCTTCCCGCGCCGGTTTGACGACCACCGGGAACGGCAGATCCGCCGCGTGCCGCAGGTCCCGCTCCACCGTCACCCAGCGCGGCGTGGGAAGACCGGCTTCGACAAATTTCTGTTTCGCCAACGTCTTGTCCATCGCCAACGCGCTGGCCGCCGGCCCCGAGCCGGTGTAGGTCACGCCGCGTTCCTCCAAGAGCCGCTGGACGGTGCCGTCTTCGCCAAACCGGCCGTGCAACGCGATGAAGGCCACGTCGCAGCACGCCGGCAACGCAAACCGCCCGTCCTCGTCCACGTGCACCTCACAGACGTTTGCGCCCGCGTTCAAGAGCGCCTGCGCCGCGTTGTGTCCCGACGCCAGCGACACTTCCCGTTCCGCGCTCGGCCCGCCCATCAGCACCGCCACTCGTAGCCGGTTCATGCCTCTCTCCCCAGAATTTGCACTTCGGTTTCCAGTTCGATCCCGCGTTCCTGCCGCGCCCGCCGGCGAATCACCTCGATCAACTCCAAAATGTCCGACGCCGTCGCGCCGCCGTCGTTGACGATGAAATTGGCGTGCACCTCCGAGACCCGCGCCCCGCCGATCCGCGTGCCTTTCAACCCCAATTCGTCAATCAACCGGCCGGCGGGAATCGCGCGCGGGTTTTTGAAAATGCAACCGGCGCTCGGTTGCGCCGGCTGCGTCGCCCGCCGCCGGTCGCCAAACTCCCGCAACCGGGCCTCAATGACCGCGCGCGACGTTTTTTCCCCCCGGAAAATTGCCGACAACGCCACATGGTTCGCCAGCATCGGACAGCTCCGATACGCCACCGGCAACGTCTTCGCCTCGGCGTCGTAAATCTCCCCGGACGCGCTCACATACCGGATCCATTCCACCACGTCGAACGTCTGCCGGCCCATCGCGCCCGCGTTCATCCGCAACGCGCCGCCCACCGAACCCGGGATCCCCTCCAGAAACTCCAGACCGCCCACTTCGTGTTCCCGGGCGAGGTTCACCAGCGTCTTCAGCCGCGTGCCGGCCCGGACAAACAACCGTTCGCCGTCCACCGCCGCCCGCGTGAACTCTTCGCTCTTCAAACTGATCACCACGCCGGGAATCCCGCCGTCGCGCACCAGCAAGTTCGAGCCGCGCCCGACGACCGTGACCGGAATGTCGCGGTGATGCAGGAACTTCAACAACGCCGCCAGATCGCGTTCGTCCCACGGCTCGATCCACAACTCCGCCGGCCCGCCCACGCGCAGCGTCGTGTGTCCCGCCATCCGTTCGCCCACCATCACCCGCGTCCGCGCCGACGCCACCTGCTGCACGTCCGCCGCCAACGCCTCGACCGACCGCGCCGGAGCCGGTCGCGCCGCCGCCAACCGTTTGGCCAGCGCCTCGCCGACCTTGTAAATGTTGCCGGCACCCATTGTCATGATCAGGTCGCCCGGCCGCGCGTCGCGGTACAACGCTTCCATCAGCCGGTCGAAGTCCGGCTCGTACACCGCATCCTTCTGGCCGCCGCCCTTCACGGCGCCGAACAAAAGCTGGCCGGTGATGCCCGGCAGCGGCGGCTCGCTCGCCGCGTAAATGTCCGTCAAATACAGTTTGTCCACGCCCCGGAACGCCGTCGCGAACTCCGGCAGCAGATTCCGCGTCCGCGTGTACCGGTGCGGCTGAAACGCCAGCACGATCCGCCGGAACCCCAGCGTTTGCGCCGCCGCGATGGTCGCCTGAATCTCCGTCGGATGATGCGCGTAATCGTCCACCACGGTGATCCCGCCGGCGTTGTATTTCCGGTCGAACCGGCGTTTGGCGCCGGTGAACTCGCCGAGCGCCGCGACGATCTTCTCGACCGGCACCTGCAATTGATCCGCCACGGCAAACGCGGCCAGCGCGTTCGACACGTTTTGCCGGCCCGGGATGACCAGTTCCACCGTGGCCAATCGTTCGCCCCGGCACAGCACCACAAACCGGCTGCCGCGCGCCGTCGCCGCGATCTCCACCGCCCGGTAATCCGCCCGGTCCGACAACCCGAACGAAATCGCCGCGCGCGCCTGGCCGGCCACCGCCGCGCAGTGGGCGCAGTCGGCGCAGTAGTACACCGTCCCCAACGTGCTGCGGCAGAACGTCTCAAAGTTCGCCAGCAACCGCTCCATCGAGCCGTGGTGATCGAGATGCTCCGGCTCGATGTTCAGGCAGACCGCGATGTCCGGTGTGTAATGGATCAACGTCCCGTCGCTCTCGCAGGCCTCGGCCACGAAATACTTGCCGGCCCCGCACTGCGAACTCGCCCCGAGCACCGGCACCGGCGCGCCCACGCAGAACGTCGGCGCGCTGTCGCTGCGCATCAGCACCTGCGCGATCATCGCGGTCGTTGTCGTTTTCCCGTGCGTGCCGGCCACGGCGATGTTGCACCGGTGACTCATCAGCGCTGCCAACAACAACCCGCGCCGCACGACCGGGATCCGCAGGTCCGCCGCCGCCTGCAACTCCGCGTTCGCGCCGTTGACCGCCGACGTATGGACCAGCAACTCGGTGTCGGGCTGGACGTGTTCGCGGGCGTGTCCGGTCCAGACGCGGGCGCCGAGTTTTTCCAACGGTTTCACCTCGCCGTTCGGCGCGGCGTCGGAGCCGGTCACCCGGTGCCCCTGCTGCAAGAGCAACCGGGCCAGCCCGCTCATGCCGGCGCCGCCGATGCCCACAAAATGCACCCGCCGCGGCCCGCTGCCGAGGAACTCGGTCAACTGTTGTTTCGTCAACGTCATCGTTCCTCCCGCCCCTCACCCGTCCCCGCCGGCGGCGGGGCCGGCCTCTCCCCCAAGGGGCGAGGCATTCCCGGAACCGCTCCCCTCTCCCCTCCGGGGGAGAGGGTCGGGGCGAGGGGGCAAGTGTTTGTCACGTCCTTCATGCCGCCAAATCCAATTCCAATTGCCGCTTGCCCCCACCGGCCATTTCTTCCAGCAAATCCGCGATCCGCTCCGCCGCGTTGGGCGCCGCCAGCGTTTTCATTTTGGCGCTCATCTGTTGCCGGCTCGCGTCGTCTTCCACCAACCCGAGCACCACCGCGCCGAGCCGGTGCAAATCGTTCTCCTCCAGCAGCCGCGCCGCGCCGGCCCGCTCGAAGACGCGGGCGTTGTGCCACTGATGGTTGCCGGCCGCGTGCGGATACGGCACGAGCACCGCCGGCAACCCGAACGCCGCCAACTCCGTCAACGTCGCCGCCCCCGCCCGCGTCACCGCCAAATCCGCCGCGCGGTACACCGACTCCATCGTGTTGCAGAAACTCATCACGGTCGCGTGGATGCCGGCCGCCGCGTACGCCGCGCGCAGCGGCGCCTCGTCCTTCGGCCCGGTCAAGTGAATGAACTCCACGCCGGTCAAGGCCGGCAACGCCCGCGCCACCGCCTCGTTGATCGCGTGCGCGCCCTGGCTGCCGCCCATCACCAACACCACCCGCCGGCCGTTCTTCGGGACCGGCTCCGGGGCGGGCGCCGGCCGCACCGGCGTGCCGGTCACCACGACCTTGCCGGGGAAAAACCGGCCGCCTTCGGCGAAGCCGACCGCCACGCGGTCCACGAACCGGCCCACAAGCCGGTTGGCTTTGCCGGGAATCGTGTTCGACTCGTGGATCACCGTCGGCACCTTGCGCCACCGCGCCGCCAGAATGGCCGGCGCCGAGGTGAACCCGCCCATGCCGAGCACGACGTGCGGCTGAAATTTTTGACATTCGTCGAGACAATCCCGGAACGCCCGCGCGAACCGCCAGGCGAACCGCACCGGGTTGCGTTGGAGTCCGATGGCCGGCAACGCCCGCACGCTGAGTTGGGCTTGCGCCAGCGCGGTGTGGTCCACCGCCTTCTGCGAGACGAGCAACCGGACCTCGTGCCGGCGTTTCTGGAGCGTTTCCGCCACCGCCAGGCCGGGAAAGAGATGCCCCCCGGTCCCGCCGCAGGCAATCAGGACTTTCATTGGATGCCCTCCAGAGTCTGTTGCGGCGTCGCCGTGGCGACCGCCTCGCGGCGGGCAAAAAATCCCTGTTCGGCGCCGAGCATCTCCGCCGTCCCGTGCCGATAAATGCTGATGAGCAGCCCGACCTCGATCATGTTCATGAACACATTCGAGCCGCCGTAACTGATGAACGGCAACGGCAGCCCTTTCGTCGGCAGCCACGCCGTCACGACGCCGACGTTGATCAACACCTGCAACGCCAGCAGCAACGTCAGCCCCATCCCGAAATACTGGCCAAACGGGTCGGGGGCGCGCAGGGCAATCGCCGCGCCGCAGGCCACCAGCACCGCGAACAACGCCAGAATCGCCAGCGTGCCGACCAGGCCGAGTTCCTCGCCGATGATGGGCAGAATGAAGTCCGTGTGCGCTTCCGGCAGGTAAAACATTTTCTGCAACGAGTTGCCGAGGCCGACCCCGCTGAACCCGCCGGAGCCGAACGCCAGCACCGCTTGATACACCTGGTAGCCGGTCCCCTCCTTGTGTTTCTCCAAATCGAGGAACGCCAACAACCGCGCCGCCCGCACTGGGCTGTGATAAACCAGCAGGGCAAACGCCGCCAGCCCGCCCGCCACCGTCGGCACCAGATACCGAAGCCGCACCCCGGCAATGAACATCACCGCAACCGCCACGGCCCCCAACAGCGCCGTCGTCCCAAAATCCGGCTCGACCAGCACCAACCCCAGCGTGACAGCCATCACCGCCACCGGCACGCCAAAGCCGCGCCAGAAATGGTCCAGCCGGCGTTTCTCCTTCGCCAGCCAGTGGGCCAGCCACAACACCAGCGCCAGCTTGGCAAACTCCGATGGCTGGAAGCGGAACCCGCCGAACCCCAGCCACCGGCGCGCGCCGCCGACGCGGATGCCGACGTGCGGCACCAGCACCACGAGCAACAGCACGCCCGCCACGGCCAGCAACAGGGGCGCGTACGGCCGCCACCGCGGATACGGCACCGCCGCCGCCACCGCGCACGCCAGCCCGCCCAACGCCATCCACGCCAATTGCCGCTTCAGCAAGTAGTACGCATCGCCGTAGCGTTCCTTGGCGTGGACAGCGCTGGTGCTGAAGAGCATGATCAAACCGACCGTCAACAAGGTCAGCATCATCAGCAACAGGATGGCCGCGACTTTTTTCACGCGCTTCCGTGGGTTAGTGAATCGCCGGCGCGGTGGTGGCCACGACGGGCTGGGCCGCGGGCGTTTCCGCACTGACGGTCGCCGGCGCCGCGGGCGGCAACGGAATCACCAGCCGCTGGCCGTAATGCACCTTCCGCGGGTCGGTGAGGTTGTTGGCCTTCATCAGGTCGTCGGTCTTGATCCCGTACTTCTTGGCGATCAACGCCGGCGACTCATTGAAGTCCACGATATGAATGGTCTGGCCGTTTTCACTGTACTTGCCGGGCGGCAGAAACTCCGTGCTGGCCGGAACCGCCGGGGCCGTGGAAGCGGCAACCGCCGGAGCCGTGGCCGGAGTTGCGGCCGACGCCGCAGGCGCAGCCGCCACCGCGGCCGGCGCGGCAGCCGGGATGGTCAGTTTCTGGCCGACCTTGAGCGCGTCGCCCGTCAGGTTGTTGGCCTGTTTGATGGCGGCCACGGTCGAATGGTTCGCCTTCGCGATCTTCCAGAGCGAGTCACCGGACTTCACGGTGTACGCCGTCCCCTCAACTGTGGCCGGGGCCGCTGCCGCCACGGCGGTCGGCGCCGGTGCTGCTGGCGCGGCCGGGGCCGCCGCGACGGCGGTCGTTTCCGCCTTGGCCGGGATGGTCAGTTTTTGGCCGACCTTCAACACGCTGGTCTTGGTCAGTTTGTTGGCCTTGCTGATTTCGCCAATGGTCACGCCTTCGGCCTTGGCGATTCTGGTCAACGTCTCACCCTTCTTGACGATGTGGGTGCGCGTCGCCGGAGCGGCCGCGGGGGTCGGGGCGACCGGCGCCGGTGGCGTCAGGGCGACCGGCGGCGTCATGGCCGCTGTCTGGGTCTGGTCTGTTGTGGCAGCGGCCGGCGGAGTTTCGCCGGGGGCAGTCTCATTGGCTGCCATGTCCGGCGTGTTCTTGCTCGCGCGGGAACAGCCTTCAAAGAAGAAGATGCCCCCGATCACGAGCACGTGCAGTGCTACGACGATCCCGATGATCTTGGATACTTTCATTTGTCCTTTCGGTTGGTTTGGTTGTTGTTTTGGCTCTTCAGCATCCCCCACCGTGGGAGACGCGGTTACGACAATGCAAAAACGCTGCGCTTAAATTCTTCGCCGCGATGTTCATAGTTTTGAAACATGTCAAAGCTGGCGCAGGCCGGTGACAACAACACGACATCACCGGGCACGGCATACTTCGCGGCAGTGCGCACCGCGTCCGCCATCGAGCTGACCAGCTCGCACGGCACGACGTCGGCCCACGCCTGCGCCATCTTGCCGGCCGTCTCCCCGAGGAGCACGGCCACTTTGACTTTTTCGGCTATCACCTCCCTCAGTGCGGTGAAATCCAGCGCCTTGTCGCGCCCGCCGGCAATCAACACCACCGGCGCGGCCAACGACTGCAACGCCTTCGCCACCGCGTCCACATTGGTTGCTTTCGAATCGTTGATGAACGTCACGCCGTTGCGCTGCGCCACAAACTCGCAGCGGTGCGGCTGCGGACAGTACCCGGCAATCGCCTCGCGCATTTCCGTCACCGTCAAGCCGAGCGCCAGCCCGGTCGCCAGCGTCGCCATGATGTTCTCGGCGTTGTGCCGGCCGCGCAGGTTCGTCTCGTCCATCCGCAGCGCGATGCCGCGGCACTCCGGCAACCGGCACCAGATGGTGTCCTGGTCCAGCCACAGATCCGCATCGTGACCGAACACGCTGAACGTGATCGTCCGCGCCCGGAGCGGCACGCCGAGCCGGCGCATCTCCGCCAGGCTCTCGGCGCTGATGACCGCGAAATCCTCCGCCGTCTGGTTCAGGAAGATCCGGCTCTTGGCCCGCGCGTAATCGTCCATCGAATCGTACCGGTCGAGATGATCGGGCGTGATGTTCAACAGCACCGCCACGTGCGGCCGGAACTGCTCGATCCGCTCCAACTGAAACGAACTGACCTCCACCACCAGCGCGTCCAGCCCGGCGCTGCCTTCCACCGCTTCCGAAAACGCAAACCCGATGTTGCCGGCGGCGACCGCGCGCTGGCCGCAGTGGTTCAACGTCGCCTCGATCAACTCGGTGGTCGTCGTCTTCCCGTTCGTGCCGGTAATCGCGACGATGGGACAAATGCAATGCCGGTAGGCCAGCTCCAACTCGCTCAACACCGGCGTCTGCCGGCCCAGCGCCTTCACGATGGGCCGACCGGGCGCAATGCCGGGACTCAGCACGGCCAGATCAAACTGCTGCGCATGATCAAACCGGCACCCCAACTCCACGCGCACGCCGAGCTGGCGGAGCCGGTCGGCGCGTTCTTCGAGCACGCCGCCGTCCGCTTCGTCGCGGACCACCACGCGCGCGCCGCCGCGCCGCAACAACGACGCCGCCGCCATGCCGCTCCTGCCCAGTCCCAGCACCACGACATCCTTGTCCTTCAGTTGCAGTGTCTGCATTGATTCCTCCTGTTTCACCGTAGTTTCAGCGTCGCCAGCCCGGCCAACGCGAAGATCACCGACAACACCCAGAACCGCACCGTCACCTTCGTCTCCGCCCAGCCGCCCAACTCAAAATGATGATGGAGCGGCGACATCCGAAAAATCCGCTGCCCGGTCAGCTTGAAGCTGGCGACCTGCAAAATCACCGAGAGCGCCTCCATCACGAACACGCCGCCCACGATGATCAGCGCCAGTTCCTGTTTGATCATCACCGCCACCGCGCCGATCAACCCGCCGATGGCCAGCGCGCCGGTATCGCCCATGAAGACTTGCGCCGGGTGGCAGTTGAACCACAGGAATCCCAAACACGCCCCGATCAACGCCGCACACACCACCGTCAACTCGCTCGCTCCCGGCACAAACGGCACCGCCAGATAACCGGCCAGCCTGGCGTTCCCGGCAATGAACGTCATCACCGCGTACGTCAACGCCACCGTCAACGAGCAGCCGATGGCCAGCCCGTCGAGACCGTCGGTCAGATTCGCCGCGTTGGAGGCCCCGACAATCACCAGCGCCACCCAGAGCAACGTGAACCAGCCGAGATGAGCGACCGGCGTTTTCACAAACGGCACCATCAACTGCCCGGCCTGCTCCCCCAACACCGGGTCGAGCAGCAAATACGCGCCGACGAACAAGCCCAATCCAATCTGGTAGAGCAGTTTCGTCCGCGCACGAACGCCCTTGGTGTTCTGCGCCGTCACTTTCCGGTAGTCATCAAGAAACCCGACGGCGCCGAGCCAGACGAGCGTCGCCAGGCACAGCAGCACGAGCCGGTTGGTGGGAATCGCGCAGAGCAGGATGGCGTCCACCACCGACCAGATGATGAGGAGGCCGCCCATCGTCGGGCAGGCTTTCTTGCCGTGAATCGCGGCAAGCTCGCGCAGGTCATCCGCGCCGCGGATCGGTTGCCGGAACTTCAGTTCGGTGAGCTTGCGGATGAGCCACGGCCCGGACAGGATGCAAATCAGCAACGACACCAGCGCCGCCAACACGGCGCGAAACGTCGTGTACTGAAACACCCGCAACGGCGACCAGACCGCCGTCAGCTCACTCAAGTAATACAACATTCCCCACTCCGCTCCTTGTCCACGGCACCGGCCGTCGTCACTGCAACACTTGTTCCAACTTCATCGCCCGCGAACCTTTGACCAACACCACATCGCCCGGCCGCGCCAACGCCCACACGGCATCGCGCGCTTCCGCGGCCTCATGCGCCATCAAGATCCGGTGCATTTCCATCCCGGCCTCCATCGCCGCCTCGGCAATCCACCGGGCGTGCGGCCCGACCGTCACCAACACATCAATCCCGGCCTTCGCCACGAGCGCGCCGACCCGGGCGTGCGCCACCTGCGTCCAATCGCCCAGCTCCAGCATGTCGCCCAACACCGCCAGCCGCCGCCCGGCGCACGGCATCTCGCACAACATCCGCAGCGCCGCCTGCATCGAGGTCGGGTTGGCGTTGTAACAATCGTTCACGAACTGGACGCCGCGGATTTCGACCGGTTCCAGCCGCATCGCCGGCAGGACCGCGTTTTCAAGCCCCAACCGGATTTCATCCAAATCCATCCCGCACGCGTAGCCGACCGCCGCGGCCGCCAGCGCGTTGTAAATCTGGTGCCGGGCTGGCGTTTTCAACCGGACCACCACGTCCTCGCGCCGGCGCGCGACGTGCAACCGGAACTTCAAATCCCCGTTGATTTTAATCTGGTCCGCCCGGATGTCGGCGAAGTTTTCGATGCCGATGGTGAGCACGTTTGACCGGCAGCGTTGCCGGAGTTCGGCGCACCATTTGTCGTCGGCATTGAGCACCGCGAGGCTGTGGCCGTCGCACGGCAACGTGTCGAGCAACGCGCCCTTCTCGCGGCAGACCCCGGCCTCGTCGCCGAAAAACTCGACGTGCCCCAGCCCGACGTTGGTGATGACCGCCAGGTGCGGTTGGACCAGGCCGGCCAGAAACGCGATTTCGCCCGGACGGTTTGTGCCGATCTCCAACACGCCGAAATCGTGTTTCGGCTTGAGTTGCAGGAGGTCAAGCGGCACCCCGATCTGATTGTTCCGGTTGCCGGTGGTTTTGTAGACGGCAAACTTCTCCCCCAACACGGCAGCGATCATCTCCTTGGTGGTCGTCTTGCCGCACGTCCCGGTGACGGCGATGACGCGGGTGGTTGGGGGCAAGAGCCGGCGGTAGTTTGTTGCGAGTTTGTGCAATGCGGTGAGGGTGTCTGGCACCTGCAAGAGCGCCAGAGCACTAGGCGAGTTGCTTGCACAGGTGGGATGTGAAACTACCGCCGCGGTTGCCCCCAACCGCGCCGCTTCGTCCAAAAATTCATGGCCGTCAAACCGCGGCCCCCGCAACGCGAGGAAACAATCGCCGCGTTGCAGCGTCCGCGTATCGGTGTGGATGCGCTCGACCGGCAGGTCCGGGTTGCCGCGCACCAACGTCGCGCCGCTCCACCGGGCAATCTGCCCCAGCCGCAGCCGCTCGTCGGTGACGCGCAGGACCGGCTGGCGGAAATACTCTTCGGCGACCTGCCGGTCGCTGAACGGCACCGTGATGTGGGCAAACTCCTGATACGTCTCGTGGCCCTTGCCGGCAATGAGCACCGTGTCGCCCGGCCGGGCAATGTCCAACGCCCGCTCGATGGCTTCGCGCCGGTCGGCGATGACCTGGTAATGGTTCGCCCCGGCTTTGCGGTACGCCTGTTCGATCTGCCGCAAAATCTCCGCCGGGTCTTCCGTGCGCGGGTTGTCGGAGGTGAGAAACGCGAAGTCGGCCAGCTCCATCGCCGCCCGGCCCATCGGCTCGCGTTTCCCCTTGTCCCGGTCGCCGCCGCAGCCGAACACCACGATCAACCGGCCCCGCGTGAATTCGCTGACCGTTGTCAACACGTTGCGGAGCGCGTCCTCGGTGTGCGCGTAGTCCACGAACACCCGGAACGGTTGGGACACGTCCACCAGTTCGAGCCGGCCCGGCACGTTCGGGAAATGCGCCAGCGCCTGCTCGATCACCGGCAGGTCAATGCCGAGCGCCAGCCCGGCGCCGATGGCGGCGAGCGCGTTGGAAACATTGTAGCGGCCGACCAGCGGCAGATGCATCGGGCGGCTGCCGCGCGGCGTGTGCACGACGAAGTCGGTGCCGTCGGCCGCAACCCGCACGTCCTCGGCCCGAATCGTGGCGTCGCTTGAGCAACCGTACGCGAGCACGGTTTCTTCCCCACCCAAACTTGCCCCGAAATCAGCCAGGCCCGTGATCAACCGGCGCCCGTACTGGTCGTCCGCATTCACCACCGCGCGGCCCGCCTTGCGCATCTTGCCCAGCATCGCGAACAACCGCTGCTTGGCCGCAAAATACGTCTCCATGTCCCCGTGGTAATCCAAATGGTCCTGCGTCAGGTTCGTGAAAATCGCCACGTCGAAATCCACCCCCGCCACCCGGTGCTGGTCGAGCGCGTGCGAACTGACTTCCATCGCCACGGCGGCGCAACCGGCCCGCACCATCTGGCTCAGCATGTCCTGCACCTCGACCGATTCCGGCGTGGTCCGCGCCGCCGGGATGATCCGCCGCCCGATTTCGTACTGCACCGTGCCGAGCAATCCCGAGGGCCGCCCGGCCGCCTCGAGGATCGCCTTCACCAAAAACGCCGTGGTCGTCTTCCCGTTCGTGCCGGTCACGCCGACAACCTGCAACTGTTCCGACGGCTCATGATAGAAATGCGCCGCCGCCTGCGCCATCGTCCACCGCGCATCGGCCACTTTGATCTGCGTCGCCCGCGCCCCATAACCGAGGTCGGTCTCCGCCACCACCGCGGCCGCGCCCCGCTCAATCGCCGCGTCCACAAAGCGGTGCCCGTCGGTGTGCGCGCCGCGCACCGCGACAAACAGGTTGCCGGGCATCACCCGCCGGGAATCGTAGCTGATGCCGGTGATCTCGCGGTCGAGCGTCCCCTCGACCGCCAGGGGTTTCACGGTTTCGATGAGTTCAGACAGTTTCATAGCTTCGCCAACTGGGAATCGGATTGCGGTTGCTGCGCCGGCAGGCCGAGATACTGGGCCACCTTCCGCGCCACTTCACTGAAGACCGGCCCGGACACCGTGCCGCCGTAGTAGGCGCCACCGACCGGGTTGTCCAACGACACCAAAATCGAAAGTTCCGGGTCCGCCGCCGGCAGATAGCCGATGAACGACGAGTAGTATTTGCGGACATACTGGCCGTTCTCAATCTTCTGGGCCGTGCCGGTCTTGCCGGCCACGTCGTAATGTTCCACGGCCGCCTTCGGCGCGGTGCCCTCGGGCGTGACCACTTTCCGCAGCGCCGCCGTCATCAATGCGGAGGCCCGCGGCGTGATGGGCTGGCCGACCTGGCGCGGCTCGAAATTCAGCAACGGCTCGCCCTCCGGCGAAACGACGCGCTTCACAATCAGCGGCCGCATCAGCCGGCCGCCGTTGGCGATGGCGTTCAGCGCCATGATCATCTGCAGCGGCGTGGCCGCGATCTCGTGCCCCATCGGAATCCGCGTGATGGAAAGCGCCGTCCATTTCGCCAGCGGATGCGCGATGCCGGAGACCTCGCCCGGTAAGGCGATGCCCGTCTTGCGGCCAAAGCCAAACGCCTGGATGTACCGGTACAACGTCGGCGCGCCCATTTTGATCCCGATCACGGCGGCGCCGATGTTGCTCGATTTGTAGAGAATCGCCTCGACCGGCAGGATGCCGTACGGATGCGCGTCGTGCAGCACCCGGCCCGCGTAGAGAAATTCGCCGTTATGGCAGTCAAACCGGTCCTCCAACCGGACCAGCCCGTCGTTCAACGCCCCGGAGCAGACCACGATCTTGAACGTCGAGCCCGGCTCGGCCACGTCGCTGATGCACCGGTTGCGCCGGGCATCGGCGGGAAACCGGCCGGGATCGTTCAAATCGAACGTCGGCCGGCTGGCCATCGCCAGAATCTCGCCCGTTTTCGGCCGGCTGACGATGATCACCCCGGCTTGCGGACGGTGCTCGGCCATCGCCTTGTCCAACTCCACCTCGGCGATGTGCTGGATGACCTGGTCCACCGTCAACACCACATCGCACCCGTCGCGCGGCGCGAGCACTTCCTCGCGCAACACCCGGATCTCGCGGCCTTTCCGGTCGCGCTCGATGGTTTCGTAGCCCGCCCGGCCCTGGAGATAGTTTTCCATCGCAGCCTCGATGCCCTGCACACCGGTCTGCTCGTGGTTGACGAACCCGATGACGTGGCTCGCCAACGCGCCGTTCGGGTAGGTGCGGACAAATTGGTCTTCGAGCACCAATCCTTTGATCTTCAGCGCCCGGATCTTCGCGGCAGTATCCTCGTCCACCTTCTGCTTGAGCCGGACATACCGGCCCGGACTGCTCAACTTCGCCGTCAACGTCGGCACATCCAGCGCCAGCAACGGCGCGAGCTGCTGCGCCGTGGCGAGCGCGTTCGAAGCGGTCATGCTCGGATCGGCGGCCACGATGCGCACGGACTGGCTGTTGGCGAGCAGATTGCCGCGCGCGTCGAGGATCTTCCCGCGCCGGCCCTGCCGGTGGATGGTGCGTTCCCGGTTGTTGGCGGCCAACTGCGCCAGCTCCTCGTGTCGCCAGACCTGCAACTGCACCAGCCGCATCGCGAACGCCGTGAACAACAGCGACACCCCGCAGAGCACGATCAACATCCGCGTCTGTTGCCGGTGCAGCGTCATCGCCGCGCCACCACCTTCTTCGGCGCCGGCTTTTTCGCCGGGACCGGTGTCGCCGCCATCGGCGGGACCTTCATGTCCCATTCCGCGCCCGGCTCCGGCAACCGGATGACCTGCGTGTCGCGCGGCGCGGCCAGCCCCAGATGATATTGCTGGCAGCGCGCTTCGAGATAGGCCGGGGACTTGAACTGTGCGAGCTGGGCGGCAAGCATCGCGTTGCGTTTGTCGAGCGCCAGCAACGTCGCCTCGTGCTTCTTCACTTCCTCGCCGAGCCGGTAGATCTGGTTCTTTTGATAGACGTAGGTCAGCCCGGCCACCGCGATGCAACCACAGACCAACAATGATCTGGCCACACTGCCCAAACGCAACGACTCACGTTTCCGATTCCGTCTCATCCCCAAGTGGTCCGGGGGCCGCCTCCTTGGCGGCGGCCCCCGAGGGGTTCCCCACCCCCACGACTAATTTTTTTCCGCGACCCGGAGCTTCGCGCTCCGGGCGCGCGGGTTCTGTGCAATCTCGTCCGCGCCGGCCTCCACCGGCTTCTTCGTGATCACCCGCAGCACACCGGCCGCGGCCTGGTCACGGAAATAATGTTTCACGATTCGATCTTCCAACGACTGAAAACTGATCACCGCCACCCGGCCGCCCGGGCGGAGCACCCGCACCGCGGCGGCCAGCCCGGCCTGCAAATTTTCCAACTCCCGGTTCACCGCGATCCGCAGCGCCTGAAACACGCGCGTCGCCGGATGGATCCGGCCGCGCTGCGCGCCGCACAACCGGGCGAGCTGCCCCGTGGTCGTGATCGGCGCCCGCTGGCGCGCCCGGTCAATGGCCCGGGCGATGCACCGCGCCCGGCGTTCTTCGCCGTAGCGGAAAAAGATTTCCGCCAACTCGGCCGCGCTCGCCGTGCGGAGGATGTCCGCCGCGGTCGTGGTCAGTTGCCGGCTCATCCGCATGTCGAGGGGACCGTCCTGTTGAAAGGAAAAGCCGCGCGCGGGTTCATCGAACTGCCGAGAACTCACTCCCAGGTCGAACAGCACCCCATCCACCGTTGTCACGCCTGCGCTCATCAGTACTCGCTCCAACTCCACGTAACTCGCCGCCACCACCACCGCGCGCTCCCCAAACGGCGAGAGCCGCTCCCGACTTGCTGCCAACGCCTCCTCATCCCAATCCAGCCCGATCAACTTCCCCGTCGGCGCGCACGCCTGCAAAACCGCCGCCGCGTGTCCACCGCCGCCGACCGTCCCGTCCACGTACGTCCCACCGGCGCGCGGCTGCAACGCCGCCAACACCTCCGCCACCAACACCGGCTTGTGATACGTCATCGCGGTGGTCAACCACCCTCCTTGTTGCGGTTGACCGGTCACGATTCATCGCCGCCAGCCCAGCAACTGGGCCCACCGGGCGCGCCGCGCCCCCGGGACCGGATTGCGCCGCACGTTTTCCACCGCGCACCCCTGTGTTGCCTGCACCACGTCAGTCACCATCTCCGGCAGCCCCGCGGCGCCGCCTTCGATGATGACCGTGCCACGCCGCACCAGCGGCGTCACCGGGCGCGCCGCCGGCAACGTTTGCCGGTCCAGCTTCGGAAACGGATTCATCCGCGGCAGACGGAGGTGACGAAGCTCTCCCCCGAGATTTGTCACCGTCCGGTTCACGCTCAAGAAACTGGCGATGCCCTGACTCATGCGTTCACAATCCCACTTGCCTGGCCGCCTCGGCGAAATTCGCCATCGCGGTCCGGTCCAACTGTTCCCAACGTTCCGGAGACCAAATTTCAAATCGGTTCAGCACGCCGACCAGCACCGCGTCCTTCTCGATGCCGGCATGTTGGAGCAACTCGTCGGTCAACGCGATGCGTCCCTGCTTGTCGCAGGGCGTCGCATGACCGCGCGAGGCGAGCACCCGCACCACGTCCCGTCGCTCGTAGTCGCCAATCGAAATGTCATCGGCCTTCTGCAACATCTTTTCCATCGCCGTGACCGGCAACACTTGCAGACAGTTCTTGGGATCGGGCAGCACGAAGAATTCCTGTGAACCTCTCGCCGCAGCTCGCCATTTCGCCGGGATCGCGACCCGTTTCTTCTCGTCCACCGAGTGGCGAAACGTGCCCACGAACACCGTTCTTGTCAGCGCCTTTACCATGGGTTGTGTGGTCCCTCCTTGTGAACCACTCTTCCCCACAACGCCCCACCTTGTGCCACAAGCTTTCCGGAGTGTCAACACCTTTTTGAATTATTTTTTCCGCGGAAACAGCGGTGACGGTTCGCCCAGTGGGCGACCGGCGGGCAGCCCGCCCCACCGGAGTTCTTCCCCAATCCGCCCCATCGCCGGCAATCCGAGTTGCGCCCGAATCTTCTCCGCGATTGCCGGCATCACCGGCGCAATCAACACGCCGAGTACGCGCGCTGTCTCCGCGAGATTGTACAGCACCGTGTCGAGCCGCGCTGCCTGGTCCGGTTGCTTCGCGAGTTTGAACGGCGCCGTCTCTTCCACATACCGGTTCGTGCGCGTCACGAGTCCGCGCACCGCGTCGAGCGCGCCCGGCAAATTCAACGCGTCCATCTGCGCGCGATACACGTTCACTGCTTTCTCCGCGTCGGCTTGCAGATCGTGCGCCACCGGTTTCGGCGCCACACCGCCGCGGTACCGCTGCAGCATCGTCAGCCCGCGATTCACCAGGTTGCCGAGATCATTCGCCAACTCCGAGTTGTACACCTCGATGAATTTCGCTTCCGCGAAATCGCTGTCGTTCGCGCCGAGCGGCCCGTACGCCGCGAGAAAATACCGGAACGCATCGAGTCCGTACGCCGCGACGTACCGGTCAATCTTCTCCAGATCAATGAAGTTGCCGAGGCTCTTGCTCATCTTCTGGCCCTCGGCAATCCAGAACCCGTGCGCGTAGATTTGCCGGGGCAACTCGCGTCCCAGCGCCAGCAACAATGCCGGCCAGATTACCGCGTGAAACCACAAAATATCTTTCGCCATCAAATGCACATCCGCCGGCCACCAGTGCCGGCGGTCGTCCGTGTCCACGGTGGAAAGATAATTGATCAGCGCGTCCACCCACACGTAGATCACGTGCCCCGGATCGCCCGGCACCTGAATCCCCCACTCGCCCGCGCCCGTGCGCGAGATCGGCACATCGTTCAACCCTTCCCGGATGCGGTTGATGACCTCGTTGCGACGCGCGTCCGGCTGCACAAAGCGCGGCTCCGTTTCCAGCTTCCGCAGCAGCGCGTCGGCGTACTTGCTCAGTCGGAAGAAATAATTCTTCTCCGTCTTCCGCACGAGCGGCTTGCCGTTGATGGGCGATTTGTACGCGTACTCCTTCGCCTTGTTCTCCGGCACGTACTCCTCCTGCCCGGCGTCGTACCAACCCTCGTACTCGCCGAGATACACGTCCCCGGACTTCAGCAACTCGCCGACGTACTGTTGCACCTTCGTCTTGTGCCGGTCCTGCGAGGTGCGGATGAAATCGTCGTTGCTGATGCCGAGCTTGCGAAACGTCTCCTGAAACGCCGCCGCGTTCTGGTCGGCCCACTGTTGCGGCGTCAACCCGCGTTCCCGCGCCGCGTCCACGACTTTCGCCGCGTGTTCATCGGTGCCCGTGAGGAAGAACACCGCATGGCCGCAGAGCCGGTGGTAGCGCGCGAAAATATCCGCAATGGTCGTCGTATAAACGTGCCCGATATGCGGCCGGTCATTCACATAATAAATCGGCGTCGTAATGTAGAATTTCATCGCCGCCGATATTTGCAGCTTACCGGTGGAGAGTCAACGGCGGGTTCTGGCCACAGCTGAACACGGATGGACGGCCATAACGGAACCGGCTATCATGCGTCACGTGATCTACCTCGACCACAATGCGACAACACCGGTTGCGCCGGAGGTGTTGGAGGCGATGATGCCGTATCTGACATCGGAATGGGGCAATCCGTCTTCATCCTACAAATTTGGGGCGAAATTGAAGGGCGTGGTGGAGGCTGCGCGGGAACAGGTGGCGGGATTGATCGGAGCGCATCCCGGAGAGATTATTTTCACGTCGTGCGCGACCGAGAGCAACAACACGGCGCTGCACGCGGCATTACAGGCCACCGGCAAGCGGCATATTGTCACCTCGGCGGTAGAACATTCGTCGGTGCTGAACTATCTCCACGCACTCCAGTTCTGTCATCCTGAGCCTGTCGAAGGATCTCTTCTCACCGCAGAGACGC
>Ga0207433_10002640_pt1 | contig 36203 bp, 49 predicted proteins | sample YelNatPaOPGAMG01_FD_187559 | JGI IMG/M metagenome (GOLD analysis project Ga0207433, IMG submission 187559) | Hot spring thermophilic microbial communities from Obsidian Pool, Yellowstone National Park, USA - OP-RAMG-01 (SPAdes) (version 3) | ecosystem: Environmental > Aquatic > Thermal springs... | reverse complement strand
AAATACGGAGGCTCCTCTGTAGCTAATCCAAAAAGGATTATGAATGTTGCTAAAAGGATTATAAGTTATAAGAAAAAAGGCTATGATGTGGTAGTAGTCGTTTCTGCCTTGGGAGATACCACTGATGGGTTAATCGAACTTGCCAGAAAAATAAACAGAGAACCGCCAGCAAGAGAAATGGATATGCTTTTAGCTACTGGAGAACAGGTTTCCATTGCCCTTTTAGCAATGGCAATTCATAAATATGGATTTGAGGCAATCTCCTTTACCGGACCACAGGTAGGTATTATTACGGATCGCACTCATACTAAAGCCAAGATTATAAAAATTAGTGCCAAAAGGATAAAAGAGGAATTAAGAAAAGGTAAAATCGTAATCGTCGCAGGATTTCAGGGAATGACTGAGGATGAGGATATTACTACTTTAGGAAGGGGTGGTTCTGATTTAACCGCGGTTGCTTTAGCCAAAGCATTGGAGGCAAAATACTGTGAAATCTACTCGGATGTAGAAGGGATATACACTGCTGACCCCCGAATTGTTTCCGATGCTAAAAAGATAGATTATATAAGTTATGATGAGATGTTAGAGATGGCTTCTTTAGGTGCGCAGGTAATGCAGGCGCGCTCTATTGAAGTGGCAAAAAAATTTAATGTGGTTATTCATGCGCGGTCATCGTTTTCTAAAAACAGAGGAACCTTTATATGCGAAGGAGGTAAGATGGAAGAGGTAGTGGTAAGGGCGGTTACTTTAACCAAAAATGAAGCTAAAATTACGATATGCGATGTTCCGGATAAACCCGGCCTTGCTTCTAAGATATTTGGTTCAATCTCACAAGCCGGGATAAATGTGGATATGATTGTACAAAATACCTCACGCAATCGCATTACTGATATCTCATTTACTGTGCAGAAAGACGATTTAAATAAGGCATTAAATATTACCAAAGAAATTAGCAAAGAGATAGGTGCAGGCGATGTGATTGCTGATCCGGATATAGCCAGAGTTTCTATTGTGGGTGTAGGTATGCGTTCGCATCCGGGAGTGGCGGCCAAGATGTTTTCTGCCTTGGCAGAGAAAAATATTAATATCGAAATGATTTCTACTTCGGATATCAGCATCTCCTGTATTATAAAGAAAAAATACGGTATATCAGCGGTAAGGGCAATCCATAAGAAATTTGAATTGGGAGGTAAAAAATGAAGATAGAACTTTACGATACTACTTTAAGAGATGGCGCACAGACAGAAGGCATATCTTATTCAGTAAATGATAAGATAAATATTGTCAAAAAATTAGATGAATTGGGGATACATTATATTGAAGGTGGTTGGCCAGGCGCAAATCCTAAGGACTCGGAATTTTTTAAAAAGATGAAGAGGATAAAATTAAAAAATAGTAAACTGGTGAGTTTCTGCTCTACCCGCCATCCGCATAAAAAGGTATTTTCTGATCCGAATATAAGAGGCTTACTTGAGGCAGATACTAAGATTGTCACTATTTTTGGTAAAAGTTGGGATTTACATGTAAGGGAGGTATTTAAAGTATCGTTGGAGGATAATCTTAAAATGATTGAGGATACTATACATTATTTGAAATCTAAAAATAAAATTGTATTTTATGATGCAGAGCATTTTTTTGATGGCTATAAAGCCAATCCTGATTATGCTTTAAAGACAGTGGAAGTAGCCAAGGATTCAGGAGCGGACTTGATAGTTTTCTGCGATACCAACGGAGGAACTCTTCCTGATGATATATATGAGATTATAAAGAAAGTAAAAGAGAAAATAAAACTTCCTTTAGGAATTCATACCCATAATGATATAGGTTTGGCAGTGGCGAATTCTTTGATGGCTCTTAAGGCAGGCTGTACCCATATTCAGGGAACTTTTAACAATTTAGGTGAGCGCTGTGGAAATGCTGATCTTGCTACTATTATCGGGATATTAAAATTAAAGATGGGAATAAACTGTATCTCTGAAAACGCATTAAAAAATTTGACTTTTGTCTCACATTACATCAGTGAAATTTCTAATATAAAGCCACAGGATAATCAACCTTTTGTGGGAAGGTCTGCTTTTGCTCACAAAGGAGGAGTCCATATCGATGCGATGCTTAAACATCCGCAAACCTATGAGCATATTGACCCTGCTTTGGTAGGTAACCGCAGGAGATTTCTGATTTCTGAACTTTCTGGCAAAAGCTCAATTGTAACAGTTGCCAAAGAGATGGAGTTAAATTTAGATAAAAAATCACCGCAAGCAAAACGGATATTTAATCTTTTACAAGAATTAGAACTTAAAGGTTATCAATTTGAGGCAGCAGAAGGCTCATTTAAGTTATTATTGGCAAAGGAACTAAAAAAGTTTAAAAAATTCTTTGAGTTAGAGGGTTTTCGGGTAATTGTAGAAAAAAGAGCAGACCAAAGGGTATTTGCGGAGGCAACCGTAAGATTAAGGATAAAAGGAAAAGAACAGTATATGGCAGCAGAAGGAGACGGTCCCGTAAATGCCTTGGATAATGCTTTAAGGAAAGCTTTAATCCAATTTTATCCTGAACTTTCTAAGATGCATCTTTCTGATTTTAAAGTAAGAGTTTTAGATGAAAAAGCTGGGACGGCGGCAAAGGTAAGGGTTTTAATTCAATCCCAGGATGAGAAGGATAGTTGGAATACAGTTGGAGTTTCGGAAAATATCATTGAGGCATCTTGGCAGGCACTCGTAGATAGTATTGAATATAAATTGTTGAAGGATAAGGTAAAGTAATGCTTGATTATATAGGCATATTTAAAGAATTTAATCGAAGGAAAATAAGATATATTGTGATAGGAGGTTTAGCGGTAAATCTTTGGGGGATACCAAGAATAACTTACGATATAGATTTGCTTTTAGATTTAGAAGAGAATAACTTAAAAAAATTTTTAAACCTGATGAAAAAATGGGGCTTTAAGCCAAAGGTTCCTGTAGATATTATAGATTTTGCTAATAAAGAAAAAAGAGAAGATTGGATAAAAAATAAAAATATGAAGGCATTTAGACTGTATAAACCTGAATGGCCGCTGTCAGAAATAGATATATTGATAGATTCACCTATAGATTATAATAAAGCAGTTAAAAATCTTCATTATATCCGAACAGCTAACTTATCTATTCCATTAATTTCTATAAATGACCTTATAAGGATGAAATCTAATACGGGGAGAAAACAGGATGAGGCAGATATAAGATATTTAAGAAAAATTAAGGATGAAAAAAATAAACGGATTTGATTATTATTTAGAGAAAGAAATTATAGAAGATTATCAGAAGAAACCCATTGCTTTGCGTTTAAAATGGCTATACCAAGCAAATATTTTAAGGAAACACTTACCTAAAAGAATTATAAAACTTCAGGATAGATTTCGTAAAGGATAAGTTTAATACAATTAAAAAATGAATGATATCCCTACCCGTTATAATCCCAAGGAAACCGAAGATAAATGGTATAAGTTTTGGCAAGATAATAATCTTTTTTGCGCAAAGCCTAATCCTTCTAAAAAACCATTCTCTATCGTAATTCCTCCTCCTAATGTAACGGGAATCCTACATATGGGACATGCTTTGAATAATACCATTCAGGATATTTTAATTCGATATCATCGGATGAGAGGATATGAAACTTTATGGGTTCCGGGAACAGACCATGCCGGGATTGCTACTCAAAATGTGGTAGAAAGAGAACTGGCTAAAGAAGGAAAGACCAGAAACGATTTAGGCAGAGAAAGATTTTTAGAGCGGGTTTGGCAGTGGAAGGAAAAATATGGCTCAACGATTATTCAACAACTTAAAAGATTAGGTGCTTCTTGCGATTGGCAAAGATTGCGTTTTACGATGGATGAAGAGTACTCTGAAGTAGTAAAAGAGGTATTTATAAGGTTATATGAAAAAGGACTAATCTATCAAGGAGATTATATTATCAATTGGTGTCCGAGGTGTCAAACCGCTTTATCCGATGAAGAAGCACCCCATAAGGAGATAGAAGGTAGTCTTTATTATATAAAATATCCTTTTAAGGAAAAGTATCCTTCGGGGACAGTCCCTAATTTTATTGTGGTGGCGACTACCCGACCAGAGACGATGCTTGGAGACACTGCGGTAGCGGTAAATCCCAAAGATAAGCGTTATAAAAAAATTGTCGGAAAGACTTTAATTTTGCCCTTAATGAATAGAGAAATAAAAATTATTGCGGATACTATGGTAGATATGGAATTCGGAACAGGTGCGGTTAAAGTAACTCCTGCTCATGACCCTAATGATTATCTTTTAGGCAAAAAATACAAACTTGAATTTATCAATATATTAAATCCTGATGGCACATTAAATGAGAATGCGGGTGTTTATAAAGGTTTGGATAGATTTAAGGCAAGGGAAAAGGTAATTTCGGATTTAAAAGAAAATGGGCTTTTAGAAAAAGTTGTCTCCCATAAGATTTCTGCAGGACACTGCTACCGTTGTAATACGATTATCGAGCCGTATCTATCAAGGCAGTGGTTTGTGAAGATGAAACCTTTAGCAGAGCCTGCAATTAAGGTAGTAAAAGAAGGTAAAATTAAATTTTATCCCAAGAGATGGACGAAGGTTTATTTAAACTGGATGGAGAATTTACAGGATTGGTGCATCTCTCGGCAGATCTGGTGGGGACATCGCTTGCCTGTTTACTACTGTAGAAATTGCCAGAAACAGGCAAACGAGTTCGTAGTTAATAGTTCGGAGTCAATAGATAAAAGAAAATCTATGAACTATGAACTATCAACTATGAACAAGAGAGGTATCATTATATCTCGAACAAAGCCAGATAAGTGTCCCAGATGTGGCTCAACAGAAATTTATCAAGAGGAAGATGTTTTGGATACCTGGTTTTCTTCTTGGCTTTGGCCTTTTGCTACTTTGGGCTGGCCAAAAGAGACTGAAGATTTAAACTACTTTTATCCTACCTCAGTCTTAGTAACCGCTCCGGAGATTTTATTCTTCTGGGTTGCCCGAATGATTATGGCAGGTTTAGAATTTACAAAGGAAATTCCTTTCAGAGATGTTTATATTCATGGTACGGTAAGGGATATTGAAGGAAGAAAGATGTCTAAATCTTTAGGTAATATTATTGACCCTTTAGAGATAATCGAGCATATCGGTGCAGATGCTTTAAGGTTCAGTTTAATCTCTATAACCGCTATTGGGCAAGATGTATTTTTATCCGAGGATAAATTTAAAACCGGAAGGAATTTTTGCAACAAAATCTGGAATGCGTCTAGACTTATTCTGATGAATTTAGAACAAGATTATATAAATTTTGACCTCTGCGAATTTTTTAAAAAAGAAAACTTAAGTTTGGTTAATCGATGGATCTTAAGCAGTTTTTATTCAACCTTAGAGAGAATAGAATCTGCATTTAAAAAGTATAATTTTAATGAATATGTAAATTTACTTTACAGGTTTTTCTGGCATCAATTCTGCGATTGGTATTTAGAGATAATCAAACCAAAAATAAAAGAACCCCAGAATCAGTTAGTTATGTATAAGGTCTTAGAGAAATTTTTAAGATGCCTTCATCCCGTAATGCCTTTTATTACTGAAGAGATATGGCAAAAGTTTCCTTCAAGACATAATTCTATTATGGTAGAACCTTGGCCACATATTCAAAAACAGATGATCGATAAGAAATTAGAAAAGGATATGGAGTCTTTATTAAATATTATTAGTAGTATTAGAAACTTAAAAACAGAGTTGAAATTACCTTTGGATTCGAAGTTAAAGGTAAGTCTTTATTCTAAAGATAAACATAAAAAAGAACTTATTAATTCTGTTTTTACAGAATTTATGCATTTAGCAGGAATAGAAGAGTTTTATGTTTTAGAGGAATTAGCTTCTTTAGATTCAAAAATAGGGTTAGTGATTGATGGTATAAATGTATTTGTGCATTTACCAGTTAATATTGATATCAGTAGAGAACTTCAGAGGATAAATCAGGAAATAAAAGAAACAGCGGAAAAGATAAAACAAAAAGAAATGCTTTTAAAAAATTCTGGTTTTATTAAAAATGCTCCTTCTGAAGTGATAAGACAGGAGGAGGAAAAATTAGAGCAATTAAAAGAGAGGAAACAAACTTTGGAGGGATTAATTGGTGGGATTAAAAGTAACTGAAGATATTAAGAAGATAGTAAAATATGCTTTAGATGAAGATATTGGCAGAAGAGATATCACTACAGAGTTATTTGTTTCTTCAAGTAAAATAGTTAGGGCTTTAATCATATGTAAGGAAGATAAAGTTATACTTTGCGGTTTAGATTTAGCAAAATTAACTTTTAAGATGTTAGATAAAGATATAGTCTTTAAAACCAGACTTAAAGATGGAGATTTAATTTCTAAAGGAAAGATAGTGGCAGAAATTAAAGGAAAAGCAAGAAGTATTTTAACTGCGGAAAGAACCGCCTTAAATTTTTTAAGTTTTCTTTCGGGGGTGGCTACTTATACTTATAGGTTTAAAGAAAAAACTAAGCCTTACAAGATAAAAATAATGGATACGCGCAAAACCCATCCTGGTTTAAGAGTTTTAGAGAAGTATGCGGTAAGGATAGGAGGAGGCTATAATCATCGCAGAACTTTAGAGGAGATGATTTTGATTAAGGATAATCATCTTAAGGTAATAGGTGGAATAGAGAAGTTAGAAGGTATGCTTGAAAATATAAGGAAGATGATTAAATCTAAAAAAATTGAAATAGAAATAAAAAATATTGATGAATTTAAAATCGCTCAAATTCTAAAGCCAGATATAATTATGTTAGATAATATGAGTTTGAAGGATATAAAAAAGATAGTAAAACTTAATAAAGGAAAAATTAAATTAGAAGTCTCAGGTAATATAGGTTTAGGGAATATTAGAGAAATAGCAAAAACAGGCGTGGATATGGTTTCTGTTGGCGCGTTGACACATTCCGTAAGGGCAGTGGATTTTTCTTTAGAGGTAATGTGAATACAAAAAGATTTTTTATTATCTTTTTTTTAATTTCTATAACTTTATTTAGCCACAGATTACCTGCCTCCGATTATAAATTTAATCAAAAAAAAATTATCAATCCAGAAAAAAAAGAACTCATTATAGGAGAACACTTAGTTTACCGTTTAGAATTATTCGGCGTACCTATTGGTTGGATTAATTTAAAGATAGAGGAGAAAACTAATTTTAATGGTCACCGTTGTTATCATATAAAAGGAGAGGCATATACTAACCGTTTCTTTCAAAAGTTTTACGATGTAGCTTATGAGGTTGATACATATATAGATACAGAGACATTGCTCCCTTATAGATTTCAGAAACAAAGGATATTAAAAGGAGAATTTACTAAAACAATTATCGATTTTAATTGGGAGAAAAAACAGGTTATAGTTTCTGATGAGATAGGCAAGAAATCTAAGCAACAATTAATTAATCTAAGTGAAATTCAACATGATCTCTTATCCAGTCTTTATTATTTTCGTTTAATGGAAATAGAACCAGAAAAAAATTATAATTTGAATATCTTTTATGGCCAAAATAAGTGGAGAATAGATATAAAAGTAAAATCTCCAGAATTTATTGATATATACAAAAAAGGAAGTATCTATGCTTTTTTAACCGAAATCAATACCGATTTAAGCCAAGTTATCTTAGGTGCTCCAAGATTAAAGGTTTATTTCACTAACGATGTAAAACGTATCCCTATTTTATTTTATATCCGTATTCCCTTTGGTCACTTGCGAGGAAAAATTTATAATCTTAAATGAAAAGATTTAAACTGGTTTCTAAGTTCAAGCCCTGTGGAGATCAACCCCAGGCAATAAAAAAACTTACCGAATCTATTCTTTCGGGAAATCGATACCAGACGCTTTTAGGAGTAACCGGTTCAGGCAAAACCTTTACTTTGGCAAATGTAATTGCTAATGTTAATCTTCCCACTTTAGTAATTTCGCATAATAAGACTTTAGCAGCGCAACTATATTCCGAATTTAAAGAATTTTTTCCTTACAATGCGGTAGAATATTTTGTCAGTTATTATGATTACTATCAGCCGGAAGCATACATTCCTTCTACTGATACTTATATCGAAAAGGATGCCTCGATTAATGAAAGATTAGATAGGTTAAGACTTTCCGCTACCAGTTCTTTAATGTCTAGGCCAGATACCTTAATCGTAGCTTCGGTTTCTTGTATTTATAATTTAGGTTCTCCCGAAGATTATCAGGCATTGATCGTTTCCATAGAGAAAGGGCAGTTTATCTCACCGGATAATCTTTTAAGACGCCTGATAGAAATCCAATATGAGCGCAACGACTATGAATTTATCCGGGGTAGAATAAGGCTTAGGGGAGATATTTTGGAAGTTTTCCCTGCTTACTCCGAGAGGGCGATACGAATAGAATTTCTCGTAGATAAAATAGAAAAGATCTCCGAGATAGAACCTTTATCCGGTAAAGTTTTGAATGAAATGGAAAAGGTGGTAATTTATCCCGCAAAACATTTTATCGTATCATCTGACCGGATAGAAAATGCCCTTAAATCTATTGAATGGGAGTTGGAAGACAGGGTTAATTTTTTTAAAAAAAATAATAAACTTTTGGAAGCCCAGAGACTTCAGGCGCGCACCCGTTATGATATGGAGATGCTAAAGGAGATCGGTTACTGCCATGGTATAGAGAATTATTCCCGTCATCTTTCGGGAAGACCCCCGGGTTCAAGACCGTACTGTTTAATCGATTATTTTCCCGAGAAATTTTTAACTATAATTGATGAATCCCATGTAACTATCCCTCAGTTAAGAGGGATGTATGAGGGCGACCGTTCGCGTAAAGAAACTTTGGTGGAGTATGGGTTTAGACTTCCTTCCTGTTTAGATAACCGACCTTTAAAGTTTGAAGAATTTGAATCTTTGGTAAAACAGGTAATTTTTGTTTCTGCTACCCCTGATGAATATGAGATAGAGAAATCTCAAGGTAGGATTATTGAGCAGATTATCCGTCCCACTGGTATACCTGATCCCCAGATAATAGTTAAAAAGACAGCGGGGCAGATTGAAGATTTGATTAAAGAGATAAGTTTACGCGCCAAAAGAGATGAACGTGTTTTGGTAACTACTTTGACCAAAAGGATGGCTGAGGATTTAACCTTATATCTTCAAGAAAAAGGGCTTAAAGTAAGATATTTACATTCGGAGATAGAGACTATTGAGCGGGCAAAGGTATTAAGGGATTTAAGAAGAAAAGATTTTGATTGTCTGGTGGGGATAAACCTTCTAAGGGAAGGGTTAGATTTGCCGGAAGTTTCTCTGGTAGCGATATTGGATGCAGATAAGGAAGGTTTTTTGCGTTCTACAAAATCATTGATTCAGATTGCGGGAAGAGCTGCCCGCAATATAAATGGAACGGTTATCCTTTATGCGGATACAGTTACTGAATCTATGAGAAAAGCAATTGAGGAGAGTAACCGCCGACGCAAAATTCAGTTGGAATTTAACCGTAAACATAAAATAAGCCCGCGTTCTATTCAAAAGGCAATAAAGAAAGGGATCGAAGATTTAGAAAAGGCAGAGGAATTTACGGAAGAATTAACCGGATTGGAAAAGGATAAGTACGAATTAAAAAAGTATATCTCAGAGTTGGAGTATGAGATGGAATTGGCTGCGAGAAATTTGCAGTTTGAAAAGGCAGCAGTTTTAAGAGATAAAATCAAGCAGTTAAAAGATGTTTTTAGCCATTAATATTGGTAATACTAATATTAGTTTTGGGTTATTTAAGAATAACAGGTTTTTAAAAAGGTTTGATATTCCTTTAAGAGATTATCAATTTAGAAAATTAAAAGATAAATTAAAAAATATGGATATTAATGATTGTATTATCTGTAGTGTAGTTCCTAAAGTTACAAGAATTTTAGTAAAAGATTTAAAATACTTAGGCATTAAAAAACCGCTTATTGTAGGTAAAGATATTTTTGTTCCTATAAAGAATCTTTATCGTCAGCCAAAGAAGTTAGGTCAGGATAGACTGGTTAATGCCTATGCAGGTGCTTGTCTTTATGGTAGCCCCTGTATAGTGATTGATTTAGGCACCGCAATCACTTTTGATATCGTCGCAAAGGATAAATCGTATTTAGGGGGAATGATTTTACCTGGTTTAAATCTGTGCATAGAGGCATTGTTTAGAGATACCGCATTACTACCTAGGGTTAAATTAAAAAAACCTAAAGAATTTATTGGCAAGGATACGGAAAGCGGAATACTTAGTGGTTTGGTTTACGGGTTTTCTATTTTGATTGATGGTATGATAGATAAGATAAGAAGGTATTTGAAATATAATTTAAAAGTGATCGGCACAGGGGGAGATATTTTTTTGATAAAGTACTATTCTAAAAAAATAGATATTATTGATAGAGATATTACAGTTAAAGGGCTTTCTATCCTATATACTAAAAGGTCTTAAAACCCCGCCAAATTTTTCACTTTCCATAAATAATTTTGACAATATCCTATAATATGCTATAATTAATTATCTATAAAAAGGAAAGGGGATAAGATGACCGAGATCGTGGTAAAAAAAGATGAGTCTTTTGAATCCGCTTTGAGGCGTTTTAAAAGGAAGATTGACCAAGAGGGTATCCTTAAAGAGGTGAGGGAACGTAAATACTACGAAAAACCCAGCGAGCGTAAAAAAAGAAAGAAAAGAAGATAAGAATTATGGGCCTGGCTCTGTCTACTGCCTGGAATTCTCTAAAATTTGACAGCGGTAATGAAATTATCCAACAGATAAAGGCGTTAGGTTTTGAAGAGGTAGAGCTTAATTTTAATCTCACCTCTTCTATGGTCAATGAGATATTAGATTTGGTTAAAAAATCTCAGATAAAGATAACCAGCGTCCATAATTTTTGTCCCATACCCGAAGGGATAGAGAGAAAGCGAATTTTACCTGATTATTATTCTTTAGCCTCTTTAGACGAAAGAGAAAGACAGCGCGCTATTCATTATACAAAAGTAAGTATTGATACCGCCTCTCAACTCAACGCAAGGGCAGTAGTTATCCACTGTGGAAGAATAGAGTATGTTGATCCTACCTTTAGGCTTATTGAGTTATATCGGTTAGGGATGAGGGGATCACCGTATTACAAAAAGATTTTGACAAAAATGTTAAAGGAAAGGGAAAAACATTCTAAGCCTTTCTTTGAAAGTATACTTAGAAGCCTTGAGATCCTTAACCGGTATGCTCAGCAAAGAAATATACTTTTGGGTATAGAGAACCGCTTTTGCTTTTTTGAGATACCTTCTTTTGAAGAGACAGGGATAATTTTAAATAATTTTCGCGGTGGTAATATTTTTTACTGGCACGATACAGGACATGCATACATTCATGAAAAACTGGGTTTGGCAAAACATATAGATTTTCTTTACGTTTATTCAGATCACCTGTGTGGTATTCATCTCCATGATGTGGTGGGAATATCTGACCATAAAGCAGTTCTTGAAGGAGAAATAGATTTTAATATATTTTGCCACTATATTAAAAAGGAAACTATAAAAGTAATGGAAGTACATGCTCCTTCAGGACAGCAAGAGATTATTCGGGCAAAATCGTACCTGGAATCAATTTTTAATGGAAGACTTTAAAATAAGAAAACCTGCGGTAGCAGGCCAATTTTATCCTCAAAGCGCTACAAGGCTCAAGAGCCAGATTGAAGAATTTGTGGTCAAAGATGCTTTAAAGAAAGATGTAGTTGCCTGTGTTTTACCTCATGCCGGTTATATCTATTCCGGGAAGGTAGCGGTAGAAACCGTATCGCATATAAAAATAAAAGAGAAAGTAATTATTTTTGGTCCCAATCATACCGGTATGGGAAAACCTTTGGGTTTAATGAAGGAGGGAATTTGGCAGATGCCTTTGGGAGAGGTTCAGATAGATTCAGAATTAGCCAAAGCTCTTTTAGAAGGATGTCCTGATTTAGAAGAAGATAGCATTTCCCATCTTTATGAACATTCATTAGAGGTAGAACTGCCCATATTACAGTATTTTAAAGAGGACTTTAAATTTGTTCCCATTACAGTAATGGCTGACGATATCGATGTTTATAAAAGAGTGGGCAAAGATATCGCTGAGACAATTAAGATTAAAAAATTGGAAGATAAAACACTTTTAATTGCTAGTTCGGATATGACCCATTATGAGTCACAAAGCTCTGCAGAAAGAAAAGACCGTCAGGCAATTGAGGCAATCTTAGAACTCGATGAGAATAAACTTCTGGAAAGGGTTAGTCGGTATAATATCTCTATGTGTGGATATGCACCGGTGGCAATTGTAATTTCCTGTGCTAAAAATTTAGGTGCTAAAAAAGCACAGTTAATAAAGTATCAGACCAGTGGTGATGTAACTGGGGATTATAGTAGCGTAGTAGGTTATGCAGGAATAATTATTTATTAGTTATGGAAGAAAAAAATATCGATGAAGAATATAAAGAAAGAGTAGAGAAGGAAAAAGAATCAGCCAAGGCTAAAGGTGAATCAGAGATACCTGAACCTGATTTTTTATCTTTTATTACCTCTTTAGCTTTACAGGCATCTATTGCTTTAGGAAACATCCCTAACCCCTTGACTAATCAAAAAGAAGAAGACATAAAACAGGCGCACTTTTTGATTGATACATTGGCACTTTTGAAAGAAAAGACTAAAGGGAATTTATCTTCCGAAGAGGCAAACCTTTTAGATAATCTACTTTATGAGTTAAGGATGCAGTATATCAACAGAACAAAGACTTAAAAAGGGGGTGTAATTAATGATCGATAAAGAACTCCTGGATATCTTAGCCTGTCCTGCCTGTAAATCCGATGTAGAATTAAAGGAGAATAAAATTGTCTGTAAAGGCTGTGGTAGAAAGTATCCTATTAAAGACGGTATTCCCATAATGCTTATCGATGAAGCAGAAAAATAGAAAAAAAATAAAAATATTGGTTATCCACGGCCCGAATCTTAATCTTTTGGGAAAAAGGGAACCGCAGGTTTATGGCAAGGTTACCCTTCAGAAGATAAATTCTGAACTAAAAAAACTTGCCCGTAAGAAAGGAGTCCTACTTAAGATTATACAATCAAATTATGAAGGTAAAATCGTAGAGGCAATCCATAAGTCTATAAATAGGTTCTCGGGTATTATTATAAATCCTGCTGCTTATACCCATACCAGTGTAGCCATCCGCGATGCGCTTGCTTCAATTAATCTCCCTGCTATAGAGGTTCACCTTTCTAATATCTACTCGCGCGAAGAATTCAGGCGCCATTCCCTTATCAGTGCGGTATGTAAAGGTCAGATCTGTGGATTTGGTATGAATAGCTATCTTTTGGCGCTTTTAGCATTAATTGATATACTCTGCCCAAAAGATAAATCTTAAAAAAATGTTTAATTCTGAATTTTTATCTTTAAGATGGGAAAATCTTTATAAAAAATTAGAGGATTTAAAATTAGATGGGCTTTTTGTTTCTCATCAGACAAATATCACTTATTTGACTAATTTTAATAGCCGGGATTCTTATCTTTTAATAAAACTATCCTCAAATATAAATAAAAAAGCTTCGGTTTTTTTTATTACCGATTTTCGTTATTGGCAGGAGGTAAGGCAGAATCTCAAAGGTTTATCTTTTGAAAAATTAAATGGTTCAATTTTTAAAAAAATTGTTAATTTATCTAAGTTATTGAAAATAAAAAGATTAGGATTTGAAGCCAAATACCTTTCCTATGCAGAGTATGAAAAGATAAGAGAAGATTTATCTTTGGATACGGAGTTAGTTCCTACCTATGACCTGATTGATTCTTTAAGGGAAATTAAATCAGATATAGAAATCCAAAAGATTAAAAAAGCAACTGAAATAAATATAGAGGCTTTTCGTTATGCCAGAAAAATTATCAAAAAGGGTTTAAGCGAAAAAGAAATAGCCAGAAAATTGGAAGATTTCATAAAGAGGAAGGGGGCAAAGCCTGCTTTTGAGACTATTGTAGCGGTTGGGCCAAATTCATCTTTTCCTCATCATATAAGTGGAGATTATAAAATAAGAGATTCGGAAATAATCCTCATTGATATGGGGGTAGATTTTCAGGGTTACAAATCCGACTTGACAAGGGTTTTCTTTTTGGGTAAAATACCTCATATTATTCGAAAAATTAAAGAGATAGTAATTAAGGCGCAAGAACTTGCCTTAGAAACTCTAACATCTAAAATATCAATAAGTAAAATAGATAAAACTGCGCGAGATTATATTAAAAAAAATGGGTATGGTAAATTTTTTGGTCATGCTTTGGGGCACGGCATAGGTTTAGAGGTTCATGAGGAGCCTTATATATCATTAAAAAATAAAAATATGATAGAAAATGGTATGGTTTTTACAGTTGAACCAGCGATTTATTTGCCGGGAAAGTTTGGGATTAGGGTAGAAGATATGGTTTGGTTTAATAAAGGTAAACCGGAGGTTCTCAGTGCCACTCTCGATAAATGAGCTTAAAACCGGTGTAACTGTGCTTTTAGAGGGCGCAGTTTATCAGGTAATTGAAGTTGAGCATGTAAAGCCGGGGAAGGGTTCTGCCTTTGCGCGGACAAAATTAAGGAATTTAAAGAACTCTACGATCATAGAACGCACCTTTAAAGGCGATGATAAGATAGAGGAGGCTTTTGTTGAAGAAAAAACTCTTCAGTATCTTTATAAATCAGCGGATACGTATCATTTTATGAGCCAGGATAACTTTGAAGAGATTAGTATATCTTCCGAGGTTCTTAAAGATAAGGTTCTTTTTTTAAAGGACAATTTAGAGGTGACTGCTTTAATGTATAAAGGAGAGATATTAAATATAAATTTACCTAATTTTATTGAATTGGAAGTGGTCTATACAGAAGAGGCAGTAAAAGGAGATACGGTAAAATTGGGCACAAAACCTGCTACTTTAGAAACAGGGGCGGTAATAGAGGTTCCTTTGTTTATCAAAAAAGGAGATATAATTAAAGTGGATACCCGTAGCAAAGAATATATTGAAAGGATAAGTACTTAAAGGGAGAGAGGATATGAATATAAAAGAGATAAAAGAGATGATCAATTTGATGAATGAGAACAACTTAGCAGAGTTAGAGATAGAAAAAGAAGGTACGCGGATTAAAATTAAAAAAGCCTCAACCCAACCGGAAGTTTTGCCTTCCGTAATTATAGAAAAAACAACCAAAGAACCGCCTGCACAAATCAAAGAAGAGGAAAAAACTCCCTCCAGCTTACCAAATACTGTAGAGATAAAATCTCCCATGGTTGGCACATTTTATCGTGCTCCCGCACCAGAAGCGCCTCCGTATGTAGAAGTGGGTAGTATTATCGAGCCTGGTCAGGTTATATGTATAATTGAAGCGATGAAGCTGATGAACGAGATAAAATCAGAGATAAAAGGAAAAATTTTAGAAATTCTGGTAGAGAATGCTGAGCCAGTAGAATTTGGCCAGCCATTATTTTTAGTAGAACTTTTATAAAATTTTATAAGTTATGTTTTCTAAAATACTTATTGCTAATCGAGGAGAAATTGCTTTAAGGATTATACGGGCTTGTAGAGAATTAGGGATCCGCACAGTGGCAGTTTATTCTGAAGCGGATAGAGAATCTTTACATGTACGTATGGCAGATGAAGCAGTCTGTATTGGAAAGGCGCCCAGCCAAGAAAGTTATCTTAATATCCCTGCGATCATCAGTGCAGCAGAAATTACCGATGTAGAGGCAATCCATCCAGGTTACGGATTCTTAGCAGAGAATGCGCATTTTGCAGAAATCTGTGAATCCTGTAAGATTACTTTTATTGGGCCAAGCCCTGAGAATATAAAATCGATGGGAGACAAGATGAATGCACGCCAACTGATGCAAAAGGTAGGGCTTCCTTTAATTCCGGGCAGTATCTCGATTGTAAAAAATAAAGACGAAGCAATAAAAATCGCCAAGAGAATAGGTTATCCGGTGATTATAAAAGCAGCCAGTGGCGGAGGCGGGAAAGGTATGCGGATCTGTCATAATGATATAAGTTTGGTTTCCAATTTTATGATTGCCCAACAGGAAGCAGAAAAAAATTTTGGCAATCCTGCGGTATATATTGAGAAATATTTAGAAAGACCAAGGCATATTGAAATTCAGATTTTAGCAGATAAATACGGGCATGTAATTTATTTGGGTGAAAGGGAATGTAGCATCCAACGCAGACATCAGAAGTTATTAGAGGAATCCCCTTCCTGTGTAGTGGATGCAAAGATGCGCAGACGTTTAGGGGAGTTGGCGGTAAGAGCAGTAAAATTTATAAATTATGTAAGTGCGGGTACATTGGAGTTTCTATTAGACAAAGACAATAATTTTTATTTTATGGAGATGAATACCCGTATTCAGGTAGAGCATCCCGTAACTGAGATGGTTACAGGAGTTGATCTTATAAAAGAACAGATCCGCATCGCTGCGGGAGAAAAAATTTCTTACAAACAAGAAGATATTCAGATAAATGGCCATGCGATAGAATGTCGTATAAATGCAGAAGATTATAAGAATGATTTTTTACCCTCTGTGGGCATGATAGAGTATCTGAATTTACCAGCAGGACCAAGGGTAAGGGTAGATACCCATATCTATCAAGGGTACAAAATTCCTTCGTATTATGATTCACTTTTAGCCAAGCTGATTGTTCATGGAAGAAACCGTGAAGAAGCATTAAAGATTATGGGCAGGGCACTTTCTGAGTTCATTATTGAACCAATAAAAACCACTATAGATTTTCATCGTCTCTTATTAAAACACCCTCTATTTATAAAAGGTAATTTTTCTACACATTTTGTAGAAGAAATGCTTAAAGAAAAAGTAGAAGTTTCAGTTTAAAATTATGGAAAAAGAAGAAATCAACAGTTCATTTGGGACAATAAAGATACATAGAAGGGTAATTGCTTCTATTGCTTCCATTTCCTGCTTAGAGACAGAAGGGGTAAGTAGGATATACAGTAGATTTGGTTTTAAATTATTGAAATTTTTAGGTAGCCAGCAGGATAGTGTAATTAATGTTGATATTTATAAAAATGGTGAGATTGGTTTAAATATTCCTATAATTGTCAAGTACGGTTATAATATCACCGAGGTAGCCTATAAGGTGCAGGAAAATGTTCAACTCGCCTTAGAAAAAATGACGAATATGGCGGTGAGGTATATTAATGTAATTATTAAAGGTGTAGAAAGGAGTAGAACATGAGATTTTTTACGGTTTTAGGGATAATTTTTTATACCACTGTTTTGTCTTTGGTAGGAGGTATACTTATTGTGGTTGCTTTTAATTGGGTATCCCTTGCAAGTATAAACAATTTTTTAGGATATTTTTATACTGGTTTTCAGGAAAGGTTTATTTTGGGTTCAGTTGGTCTTTTGCTTATCCTTATCAGTATTTCTTTTGCCCAACTTATTTTAGGAAAGATTCAGAGAGAAAGAACTATTGCTTTTTCTACACCTTCAGGGGAGATAACCATTTCTTTATCGGCGGTAGAAGATTTAATTATAAGATTGATGCGTTCAATTTCAGAGATTAAAGATGCTAAACCCAACGTAGTTGCTACTAAAAAAGGCATTGAGATAGATTTGAGGATCTCTTTGAAATCAGAAGTAAATATCCCTGAGTTTACTGCACAATTGCAGGAGATGCTAAGAAGCAAAGTAGGAGAAGTATTGGGAGTAGAAGAACCTATAACCGTAAGAATCCATATAGCAAAGATTACCTCTTCTCAGGAAAAAATAGAAGAAAAAAAGGGGGAACCACCTCCTATTCCTTTTTCAGGATACAGAAAAATATAAGATAATTAAAAAGGAGGGATAGTTTATGGAAAAAATTGGTATCCTTACCGGAGGAGGAGATTGCCCGGGTTTAAATCCCGTAATAAGGGCGGTTGTGCGCAAGGCATTTAATGAAGGTTACGAGACTATTGGTATTAAAAATGGTTGGAAGGGCTTAATCGAATTAGATTACGTGAAATTGGACCTCACCAGTGTATCAGGAATTTTACCTAAAGGAGGAACTATTTTAGGGACAAGCAGAACCAATCCTTACAAGAAGCCGGAAGATGTAAAAAAAGTAATAGAGAACTATCATAAGATAGGTTTGGATGCGCTAATTGCTGTGGGCGGAGAGGATACTTTAGGGGTAGCAGCCAAACTTATTAATGATGGGCTTACTAATATCGTGGGAGTTCCTAAGACTATTGATAATGACCTTTCCTGCACAGACTATACTTTTGGTTTTGATACCGCTATAAATATCGCAATGGAATGTATTGATCGTCTACATACTACCGCAGAGAGCCACCATCGGATTATTGTAGTGGAGGTAATGGGAAGGCATGCGGGTTGGATTGCTACGGAAGCAGGGATTGCGGGTGGGGCAGATGTGATTTTGATACCAGAAATTCCCATTGATATTGAGGAAGTCTGTCAACTTATCAAACGCAGGCATAATCGGGGAAAGACATTTAGCATCGTAGTAGTGGCAGAGGGTGCAAAGTTCAAGGAAGGTTCTTTAGTAGTACAGGAAGAAAAAGTTGATGAGTTTGGTCATATAAGATTAGGAGGGATCGGTGAGATTTTAGGTAAAGAAATAGAGAAACGCACCGGATACGAAACACGCATAAGTGTATTGGGTCATATCCAAAGAGGTGGCAGTCCTACTGCTTTTGACCGGATTTTAGGCACACGTTTTGGTATAAAGGCAGTGGAGTTAATTAAGGAGAAAAAATTTGGCAGGATGGTTGCGCTTTCCGGAAACAAAATTATTGATGTGGATATAAAAGAAGCAACGAAAGAATTAAAGACCGTGGATATGGAACTTTATAGAATTGCTAAAGAGTTCTTCGGATGATTAAGAGGATAAATGAATTAATTAAGGAAAGTATTAGGGTAAAAGAAAAACTCTTAGAAACCCAATCTTTTGAAATTGATCGGGCAGCAAAACTGATTATTTCTTGCCTTAAAAGAGGTGGAAAAGTAATCGTTTTTGGCAACGGTGGTTCTGCTGCGGATAGCCAACATTTTGCAGCAGAACTTGTAGGCAGATTTAAAAAAGAAAGAAAACCACTTCCTGCCATTGCTCTAACCACTAACACTTCGATTTTAACCGCTATAGCCAACGATTATAATTATGAAGATGTATTTCAAAAGCAGATAGAGGCGTTGGGAGATAAAAGAGATGTGGCAATAGGTATATCTACCAGCGGTAAAGCAAGAAATGTGATAAAAGGAATAATTACCGCCAAAAAGATGAAGATGAAGACGATATGTTTAACTGGAGAAAGAGGAACGGATTTGGCAAGGCTTGTGGATGTATCTATAATTGTGCCCTCGGCAGATACCGCGCGTATCCAAGAGGCGCATATTACTGTTGAGCATATCCTCTGCGAATTGATAGAGGATACACTCTTTAAAGATAAATGAATTCCAAAATAGTAAATATAAAACAATTAAAAAGGATATTAAAAAAAAGAAAAAATAAAATCGTTGCCTTTACGAATGGTTGTTTTGACCTTCTGCATTACGGGCATATAAAATATTTAAAGAGTGCAAAAAAAATGTCCGATATTTTAATTGTGGGGATAAATACCGATGCATCCATTAAAAGAATAAAAGGCAAAAATAGGCCGATAACTCCTTTGGCACAAAGGATGCAGATAATCTCAGCATTGGAAGTGGTGGATTATGTGATAAGTTTTTCAGAAGATACTCCCTATAATTTAATTAAAGAAATAAAGCCGGATTTACTTATAAAAGGCGGAGATTGGGATACAAAAGAGATAGTGGGAAAAGATATAGTAGAATCATACGGTGGAAAAGTTATAACTATTCCTTACATAAAAGGTATTTCTACTACAGGTATAATAAAAAAGATAGTAAAAAGATTTGGCGGATAAAATAAATTTTTTATATCGAATTCTGGACGCAAATATCAACCGTACACTGGAAGGTTTACGTGTATGCGAAGATACAATGCGATTTGTGTGGAATAATTATTATCTTTCCCGAAAACTTAAAAATTTAAGACACCGTTTAAATAAAATTATTAAAAAAATGGAACTAAATAAAAAAATATTATTGAAAGCCAGGGATACGGAAAAAGATATAGGCAAAAAAAGCAGTTTCGATGAATTACAGAGAAAGGATTTTAAGGATATTCTTTTTGCTAATCTTCAACGTGTTAAAGAATCTTTAAGGGTTTTAGAAGAGTTTTCTAAAATAATAGATAAACGGATTGCTCAGGAGTATAAAGAAATACGCTATGAGGTCTATAAGATTGAGAAAAAGATTGCTTTATCTATCTAAGTTTTATTTTGTATTAGATATAGATACGGTATTGTATTCACCATTAGAGATAGTTAAAAAGTTATTAAAAAAAACGGTCATAGATATCATTCAATTACGAGCTAAATCTCTTCCTAAAAGAGAAGTTTTTGTTTTGGCAAATTCTATAAAAAAAATCATCAAAAAAAGCAAAATTTTATTTATTATCAACGATTACATAGATATTGTCAATTTAGTGGAGGCGGATGGTGTACATTTAGGGCAAAACGATTTACCCTTACCGCTGGCAAAAAGGATTTTAGGCAAAGAAAAACTTATTGGGGTTTCCTGTCATTCCTTAGAGGAAGCAAAAGAGGCAGAGAAAGACGGTGCAGATTACTTAAGTATAGGTCCTATCTTTAAAACACCTTTGAAACCCAGAACTAAAGCGTTAGGTATAGGTATATTAAAAAATTTATCGAGAGATATCTCGATACCCTATTTTTGTATAGGGGGGATAAATCTTTCGAATATAGATAGGTTAATTTCCTTAAATGTAAAAAGGTTTGCTTTTTCCAGATTAATAGGAAAAGCAAAAGATATAGATTTTGTAACTCAACAATTAGAGAAAAAAATTTTAGCTTAAAATGACCCAATTAGAGTTTGCAGTCAAAAACAGGATTACCGATTTAATGAAAGAAATCGCTAAAATTGAAGGATTATCTTCAAAGGTGCTCTGCCAACGAATTAGGGAAGGCAGGGTTGTTATACTCAATAATAATCGAAGGAAAATCAAAAAGCCCTGTGCGGTAGGAATGGGTTTAAAAACAAAGGTAAACGCTAATATCGGAACCTCTTCCGATTATACAGAGATAAAAGATGAGTTAAAAAAATTAGAGATTGCGATAAAATACGGAGCGGATACGGTAATGGATCTAAGCGTGGGTGGTGACCTTAAAAATATAAGAAGAAAGATAATAAAACACTCCGTGGTTCCTGTGGGGACGGTTCCTATATACGAGTCGGCAGTAGTAAGTACAAGGAGTAAGGGTTCGTTTTTAAAAATGAAAAAAGAAGATATCTTTGATGTATTAAAGAGCCAAGCAGAAGATGGCGTTGATTTCTTTACCATCCATGCAGGGATAAATAAAAAATCATTAGAGATTTTTAAAAAACATAAACGGGTCATGGATATTGTAAGTAGGGGAGGGGCTATTTTGGCTTGCTGGATGAATTATAATAGAAAAGAAAACCCCCTATATGAATATTTTGATGAGGTTTTAAATATCGCTTACAAATACGACATTACCATAAGTTTGGGCGATGCTTTAAGACCAGGCTCTATTTTAGATGCTACGGATAGATTGCAGTTATACGAACTTAAGGTTTTGGCTAAATTGGCCCAGAGGGCAAGAGAGAAAAATGTAAGTGTAATAATTGAAGGTCCGGGGCATGTTCCTTTAAATCAAATTAGAAAAAATGTTCTTCTGGAAAAAAGGCTCTGTAAAGGCGCTCCTTTTTATGTTTTAGGTCCATTGGTAACGGATATAGCTATGCCTTATGACCATATCAGTGCAGCTATAGGAGGAGCCATCGCTGCCAGCTATGGAGCAGATTTTCTCTGCTATGTTACCCCTTCGGAACATTTAAGGCATCCCACAGTGGAAGATGTAAGAGAAGGGGTGATTGCCTCTCGTATTGCTGCCCATGCTGCGGATTTAGTTAAAGGGATAAAATCAGCCTTATCTTGGGATAAATCTATTTCTATTTATAGAAGGAAAAGAGATTGGCAGAAACAAATAGAAATCTGTATAGACCCTACAAGGGCAAAAGAATTTCGCAATTATTTTATGAGTTCAGATAGCGATGTCTGTAGTATGTGCGGTAAGTACTGTGCGATGAAACTTATGGATAAGTACTTATATTAGGATTTTTGCGAGGGTAATTCAATGGTAGAATGCAAGCTTCCCAAGCTTGACGTTGCGGGTTCGATTCCCGTCCCTCGCTGGTTAAAGTTTTTAGGAATTAAACCTTAAAAAATAGTTATCCATACGAATGTATAAGAATATATTTTTTAATCGAAATTTTTATTTAGAGATACTTACAAAGCACTTTAAAGATTTTGTTGAAGGGTACCGTCAGAATCTTGCCTTTATAGGTAATGAATTGGTAGGTAAAACTTCTCTGATTTTATACTTTTTAAATAAATTTACAGATAATAGGATATTAACCATTTATATATCTGTAAAGAAAGAGGATTTTAAAAGTTTCGCTGAGAAATTTATGAAGAGTATACTTTATAACTTTCTCCATAACTCAGGAATAGAGTTAAAAGAAGACTTTGATTATTTAATAAATAAGTCAGAAAAATTTATTCCTTATACGGTAAAGAAGATAAAGGAGATAAGGTCAGCATTTAAGAAGAAAAAAAATTCAATTTTTTTAGAGCTGTTATCTATATGTGATATTCTGAATAAAGAAACAAAAAAATTAAGCGTAGTAATAATTGATGAATTTCACAATTTAGAAACGATGGGGATTAAGGATCTGTATAAAGATTGGGCAAAGGTATTAGTTTTACAAAAAAATACGATGTTTATTGTTATCAGTTCGTCCAAGTTTAAAGCTAAAAAAATATTGGGTAGCAGTCTTAATGTATTATTTGGTAAATTTGAATTGATCGATGTGGAACCTTTTGACTATAAAACTTCAAGAGAATTCTTAATTTATGGTTTGAACGGTTTAAATTTAGAAAATAAATTAGTTGATTTTTTAATAAGTATATCCGGAGGTATCCCTTTCTATCTTAAGATATTTGCAGAGAGCATATATAAAATTAAAGATAGATTTCCTGATAGTTACATTAACAAAGATGCGGTGTTAGATGTGCTGGCAGATTTGCTTTTTGAAGAGGATGGGATAATAAATCAAAGATTTTGTAATTTTCTTAATAAAATATACGGCGAGCGTATCGAAAACGAGAGTTTAAAAATCCTCTGCTGTATTTCTTCCGGTTATAACCGGATAAATGATATGATGCAAATTTTGAATATTTCTAAAAAGATTATATCAAAATCACTTCATCAACTTTTAGAGGTAGATATAATTTCTAAGAACGGTGATTTCTTTAAGATAAATGATCGCCTATTCAGTTTATGGTTAAGTCTTGTTTACCGTAAAAAAGATTTTGGGTTAGATTTTGATTTTAGCAAACAGTACCGCATTTTTAGAGAGGAGTTGGGGGAAATTTACGATCAGTTTATTGCTCATTCAAACAAAGGGCTATTAGAGAGGTTAATAGAGATAATGAATCTTTTTGAAGATGCGTATGTGGATGTGGATAATAGAAGGATAAACCTTACTAATTTTAGGGAGATAAAGCCCATTTTATTTGAATCTATGAGTATAAGAGAGGGGCTGATCGCTCGTTCAGTAGACCATTTATGGATAGTAGGTATAAAACGTAATTCTTTAAAGGAAGAGGATATAGAGGAGTTTTCCCGATTCTGTAACAAATATAAACAGAAGAAGCAAAGGAGGATTATTGTTACTTCTTCTGAAGTAGATTCTAATGTAAGACTCAAAGCACTTGAGGAAAAGATTTTAACTTGGGAGTTGAAAAATATAAATTTACTCTGCGAACTGTTCAATCGTCCGTTGATTTTAGATAATGCTTTATGAGAATAGGTGTAATTTCCGATACGCATATACCTGAAAGGGCAAAAGATATCCCTGCGGAAATTATTAAAAGTTTTAAGGATTGTAATATGATCTTTCATGCAGGTGATTTGGTGGAAATTAAAGTTTTGGATATACTTAGAGATTTAGGGAAAGAAGTGGTTGCGGTTCATGGCAATATGGATTATCCCGATGTGAAACAGAAATTACCTTCTAAACAGATAATTGAAGTGGAAGGATTACGTATAGGTATTTTTCATGGATGGGGCAGTCCCCATAAATTAAAAGAATTAGCAAGAGATACTTTTAAAGAAGAAAAACCCGCTATTATCGTTTTTGGACATTCACACTATCCGGTAAGCGAAAATATAAAAGGTATATATTATTTTAATCCCGGTTCTCCTACGGATAAAATATTTTCGCCTTTTAATTCATACGGAATATTGGAGATAGAAAATAAGACTATCAAAAAAGCTGAAATTATAAGGATATAAAATGGATTTACTTTGGGCACCTTGGAGAATAAAATATATTAAAATTAGTAAACATAATAAAAAATGTATATTCTGTCAGGCAAAACTGAATCCTCAGAAGAATTACGTTTTTATCCAAAATCGTTGTTCTATGGCTATGCTCAATTTGTATCCCTATAATAATGGCCATAGTTTAGTTTTCCCCCTGAGACATACAAACAGGATAACCTCCTTAGATAAGCAAGAGGTATGGGATATATATAAGACAATAAATGATACAATTAAGCTTTTAGACAAGATACTTAAACCCGATGGTTACAATATGGGGATAAATCTTTCTGATATCGCTGGTGCGGGAATTAAGGATCATCTGCATATCCATATAGTTCCAAGATGGAAGGCAGATACAAACTTTATGCCAGTGATTTTTGAAACAAAAATTATCTCTCAATCTTTGGATGAATTATACAAGCAACTAAAAAAGATTTCGAAAAATGTTAAATAGAACCGTTGACGATTACGAAAATAAGATCTTAGCTGATTACGCCATGCGCAGTTGCTACAGTAGAGGCAGGAAGTACAAAGAGAAAGAGCATCCGTATCGTTCCTGCTACCAGAGAGATAGGGATCGTATAATTCACAGCGCTGCCTTTAGAAGATTAGAATATAAAACTCAGGTTTTTGTTATTCACGAAGGAGATTATTATCGTACTAGACTTACGCATACTTTAGAGGTCTCTCAGATTGCGCGTACCATTGCTATCGCTTTAAGGTTAAATGTCGATTTAGTAGAAGCAATTGCTTTAGCTCACGATTTAGGACATACTCCTTTCGGCCATAGCGGAGAAGAGGTTTTAAATGAACTTATGCATCGTTACGGTGGTTTCAATCACAATTTTCAAAGCCTAAGGGTGGTAGATGTTTTAGAAGAAAGGTATCCAGATTTTCCGGGTCTTAATCTAACCTGGGAAGTAAGGGAAGGTATACTTAAACATTCTTCTGCATTTGACAAGGCAGGCTACTTAGAAGAACTTTGCCCTGAAGAGTCCCCTACTTTAGAGACGCAAGTTGTTGATTTGGCTGATGAGATTGCCTATGATAACCATGACTTAGATGATGGACTTACTTCCGGTCTTATTAGCGAAGATGATTTGAAAAGGATAAAACTTTGGAGAGATACTCATAAAAAAATAACTAATCAATATAATCGTCTTACCACTTTAGAAAGAAAATATTTAATTATAAGACAACTTATAGATCTTCAGGTAACTGACCTGATAAACAATACCCTTAAAAATATAAAAGATATGCGGATAAAGAATTATACCGATGTTAAAAAAAATAAAGAAAGGATCGTATCTTTTAGTCAAAATATGTTAGAGATGAGGAAACCCCTAAGGGATTTTCTTATGCGCAATCTCTACAGCAATTATCGCGTAATAAGAATGTCAAACAAAGCAAAACATTTTATAAGGGAATTATTTAAATCCTATGTAAATAATCCGTTGATTTTGCCTTTACATATTCAAAGAAGAATAAGAAGGGATGGTTTATACAGAGTGGTTTGCGATTATATAGCAGGTATGACGGATAGGTTCGCTCAAGATGAATACAAAAAATTATTCGACCCTTACGAGAAGGTATAAATTTATTATCTCTTCTTTGCATAGTCTCTATCGCGTGATAAATTCAAGTTTTAATATGTCGGACCTTATTATCCATATGACAAAGTTGATATCCGGAGTATTAAATACCAATTCTTGTATGGTAGTTTTATTAGATAACTCTAAGGCTTGCGCAATTTATAGATGCAAGGTGTCAGCAAAAAAAATATATTTTTTTGATAAAAAAACGAGAATAACTAACCGCCTGGAGCAACGTATAATTAACCATACCTCATCCGTTTTTAATAGTCGTATATTGGGCATACCGATTATTCTTGATGATATTATCGGTTTTATTATTGTAAGGCGTAAATTAAGTCAACCCTGTTTTGATACACTTGATCAGGAATTTCTTATTACTTTAGCCGAACAGGCAGGAACTGGAATTAGAAATTTGCAGTTATACGAGGAACAGCAGAAGATAATTTTAGGGTCTATAAAATCTTTAATTACTGTTTTAGACACCCGTCTTCCTCAGGGTTATGTTCATTCTCCATATTTTAGTAAGTTAGTAACTATTATTGCTAAACAGATGAATTTGGGAGAAGACCAGATTAAAACTCTTCAATATGCGAGTATGTTACATGATGCTGGAAAGTTGGATATCCCTTTAGAAATATTAACCAAGACTAGCAAACTTACCAGAAAAGAGTTTAAGATTATCAAAAAACATCCGATTAAAGGTGTGCAGATAATTAAACATTTGGATATTTTAAAACCGATAATCCCTATAATTCTGTACCACCATGAAAGATACGATGGTAAAGGTTATCCCTCCGGACTTAAAGGGGATAAGATCCCTTTAGGAGCAAGGATTATGGCTTTGGCAGATGCGTTTGAAGCTATGGTTTACGGTAGACCTTATCGTGAAAAGATAGATGTTAAATCGGCAATTGAAGAGATCAAGAAAAAAAGTGGAACCCAGTTTGACCCTAAGGTAGTAGATGCATTCTTAAAAGCTGTGAAGTTAATCAAAATAAAAAAATACTTGAAACTAATTAAATAATTAGTATATAATATTTTTTGTTATACAAAAATGAAAAAAACAAGATTTTCCCAGTTGGAAATGTTTGATATAGATAATGAGTATTCTGTCAGTTCAGATTCAAATACTTTACATATAAAAAAACATGAGAAAGTAATACTATTGGTTTTGTCTTTTTTGGCATTCGGTATTATCTCATACTGTTGGGGATTCAAAGAAGGTAAAAGAACCGCTTCTTTAAATATTAATTATAGGTTAAATACCAATACTAATATTTCAAGTAACTTAGAGAAAGAAAGTAGTAGAGAAATAGACATCAAAACTTTGCCTGTGAATTTAGAATCTGGTAATGAAAATAATGCGCCGATTTATCCAAAGAAAGTTAAAGAAAATATAAAGGAAGAGATAAAAGAGAAACCAAATTACACTATTCAGGTAGCTACTTACAGGACTCTTAATTTTGCCGAAAAAGAGGCAGAGAAATTAAAGAAAAAAGGCTTCACTACGATGATTATAAATAAAGGAAACTATATTCTTCTCTGTGTGGGTTCATTCTTTAATAGACAAGAAGCAGAGATGGTTTTGGCGAAACTTAAAAAGAACTATGGAGATTGTTTTATAAGGAGGTTTTAAAATATGTCTATGCATCCTTCTTTAAAATTACAGGCAGGAAAATCGCAGGAGAGGTCTGTACTTAAACGCAGTGAAAGAATAAAGATACTTATGTCCAAAGGTAAATGGGATAAGGATAGTTCTGTGTATGGCCTGCCTAAGATAAAGGTAGTGAAGATAAAGGTCAAAAAAGAGAAGGCTCAAGAGGCGACTACTACCCCTGCTGGTGAGACGAAACCAGAATCTTCAACCACCAATCCTACCAAAAGTTAAATAGGAGCAAGATTGGATATTATTGGTTTTTTTATTTCCTTTCTATTGCTTCTCATAGCCATGAGTATCCATGAGTTTGCTCATGCTTGGGTTGCTTATCGTTGCGGTGATAGTACCGCTAAAATTATGGGTAGACTTTCATTGAATCCATTAGCCCATATAGATCCGATAGGTACGGTGATTATGCCTTTATTTTTATTTATTGTCACAGGAGGCAGGTTTGTCTTAGGGGCAGCAAGACCGGTGCCTATAAATTACTGGCTTCTTAAGAATCCTAAAAGGGATATAATTTGGATAGGTATTTCAGGACCTTTTGCTAATATATTAATGGCATATATCATCGGATTAATGTTAAAGTTTATAAATACCCATAGTATCCTTGGGGTTCTTTTAAATAATCTGGGGGTAATAAATTTGGCCTTAGGAATATTTAATCTTATTCCTATCCCACCCCTCGATGGTTCAAGAATAGTAATGGGATTATTACCTTCAAAAGCATCCCGGCTCTATGCCTCTATAGAACCTTATGGGATTTTGATTATAATTATTATGGTCGCTTTGGGTATTTTTAATCTGATAATTTTCCCTTTGATAGATATAATTATGGATTTATTTGGATTAGGTTAAGAAAATGAAAAAAATCACATTAAAGTTAAAAGATAAAAATTACGATATAATTATCAATACAGACTTGATAAAAAATACAGGTTTATTTCTCAGTAAACTAAATTTAGGTACACATGCTTTTGTAATAACTAATAGTATAATAAATAAAAATTACGGCGAAATTTTAAAGGCATCCTTAAAAAAGAAAAAGATAACTTCTACTTTTAGATTGGTTAAAGATAGCGAAAAGGCAAAATCTGTACATACCTGTATAAAGATTATAAAAGAAATGTTAAGATATGAGGCGGTCTCCGATATATTTATTATCGCTTTCGGAGGGGGAGTAGTAGGGGATCTATCAGGATTTATCGCCTCTATTTATAAAAGAGGTATCCATTATATCCAGATTCCTACTACATTATTAGGACAGATAGACTCAGGTATTGGTGGCAAGACTGCAGTGGATTTAAAAGAAGCAAAAAATATGGTTGGTAGTTTTTATCAGCCATCATTAGTTTTAGACGATATCTCTTTACTTAAGACTTTGAATCCCAGGCAGATGCGTTCGGGAATTGCTGAGGCAATAAAGTATGGAATAATCAGGGATGGTTTTATTCTTAATTATATTGATAAATATTTTGCAGGTATAATGGCTTTTAATGAACAGATTTTAGAGTCTCTTGTATTCCGTTGTGTTAAAATAAAAAAAGAAATTGTAGAGATCGATGAGAAGGAATCAAAAGGTATCAGAACTATTTTAAATTTTGGTCATACGATTGGACATGCGCTTGAAGCTGCTTCAGGATACAGCTTATACACACATGGTGAAGCGATCGGATTAGGAATGTTGGTTGCTTTGAATATAGGGGTAAAACTAAAAATTACCCCCCAAGCTTTAGTTGAGAGAATAAAATATTTAATGACAAAAGTAGGTCTTCCTTTAAGGATAAATCCAAAAATATCGGTAGAAAAGATTATTCAGGCGTATTATTACGATAAAAAATTTAAGGCGCAGAGAAATAGATTTGTTTTAGTAAAAGATATTGGTAAGACTTTAATTAAAGAAAACATCGCGCTTTTTGTTGTCAAAGAAGCGATAAAAGAATTTTACTAAATTATATCTTTAATTCTATTATCTGATCTTTATACTCCAACCGAACCCGATCGGGGAAGATATCTTTTACGCAGTAATCCTTAAAACAATCACCCTTTTTAAGTACGTAATTATTAATAAGTACATAAGAATTTTCAGATTCACTTTCATAAAGTATACCGGTTAACTTTAGGGTTTCAGGGGAACTTCTTTTGTTTTCTGGGGATATTTTAGGTATGGGTTCCTTGTAATCGAAAGATTTTTCTTCTTTTTGACTAATATTAATAATTTCTTTTTCAATAGACGGTTTCAAAGGTTTTTCTTCCTTTATCAAACCTCTATCTAAAAAATCAAAGATAAATTTTGCTAACATAAAACCTATGAGAACCGCTGCTAAATATAAAATTATTTTTTGTCTCTTCATACAGATTTATTTTTGATTACTTTATTATAGCAAAAGATATCCTGTTGTAAAGTTTAAAAATGGAAGTATTTGACATGAGCATAGTCATATGTTATATTTAAATCACAAAAGGGAGGCAAATATGAGCGAAGAGAAAACTAAAACCGAACAGACAGAAAAACAGAAGAATTGTTCTGCTTGCGGTAAGCCCATAAAAAAACTTAAACGTTATTATCTGGGTGGTAAATATTACTGTTCCCGCAAATGCTATCGTAAATTCAAAAAATCACAAAAGAAGCAATGAAAAAAATTATAGAAAGAAGAAGGTATCCCCGTGTAGAAAAGAAATTACCCATAGAACTATTAACCGATAAATATGAGATATCTACAGAGACAAAAAATCTAAGCTGTATTGGCGCCTATTGTACCGTGGATAAAGATATCCCCCTTTTAACAAAACTTTCCATAACCCTTATCCTACCCAAAAAGTCAGAAGATAAATGTATAAAAGTTAAATGCAAAGGAGTGGTGGTACGCAAAGAAATAATAAATTCTAATAAATTCAACATCGCCATATTTTTTAACGATATAAAAGAAACAGAAAAAAATAAGATTTTAAGATACATCGATACGTTATCGCTTAAAGAATAAATATATGGGGCAAATAAAAAATTACCCACCGGTTAAATTGTTTATGGGTTTTATTTTTGCTAATGAGTTATATTTTATAAAAGCAAAAGAGATACTCATTAATAAATTTGGCACTCTTGATTTAGAGAGCAAAACCATAGATTTTATATATACAGATTATTATAATAAGGAGATGGGGCAAGGTTTAAAAAGAAAATTTATAAGTTTTAAGAAACTAATCCAGCCACAGATACTGCCGGATATAAAAATATTTACCAATAAATTAGAAAATAAACTCTCTATAGAAAAAAGACGTAATATTAATATTGACCCAGGTTATTTAGATATGGCTAAAGTTATACTTGCTTCAACAAAGGATTATTCTCATAGAATATACCTGAGAAAAGGAATATTTGCAGAGGTAACCCTTTTTTATCAAAATAAAGAATTACAACCTTGGCCTTGGACTTATCCTGACTATAAGACCCAAGATTATAGAGAAATATTTAGCAAAATCAGAGAGCTTTATATCCAACAGATAAAATGTTTAAAAAAATAAGAGATTTTTTAAAAATTGTGTATATAAAAACAGTAAAAATAGATGATACACCCCATAAGATATCTTTAGGTTTTGCAATAGGGGTTGCTTTAGGGATTATTCCAGGGACCGGTCCTTTGGCTGCTTTGTTTTTTTCCTTTTTGTTAAAGGCTAACCGTGCTTCTGCCCTTATAGGGAGTCTTTTAGTAAATACCTGGTTCAGTATAGTTGCTTTAATTCCCGCAGTAAGAATTGGGGCCTTAATATTTAATCTAAACTGGTATAAAATCTATATGGATTGGCTGGATATTTTTTATTCCTTACACTGGAAAGAATTAATAAAAATTTCCTTATATAAAATAATCTTGCCAATATTTTTGGGATATGTTATAATTGCTTTAGGAGTAGGAATAAGTTGTTATATTGTATGTAGGATAATTTTTAAAATTAATATAAAATGGAAATAAAAGCAGAAATAACTTTCCCGGGAGAATTAAAAGATGAGCCTATTATTTGTAACTTATGTAAGAAATTTGATATCATCATTAATATAATTGAAGCCTCTTTTTCTACAGAGATAGGATGGGCGATCCTTGTCTTCAAAGGAGAGGAGGCTGAGTGCAAGAGAGCCTTTGATTATTTAAATAATAGGGGAGTAAAGATAGAAAATATACAGCCAATCCAGTAATATGCAAGAAAGAAGAAGATTTGTAAGATTCAGGGTTCCTTTATGCGCCAGATATAGAGCTGGCGAAGAACAACCTTTTGTTTCAGCAGTAACCCGGGATATCAGTTATGGGGGTAGCCGGCTTATTATAGATAGTTTAGAAAAACTTCCCGAAAACCAGCAGGTTTTTTTGGAAATAGTTTTTCCTGAAACTACGCTTAAATTTTATGCCCAGTTAATTTGGACAAAGAAATATAGTGAAGAAAAACAAGAAGCAGGGTTTTCTTTTATAAAAATGCCAGAAGTTTATAAGGATTTTATTTATAAGTATCTTATTAAATATGCCCCTCAAGAGTTAACCGCCCGTTGGTGGAAAGAGTAAATAAAACCCCACCTTCCTTAATCCCTTAAAATCTTTAATATTCAGTTTAAGACTTTTTATTAAAAAAAGATAAAATATCGTATTATTTGTTTTTGAATGTCGAAATTAAAAAATTTCAGTAAAAATAGGTAAGATTGGCGGTGTTTTTCCACAGAAAATTGTAAGTTATCATAAGTTATTCGTTATAAACAACTTAGATTATTTATTTCAATTTAAGAAAGTTTACATAAGATATATTATAGGAAGTTAAGTATTTTCAGAAATTTTGATTATTTTGCCGTTTATAAGGGCATCTGCTAAGGTTTTTCTTGCCTTTTTTAATATTCGACTGAATGTCTGTTGGGATATTCCCATGTTCTGGGCAGATTCCTTTTGTTTTAAACCCTGAAAATCTGCTAATCTTAAAGCTTCCAGTTCATCTATGCCTAAAGTTACTTCTTCAGGCCTTCCGGGACGGCCCCTAGGGCTAAAATAATATATTTTAGGATTATTTTGAATAAATCTTTGCTTTTTAGGTCTTCCTTTTTTAGACATTTAATTTACCTATTTTTACTTATTTTTAACCTGGTATTTATTTTGAGTATATACTCAAAAAAGAATTAAAAATTTCTCTTTTTAAAAAAATCCAAAGCAGTTTTTAAAATTACAATTATTTAGCGGGTGCAGGAACTTGGGGGCTTTGCGGAGCCATCTGTTGATATGGCCGCATCATTGTTCTTCTGGGCAAGACCATCCTAGATGGTGTAGGCATTAAATTTAACAATATGCAAAAACCACAATAAAGTATAATTATGGTTCCCAAAAAATAACCTAATGCCTGTAGACCTTTTTCTTCTCTTTTGGCAAGATATAAAACCAGATAGCCTATCCCCAAACCTATTACCAGCAGGACATTTTTTGCTCCCCACGACCAGTAGTAACCCATCATACCTCCCTCCTATTTTTGGGTTGGTTTTAAACAATCCTGCCTCCATAGGCAGTTAAACTGATCGCAATAATTTACCGCAGTGCCAAAACAATCAAAATTGCCTTCTTTGCGCTGTATAGCGCGAATTAACTCTTTTTTGGAGTATTTCCAAGTGTCTTTTATACCTAAACTTCTTGCCTTTTTTTCTATATCAATTAAACGCATAAATAAAACCTCCTTTTTTAGATTTTATAGACTAAATCATTTTTTCTTACCCGAGAGTTAACCAGAAGCCCAATCTCCTGACCCTTTTTTGCTTTTTTTATAGGGATATGATTAATCTGCATAGAAGTTACAGTCTGGGTAAAATCAGTGGTATGGCCTTTGATTTTGATATTATCTCCTACAGCTAAAGATGCCTTGAGTTTTACTACCCCTGCACTTACTTTGGGGAAGTAATGGGTTACTATCCCGATAATTTTTTCTTTTGTTTTAGCTGTTCTTAAAGGTTCTTTTGCTTTTTTTACAGTTTGTTTTTTAGATTTTATTTTTTTTACAGATTTTGTTTTTGTGTTTTTTTTAAGACATTTTTTCTGGTTTACCATAAACTCCCAACCTCCACTTTAAAATTTTTCCCAATGAATAAGTTCATTTAATGAGCGTTTAGCAGGTCTTAGTTTATGGTTCTTGTCCTTAGGATAACCTAAGGCAATTAAAGAGACCAACTTAAATTCTTTGGGTATATTAAATATCTGTTTTATCTCTTCTACATAAGGCTTCTTATCCCCTGCTACCCAGCAACTTGCCAATCCTAAGTCAGTAGCAGAAAGAAGGATGTTTTCGGTAGCAGCACAGCCATCTTCCAGATAATATTTTGTATCTTTGCATAAGACTATAATACAGCAGGAGCAATCCGCAATAAAAGGTCCATTTTCTATAATTGAACCTAATTTTTTTAAATTTTCTTTATCCGTAACTATTATAAATTCCCAAGGTTGGATATTTCTGGCCGTGGGAGCCAGTCTTGCTGCATCGATTATTTTTTCAATCAATTTTTTGGAGACTGGCTTTGACAAGAAGTTTCGACAGCTGTATCTTTTTTTAATTGCCTCCTGTGTTTCCATTTTAAGCTATTTCAATAAGCGAATCCATTTCTCCGTAAGGATTAGCAGCTTTTTTTAGATTATTCGGGTCATCTATCCATTTACCATCCACTACGAACCGATAGCGGTATGTACCTGCTTTTAATTCTATCTGTTTTGACCAAACTCCTTCCTTGTTGGCCTGCATCCGACTATTTTCATCTATTTTCCAGTTATTGAACTCTCCTACCACATAAACATCTTTTGCTTCAGGCATAAACAGAGAAAAATTTATCTGGCGGATTTTGGGAGTTTCCTTCTTTATTATCTCAGCCATTTGATTATCCATTTCTTGCATTTTGGAAGTCGGATAATGTTTCATAATTTCCAAAGATAAGCTAAAGTAATCCTTTGCGCCTCGGCAGTAGCGATCATATTTTAATATATGATAACCACAGTTTTGTGCTTCTTTTAGTTTTACATTAATGTGGATAATAGTGTCAAAAACTTTATCTCTAAATCTTTCTTTTATTCTATTTAGCATTTCAAAGGAATGGTTTAAGCGCGAATCAAATATGGTCAGAAGGACTTTCCAAGAGATATCGCAATTTAATCTTTCACGGAGAAGTTCAATTATTCCGATCAGTCGACCAAGTCCTTCCAGAGAAAATCTACTTGCCTCTACAGGTATAATTACTAAATCTGTGGCTCTAATCGCATTTATGGTTAAGATCCCTAAATTGGGAGGGCAGTCAATAATTATATAATCATAATTTTCTTTAATAGGGTTTAGGGCTTCCCAGAGCCTGGATTCTCTGCTAATCTCATTTGCCAATTCCTGCTCTAAGGTGCTTAAGAGTATATTGGAAGGTATCATATCAAAATACTGCTCTATATTTACACAAACATCTTTTATACTTAATTTCTTATTGGAGAAACCAGAGAGAACATCGTAGATACTTATATCCGTAGAAAGATTTAACCCTAAGGTAGCATGCGCCTGCGGGTCAAAATCTATCAGGAGTGTTTTCTTTTGGTTTTTTGAAAGACAGGCACTTAAATTTACCGCGGTAGTGGTTTTACCGCATCCTCCTTTTTGGTTGGCTATTGCTATAACAAACGCCATATTTAACCCTCCCTTTTTACTTTAAGAATTTTATATCATCAATATATATCTTGCCTGTTTTTTTGTTTGTATTCCACTCCTCTACTATAAACATTAATTTTTTTACTTTAGACCAATTACTTATATTTTTAAAATCTAAAAGACTAAATTTGAGTTCATTCCAACGATGAGGCACATCTTTAAGATAAACTGAACCTGCTTCATTGAATTCATTTACCAATTCTATCCTTAAATGCACAGTATCATCAAAACTGGATTTTTTTATCCGAAAACTTAAGGTTTTAAATTTCTCTAAGTTTATACCTTTAAGGTCAATATCGTAAATCTCTTTTTTTACCGGATCAAAATTATAATTGATTTTTACCGGTTCATAATTAAGGAGGATACTTAATTTATTATTTGAGAAGTGGGTGACATTACGGGAAGATTTAACTATGAAAGGCAAAATTATAAAAGTTACACTAACGATTGCTAATAAGACAAATAAAACTTTTGGATACCTATTCTTTTTTTTATATTTTAGAGAAGCATCTAAATAAATCCGTGCCAGATGCTCGTAGACTTCTTTCTTTTCCATATTTGTTCTCTTATAACACAAAACCTATTGCCTGTCAAGTGGTTTTAAAATTAAAGGGTAGGCAAATACGTAATTATCACCATACCTACCCTTTTTGCTAAGTTTTTATTAAAGTTAATATGTCCTTAAATTAGAAGGATATTTTTAAACCAGCATAAGCAGAAAATTT
>Ga0207433_10002636_pt1 | contig 36226 bp, 17 predicted proteins | sample YelNatPaOPGAMG01_FD_187559 | JGI IMG/M metagenome (GOLD analysis project Ga0207433, IMG submission 187559) | Hot spring thermophilic microbial communities from Obsidian Pool, Yellowstone National Park, USA - OP-RAMG-01 (SPAdes) (version 3) | ecosystem: Environmental > Aquatic > Thermal springs... | reverse complement strand
TCCAACGTTAGAAATCTTTCATCTACCTTCTTATCTAAAGCTAAAAGTCTATCGTCCATTTTCTTATCTAAAACCTCGATCTTTCTTTCTAATCCCTCAAGCCTCTTGTTTATCTGCTCTAAGCTACTATCAACCTTTCCTTCAAGAAAAGAAATCCTTTCTTCAACCGACTTTGAACTCATTTAATTTCACTTATTTAGTTTTTATGAAGCTTACAAGTACTAATATCTATTTAAATCTTTCTTTTGATCTATAACAAACTTAATGCTAATTCAGCTTACCTCAGAGTATTTTGATTCTAGGTAACGGACACCTTCGCGAAGATTAAGTTAGCTAAGTCGATTCGTGCCAAAGAAAGAAAGCTTTATTAATTTAAGTTTTTGAATAGTATAAAAATGAGTGAGATAATTTTAATAAAGTTTGAAAGCATCGAACCAATAAAAATTGAAATAAAGAAACAACCCAACCAAAGAACAGCAGAAGCAATCTTAAAGGCGTTACCATTTACCTCTGAAGCTAACAGATGGGGAGACGAAATTTATTTTGAAATTCCTGTAGAGCTGAGCGAAGAAGTATCGAAAGTTGAAGTGGAAAAAGGAGATGTGGCTTATTGGCCACCTGGAAGGGCAATGTGTATCTTCTTTGGACCAACTCCTGTTTCAAAGGGAGACAAAATCCTAGCATATAGTCCGGTTAATGTTTTTGGAAAAGTTGTAGACGATTACAACGTCCTAAAAAGGGTTAAAGATGGAGAAAAGATTCAAGTGTATAAACCCTAGCTACATTAGCAAAAGTTTTTATTCCCTCAATTAACTATTTTATTCATGAACAAAAGAAAGATACTAATGCTAACACATTCAGCAGGATTTAAGCACGACTACCTTCCAGTAGCAGTTAAAACTATTGAGGAATTAGGAGCAGAGTCAAAAGAATTTGAAGTTGTTGCAACAGAAGATTGCTCACTGATTAACGAAGAAAACTTAAAAACAATTTCAGCTTTACTCTTTGCAACTACTGGAGAATTGCCAATGAAAGAAGAACAAAAAGCCGCTTTAATAAGATTTGTTAAAGAAGGCGGTGGGTTTGTTGGAGTTCATAATGCAACCGATACTTTCTACAAGTTTCCGGAGTATGGAGAGATGCTTGGAGGATACTTTAATGGACATCCTTGGACGCAAGAGATAGTAGCAAAAGTTGAAGACAACAACCATCCAGCTACTAAACATTTGCCAAAGAGTTTTAAAGTAAAGGAAGAAGTCTATACTTTTAAAAATTGGAGCAGAAACAAAACTCATGTACTAATAAGCTTAGATACATCTTCCGTAGACTTAAGTAGAGGAAACAGAGTAGATAACGACTACGCACTAAGCTGGTGCCATGAATATGGTAAAGGCAGGGTTTTCTATACAGCTTTTGGCCACTTTAAAGAAATATGGAATGAGGAATGGTTTAGGAAGCATCTTCTTGGCGGCATTTTGTGGTCCATGAACATACTCTAACTTTACTGCTCACTTTCTTTTAGAATTATATCAGTAATAAGCGTTGACCAGCCAAAGTATCTAACACCTAGTGGTTCTCCAGTTTCGCTATCGTAGTATTCGTTGCATGTAGTGTTTCTAGCCATAGCCTCAATAACAGAGTCTGCTAGGTCCTTAGCGACATCTTTAAAACCATAGTTTAGTAAACCATTGTAAGTGAACCAAACTAAGTTTATCCAAGTTGGCCCTCTCCAAAAGTTTTTAGGGTTGTAGTCAGGATCGTCGGCAGACAAAGTTGGCAGAGGTAATTTTCTCTTAAACTCTTTCTCGTTAACTAAATGTTCAACTAAGTAGTTTGCTTGTTCTTTAGTTGCAACCTTGGCAAACAACGTTAAGAAAGCTGCAGGTGTTTTTACCATAGTCTTTTTGTGAGTTTTGTCTTCTACGTCGAAGAAGAACTTCGTAGAATCATCCCACATAATGTTAGCTATTTTTTCCTTTAGTTGAATAGACAAGCCTTCGTACTCTTTGGAAAGCTTCTCGTGGCCTAGTAGTCTTGCTAAGTTGCTTATAACTTTTCTTTGTACAAAAATTAGCGAATTTAAGTCGACTGCTTCTATTGGAAGCATCCCTTCAGAAATGTACTTCTTTTCTTTCTTAACATAAGCATCCCACCTCTTACTGTTATCCCAGCCACTTTCAAGAGGATCGTGGTATGCTATTAGCCCATCTTTATCCTCATCTCTAAACTTTCTAAACCACTCATCGTACTTAATTAAACTACTTAAGGCAATTTCAATAAACTTTTTGTCTTTTTCTTTACATATTATTCTATCTACTGCAACAGCTACAACAGGAGGTTGAGTGGTCCATGGAGAATAATCATTAACACCCCAAATGCTTTTGCAAATCTCTTTCGTCAAGAATATCTCATGTGGTATTCTCCCATCATCTTTTTGATTCACAAATAAATTCATTAACTCTTCTTTTGCTAGCCTTATATCATAGTTTGATAAAACTATTGAATGAAACGCTGAATCCCAAAGCCATTGATGCCTATAGCCAACCTTAGAGGGCATTGTGAAACTATAGGGTAAGGCTTTATGATTTTTCAGCGTTACTCTATTACTAAGCAAAGAGACCCAAGCAAAATAGTAAAGTCTCCTTAAGTCTTCGTTCTTAGAAGAAATTTTTGGAACATTAGCTAAACTTTTAGCTACATCCCATCCTCTGTCTTCATCTAAGAACTTACTGTTTTCATAAAAAGAATAGATTATTTTAACCTTAAACTTTTCTTTAGAAGCAAGCATACTTTCAAGGAAAAATTGCACTTCAAATACATTGGTTTGGGTTTGTCTTATCATTACTTTTGTATCTTCTGGAAAGATTTTAATGGATAAGAAACGATCGTTGTTGTAGTTAAATAAAACAGAATTTTTATCTTCCTTACAACTTATTTTAACTTCGTTTCTGAATCTCTCTCTTACTTCGGGGTCCCATTGTTTCACAGGATCAGAAACTACAGACTTAAGTAAAATGCTAATCTTAGCTTCTGCAGAACTTTCAATGCTAGAAGTAAAAGTTATTGAACTATGTGTAGAAGAAGTTAAAGAAGAAAGCTTAACGTTCTCAGAAGTTGCTAGAATAGACACGCCGCTCAAGTTCCAGATTCTATCTTCAACAATGAAGTCAACTTTCTTATCGTTTATTTTAAAACTTGAGAATTCGAGCGCAGGATCAAGTAAGAACCATTCTCCAGCATAGATTCTTTTCAGTCCTAACTCGATTTCATCTGCTACAAGAACATTAGAGAAAACAGTGTCCTTATCCTTAAATCTTAAGAGCTCTTCCACGTTTGACATTGCTACAACAAAGTATTATTTATGTTTTAAGCTTTTTCTAGAAAGGTAAGACTAAGGCTGTGGAATGTTCCTGCGTAGTAGTTCATAGAGTAATGGGAAGCATGTACGTTTTCGAACCAGTGGGTGATGCCGGGACATAACACTGTAAAAGTAGACTGAACGCCAAAACTTCATGCGAAAGCATATAGATTAATTGAAAAAAGAAGAAGATATAAGTAACTATTAGATAAGTAGCAAGATATAATTTATAAAAATGTTAGGGATTTGCAAGGATCATCGATTTAAAAATTTCTCAACTTTAAGAGTAAAATAGAAAGCTATGAGTTCCATAATGATTGAGAAAATTGCTACCGTCTCAGGATGATTAAAATCGTAAAAAATGCCAGCAACAGCGCCTCCAATCGTCCAGGCTAGTCCATAAAGCGTATTAAAAATTCCATATGCAGTACCCCTTAGATGAATAGGAGTTAAATCTGCTACTACAGACCTATATATTGATTCTTGAGCACCCATCCCTATTCCAAACGATGCTACTGCTAATATTAGAAGTATAGGATTTGGAAGTATTGCTAAGATGGCGGGCAATGAGTTTGCCATAAATATAAAGTAGAAAACTTTAAGTTTGTACTTATCGTAAAGAAATCCGAGAAGCAAAGCAAAGATAGCATCAATGGCCATTGCTAGAGAAAATGAAAAGGCAACTAACCAATCGGGAACTAAGCCTTGTAGCCTATAAGACAGCAAAGCAAAATGGACAAAACCAACAGTACTTAAAAATGCTGAAATAGAATACAACCAAAAATGTTTTGGAATCTTTGAAAATTCTTCCCGCATGTTTATTTTTTCTTTTCTGCTCTCTATTGCTTTAGTTCTTTCCTTTGTAAAGGTGTATGCAAAGAATAGTGCCAATAAACATAAGACTACGAAAGGTGACAAAGAAGCAAACGCAGTTCTAAAAGAGTTATTAGTGAAAAATAAGATGGCAGCAACAATTGTAGGGCCAGTAACGGCACCAATTTGGTCTAAAAATTCATGAATTCCAAAGGCTTTTCCACTCCCTACATCCTTACTCACAACACTTAGAAGAGCATCTCTTGAAGGATTTCTTACCCCCTTTCCAAACCTCTCTAGAAAAACGAATAAAGCTACCCATGCTAACGAAGGTGCTATTGCTAGAAGAGGTATAGAAAACAACGATGCATAACCAATAAACGTAGTCAGCCAGTACAAACCAAAAATGTCTACAAAGGAACCAGCCGGAAGTCTAATTGCATATGCTAAAAATTCTCCAAAGCCAATTATTAACCCAACAAACGTAGCAGATGCACCCATTATTTTCATGTACTCAGGAACAGCACTTCTTGCGCCCTCATAAACTATATCTCCAAATAAACTTACAACGCCGAATAAGACGATTCCATAGTACGCGCTTCTTATTTTTGTTTCGTTGTTCGTACTCAACTATACACCACCATTATTTGCGCACTACGAGAAGCTTTAATACTTAAGTATTTCCTTCAGAAATTAAAGAAGGATGCTGAATCTTTGAACTCTAGAATGTCTACTCTAGTGCCGCCTTCTACTTTCTTAAATTCTAACCAATAATTGTAACCACCATTTAAGTCTAAATCATTTACTACATTTGCCTGGACTTCTAGCATGCAACTTAAAAGGTTAAGGTTAAACATGTTCATCTTTACTCCTTTGATAGAGATATTGTTGCCAGAGAATCTTATAGTAGCACCTTTTGGAACATATAAGTTTATCTTAATGGAGTTAAATTTACCTTCTTGGATTAGTCTAAGACTGGATGAAATGCTCCATAAGTCAACATGGTCTACCTTTACTAAGTACAATCTATTTTCCTTAATTTTCTCAAGAGTAAACTTGATCATAGCTTTGGCATCAACTAATATACTTCTTGCTCTACCAACATAGCCAGTTTTTGCTATTTTATTGTCTACAAGTTCTTCCTCCTTCTCACCAAAACTCCTTGGAGTTCCATACGCATGCAAAAAATATCTTCTTTCAATTTGCTGTCCATTTACTTCAACTTTACATAAAGATGGCTCCGGCTGTAAGTGGTAGTAAAGCCTTGCAAGTTCTTCTACGGAATGGAACGTTGTATTGCTTTCTAATGTTGCTCCTAGAAACAGAATTTTTCCACCTAGATCTGGAACTTTAAGGTAAGGTGTTCCTTCGCCACAGGGAGTTTTAGAATTTTCATGACCTTCTGTTATGCTCTTTGCAAACTTTCCTATCGCAGCAACAGAGTGAGTTGGATGTTTACTTCTGTATGCTTCTTTTCTTTTTCTAAGTGTTTCAGGTATTGTGCCAGTCCAGCATGGCTTATCGAACGAAAAATTTGGAGGATTTTCAGGAGAATCGAATATCTGACCAGTTATAGTTGGAGCAATAATTGTGCCATTTTCTCCGACGCTCTTGAGAAGGGCATCTACTACTGTCTCTGCTCCCCCTGGTACGTAGCCAATGCTACTTAAGGAGCTATGGACAAGAACTGTATCACCTTCTTCTATTCCCAATTTTCTTAGGTCTTGAACTATCTCTTCCTTTGTAAACTCAAACTTTTGCATACCAGAAGGCTATTGTACGAGTATAAAAAAATTTCATGAAACAAGGTTAGAAAGAAACTAAAGGTCTAGACGTAACAAAGAATAGCAAAGACAAGTCTAATAGCTATTTTTTATATTTTTGTAAACTTCAAAAAGGATTTCAGTTGCAAACTTGGTAAGTTCTTGAAGAGATTCCTTGTTTCTTGCCTCAACGGTTAACTTAATTTGAGGTAAAGTATTTGAAGCTCTCAATATAAACCAACCTTCTTTTTCAACTACTTTTGCTCCGTCTATCGTTATAACATTGTACCCTTCTTTTTGAAGTTTTTCTTTAATGCCTTCAATTACCTTAAACTTATACTCGTCTGGAATTTCAAAGTTTTCTCTGTACGTTTCATACTTTGGGAGCTCGTTAACTAATTGAGAAAGAGACGCTTCTCTCAGAGACAAAAGTTCAGCAACTTTTAATACTGAAAATATTGCGTCGTCCAGCCCATAAATATCCCCGAAATAAAGATGACTCGAAATTTCGCCTCCAAACTTAGCCTTTTCACTTATCATTTTATCAAGTATAAATGAATGCCCTACTCTTGTTAGTATTGGAATGCCACCTTTAGATTTTATTTCATCTTCAACTGCAGTTGTGCAACTAACTTCATAGACTACTTTTTCTCCACATTTCAAGAAGTATCTTATAAATAATGCTAAAACGATATCTCCTCTTAAAGTATTGCCTTTCTCGTCCACGAAGAGTGCTCTATCACAGTCTCCGTCAAAAGCAACACCAAAATCCAAGTTTTCTTTTACAACGAGTTCCTTTAAAGCTGAGACAGATTCTTCGGTTGGTTCAGGGGAACGAGAAGGAAATTTCCCATCGGGAGTATCGTTTATTGCCTTTATGTTTAACCCAAACTTTTCCAAGATTTCTTTTGCTATACAAGAGCAAGACCCATTCCCAGGGTCTATTCCTACTTTAAAGCTTCTTTTCAACGTAACTTTGTTAAATATGAACGCTTTGTACTCTCTTAAGATATCGTCTCTTCGATTAACTACGTTTCCTTTTTTTGATAACTTAAAGTTTTTATTTTGTATTAACTTCTTAACTTCTTCAAGCCCTAGGCCAGAGCCTACGAGCCTTGCCTTTTCTCTGCAAAGCTTAAACCCATTCCACTCTGGAGGGTTGTGACTTGCACTAACAACGACGCCCCCATCTAAGTTCCAGTGACTTATCGCGAAGTAAACTATCGGTGTTGGTACTACGCCTAGATCTAAGACATCAACACCAACGCTTGTTAAACCATTTATAAGCGAAGTAGACAGACTTTTGCTACTTAACCTTACATCTCTTCCAACAGCTAGTTTTTTTCCAGGACCACCAATGAAAGTTCCAAATCCCTTTCCAATGAGTTCAGAAACATTTTCATTTATTTCAGAAGGATAAATACCTCTTATGTCGTAAGCTCTAAAGATATTTTCTTTTATCATTGTACGAATACTTACAAAATAGGACAATAAAAAGTTTTCTTTATTCACTTTTAGAACTATTTTGTTTAGCATGAAAACTAACATTGTTTTTGTTTGAAGCCCATTCTTTTTTGCTTGGACAATTTGGGTCCAAGCACATTTCGAACGTTCTCTTACCTTTTCTAATGACCTTAACTATCGGCGTTCCACAAAGTTTGCACACCTTACCAGTCTTAACTATCTTTGAGGCATGCGGCAGGGGATACGTTACCTTACACGAAGGATAGTTACTACATCCAACGAAACGATTTCCATTTTTATTCTTTCTTATCACTAACTTTCCAGACTTGCAGCTTGGGCATTCTCCCAAAGTATTTTCATCGTCAAGGAAATTCTTTAGCGCAGAACTTAACGCTATTCCAACTTTTTCTTGGTTTGCCTTAAAGTTTGATAGAATTGGAGTTAACACTTGTTTTGCTTCTTCTATAACCTCTTCCTTTGTTTTCCTACCGTTAAAAACGAGTTCCATCTCTTGCTCAAAATGTCTTGTTAGCTCTTCGGAGAGTATACTTGGAGAAAATTCTTTTAGGACTTTAACAACAGCTTCTCCCAATGGAGTAATCTTTATAGATTTTCCTTCTATGTAGTGTCTGTCGTAAAGTGTTTGCAAAACCTCTGCGCGAGTCGAGTTGTGTACAACTACACCATTTTTGAGAACAAAATTAGAAGTGATTGGGTTTGTTATGTCGTAAACGTACCCATTATATTTTATTTCTTTTACTTTTTTTATAGTTTTAGTTAAAAGAGTTGGAGAAATAACTTTTTCTCCTAACAGTGAATAAAAAGTCTTACTACACTCTTTAAGTGGAAAATACAATATTTTCTTTCTCGGTCTTTCTGAAATTCCTTTTATCCTTACTCCAACGTACCCATTTTTTCTTAGGTTTTTAATACATGTAACCACTGTATTAAAAGGTATTCCTGTGGTCTTAACTATCTTCTTTAACTCCATTCCTTCTTCGGGTAAGACTGAAAACACTTTCTTTTCTGATAATAAGTGGGGAATATTTCTATACTTGTATGTTCGCGATAAATTTTCAATAACTCTATCTTTTTTCTTAGCATGGAAAAAAGGAACAATTTCTAAAAACTTAGCTACATTTCTCCCGTAGAGGTATACTTTGTACCGATCTTTCCAATTTTTCTTTCTAAATTTTTCTGGTTCTTTCCTCACGTATGGTCTAAATCCTAAAGCTCTTAAGTACTTTACGATGTTCTTTATTATATATAAATTAGAATTTGAAATGAATATTTTTGTTTCGTTTTTACAAGCATGACCTTCATCGTCAAACAAGGCTCCAATAAAGTCTGGGTAAAGCTCCTTATCTACACTTACATCCTTTGATACTAGTCCATTAAATAGAGTACCTAGAATCCTTCCTACTACAGCAGGTAATCGTATATAAAACTTATTTTTGGATCTCTTATCGATCTTTATCCTAATTTTTTTATTCATTTTAAAAATTCTTTCTATATCGTTTATAAACAGTTTAATTAAGTCAATGTCATTATTAGTGTATCTAAAGTCAAAGTAGTTTTCTCTTCTTAACTTTTTTCTATCTAAAGAACCATCTCCGATTAAATGAGCCAAGATTCTAACTAAAGGAGAAGACACTACGAGAGGAAATGGATTTTGAAGTCTGATTTCCTTGTTAGTAGAATAGATTGTTTTTGGTATCGGTAAGTCTATTTTTGACCATACGTGAGCAGGTACTAGCCTTTTTCTTTCCCATCCAGCTATGACGGATTGTCTTACGCTCAACATTTTTCCAAGCTCTTTTTGCGTTAAACCCTTACTTACTCTCCATTTTTTTAGGTCTACGTAACAGTACAATTTCGACTTTGAATCTAACAATTTAACGAAATTTTTCCACTCTATTTTTTTACTAATCTTATCATAAAATAAGAAAGAAGAGACAGCTCTCATTCCTTTCGACAATTGTTTTGCTGGTACGTAAATTAGTTTGTTATTTTCATAAATAAGTACTGGATGTTCTTCGGTTAAGCGTACTTTGCTACCATCTTCAAAAGTAATTTCGAGCATCCTTTCATTTTTTTCTAGTTTTCTTCTACTTACTAAGTAAAACTTAGAGGTTACTAGGTTATTTTTGTAGACAGAAAAAGACAACCCATTTGAGTTGTACCTAACCTCTTCTTCACCCTTCAGATTATTTTTATTTAGGCTCTCAAATAAATCTTTAACACTAACCTCATAAAAATTGTTGTCTACTATCACTGGGATTACAGTATTTTCTGCGACACACCTTGTTCCAAGGTTTCTAGCTTCGAGTTCCTTTATTATCGATCCTTGTGTATATCTTGGTGGAGGTTCAGTTTGTTTTTCTTCAATTTCAAGCTTAACTATTTTTAACTTATCTCCAACTTTAATTTGAGGTAATAATTGTTCTTCAACATTTAAATATGGTTCATATATTTTCATCCAACCTGGAGAAATAGTTACCTTTCCAGAAAGAATGAACTTGTTCCCGTTAACATTAAGAATAACGTTCGTACTTTCTCTTATTGCTTCGTCTCCAAATGCTGCCAACGTTCTTCTTGCAACTAAATCATAAACTTTCTTTTGTTGAGGAGAAAGTTCTTGCAAATTTGGAACCTCTGAAGTAATATGAACTGACGGATGCGCAGGATCATCTTTCTTTCCCTCTACTGGCTTTATAGTTTTTTTCTTTAGGATCTCTTCAACAAATTCTCTATACTGTGGAAATGTAGACGCAGCCCTTAGAATTTTTTCATAATTTATAGTTCTAGGCAATTTTTGACTTGCAGACCTAGGGTAACTTATCCACCCCTTTTGGTAAAGTTCTTCTGCAATATCTAAAGTTTGCCTAGGTGAGAACTTAAACTGATTGAAAGCTTCTGATTGAAGATCTGTTGTGTTGAATGGTGCAGGTGGAGATTGCTTGTATTGCCTTTTCTTTATATCTTCGACTAATGCTTCCTTTGTTAATTTACAGCTTTCTTTTAGCTTTTCAGCTTCTTCCCTTTTCCAAAGTTTTTCTTTCTCATAGTTTGCAGTATACAGTTTTCCATTTATTTCTAGAATTAACTTTGCCTGCCAGTACGGAATTGGCTTAAAGTTTCTTATCTCCTGTTCTCTTTCATATATTAAAGCTAAGCAAGGACCTTGTACTCTTCCAGTAGAAAGTATATTGAACAACTTGCTACCATTGTTTCTTAAAGACAAAGTTAGGGCTCTAGTTAAGTTGAAGCCCCAAAGTGCATCTAAGTTATGCCTAGTTAATCCACTTTCAACCATTGGAAAAATTATGTGATCGTAAGCGTTCTTGTAAGAGTCTACAAGCTCTTCTTTTGTTAGAGTACTGAACTTCATCCTCTTTGCATCTTTGGTTTTGAATATGTATTTTAAGATGTTATAGAGTATGACTTCCCCTTCCATATCAAAATCAGTAGCACCTATAAGCTCTGAAGCATTTTTTGACAAGTCTTGAAAGTTTCTTAGGTATTTTTCAGTCCAAGAACTTTCTTTTCGAAGATAAGTTGGGACCCATTCAAATTCAAAAATTGGATAAGTCCAGCCTCTTCCTTTAGGAAGTAAAGTAAACAAATGTCCAACTGCGGGGATACAAACGTGCTCTTTTCCGTTTACAGTAAATTTATAGTACCTTACGCCATTTGTCTCAAATTCTCTTGGTTTTCCATCAGCTAGAGATTCAGCTATCTTTCTTGCAGCATCAGGCTTTTCTGCGATTATTACAGTATAACTCATATTTTAGCACCTTTACGTTGCCAAGTTCTATTTTCAGCGTGTTATTGTCAAAAGTTTATCTAATAAATTTTCTTTCTAAGGAAGTAGCTTACTATTTAAACCATTTTAAGTTATGAAGTAATAGACAAAGATGAAGCTTCAAAGAAGAAACTTAACACTTTTTCATCTACTTTATTGTTCATGCAAAAGATTATCAAGATAATACTACAACCAAACTCTTCATTCTTTCTAAACAAGGTTGAGCTCTACTTACTTGAGAGTAAAGCTAGTTTTATCGCACCTCAAAGTGCATCTTCGACTGATGTTTCAAAGTAATATTGGGCTTTAAATTAACAAAATAGAAGACATTGTCCTATAAGACAGGAAGAAGTACTGCGAAATCGATGAACGAAAAGAAACTTTATTAATAGGCATAGAAGCTTAAGGAAAAATGCTTCAAAAGATAAGAGAAAGGACTTATTTGATTAAGGGCAGTCCAAATACCTTGCTTTACGAAAGCTATGATAAGGTACTTGCGATAGACCCAGGATCTGAATCGGAAAGAGGAAAAATAATAATGAACGAAGTTATGCAGAATTTCAATGAGAAAAAAATTGAAGTTTTATTGACGCACTCACACTCCGATCATGTTGCAGCTTTAGCTACACTTAGCAAAGATGTAGCGCCTTATATATCTGAGCAAGAGATTTCTTCCCTTGTAGACATAAAAACTAGAAAGGCTCTAACTTATAGTTCAAGTACTCCAAGTAACATACTTTATAGGTTTGTTGACTACGCACCTGAAAAATTTAATTCATTTAAGTTAGGAAGTAAAATAGATGAAATTGAAACAATAGATTTAAGAGGTCATAGCTTAGGGCATGCTGGCTTTTTAACAAGTGATGGAGTACTTTACACAGGAGACTCATTCTTTGGAGATAAGTTAATATCTGCAGTTGGAGTACCATACTACCTTAACTATGAAGATGCAGTCTCTTCTTTAAATAAGCTAAAAGAAATAATAAGAAAAGATTTTATTGTTGTAATAGCTCATGGACCTGTAATGAAGTACAAAGAAGCATTGGACGTACTTGACATAAATATTAAATTAATGGAGGAAATAAAAGAGAAAGTATCAAACTTTAGTGGACTAACAGCAGAAGAGATAACTTACAAGCTGTTAAAAGGAGCGAATGTTAACATTACAGAATCTTCGTTAGTTTTAAGTGGAGTAACCATTAAGTCGATCTTAGGTTACTTAACAAGAGAAGGCTTTTTACAAACTAAGGTAGATGAAAGAGGAATAGTTTGGATAAAGAAAAGTAATTAAAAGTTGATTGATAAGTTTACCTTTTTTGCTACAAAGTACTGGAACAGTTGAACATTAACTTCTTTTTCGTTAGATTTTTCGTAATTTTCAACTACAAGCGTTATGTTGTTTTTCTCCTTCAAGAAAGGTTCGGGTAAATAAAAGTTCGTTTGAGGCCCAATTTTCATATACCTTCCTACTAGTATGCCGTTCAAATAAATTTTACACTTGGTACCCAGTGAGCTTACTCTTAGGCCAATTGGAGAAATCGTATCTTTTGGTATTTCTAGTGAGAAATCCTTCCTCAGCCACATTATTCCTGAATTACTTACGATGCCACTTATGCTTCCATTTCTCCATGAAGAATCATCAAATTCGTAAAGATGCCAACCTTTTTCTTCTCCAAGAAGGCCTTCGTGTAGCTTCCACTCGTTTTTTATCGCATAATCGTAGAACTCTAGACATGGAGCTTCAGTCATTTTAAGTCTTCCACCTTCCAGCAAGAACATAAACTCATTTCTTTCTCCTTGTCTTAAGTGGTCTGTTACACGAATTGAAACGCTTCCTTCTGCTAGAGGTATCGTAGAAATATGTTTGGAGTTAACGAATACTGAAACTCGTCCCCACTGAATTGCCCCAAAGGAAATTTTAAGGGCTACCTCTCTTCTTGAGCTTGGAATATCAACAAAGTATTTTATTAAAGTTATACCACCAGCATTAATTTCTTCTCCTTCGCTTAACTCTTTCCAGCCGTCAACGAAATGCTTTCTTAGTTGAGCTAATTCCTCCGGTCTATTAACGAACTTAGAGTAATCTAAAGCCATGGGAAGATTTTGAGTTACTAACTCTTCGTAGTCTACTACTTTATAAAGTGGTTTTGATAGTGGAAGCTTTTCTTCACTTACACCGCCAATGAAGATCGGCTCGTTAAGTCCATTGCTTACTGGAAGTATACCGTCGTTTCTATGCCCTGTGCTTTCAATCAGCAAAGATACCTCATTTTCTCCACTTTTAATGAGTTCGTTGCTAACCTTGAACTTTCCGGTATGCTTTACGTAACCTAAGAAATGACCGTTGAAAAATACTGAGGCGTAGTCATTAACTCTTGGAACAAGTAACGTTAAGCCATCTTTGTACTTGTCTTTATTTTCAACGAAGAATCTTCCAAGGTACCAGATGTGACCATTCTTAAGCATTCCTAAGGATTCGGGAGCAACAAGATCTTTTGTTTTAACCCAGTTCTTTGAGGCTTTAACTTTTTCAACGTTTTCTTCTTCGTATTTCCAATCTTCTGATAAGTTTAGTTTTATGTCTTCAAACTTAAGGTTTGGCAAATTAAACGAAAGGATCCACGTTTTGCCGTCGTAGCTACTTTCAACCTCTTTTCCATTTACTACTATAGACTTTGGTTCATATGGAATGATTATGTTTACTAAGTTCTCGTCACCCTTTTTGAAGTCTATACTAGCAACAACTTTGTTCTCCTGATCTTCATAGCTTCGTAACAAATCAAACCCGGAAATGATCGCTATCTTTTTGCCAAGGTGCTCAATGAACCAAGTTCTAGCTGCACGTTTCTCGTTTAAAGTAACGAGAAGCAAATCTGAGAATTTGTCAAGAATTAGCTTAAATTCATCTTTTTCTTCGATTTTAAACTTAATGTCTTCTTTCTCATCAGAGAAAGGATGTATAAGAGTTGCCTTGTGTTCCTCTCCTTCTTTTCCATAAAGTATTAGGACTGTTCTGCCGTTTAGTTCGTAGGAGTAGAAGACTTGAGCTGTGGAAAACTCTAAAATCCAATTGTTGGGTAGCTTCAGCTTATAAGGTAAGACTAGTGCAGTTTTTCTGCCTATTCTAACAAATTTCTCTCCGTAGTCTTTTATTTTAATCTTTGAATCTTTTTCTTTTTCGTCTAAATTTCTAATTAAAATAAGATTTCCATACTTGCTAGTTCTAGAAGATATATACAAACTTTTATCGTCGCAGCTAGCCAAATTATAGTCAATGTCTGAAGAAACAAAAAGTTCTTGGAAAGAGTTTATAAGCGCACCTATTAGTCTAATTTTCCAATATCTTTCTCCAAGTTCGCCCCATTCTCTTATCGCGGCCTGGTAATCGTAGGAAGAAGTTATATTTTTCCCAGTCCAGTAACCAAAGTTTGTTCCACCATGAATCATGTAGAAGTTTATTGCGTTTATTCCTTTGAATATGAGAGACTTAACTAAAACGTCAGTCCACTCAGCAGGAAAGTCTCCTCTTTCTGTTGGAAACTTTCCACCAAAAGACGAGAACCATCCTCCTTCAAGCTCAAGAATTGCTTTTGGTTTGTCTGGCTGTTCTTCTGAAAGTCTTTCTGCTTCTTTTTCTGGCCATTCTATACCCCAGGGATCAGGGTAAAGATCAATTGCGTCTATTACTTGAGTTCCTCTTAAGTACCTATCAACGTTATGAACTATTGGCACATCAATTCCTCTTTTCCTTGCTTCTTCGTAAAGCTTAAGTAAATATGGCACGTTTCCCCAGAAGTATTCGTTTTCAATTTGAAATAGAATTACTTTTCCTTCGTTTGTTACTAGATGCTTTCTTATGAATGGAACTATATGATCGTAGTAGCGAAGAGCATATCTCATAAATTCTTCATCAAGCGACCTTAAGATAACGTTTTTTCCAATTAACCAGTTTGGAAAGCCTCCAAAGTCCCACTCTGCGCAAATGTATGGTCCTGGCCTTGCAATTATGTAAAGTCCATTCCTTTCGCATAAGCTAAGAAAGGTATCAACATCTCTCCAACCAGAAAAATCAAACTTACCTTCTTCCTGTTCATGCCAGTTCCAAGCGAAGTATATACTTACAGAATTTAGGAAAGCTCTCTTTATTTTTATCAGACGGTCTTCCCAAAGATCTTTTGGAATTCTAAAGTAGTGGATTTCTCCACTGTATATAAACAAAGGCTTTTCGTTTACCTTGAAAGACTTCTCATCGTAGCTCACAACAGCCATAACTTTAAATGATAAGGAGAGATATTTAAGCTTTTATTTGAATAGCGTTCGGCCCTTAACTTAAGATTCATTTATGGAACATTGCCCTTTTAAGTTTTTTGAATTAAGTTATTACTTCTTTTTGGTTAAAGAAGTGAAGTTGGTTAGGCTATCTCCAAACATACGGTAGCTACCAAGTTTTCTTTATTGCAAGGAAAGTAGCTTGCCTTAAAACAATTAAGTTAACAGAGTAAAGTGACCAGCCGAAAAACTTAAAAAAGCAGTAAAAATATACCTAAAAAGGAAATGAAAGTTTCGTCTCCGGGTAGAGTCAATCTAATAGGAGAACATACAGACTATACTTATGGATATGTAATGCCGGTTGCAATAAACCTCTACACAGAAATTCAAGGAGAAAAAAGTGAATATGTTGAACTTTATTCAGAAATTTTTAATGAAACAAAAAGATTTCAATTAATCAACTTAGTTAAGGAAGACTCTTGGATAGACTATGTAAAAGGAGTTTACAAAGTTCTTTTTGAACGAGGCTTCAACCCAAAAGGAATAACGGGGAGAGTAGGAGGAAACCTTCCCATCAGTTCAGGATTAAGTTCTTCTGCCAGCTTTGAATTAGCAACTATGCATTTCTTAAACGAAGCATACTCTTTAAATATATCAAGGAAAGAAATGGCATTACTGTCTCAAAAAGCTGAAAACGAGTTTGTGGGGGTTCCTTGTGGCATTATGGATCAATTTGTAGTAGCCCTAGGGAAAGAAAATAACGCAATCTTTATCGATACTGAAACTCTTAACTATGAGTATGTTCCAATACCAAAAGATATCCAAATCATTGTTTTTCACACTGGAATAAAGAGAGAACTCGCTAGCTCAGCCTACGCTGAAAGAAGAAGGATTACCGAAGAGGTATTAAAAAAACTTAGGAAGAACTCTTCTAAGTATGTTAGTGAAGAAGAGCTGAAAGATTTTCCTGAGCTTTATAAGAAAAGATTTTCGTACATAATAAGAGAAAACAGAAGAGTTGAAAAAGTAAAGGAGGAGTTAAAAAACAACAATATAGAAGCTTTTGGAAAAATTTTAGTTGAAGCACATTGGGATATCGCTAAAAACTATGAGGTTAGTTGTGAAGAGCTTGATTTTTTTGTTAAAAATGCTGTAGAGTATGGAGCTTATGGTGCGAGGTTAACAGGTGCTGGATTTGGAGGTGCTGCCATAGCTATAGCAGATAGAAGAAAGGCGATGGCTATAGCTGAAAAAATTTTTATCGAATACTCAAAGAAGTTTCCGTGGAAAGCAAAGTACCTTTTAGTAGAAGCTTCAGATGGAGTGAAGTCGCTCTAAAGTAGCAAAACTTACTTTAATTTAAGAAGCTAATCAAGTTCTAAATGTAGTTGAGCATTTTCTTCTAAAGCACTAAGTAACGCAGAGATATTTTGTAAAGGAACATCGTGAGATATTTCTGCTGAAAAAAGTAGGCCTCCTCGCTTCGATCCTAACGTAAGTATTGAGTTTCTAATGTAAGAATTTATGTTCTCCGGACTTCCAAAAGGCAATAAAAATTGTCTATCGACGTCTAACTCAACAGCAACTTTTCCTTTGAGTTTTTCCTTAATTTTATTAATTCCTCCGTTTGCTTTATCCTGAATATTTACCACATCAGCACCAGCTTTTACAAGGTCTTCTACAATTTCAATAATGTGACCATCGGAGTGAAACCTAATACTGGTACTAGTTTTTTTAACTTCACTAAACATTTTTTTGTATGCAGGTAACAAAATGCGTCTAAATTTTTCTGGATTGAACGGAAGTCTATCTTGAGTCCCAAGGTCATCACCGAAACTGATTACATCAACTTTAAGTTTAAGTAACTTTCTTACCAATGACAAGTTATAGTCAGTTATTATGTCTATAAGTTTTAACAAATTTTCAGATTCTTGAACTATATCCTTTAAAACATTTGCATATCCTCTCAAGTAGGCTAATCTTAAGAATAAGACTCCATGCGGCATAAGTCCAACTGTCAACCCACCTAATGCTTTCACCCTACTCATTAAATTTTCATAAACATCCCATGGAATTGGATAATCTCCTTCACGTGGTAGGCCTAGCATAATATTAGGAGGTTTGAAATGCTCAAAGTTTTTCCAGTCTTCAAGAGGATGTTTAACTACAACGCCTTGAAGTCCACTTATAGGAAACTTCCAAACGCAGCCCCATTCATCTACTAAAACATTACCAGCCCTATAAACCCCAAAATCATCGTAACTTATTATACCCTTTCTAAATCCTGGAAAGATTAACTCATGCTTTACCACTAAATTTTCTAGATTTTCTCGATACTTACTCCAAGTAGAAGGAAGTATTGAAACAATAGTAGGAATAAAAAGAGGTTGATCAAATTTAATTGCTTTAATGTAGTTAACTCTAAACTCAGAGAGGTTCATTTTTAATGAGAAATGTTGAACAAAAAGAAATATTTAAGTTTTTAACATGTAACTTACAACCAGAAAGATGAAACATACGATAAAAATAATCTTTTATGATTGATAGCTTACCTCAACTAATTCACCCTGTGGAGTCTTTACAACCATTTTCTTTTCAGAATGAGCTAGAGCTAAAACTGCAGCCGAACTTAAAAAATAATCATCTGAATTTATGTAAACTTTTTCGACATTAGAAAGATAAGCTTCTAATTCTTTTGTAACTCCCTGGAAACTTGAAGACTTTACTTCCTGAGTCTCTATTGCGACGTTGTAACCCAAAGCTTGAATCGAAGGACGAATACTTTTAACTATACTTTCTGGATCTCTTCTTGAAACAACAAGAACATACCTTGGCCTTAAGTCTTTTATTGCGTCTAATATTATTTCTTTTGAAGAATGAACAAAAACTGCGATACGGTCACCTTCTGTAGACCACTTAAGAGAGAGTTCCCTAATGAAAGAAGCTACATCTCTAAGGCACATGTCAGTAAACATTGTAAATATTGTTGTTATCTTAGAGTAAAGTTCAAGTTCATAATGCTCATTCACTTTCCGTATAGCTAGAATGTTTTGGGATTTAAATGGTCTGTTACCGGTTTGTAAGTAGTCAAAACTTATCTTGTAGACCTTCCCGTTTTCAGCTGACTCTTCACTTTCCAAAACATTACTTATACTCGCTGAAACTTCAGCGCTTTCTCTCAGTTTTCTAGCTAGGAAACTAGCAAACTCTCCAGCCTTATCTACTGGAATTACAACTGGTATTGAAACACTGAGTTGTTGTGTTCTATCAAGCTCTTCTCTACTAACTACTTTTGCTTCAGTCATCCAGCGTCTTCTTAAAGAGGGTACGGCGGATACAGAAGCTCTAAATGAAGGTAACAATGCGCCTATAATAGACATAAGAATAGCAGACGATACTAGGAAAATGGAAGAACCAACGTCCACCTTTACGTCTACTGGTATCATAATGTTCATGAAACTTAAAAATCTAAAAGTAGCAACTCCAAGTATATAACCTAAAGCACCTCCTACAAAACCAATTATTGTAGACTCATAAAGAAAAGTTAGAAATATATGGTCGGGGTTAGCACCTATCGTTGTTAGCACAAAGATTTCTCTTCTTCTTTCATAAGTATAACCTGAAAAAGTTAGAAAGATTATTAGGAACCCCAAAACGATTGGTAAAATAAGTTCAGACCCTACTATATTAAGTCGTGCTCCAGGGTAGTATACTTCTATCGCACTGTTAGGTTTTACTACGTAAACGAATAAGTTCTGAAACATACTTATTGCGTTAGCTATGTTACTTATAGATACATTGTTTTCGAGTCCTAAGTAAAGCTTGTTTACAAACGAACCTAAGGACATAGCATCTCTATCATTTAGTATAATAACATCTTCAGGAGGTATTGACGCTGGAGAATTGTCTACCATCACTTTTGGTAAGAGATCTTGTCCATCGACATCGTTAATTTTACTTAAAGCTTTACTGTTAAGAATACCAGCTATTTGATACTTCCTGCCTTTGATAAAAACTAAATCACCAACTTGTTTTCCAGAAGACTTAGCCATTAAATCACTTATGATCACTTTTCCTTGACTAGAAGCAACATCATAGATTGCTTCATTGGGATTTACTGCTGATTCGAGTTGATAAACTAGTGGAGAGTTAGTTGAAACACTAACTACTCCAGAAATAGGTGTACCAGCTATAGTATCAAGAGGAGCAACTAAGTTAGCCCATGTTAGCTTAGGAGCTATGCTTTGAATTCCATTTATTTGGCTTAAGAAGTATAAAAGATTGGAAGTTATTGAAATACTATTAGAAGTACTTTCAAGCACTAAATATGTGTTTCTGAGACTACTTTTTATTCCTAACGTTTGAGAATAAGTTGTGAAAGACATTGAAACAGATGAAAGACAAGTTAGCCCCCAAGTAATTGTAACGATAGAGAAAAGTACTAGGAATGTTCTTAACTTTCTTCTTGAAAGGAAACCAGAAACAAAACTAAACATTATTGAAATTGCTGCGAATAAGGAGATTCCCCCAGCAGTTCTTATGTTTTCCAAAACTGCATACAAAATAAGAGATAATGAGGCTAAAGCTATAACTAACAAGAACACCATGAGTAAAGACCGACCAAAATCAATTTTCGTTTGTGGAAATGTTTGAACTACTGTTGTGAGTAATATTACAAAAAATGCAATAGAAGCAAAATAACTTTCCTCTGGTTTTTCAAACATTATTCTTGCGATAATAAGACTTAAGAGTCCTACGAGAATAAACATATAAACAAGGAGATCAGGAGAAGGGCTTGCGAACGAACGTAGATTACTTAAGACTTCATCGAACAGTTCATATGAAAGCTTTTCTGAAACTGCCGCAAGTAAAGTATCAGAAGAATTCTGTTGACTTAGTAAACTTAGTGCACTAGAAACTTTTTCTTTAGTTCCCTCTATGTAGTAACCTTGAGCTTCAAGAGAGCTTATAAATGAGTTGACATCTGAAATGAGATTGTTTATGGCTTTTTCATTTTCTACCTTTATAAAGTTTGCTAAGTCAGAAACTTTATACGTAGAGTTTGGAAAAGTAACAAAGCTTTTCTGAAATGTGAATCGTATCAAGATTTGACTTTGAGCAGAACTTTTTTGAAATCCATACCTTGGAAACACACGCCCCGGGTAACTTTGAGCTGTATTGAAACTTTCGATTTCATTTCCTATTACGCAACTAACATTTATTGAAGCATTAACATATGCTGGAATTATGAAACTATTGGCCATAAAATTTAATTCGGGTATAAAAAGGGCAAGAGAGGATACGTCAGTACTGTTTATAACTCTTGTTGTAAAGTAGTTGAAATTACTTGAAGGAAGAGACAGACTAAAGTTCGAAAGTGGGGTATAATCTACTTTTGAATACAGAGATATACTCGAGCTTACTATGTAAGGAAAAAGAACCAACTCTACCTTAGAGCCGTATAAAACTGGAACTTTTATTGTAATATTCTCATCATTTGAGTTTTGCATGTTTGTGAACGAGATTAAAAAAGGCACTAAAATTTCATTCGTAGAAAATGGCCCGAATATTGTAAGGTTATTTATTTTTACTGATTTAAAACTTAGGTAACTTCCACTTATATTTTTAACTATAAAGTTATTGGAAGTATTTAAAATGAAAAAGCCACTTATTGGTTTTTGCAAGGCAATGTTCACTGTTGTCACAGGTAGAGAATAAAAAGTAGTGTTTACTTCGCTAAGTACTTCGCTTGAGTTTATTATACTCGCACAAAAAGACAATGTATGCTCTTGAGCAAGCTCTGGCATTTTTTGAGTTATATTAATTACATTTTGAGGATATTCTGTATAAGAGGGTAAGCTTACATCGCTTATAAAAGATTTTCTTAACAACGTTTTATTTGTTATATCATACAAAGTAAGATTGATAGAATAGGTTCTTAGATCTTGCGAGAGTGGAAGGTCATTTATAAGCCAAACGCGCAGATAAACACTTGTCTCAGGGTTGAAAAGTACTCCATTATCTGTAATTTCGTAATCGCCTTTAAGGTTAAGAATTGGTACAAGAGGTTCCATATAAGAAGATATGAAAGTACTAAAAGAATTAAACTCATTAGTGTTGAGTAAAGAGATACCAGAAGAAAACTGAGTTTTTGAAAGTCTAATGCTACCTATAAGGAATTGAAGGTAAGTAAGAACTTTTCCTCTTCCAACATTGTTGTCAAGATATATTTCTGCAATTCCTTCACCTTTGTTTGAAAGTAGAAAGCTTTCCATAAAATTCAGCACACTTCCGCTAAAAATTTCCTTATTTAGAAATACAGGTCGATAATCTATAGAATAAGGATTACCAACTGAGGTTACGCGACTTGTCTTCGAAGGCTCTAGTGAATAAACAATTAATTCTTGGTTTTTTTCAAGTTGTAAGTTATTGTAGTCGTCTTCAGACCAAGCGATTAAGCTTGGATGATTGAAGAACATTAAGATGTACCCTATCTTGATTGACAAATCAGAAAATCTTGGGAAACTAAGTACTAGAAGTCTACCTGTTTTGTCACAATAGTTAATAACTTGTTCAAGACCCTTAAATCCAACTAAGTGAATAAAGTTAATAGAAGAACCAGAAACTTTTAAAGAGTTCTTATCAAAGCTTGATACATTTGTTATTGTTAATCCTCTTAAGTAAACAAATTTATTGTTTATAAAAAGACTTGATGAATTTACGTTTATTGTTCTAATACCAAACTGAACTAAACTGCTTCCTGCAAACTCATTGTTTAAACTAAAGTTCAGCAAAAGGTCATACAGTATACTGCTTCCAAAGCCTAAAGGCTGCCAAAGAATAGGATTTTGTATGTCAATACTAAAAGACTGAGAAGAAAGCCCTGGCGGAAGATCTATTTCTTTTATACCATGTAGCTTTTCTGATAAATTAACTTCAGGATAGATCTCATAGTTTAGCAACAGTTTCAGACTTTGCTTTTTGAAATTTTCCATAATAAGAGAAACCTTAAGTTTCGTATTTTGGCCTTCGCTTACGGGCGTTACCAGAATAGCTCTAGTTAAGACCCCTTTAGTTGTGAATATCGTAATATCGTCGATTATTGGCTCAGTTCCATCGTAGCTTGAAAGAATTCCGAATTCATCACCAACAGAAGTATCAAGAAATAAAACCAAAGTATTGTTTTCGTCTTGATGAACAAATTGAGTAACATCAAGACTAAATGGGAGAATTGAAGCTCGATGAAAAGCTAAAAAATAGCCATTTATCCAAATGTAACTATCTGTTATTATTTTCTTAAAAAATAGATGAACTTCTTCGTTTTTCGAAAGACTAAGAGAAAAGACGAAAGATTTTGCTAACCAAACACCAGTTTTCTCGTTAAGTATAGATCTGTCTTTCAGCGGTACAGATGTTTTGTCCCAGTCATAGAATTCAGAATAAGAAGGATAGCCTTCTTTAAGTCCTTCATCCATAGTAGCAATTTTAAAATTCCAAGTGCCAGAAATGTTAACGTTTTTAACGTATGAATAGCTTGGCTGAAGAAAATCGCCTAAGTTTTGTAAGATTAAATCTTGTGGAGGGAAAAGAACTTTTGGGGGCAATATTGCTGAGAAGAAGTAACTTATTGAAATTAGAATAAAGATAATCGTAAGAAGAAGTTCCTTTGTAGCAGACTCCATTTCGGTGTCTCGAAAAAAAAGAGAAAAGAAATATTTAAGCTTTTATTTTTTCTTCCTAAGTATAAAGAAGTAAACTAATGCTAGTAAAACTAATACACCTACTCCGATAGCAACATAAGTTAGATATGGTGTTGGTTGAGTAGTTAATTCTGGTATGTCACTAAAGCTTTTATCCACATCGAGAGATTCGATAAGATAGTTACCCCATTTATGCCAACCGGTCCCGGGTGCAAGAATTTGTATTATTGTATGTCCTGTACTTTCCACCGTATGAACACCTTCTCCTAACAAAAAGATATCATCCTTCTTTGCAACTTTAGTTTCACCATCAAGAGTTATTGTTTGATTTTCAGAAGAGAAAAGCACTGCGGAAGATGGAGTAAAGAATTTTAACTCTTGATTAGGTCTTGATCCAAGAAACGTAGTCCCATCTCCTATATAATCCTCAGATACATTACCATATGTTTGTGCAGCCATTACTGTTATATTGCCAGTACTTTTGATTATGAACTCAAATCTACCCAATCCAAAGCTTTTGAACCAGTAATTGTTTGCTGAAACATCAGCATCGGTAAACTCATGTTCAGCAAGTACGTTGAGACCCTTATCATAAATAGTGACTTTTCCTGCCTCAAGTGGCACTATTACTAGTACTACTGATCTTCCAGTTTGCTGATACGTAGCATGATCAGGAGCATAAAACAACTTCCCAACGTAACCACCAGTAATTGAAGGAACATAAACTACTTGGCCCAGGGTTGCAGAACTGACTTCAACATCACTCGTAGACGTAAGATGAAAAACTACGTCATAGCCAGCTCCAGCAGTTATGGCGTTATGCGCTACTCTTGATTGCAAAATTGTATATGAAATACCTCTTTGCTTTAATGAATCACTTGTTGAAAACTTCCCTATTGCATCCGCAAGTTTCCAGTCAGTGTCTTTAAAAGCAAAGAGGAAGAAATTGTATCCAATCAAGTCTTTTGAATACGCGTATTCATGAGTACCAGTAGCAGCTACAAAGATGAATTCATTACCTCTAAAGCCTCCATCAACTGCAGGATAAAACGTAGCAAAGCCAGAGTATGCTCCAGTATCTACTCCATAATCACCTCCACTAATCATCGCACCTACTCTTGCAGAAGTTACAAGTTTAAAGTATGTTCCATCTTTTATGAAGAATGTAACTTTCTGCATCTTATTTAACGTAGTAGAATTAAGCAATTTTCCTGAAGTTAAATCGTAAAGTTCTACTTTCGTGTTATCCTGATAACCAACTACATCCAATAAAGAATAACCAGACGGCACTGTATACGTAACTACTTTGCCATTTATAACTTCGTCAACTCCATATGAAGCATTGTTGTAGGGTATGTCAGGAGAGGGAGGAATGTAACCGTAGTATACATGATTTTCTAAAGGTTGTGAACTAACTAACGCTATAAAATTTAGAGGTAATAAAGTAATCAACAACAACGTTAGAGTAAGAGAAAAAATTAAAGTTTTCAAAAAAAACACCTCCTTTAAAGACTTTAGACAGTTTTGAATACGAAGAATCTTATGATGTTTATTATGCTAACAATTATGATTCCTGTTATTTCTCCAGAGATTATTCCAAGAGCTACTGGAACTCCAACTTCATCGTAAGCTTTTCTTCCACCAACTCTTAATACGGCATATTTAATGGCCCAGACTATAAGAGGTGAAAAGGTACCAATGTGCCATGTGAAGAATTCACTTGTTCCAACCATAGTACCGAGTGGTTCTAATGGCCACCAAGCAAACCTTAACCTGAGGAATAACAAAATTCCGACTAGTAAGAATCCAGCAATACCCCAAGGGCTAAGTATGCTTAATCTACCGTTATAAGAGCCAGCATCACCATCCCAGAAGTAGTCCCACTCTTTGGCAGCAGGTATCTCCATAAAGCCCCATGCATGGAGTTCAATGAATGTCAAAGGAATGACGACTATAGCTGAAACCAAAGACCCTATGAGAAGTAGTTTGAACATATCTCTAGCACTAACACCAGACATACTCGCAACTTTAAAGCTATCCATTGCGCCCATCATAGTAGAGTAATATGGACCAAAAGTGTCACAACCTGTTCCCCATCGAGAAGTATGAGTTTCTATGAATAGTTTTCCTGCTGGGAACTGTGGCGCGGGAGGCATAGTATCACCCCAGAATGGCTTATAGAAGCTTTCACCTCTAAAGAAAGTAATGAATGCAGTATAGGCTCTCAATCTTGTTAGGACAATTACCTGGAGCATAATTATTAGAAGGCCAAGAATCGCATCGAATGGTTCAACATTACTTGCAATAAATTCTGCTAATAACCCGAGTGCGCCTATTAGAACCAGCCCATAGCCTACTCTATAAGAAACTTCTCCTTCTGGTGGCTTATCAGAAATTGCAATTTTTATTGTCTGTACAAAGTACTTCCAATTGATTATAATTAGAAACACCAATATTCCTAAGCCCATACCTGTAGAAATTTCTTCAGCATAGAGAGGATATCCATGATATACCATACCATCTTTATCCCATATACCACCACTGTATATTCCAGTATAGAAACCAAAATAGGACAATACTTGTGGCGCTAAGACCACATATACGAGATGCGAAAACCACATAGAGAATAGAGAGTCCATTGGAACCAAGAACATAAATGCATAAAATAGAGGATCTGTTTTAAATGTAATTGGAGCAGCTACACTGGTTCCTATTGCTGGGAAAGCAGAAGTTAACTGGAAAGTTCCAGTAGCCCATGAAACCATGTTTGGATTTGTGAGCCAGCCATATAAATCGGGAAAACCAGTAAATGCAGAATACAACATATAAGGTATATAAAATAGAACTCCAAGTGCAAAGGCGATTAGGAGATATTTCTTAAATCTTGAAGGTCCTTTTTGTAAGGCGGAATCAGCAATGAGCCATCCTTGAGCATGCGGAAAAGGTAAAACTTCAACATCTACCCAAAGTCTTCGCATAATCACAGCCCAGCCCAAGAAGAACAGAGCAGCCACGATATACCAATAAATGTAGTTAAGTATCACCGGAGCCCACTCGCTTGCATAAGTAACAAAAAGATTCCCAAGACTTCCATGATAATACATTCCTCTTACTGCATCGGCAGAAGGCATCCAAAACATTGGCAATGCATAACCGTGTACATCAGCTGTTGAAACTCTAATATTAAATAGTGCATCTGGAGTTGTATAAAAGCCCTTATACACGGAATACCATGTACTTATCATAACTGCTACATAGAGTAGTGCAAATGTTGTTTTGCTTATTTTTACTACTCCTCGATCCATGAGAAGAAGCATAATCACGGCAAAGACATACGGAAGAGGCATAGCAACAAGTAGACCACCTGATGGACCAATGTTAATTCCTCCTGTACCCCAAGCAGCAGGTAGAAATAGAGTTTCAGTCGTTATGAGCGCAGTTAAAAATACTATGAAGATCGTAAGGTAGATCCAAGTTTTTGTTGATATTTTGACTTCTTCCTTTTTTACTTCTGAGCTAGACAATTCTTTTTCACCATACAAATGCAAACTAAGGGAGTTTATAAGCTTTATGCTTAGAAAATAGTAAAACTTATATACTTTATTCTTTTACTTTTGATTTTATAATGGTTTTTTAATAGAAATTGCTAAAGTACAGTATTAAGATCATTAAAATAAAAGGATTAGGCTTTTTTATAGATCAATTTTCAATAAAGTAAAAAAGAGCTTTAAAAAGGTAGAAGCCACTGAGATTTTATAACACAAATTATTAGAATTCTTATGAACTCCATGAGAGTGTCTCCAAGAATGTAACCAGATACGACTAAGTAAGAGTAGCGTTGCCATTTTTCCTTGAAAGCGGGTGCAAGAACTTTCGCTCCGATTAAAGAACCTATTAGTTGCGAAAAAGCGAAAGGTATGCCTAGCAGAGCACCTGTTATACTTATGATCAAAAGCGCAGGAGTTTTTAATAAAAAGGAAGACATAATGTAAATTGTAGCGCCTCCAACAAATCCACCAACTAGCCATGTAGGCCTAAAGATATAACCAGACCAGCCCCAAACTAGTAATCGTGCCCAAGAAACAGCGTCAACTGGCCACCCAGTCACTGTATATGGATAAGCACTCGAAGGCATAGGTGAAATAAACCAGAATAGATTTACAAGTATAAAGCTACTTACTAAACTTAACGTTATGAAGAGACCGTAAGCCTTAAAGAATTCTGAATGTTCTACGTTAACCAAGTCGGCCTGTAATAAAGCTTGAGCAACAGATGACCCTCCTATAAACGAGGGGGCTACGCCAGCCACTGTACCAATTATGCTTCCAGATAGAGATGCAGGGAGAGGAACAAACCATATATCTTTACCTTGATAACCACTGTAGTAGGTAACCAATTCTCTAAGATATGGTACATTTGTTCCAAAAACTGTTACTCCAGCTGAGGCAGTTGCTATATAGGTTGCGAAGAAAGAGCCTCCAACTATTAATAAAATTAATGCTAGAAGTGGAAATGAAAAGTTAGTGAGGTACCAAGATAGTAAAACAAGTCCTGATGCTGAAAATAAATATAATAAAAGAAGACCCTTCGTAGAAAGCAAACCTTTACCTGCAGAAGAAGCTTTTACTAATGCTGAAAAGCCTCTTTTTAGTGGAGTTGGATTTAGTAATACTGGAATAACCATTGCAGCTAAACTTAAACCAATCAACAATGAAATATAAAAGTAGATTAGCGACCTGTATTGTAACGTCCAATAGCCCCAGCCTGTTGCCCACTTGCTTTCTGGGGGCCATAAATCGTACTTGGTAATTAGAAAGGTCCCAATAAAATAAAGTATAAATGAAGCTAGGAATTGTATAAAAGCAACTCTGGTTGGCAACAATAAGCCAGGAACATAATTCAATGGATCAGTAGGAATTATTAAGGTTGCGCCAGGTAAAAATTGGTCAAGGTATGGAGTAAAATCAACATAGAGGTATACTGGAACACCATAAGCAAGAGTTCCTCCTAGGAGTAATGTACCTAAAACGAATGGAATAAATTTTATTGCGATGTTAACAATAACTCCAGCTAAGGCAGATACGAAGAGAATTCTTATGAATTCGGGTTCTCTTTGGCTTAAGCTATTGATTAATGCGACTTGAGCCCTCGCAAATGGAAATTCAAGTTTTTCTACTACGGCAAAAACCTCATAAGTCAGGTAACCTAAAACAAGATCAGACAAAACACTTAAAACAACAAAAACTAAAGAGACAGATAGAGGTACAAACCAAGCAGGGTGAAAGAATAAGAATTTAGTGCTGTAAATAGAAACTAGACTTGATTTACTTGGAATCCACCAGCTTGGAATATAATTTGCTACACCTAAGAGTTGCGATGGTTCACTATAAGCAAAGTATATGTTTCTAGGAAACGAAAGGAAAAATAAAGAATAACCAAGAGAAACTGGTTGAAAGATCATTAAAATAAAAAGTTCTTTATTAGATAGCTTTGCCCTCATAATGTTAGCTAATTCCGAGAATAGTAGTATTGGTATCCAGCCAGAAATCCAAAAGAAGGAATTAGAAATGAGGAAATAGTACATAAGAATAGGCTGAATTACAAAAACGGAGAATAAATAAGCAAGTAGTATTCTAAGAGTTAATCCTCTTTCTGGCTTTTGTGTGGAGACTTCTTCCATTCTTTATCACCTCGCCACACTATGCTTCTCGGAGTACCTCTTGAAATAATTATTCCTTTCTTGAGGCGAAAGACTTCTCCAAACTATAAGTTGTTTCCTTAACTCGTCTACGACAACAGTAGCAGAGGTTCTCCAAGCCTGAACATATCCTTCTCTTCTGCTAAGTGCTAAACTTACTTGATATTTTGATGGATCATCTTCCAAAGTTCTAGCCTCAATAATAAGATCACTTTTAATTCCTAGATCATAGGGAGCAAATCTACAAATTGAGTTAAAAGAAACTGCTTCTACCTTATCAGTTTTACTTTCAGAAATTTTAATTTCTTCTGCGTAAAAAACACTTTCTCTTTCTTTAACAGAAGCCATGTACTCCTCCAAAAACTCCATAAATCCAAGAACTTCGTTCTTCGAATTTAAAACTAAAGGTATAGAGACACTCCAAGCGCTACCCTTTGGCCCTTTTTCAATTTGTGTCCATTTCATTGCTAAAGAGGGTATTGCTAGCCTACCAGCTAACCTTGACGGGTAAAGTGCTGAAATTAAAATCATAACCAAAGTGAGACTTAAAACGAAAAGTATTGACATTGATGAGAAGTTAGGGTAGAGCTCTTTGGGGAATAATCCCAAGTAAATTAGAAGGTATGTAGAAACAATGCCTCCAATATAACCAATAAATATTGAAGGTATAGCATATGTCAATGCTTCAGTTAAGAAACTCACCGTTATGTGATCGGGGGCCATTCCCACCGCATTAAAAATACTTATTTCTTTTCGTCTTTCATGAACTGCTGCTAACATAATATCAAGAATGGTTGCGGATGCTATTATTGTAGGTATCAGAAGGAATTGTATTCCTTCTACACTTATCCATTGCCTACTTAATACTGCTTGCGAATAATTTAAGTTCTGACGATAGAAATATATAGGATAAGATAAGGCAAATGGCAAGTTAGCATAAAGTGTGTCGTAATAAGAAGTACTTATAGGCTTAATAGCAATATTAGAGAAAGTTGAAGGGTAAACTATTTCCTTGTATAAAGAAATAGGAATGATCATAAGGTTTCTTGATGCTATGTGAGAAGGATTGGTGGTTGGTGATTGTGGATCCCAAGGAGTAATCGATTCTCCATCAGGATTAGTAAAGTTAGCTATTGTATCACTTACTAGGCCGACTACTTTAAGGTTAAGACCATACAATCTAATTGTAGAATTTATATCCACTTTTTGGTTAAACTCGTTGCTTAAGCTACTAGCAACAGACTCAGGCAAGATCACAGAAAATACATCTGTTTCAGAAAACCACCTACCTCTAATTAGTAACTTATCAATATTGGAAACTTTTGGCTCTTGAGGAGAAAGCGCCAATATAGCATAAATTTGAGTTTTTAAGCTTGGAGAGAAAGCTATGTAAGATAGACCAGCAGCAGTTGCAGTTGTAGAAGGAGGCAGAGGAGGCGGGTATAGCCATCCTCTTGCTGAAACATAGCATTTATTTTCAAGGTAAGAAGCTAACATTTCGTAAGTAAAACCATTCATAACATTCCATGGATAGGTTCTTATTTCAATACCTTCATAACTTGATTTCACGTTCATTCTTTGACTTAATAGTGTAGGCACCATAGCTACTGAAGCTAGGGTTATAGTACCGAACACAATGACGGCAATTGAAAACGTTGTAACAGAAGTTCTAAATTTCCTCTTCTTAAGGTTTTCAATTGCCATGCTCATACTTGAAGTTAAAAGCCCAGACCTACTTATTTCTAAAAAGTGTTTTCCGAGACTTTTTTCTCTTAACAACTTGGCACTTGTATACGCTTCAGCTAAAGCTATTACTAAAAGAGTAGAAACTATAAGTAAGGTAGTAGAAGAAAGAAGAACTAAAACCCAATTTGTAGAAAGAGTATAGGCAGGATGAAGAACATAAAGCGTAATATTTGACAAAAATAGCAGGATTATTATTGCGAGAAGTCTTTTTATGCCTTCGAAACCGAAAAGTAATCGCTCCATAAGAAATGAAAATAGAAGAGAAATAATGAAAAACGTAACCATTGAAGTTATAACTTGACCCATGAGGGACATAACAGAATTATACCAGTTTATTGTAAAGGCCCATGACAATAAAGAGTAACCATATACACTTGAGTATTGGTTCTCTTTTAAATATAAGTTCAAAGAGCTCATAGTTTGGCTTGAAATTTTTGAGTAGTATTCTGTAGTTGGCATTGTAGCAAACTTATTTTTAAGAGCAACATACCTACTTTCTGTTATTGAATATAGGTTCTTTAAAGCATCGATTGGCGATAAGATTAGTTGTTCTCCTTGAGACAAATAATAACCATAACCTTGGGGATAGTTTTCTGAAGCATTATTAAGAATGACACTTGGCAGTCCAGTTCCAATTGAAAGAACAAGCTCACTTGGAACATTGGGTTGGACAAACGCCATAAAGAAGTTATCTGCTGAGAAAGTACTAAAGCGTATTGCTGGGCTATGCGACTGGGCATTATTAACAATTACAGCATAAAGCGTTCTAAAGTCTGTGGGTTGAAACGTTAATGGAACAACGATGGAAGCAGACTTAAAAATTGAGATAATTTTAATTTGTGGATTTGCAGAAAATGGAATGCCAGCTCCACCTGGCGCAGTCCAAACTCCAAAATCAGTAGCCCAAGTTATTTTTCCTTCATTGTTGAGTCCAAATGCTAGAACCATGCCTCCAAGATATGGCTTAAACCCATGAAGAACAACATTGCTACGATCGTTCACTTTTGCGACTGTCGCAAGGCCTCCAGAAGAAACAAAGACTAGTAGGTTATCTTTAAGTTCAGGATGTTCTGAGAAGTTTATTGGATCGTAGTAAGAAGTAAGCATATCGTAAGTAGTAACTGTAACATTTAAAGTTACATAACCCCAGTCATTGCCAAATCTAGACTTTGAGATTAAGAGCTTTATTTCTGGCTCATTTAGAAATGCCCACAATGAACAATGGATAAATTGTATCTGCGGCCAAACATTTGTAAAGTTAATGTTTTTAAAAACATCGTTAGGCGTCCTTTGATAAGTTCTGAAGTCGTTTGCTGTGTGAAATGTGAAACCACCGCCGTACATAGCAAGTGTAAATGGATCTGAGTCAAAAGAAAAGTAGCTTCTCTGAAGAGCTCCGACGTGAAAACCAAATACAACTGCTGGGGAAAAAGTCCCATAGAGGTAAGGTTCGTATGGTCTTACTGAGCCAATGTATAAAGGATGACTACCAAGTATACCATCAACGAAGTTGTCACCATAGGTATTCCCTAATACCATTTTCATTTCAGATAACCAGGGACCAAATAACTTGCTTACTAACCACGAGTATCGCTGAGACAAAATATTAGAATAGGAAAATGAGTACGTGCTTCCAAAAGCATAGATTCCAATTTGATCAGATTCACTTGCTAAATCAAAAGAAACAAAACTTATTATGCGCCCTCCTAAATCATCAAAATGTTGCTCTACGAACTCTCTTGCACCCCAAAGTGCTTGATAGTGACCTGCTAAAGCAACGAATAGTACTGACCTTTTTGGCTTATTATTGGATAAGAAACTTGCGAGTTGTAAAAGCTCTGCTACACCTAAAGAGTCAGTTGCACCGTAAGCTAAAGATGGAACTACAGAAAAAGAGTCGTAGTAAGCAGAGATTACTACCACTTGAGACGAAAGTGTAGGGTCTGATCCCTTTAAGAAACCGACTATATTTGGAACTTTTACATCTTCCCAAGACATTACAGAATGAACCTTTATTTTAATTCCATCTGACCCAGCACTTTTGCATAGTTCAAGCAAGGCCCTACCACTTTCATCAGAAGGGATGTACAATCTGGGAAAGTAAACGGGCAAGAATGATATTTTTTGATCAGCTTCTGAACGAATTAAGAGGTCATTTGACTCAGGAATGTATATAACTCCTTTAGCACCAAACATCATAACGTTGTAGTAGTTCCAACTAGAAGCAAAATCCATGAGTACAAATTTTCCTGAGACATTAATTCCATCAAAATTTTTTAATTCACCGTTTCCAACATATACAAGAGTATCAAATGAGTTGCCACTATCGTAAGAACTTGGGTTCACTAAGTTAGGAACCAATGGAAAGGCAGTTATGTTTAGTCCATTTGAAGTAAGAATCCAGCTACTATGAGTAACAGGAACTGTAATATTTATCCACTCAAAATAATCAGAGTTGTTACCATAAGGAATTAAACCAAATTCTTTGAATTTAGATGCTATGTAATTTGCAGCTTTAAAAAATCCAGGATAACCAGTAAATCTTGATGCACTTGATAAAAAATTTACATCGTTTTCGAAAGCTGTATTGTTTATACTGTTCACGACTTCATAAAAATTGTGTGGAGTAGGAACAGGCGGTGGTACTGCGAAAGTAATCGATTGTAAAGCACTACTTGCTACAAACAAAAACAATAAAACAGTAAACAAAGCTGGAGAAAGCCTAACAGGTCTGTTTACACCGATTTTTAACGCCATTTTTTTTCCTCAAGACTGGAACTACAAAAAAAGTATTTAAATATTTTTTCTTTTTTATTTGTTCTAATCTACGAAATGACTAAAAAACGAAGTTATACTTTTATAAGCTTTTCTTTAGCAATCAGAAGTAGGCAGATGAATAAAATTTTGTGTAGTTATTACTTGCAGTATCATTTCGAGAAAAGTATAACTTTTCTTACAACTCTGATTTCTAGGATCACAAAGTTAAGATTGTTCGCCAGCCTATTTATTGTTTCTCTAACAAGAGAGAGCTAGTGGCATTTGAATCTGGGCTCAAAAAACATTATTTAAAGCAAGTAATGGCCTTTAAGCCTTAAGTGATAGTCTATTTCTAACAAAAGCATTAAAGAAGAAGTAAACAAGTCCAATCATGAGGATTAGACTTATGCCTATCATTGTGGCTTTCGTAAGAACGTTTCCAGCAGAGTTCATTTTATAAATTAATGTAAAAGTCGTAGAATTAAAAGAAGGCTTTACTCTAACAAGCATAAATGGAATTAACTTTTCTACAGGAAGCCCCCAAGTTTGCGAAACTTCAAAAATAATATGTGGAGAGTAACTATTTAAACTTAAAGAATAAGCTTGTGGGTAACTGGCAATCGTCCATGAAGGAAAGTTCACGAGCTTTATCTTTATTTCGTAAGTTGTATTTGCCTTTCCATTTAATGTAAACTTTAAGTAATTTGGCATTATTGTAACGTTTGTTATCTCAGCAGTAGTGCTATTAACTTCTACTATTGGATTAAAATCTAGAGTTTTAAAAATCGTAAATGTTCCATCAGAATAAAGCTCCTTAAATCTTTCATCACCTCTCAATGACCTAGTGAGACCCTCATCAAAAGTCATAACATAAGTAATACCAAGTTCTTTAAGCTGATAGTAAAACTCATCTACATGAGTAGAAAGGTAAGACATTGGCAGAGTGAAAAACTTTGAATATTCACTTGTAGAGATTGGTTGAGTTATATACCTTGTCCATACGATTCCGCCAGCCATTGGCTTATTGAGTATTAAAGAGGTCTGATATATAAAATGCGTGTTACAGTAATTTGTCCAATCAGCAAAATTGTTACTAGGATCTTGCATAAGAATATATGTGTTGTTGCTTACTACATTCTGGTTTTTTAGATAGTCAAGCATTTTAGTAATATTATTCTGCAATGGAAAGTCTTCAATAAATTTGAATTTTCTACTAGACTCTGTCGAAAGTAAATCTGTGTTTTGAGTTATACCTGCAAAAACCGGCTCAATGTAAGAGATTACCAAAAATAAGAGTATAATTGTAAGTATTGCATAACCTGCACTTTTGTTTTGAATCTGTTTTTCTCTTGTAAAACTGAAGACTAAGAAAAATAGATCTGAGACTACAGTTGAGAAGTAAGCTAGTAGTACATATCTTGCAAACCCTCCAAACTTAGAAAAACCGAGATACTTAAAGAATGGAAAATAGTAAAGATTGATACCAAAGCCAAGAATGTTTACATTGTATGTACTCGGTCCTGTTGAAAGCCATAGTAGCAAAATAGATAAACTTAGTGGCATGAATATTTTAAATTCATTTGGCATTATAAAGAAAAGCAAAAAAGTCAATATTATAGAGTAAATGTAGACTGAGCTCAGTAAAGACCCGTTTAAAAAAGAAGCTCCGAAAATGAAAATTATAAGTGTAGCAAAAAAAAGAGCAAAAAAGCTCCATGCTAGTAAAGATTTCCTTTTATTCTTAAATATAGAAATAAGCGGACCAATAAACAAAAACATGTTGAAGTATTGGGGATAAGAATTAAGTATGTTTTGTACCATACTTGGCCCAACTTCCCATGTTAAAGTAGGAAGACCATGAAAAGTATCATTTGTTTGTAATAGAGGTATAAACCAGAAAGATATTAGAGAAAAAGTTAGAGCGATAACAACTAAGGTTGTGAGAGTATAGTCGCCCAATAATCGTATCATAAGCTTAGGCTTACTTTGGTTTGCTAGTACCGAAATTACTTTAAATATGAGTACCAAAACTATAGCAATTAAAGCTGAAACACCCATCATAACATGAGAGAGAACAGACCAGCCAGTAAACAATATGCTTAAGGATAAATAAATGCTTCTGTGTATAACTCTTTCCTCGGAGTTTATTGCTAAAATAAAGAACGCTACACCAAATATTCCTGCAACTAAACCCATTCTTTCAGGCCACATACCAATATAATATATTTGTCTCCAACCTACATCAAACCATGAATCTTCTTGATTGAAAATGGTAATAGCAGATAGAGCTGAAAGTAATCCTGCAAATTTTGATTTTGAGATAGAATACACAAAGAGATAAGAAGCCGGAGCAAGAAGAACATAGCTAAGTATAACGCCTAAGTTATATGCAGAACTGAAATCTAGGAATCTTGATAACGCAAGGTATAAGAATGCTACAAAAAAAGTTGTACCAGGGTTATAATATAAATTAGGAGACCAGCCAAACATATGCCATGAATCATAACCTAACAAATTACCGTCTGGAATAAAGTACTTGTAAGTTAAGTAGGCATTGGTATAGTGGAATCCGTGATCCCAACCAGGAATTTCACCTCCAATGAAGACAGTTCTAACAGACAAAAAACCAACAAGAGTTATTAAAGATAGAAGTAAAAAAGCAACTAAACTAGAATTAAGCTTTGTTATTAGCTGATTATAAGCCATAGGCCTACAATGTCTTTTGAGAAAATAAAAATGTTTCTTAATGTTCTTCTAAGTTTGAAATGATCTTTTTTACTTCTGCTAAAGTTTCTTTGTCAACAGGCTTCTCTACGTTCATGAAAATAGGCAACTTATAAATTGGAGCTTTGT
>Ga0207433_10002632_pt1 | contig 36258 bp, 36 predicted proteins | sample YelNatPaOPGAMG01_FD_187559 | JGI IMG/M metagenome (GOLD analysis project Ga0207433, IMG submission 187559) | Hot spring thermophilic microbial communities from Obsidian Pool, Yellowstone National Park, USA - OP-RAMG-01 (SPAdes) (version 3) | ecosystem: Environmental > Aquatic > Thermal springs... | reverse complement strand
ATCTCGCTTCTCACGCTTGGAACTGCTGAGAGACATGAATTTATAGAAGAGGTTTATGAGGAGCATGAAGTGAAGGAACAGGAAAAAGCTGTGAAAATACCTCAGAAACCAGTGCTTTATACATTAGAAGCAGGAAGGTTCAGAATAGATGTATCTGAGGAGACAAGGGTCTTCGGAAGGAATGACTTCATCGAACATCTTCCGAGGAAAAGCCTGTCCAAGATATCAATAAGGCACTTTGAGATAAGGAAGAGGGATGATAAGTTCTTGCTGAGGGATCTTCACAGCACCCATGGAGTTTCAGTTGACGGATATGACCTGCTTCCAGGGGAGGAGGTCGAGCTCAAATATGGAAGTGAGATAAACATAGCTGGTGTTCTGAGGATCAGTTTCATACCAGCGAAAAGTTAAAGAGTAAGATCTGGGAATAATTTTGTATGCCACGTCGCGGGGTTGTTAGAGCTGGTATATCCCTTCCTGAGGATCTTATGGAAGCTATAGATGTTTTGGCAAAAAGAAAGGGGTATAAGAGCAGATCTCAAGCTATAGGGGAGGCAATAAGGGTTCTTACAGCTGAGGATCAGTGGGAGAGCTATGAAGGGGAATTTTACGCTGTTATATCATTCGTCTACGACCATGAAGTAGCTGATACGGCAAACAGGCTGATAGAGGCAGAGCACAGGCATACAGGGAAGATAATATCGACAATGCACATCCACATAGATGAGAGGAACTGCCTTGAAATCTCCGTTGTGAAGGGGGATAGATCCACGATAGAAGGGGTTCAGAGGGATATAGCTGCAGCAAAGGGGGTTAAGATTCTTAAAGTAAATACGTTCAAGGTCTAATTCTTTTCCTCAGAATAACGATTAATGAAATAACCAGCAGCACAATGGGTATTGAGTAGAGGTAGCTGTTGCTCCTTCTCTCCTCCAAGCTCAGCTGAGCTGTCACAACCTTGCTTATTGTCCTGGAGTCCTGGGACCATGTTATGTGGAACTCAAGCGGGATATAGCCGGAAGGCGCATACTCCGACACATCAACCTCCATAATAACGCTTTTGCTCCCGTTCTGTGGAATATTTCCCACAGCAACGCTTGTAGTCCCTGTCAGATATGGAGATATGACCTCCAATCTCGTATCCTCTGCATCAGCAGATCCATTGTTCTTCACCACGACATTCAGCTTAACCCCTCTGCTTCCGGGACTTGCTCTCGGGATTGAGCTAACGTTCAGCACGCATGGATCAGCCTTTCCAAATACCGTTAGATATATGCTCGTGTTCCCAGCCCCGCTTGTCACAACATCTACCCTGTAGTTTCCCGGCTTCACTTCATCATCCACATCGAGCTGGTATGATGCCTGAACTTGGGAGTTTGGAAGAAGAGCTGGAATTCTGAAGGTATCTGACCCTCCGAACGATGGCCTCATCCCATTGGGAAGGGATAGATTGACCCACAGATCTCTTGCTATGTAGTTGCCCACATTTGTTATGACAAGGACAAGCCTCACTCTTTTGTCTCCAGGGAGGACTTTATCCGGATAAGTGCTGTATGTTATAACTCCTATTACCGGTTCCCCCATGACTTTGTAGCCGAAGCTCTGAGCTCCATAGAAGGTGAAGTTTCTGTAATCCTGCCAGGATATGGCAGCATTCATGACAAATGCTCCATATGCATTCGGAGAGACGAAGACATCCACAGACAGCTCCCTGCTCTCCCCTCTTTCCAGCTCATCTATCTTGAGCATCCCCTGACCTATTATCGCACCCATGTTTCCGGGGATCTGAAGGTATATTGTTATGTTATGGGCTCTGCCTCCCAAGTTCATCACGCGGAAGCTCACCTTCTGAACTCTATCGGGCGATAGGGAGGATCCTGAGGGAATTATCCTTATGTCAGGAAGTCCCGGGATAACAGGCTCTATTGAGAGCTGGACATAATCCGTGTATACATTCCCTTCACCATCCCAGTAGGTCAGCCTAGCCCATATCTCAACAGGTGTGGATGCATATTTCGATATCTTCGCCTTTGTGACAAAGCTTTTTGATGAGTTTGGAGTTATATTTCTAAGCACAAATCTGGTCTCTGAGAGCGAGAGGAAAATGCTTGGATAGAGGTCAACTATGACCTCCTTTGCCGTTTTGTTTCCTATGTTCTTCACAACAATTGTTATGTTCCTCTCCTTCTCCACCTCAATTCTCTTATCCAGAAGCTCAAGGCTTATCACAGGTCTGTCTGTCTGGTTTGGATTTATCCTAGGCAGCTGTATCTGAACTGGTATCTGCTGGGATTCAATTTGAGCAACAGGAATTATGAGGAGGAAAACCAGAAGGAAAAACAGCTTTCTCATCATTCCACCCTCATCCTCAGCAAGTTTATCGAGAGAACTGAGAAAACAACTGTGAAAATAAGGATAACCTCTAGATCATAGGTGAGAAGCTGGAGGCTCATTCCCTTGAAGGCTATTGCCTTGAATGCATCCAGATAGTAGTATAGGGGCAGGGAATAACCCACTGCCTTGGCCACATCTGAGAGCAGGTTCACAGGCGTGAACATGCCAGAGAAGAGCATGGATGGTATGAATGCGAATATGCTTGCCTGATATGCCTGAAGCTGGTTCCTAGAGAGAACTGATATGAGAAGCCCCATGCTCAATGAGCATATGAGGAAAAAGCTTGAAAGAAGCATTATATCAAGCATTCCTCCCCTGAACTGAACTCCGAAGAGGAGCATTGCTATTGATATAGTGAGAAAAACATCGGATATTGTTGCTATAAAGTAAGCTGCCAGCTTCCCCAGAATTATGTCGAACCTTGATGCAGGGGTCATGGCAAACTGCTCAAATGTTCCTCTCTCCCTCTCTCTGCAAACGGAGACAGAGATCAAGCTTGTTGGGACGAGCTGGAGAAGGGTTCCCATCAGGATGGGCATGAAGTTCTCCACTCTCTGGGTGCTCGGTCCATATACCGAGTAAAAAAGGGGGCTTATTGAGAAAGTTCCGAATTTCTCGGATGCCCAGAGCTCGAACTGAAGCACTATCACACCGACCATCTGCATTATGCTTTGAGCAACAACGGGCTCGCTGGCATCGTATATTATCTCCAGAGATGCAGTTCTTCCGGCCATCATGTCATCGGTGAAGCCCTTAGGTATCACAACAGCTGCATATATCTTACCCTCTCTCACAAGTTCTATAGCCTCCTCCCTCGTCCTAGCATATGCCCTTATATCAAACATGTTCCTGAGCTGATCGGATAAAGCATAGCCTCCCGATTTCTGATCCATGTTCACTATTGCTATCGGAAACGATGTCTTCCCACCGTACCCATATCCAAATAATATTGTTAAAATTACAGGCATGAGAAGGACCATCACCACAGTCTTCGGATCCCTCACAAGCTGTCTCAGCTCCTTCTCCACAACGGCTGTGAACCTCATTAAGATCCCCCCATGAGCTTTATGAATGCCTCCTCCAAGCTAACATGAACTGGCCTTATGTCCCTCAAATCTGGGCCCAACTTAGCTATTATCTGGGATACTCTGGTTGAGTAATCGTCCACTAAAAGCTTCATCCTCCCTCCATCTGCATCTATGATTTTAACACCCTGTATATCCAGATTCGCAGGCCTTGAGAGGACTATCTCAACTATATCCCCTCCAAATGCCCTTCTCTTCACATCCGAGGGAGAACCCTCTGCAATTATCCTTCCTGCGCTCATCAAAGCAAGTTTGTCGCAGTTCTCAGCCTCATCCATGTAGTGAGTTGTGATCAATATTGTCTTTCCCCTCCTGTTCAGATCCCTGAATATCTCCCAGAACTGCCTCCTTATCGGGGGATCAACCCCGGCTGTCGGTTCATCCAGTATCAGGAGAAGGGGGTCATGTATTAAAGCAACAGCAAGGGAGAGCCTCTGCTTTGTCCCTCCGCTCAGCTTTCCTGCAAGCCTGCTCCTGAATATTTTGAGATCCAGAAATTCCATGAGCTCATTCGATCTCTGCTGAACTTCGCCTTTATTGAGCCCATATAACCTTCCAAAAAGCATCAAATTCTCCTCAACTGTGAGATCCTCATAGAGGCCAAATTTCTGGGGCATATAGCCTATGTTCTTTATCACTTTCTCCCTCTCAGCCATAACATCGTGTCCATAAACCCTTACATAGCCTGCAGTTGGCTTTATCAGGCCTGTTATCATCCTTATTGTCGTGGTCTTTCCAGCTCCATTCGGGCCCAAAAGACCGAAGGCAACTCCAGCCTCCACAGTTAGGTTGAGATTGTCGACTGCAGTGAAGTTTCCGAATTTCTTGGTCAGCCCCCTGGCCTCTATGGCTATCATCAATAAATAGCATAGCAAGCTATATTTATACCTTTTTTACCTTACAAGGTGAATAGGGTGATCACATGCTGAGGGAGATGAGATCGTTCGAGGTCCTGAGAAGAGCTGGACTTTCAGGACATGAAGCAGTCATATACCTGTCTTTGCTCATAAAAGGTGACATGCCTGCAAGGAAGATATGCGAGGAGACGGGAATACCATATTCAAAAGTTTATGTTAATCTTTCAAAGCTGGAGAGAGATGGATGGGTCTCCAGGATAAGGGGGAGGCCTGTCATATACAGAGCTAGGCCTGTTGAGGAGGTCGCTGAGCTCATAGTTGAGAGAGCAAGAAGGCTGGCTGAGGAGATTGAGAGGACAGTTTCATCGGATATAGAGGAGATGAGGATGAGAATTGCGACAACATCAAGGATATCATTCAGTTACTCGAGAAATGAGGCCTTAAGGGCGATAAAATCGCTGATAAAGGAGGCGAAGAAGGAAGTGCTGATTCTTTTAAGTCATGAGGATGAGGATCTTCTCAGCTCAATAGCCCCTGCTAGAGCAAGGATGAGGATCCTTACTACAAGAAAGAACATGGAGATTCTAAAAAGAAGAGTACCTGATGCTGATTTCAAAGAAATAAGTGTTCTTCTTCCTCTATCAATGATGATATTTGATAACAGCTCCCTTCTGATGATCTTCGGCGTGGGCACAGGACCATATGCACTTGAGGTTAGGGACAGGGATCTCGTGGCGACAGCGAGAGAGTATATGGAGATGAGCTGGAGAAGCTCTGAGCTGCAAAGCCCTTGATAAACTCAGATTAATCAGACCTGCAAATTCGTAGAAGCTGATCCCATGCACAACAAATGTAGTATATGAACTGATAATTCCCTTTTGATCCCTTAGGAAGCTCCTTTTTCCCATTATCTCCGCTTATACAGCGCCTTCAACATGCTTGCATCCATTATCAGAATATATCTTCCTCAAAGCTTCCACAAGATCCTCTCCCTTCCACTGATAGTTCGACTTGAGGCCAAGTCCAACGATGCTATCAATCCCTTCTTCCTTCTCGAACATAGGAACTTAAGATTTTATGTGTTAATAAAGTTTCATTAAGATAATTCCCATTCTGTTAGCTTTATCTGTAAACTTTATCAAGGTTATCCCTAGAGAGTTCATTGTGGGAGATTACGTAGCTATCGCAGCGAAAGTTTCGAGAAAGCTCAAGAATCTAGTGGATGAGCTGGAGATAAAGCTAGGTCCTGTCATTAGAAAAGCTCTGAAGGAGGAAGTCAGGAGAAGAGCTATAAGAAAGCTGGAGGAAAGAGCAAAAAAGCTTCTTGAGAGGCTACCTGAGATTCCAGATGGGGAGATAGCCAAGCTGATCAGGGAGGACAGGGAGAGATGAGGCATATATTCGATTCGTCTGTTGTCATGAGCTTTGTGAAAAGGGAAAGCTATCCGCATTCAGCGAGGATAGCCGTCCCTAATGCTTATGGCCTCATGAGCATTAACGGGATCAGATCCACTTCCGAAATTCAGTAAAGAATATTTGAATCCGAGGTTTCAGCGAGATATTTTATAATTAATTCCCTCCAGCATCCTGTTTTTCATCGAAAGGTTTGAGGTTGATAAATCATTAAGCTGAAAGTTTTTTACCTTACCGCTAGCAGATGTCATATGAGAGCTGAGATAGAGAGAAAGCTTCTTCACATCGCCCTTTCCGCGCTCATGCTTGCTCCATATCTCCTTTCTTCTCCCCTAAAATATGATCCTGTTAAGGCTTATGGTCTTATAGTAGCTGCATCCGCCTGGCTTTATGCGATTAGAGCAAAGGGGATTCCAGCAGAGCTGGCGCAAGTAGCAAAAAGGGTGAAAATAGAGGGAATGGATAAGCTTACATCTCAGTTTGCCATGTCAGTAGAGAGACTTGAGAGGGATTATGAGAAAAGGGCAGGATGGATCGGCCTTCTCACAGGGGTTATTGGGATAGGAAGCTCCTACATGATATTCAGAGATTACTTTATAGCTGGGGTTCTGGCGATGATTTTTGTTGATGGGATCTCAGCAATGGCTGGAATTACTATGGGAAAGAGGAGAATTCCAATGTCAAAGGGGACATTTGAGGGAACTTTAGCGGGATTTCTCTCCTACTTTGTTGTAATGGCTTTCATGATTGATCCGGTTAGGTCAGCTGTGATAGCAGTTGTAACCTCCTTTGCTGAGCTTTACGGGATTGAGGACAACATATCCGTGCCATTAGTATCATCCTTTCTGTTCTTAATGCTCAAGTAAATCAGTTCTTGCAGAACCTATTTTTGACTGATTGTAACTGAAGCGTTAAGTTTAAATCTAAACTCCTCTCGGAAAGGAGGGGGTCTTATATGGCAGAAGAAAAAACTGTTTGGGAAGTTGCTGAAAAAATACCAACCCCCGAGGAGGTTTTTAAGACAGAGCTCACCCTGAAGAAGAAGATTACAACACTATGGGGATCGGCACTGATAGCCTTGGGGACATCTATCGGCAGCGGAGAGTTCCTGTTAGGTCCATCGATGGCAATAAAAATAGGCCTTGGTCTGTTCTGGTTGATCTGGATAGGTGCATTGCTCCAAACGGTATATATTTACAGCTGGGCCAGAATTTCAATAGCAACAGGTGAGACTCCTATCACAACAATGTTCAAGATCGGAGTATGGGCAGCGATCCTTGGAGCACTAGGAGTATTTCTATCCTTCGTATGGGGTGGATGGGCATACAGCAGTGCGACAGCTCTCGCAGGAGGAATCTTGGGGAGGATGCCTGGAGTAGCTGACAGGCCATTTGTCGCAACAGTTGGAGTAATCCTATTGCTTCTGACCTTCTTAATCCTATCTTTGGGTAGAAGGGTTGCGAGAACACTGGAGTTGTTCAACTGGTTCGACCTAGGAGTGGTCTTCACATCATTCATAGTTCTTGCTATAATCCTAGTGCCACCTGATGTCTGGGCTGAGGCCGCAAAGGGCTTGGTTTCCGTTGGATATATACCACCGGGAGTGGATCCTGTTGTATTTGGCGGTTGGTGGGGATACATCGGATTTGCAACAGGCATAAACTATATAATAGTTAACTACTACAAAGATAAGGGATTTGGAATGGGCTCTCTCACTGGATTTATCTCCGCTCTCATCGGAGGCAAGAAGATCGAGGTCTCTCCCTTCGGGAAGATCTTCAAGGTAACTCCTGAGAATGTCAGCACTTACAGGAGATGGCTAAAGCTTGCTGCCGAGGAGCTTCTTCTAATATTCTGCCTAGGAGCAATTGTTGGCATGGCTATACCCATGACGCTATCCTATGGATTAATGCATGGATGGAAGTTTGAGCTCGCATGGAACGTTCCCCTGTGGCTGTCCTTGGCTCTTAACAAACTATGGGGCGCACCAGGCTACTGGTGGGGCGTCATCGTAGCAGTATTCGTCCTGTTCAAGACTCAGATGGGAGTAGCTGATGCCATTGTAAGGGCATTCTGCGATGCATTCTGGAAAGTGGAGGGCGTAAGAAAGGCTTTAAGGAACGATATAAGGATCCTCTACTACTTGACTTTGGCCATAATACTTGCTTGGGCCTCTCTAGCCATGTTTACATCAGCACCCGTTTGGCTTATTTTGATATCCTCCAACATGGCCAACTTTGGAGCTATATTTGGAGTTCCGTTTCTGCTCTACCTGGACAGAAAGCTGCCAAAAGAGCTGAGAATGCACTGGGGCCTTAAGGTGCTCAACATAGTCTTCTTCATAATGTGCACAACAATCTTCTTCCTCTCTGTAGCCAAGTATCTTGGACTCTACTAAAAATCCCTTTCTTCTCTTTTTTCTTTTTTATTTAGGATTGCTTATGAAATCAGGAGACTGATAGAGCGTTTGAGATTACTTGAATTTCCGAGAGTTTCCTTAAGGAGTTAACTGCGTCCATGATAACACTAAATTACTTATTAACTGGCAGATAAAATTTAAAAATTTCAAGAAATCCGTTGAGCAATGTCCTACAAGGAAGCTCCAGCTGGTGAGAGGGAAAAAACACCTCAATACAAATATTACGATAATGTTACTGATTTAAAGTCTGCTGATAGGTGGAAAAGGTTAGTAAGATCGCTCCTTTTGGCTATTGTCTACATAGCATTGCCGTTAATATTGATATTTTCCTTCAGATTACTGGGATTCTTCTTATCTGCAATACTCATAATAATGAGCCCTATGTTGCCAAGAATTGTAGTTGATACCCCTGATATATATTATGTTATGGATCGCTATGTTTTATATGGTAAAGATGAGATGCTGATGCTCAAGGGATGCAAGATCAAGATGAATAAAAAGAGAAATTTAGTTATAATTAGCCGCGGAAGGACAGCCCTCCTTTATCTGTACTCCCATAAACCCGATCTACTTTATAGAATACTTGAAAGACTAACAAAAGAGGGTAGTAATGCTTAAGGAAATAAGCCTCCTCTGCTAGCATTTGATAGAAATTAATTCCAGCGGCTGATCCCCTATGTTTCTCATGCTATGGACCTCGCCAGCCGGGATGAAAATTATCATTCCTTCTTTAACTTCTTTCTCCTCCTGTCCAGCTCTCACGATACCCTTTCCTCGAACTATGTACCAGAGATGTTCCTCTGGGTGTGCATGCGGTGGCTCAGCGCCATAGCCTCCAGGCTCTATCACAATATAATGCGCCTGAAATTTTCTGGACATTGTATTATCGACTAGATATCTCACAGTAGTCTTTACATGGTCAGGGGCTGGGACAGCTTCTATATCCCTGATATCCCGGATCTTCAACAGCATCACCTTGTCTTTAGATCATTTTCTGATCTTCTCTATATATTCACGCTTCAGATATCTTGCTATCTTTATCATATCCACTTTTCCTGGACAGGCCTCCTTGCAGGCACCACATAACAGACAGTACATTGAAAGAGGAGCTGCTTTTTCTATCCCTTCTGTTATAGAGGTCCACCCCATGCCCAGCGGACCACCGTAAACTCTTCCACCCCACACATTACCAGAAATGTTCCAGATAGGGCAAACGAATTCACATCTCCCGCATTTTACACAGAAAAGCTGCTCTTTCAGTACAGGGTTCTTAAGAGCCTCTTTTCTTCCCCCGTCATATAGTATGACATGCAATTCTCTTGGCCCGTGGACCCCATAAACCCTGTGGTATTCTATATCAGCAGTGCTGCTTGGACCGGCTATCATATAAATATATGTAGGAGGATAGAGGCCGGCATAGCCCGACTGGACAACTGCCTGCATAAAAGCGTCCGTGATAGTGGGCATTATCTTGTCTATGCTTATCAATGCTATGTGCACAGGAGGCAGAGTAGTTGCCAGTGAGATGTTTCCCTCATTAAATACTAGGAAAAATGCTCCGGTATCGCTGGCTATGGAATTGGCACCGCTTATTCCTATATCAGCTTTCACAAATTTCTCCCTCAGGAAGGCCCTAACCTCCGGAACAATTTTCTCAGCATCCATGCCCTTGGTAACTTTTACGCCTATGCTGCTCAACAGCTCAGCCGCACGCTCCTTCGTGAGATGGCATGCTGGTGCTATGACGTGCATCGGTTTATCCTTGGCTATTTGTATGAGCAGCTCGCCAAGATCCGTCTCGTATATCTCATGGCCCTTTTCCGTGAGATGTTCCCTTAGCATTATCTCTTCCGTTACCATGGATTTTGCCTTTACTATAGTTTTCCTCTCATTTCCTATTATACTGTCAATTATTTTTAATGCTTCATCCTTGTTGGATGCAAAATATGCATTGGCCTTTGCCTTCTCCTTTATTGCCCTAAGAGTTTCATCTATATAATAATCTATATTACTGTATACAGTTTCCTTCCTCTTCCTGACATAATCCGCCAACTCCGTCAAATAGGGCCAGCTCTGCAAGGCTCTGTTAGTGGCCGGCACTGATGCTTTTACCGCTCTTCTCAAACCTTCTTGAAGAATTGGGTCTTCCATGGCATCTATTAGCTTAGATAGCAAATCTTCTGCTCTTATCACTTGCGTCACCCCTCTAAAAATCCTTTTGCTAGATACTCTGAGATATCTCTCATCTCAACATCATCAGGCTTCACTCTGAGGAATGAGGAGTAGCATATTGGGCACATCACGACGATCTTTTTGCTCATACTGGTGAGCTGTTCAATTCTCTGACCGGCAACTCCCTTGGATAACGAAGGGGATAAAGACTCCACAGGTCCACCGCAACAGAATGTCATGCTTCTGCTCTTATCCGGAACCTCAAGCACCTTTACACCTGCTGCAGCAAGAAGCTTTCTGGGCTGCTCTATTATGCCCTCATACCTCGCATACGCACATGGATCATGTATCACCACCTCTTCCTTCAGGTCCTTCCCCCTTATCTCTTTCTCCGATAGCACCTCTAGGTAGTTTTTAACCTCTAAATCATAATTATCTATATATTCTGGGTAGACTTTCCTCATGCAATTGGTTGTATGAGGATCTATTGTTATTATTGTTTTTACACCTTTTTCCTTCAGTTTCCTGTATACCTTGTTAGCATGTTCCTTAAAATCGTCATCCAGACCAAGATCGTGCAGGAGAACCCCTGAGTACATGTCATCCTCATATAGATAACCGAATGAAACTCCGGATTTCATAAGAAGCATGGCAATATTCCTAACTATCCTGCTCTGCTCCCCCACCCTTTCCCTAGGAGGTCCTGCTATCTTGGTCACATCTATGACTTTACCGGCCACCTTTCCCAGCTTCATCACAAGAGCTCCAACACTGGTTTTCTCCATGCCCTCCAAGTATTTCACAAGCGAATCTATATAGGGGATGAGCTGGTAAAGTAGGCCAGTGAAGAGGACGGTCTCTCCACCACGTGGTATGTTGAGGCCATCAGCCCATCCATATGCATCTTTCTCCGGTATGGGAACAGGGCAACCCCTTCTTCTCGTATTATCTGCTATCATATCTAGGACATCCTTAATTGGCAATGGCATGATGACACCCAGAATCCCTTCAAGAGGGAAACTTAAAAAGTTTCCCCAAAGATTTATATTTTTTCCTTTGTGAAATCTCCTATGCCAAGCAAGAAGGATGTAATAAAGGATCTGAGAAAAATTCTAGGAGAAGAAGCCGTCGAGGATGACGATCTTGTCGTAAGGATGTACTCAAAGGATGCTGTCTATTTTGAAGGGAATGCCATTGCCGTGGTATTTCCCACATCCACATCTCAGGTATCTGCCCTGCTATCTTATGCATACAGGAATGACCTGAGGATCTATCCCCAAGGATCTGCAAGCGAGATAGTGGGGTCCTCAACCCCGGCAGAAGACGGTATTGTAATAAGTTTTAATAGAATGAATAAAATAAAACAGTATAGCACAGTGGACATGTACGTAACAGCAGAGCCAGGAGTCAGACTTGTCGAGATAAATGAATTTCTCGCAAAAGAAGGGTACACATTTCCGATAGACCCTGCATCAGTGAAATCGGCAACTGTTGGTGGGGCAATAAACTCAGGAGCTGGGGGAATGATGGGCCTAAGGTATGGAACAATGAAGGATGCGGTTTTAGGCTTGGAGGTAGTGCTTCCCGATGAAAAAGGTACAGTTTTAAGGCTTGGTGGGAGAACAACCAAGCATAGAGTTGGCTATGATTTGATTCGGCTAATAGTCGGGAGCGAGGGGACTCTAGCTGTTGTAACAGAAGCTACGCTTAAGATAGTCCCGCTTCCAGAGAACACTGTGAATATAGCTGCCTTCTTCCCAAGCTTAGAGGATCTAGCAAATGCTGTTGTTGAGCTGAAAAAGAGAAAATTCAACCTTTACATAACTGAGTTTCTCGATTCCTATACAGTGGAGAAAACTGTGGAAGCTCTGAAGCTAAAGATAAAGGGAAAAGGAAATATGCTGATAGTCAGCGTTGATGTACCTGTAGAGGCTGCTGATAGGACACTTTCGGCGTTAAAAGAGGTTATGATGAGCAACAATGCCTCGTCAATAATAGAAGCCCGTTCTCTAAAGGAGGCTGAGGAAAAGGGTATATTTGATGTCAGGAGAGGGTATTATCCAGCATCGATAAGAATTGCTGCTGAGGGAAGGAAGGATCCAAGGACCAGACCAATAGTTTATGTGGAGGATATATCAGTCCCTCCATCCAAGATGGCTGAATGCGTCAGAAAAGTCAGGGAGCTGGCGGAGAAGTATGGAATTGAGATGACCTTAGGAGGGCATATAGGGGATGGAAATCTCCATCCAGTCCTGTGGTTTGAGGAAGGAGATGAGGAGAAAAAGGAAAAGGTGTTCAGGTTCATAAGAGATCTCATGCAGCTCGCCATAGATCTCGGTGGAACTGTGAGCTCAGAGCATGGAATAGGAACCACCAAAAAGGAGGGGCTTATCATGGAGTTAGAGGCAAATAAAAGCGAAAAAGCACTAGATATAATGAAGGAGATAAAAAGAATATTTGATCCAAAGGGGATTCTAAATCCAGGTAAACTGTGGTAAAAGGTGGTTTTATGGCCATAGCCAAGGTTGAGGAGAGGATATTGCGCGATGTCCTGAAGTGCTCTTTCTGCGGTATGTGTGAGTGGGTTTGCCCGACTTTGAAGATGATGGATAACCACAGGCTTTATGGCCCAAGGGGGAGGGTAAACTCGATCGTATTCCTCATAAGAAACGGTATATGGAGCAACAAAGGCACGGATGGCATATTCACCTGTCTCCTTTGCGGTGCTTGCACCACTCAATGCCCAGCTGGAGTTGATGTGAAGGAGGACATCAGAATGTTCAGATATTACCTACTTACAAATAAGAAGGTATAAATAATTAAATAAAAGGTAAACCTCATAAAATGAGGTGATATGCTATGGAAGTTTCTCTGTCTTTCTGGGTGGTGTTTCACCTAGTGGTAGCTGTATTTTTGGCTATTGATCTGATCTACTGGGAGAAGAGGAAGGGTGAAATAAGATTCAGAGATTCCTTGCTGTGGGTTATTGCATGGATATCATTGGGTCTTTCATTTTCAGTAATAGTATTTTCAATGTATGGTACAGAAGAATTTATTAAGTACATAACTGCATATATTGCGGAGTATTCTCTTTCCACTGATAACTTATTTGTTTTCTTAGTAATATTTACTTATTTTGCAGTCCCATCTAGGGGGAGGCATATCGTCCTGCTCGCAGGGATAATATGCGCAGCTGTATTCAGGGGAGTTTTCATATTTGTAGGAGTTGCCCTGCTTGAGAGATTCCACTGGATGGTCTATGTTTTTGGGGCTGTTCTGATATATACAGGCTACAAGATGGCAAGAGGGGGTGGGGAGGCTGTGGATCCTGGGAAAAACAGGGTGGTCAATTTTGCGAGAAAATTTCTGCCGATAGCCCCAACTTATGGTGAGGATGGAAAATCCTTCATTATAAAGCAGAATGGAGATGTCCTTTTCACCCCTCTCCTGCTGACTTTACTGGCAGTAGAGACCACGGACATAATGTTCGCCTTTGACTCTGTCCCAGCCGTCCTAGCAATAACAAGGGAGTTCTTCACGGCTTATACATCCAATATAATGGCTGTACTTGGGCTAAGATCCTTGTATTTCCTATTAGAGCACGGTTTAAGGCTTGTGGAAAACTTGGGAAGGGGCCTCGCAATTTACTTAATATATCTAGGAGCAGCATTCATTCTATCAGCCTTTGGCATAGAGGTGCCCTCGTATATCTCACTTCTCCTGATCGCAACGATAATACTGGTCTTGGTTCTCATGGCAAGATTGAGAAGAAAGGAATCAGGAACTGCTGAGTGATTTTTATAAATTTCTCTCTCAATAACTTTTTATTATTTTATAAATTTTTATCAAAAAACCTCGTTAAAGCCAACACACTTGCCACGTTTGACTCCCTCGCGTATTTTCCTCAGTTCCCTCCGTTCTTTCTCTGTAAGCTCTTCATATCCTATAAAATTATCTATTTTTGCATTTATCTCGATCAGAATCTTTTCTATATCATTTATTCTCTTGAGAACCACGTCCGACATCTCGCTCTCCATCTGAAATTTTTGTCTCCCTTCTATTCTATTTAATATTAACCTCAAAAAGGTGCTTCGAGGGTGTTGGCAGTGGACACTATGGGAATGTCCTATCCAAAACTGGATATTATTTGAAGTTTTTTCTTTCTGCTGACACCTAACTACAATCCGACATTCATTGTCTTTTTTCCGAAAAAGTTATATTTTGGTGGGATCAATGTTAATTGGTGATGGGATGAGTGGTACCGGAAGCATATCAGATCCATACCTAGATCTCCGCAATAAGTATGTGATGAAGGGAGTTGCACTCTACCATCCAGTGACAGTTGAGAGAGGAAGAAATGCAATACTTTACGATGTGAATGGAAATGAATACATAGATTTCACCAGCGGAATAGGGGTTGTGAACTTGGGGCATGCCAATCCGGAGCTGATAGAAGCAGCTTATGATCAGCTGAGAAAGCTCTGGCACACATGCTTCATGGTGATGAACTATAGGCCCTACGTGGAGCTTGCCGAGAAGCTCGCAAAAATAGCCCCGGGAAGATCAGAGAAACAGGTTCTGCTCCAGAACAGCGGCTCAGAGGCAATAGAAAATGCTATAAAGATAGCTAGACAGGTCACTGGAAGGCAGTACATCGTTGCGTATGAGAACTCATTTCACGGAAGGGGCACTTACGGCTATGCTCTGGCTGCTACAGGAAAGTACAAGCCATATAAAGTTGGTTTTGAGCCCCTTGTCCCGGGTGTGGAGTTAATTCCCTATCCCTACTGCTACAGGTGCCCATTCAAGCAGACATATCCACAGTGCGGCCTTGCATGCTTGGATTATGTGAAAAAGTGGTTCTCCTACACAAGAGTACCTCCTGACAGGGTTGCCGCGTTTATAATGGAGATGGTTCAGGGAGAAGGGGGTTTTGTTGTCCCTCCTGCTGAATATGTGAGGGAGCTGAAGAAATTCCTTGATGAAAACGGAATTCTCCTGATAGACGATGAGGTTCAGGCTGGATGGGGGAGGACTGGGAAGTGGTGGGCAGTAGAGCACTATGGGATTGAGCCCGATATAATGGCAACTGCAAAAGCAATAGCAAACGGTCTTCCCCTCTCAGCTATAGTTGGGAGAAAGGAGATAATGGAGAGAACTGCACCCGGGAGCTTTGGAGGAACATTTGGGGGAAATCCTGTATCCTGTGCTGTTGCATTGAAAGTAATTGAGATAATGCAGAGGGACAAAATACCTGAGAGAGCTGATAGGCTGGGGAAAACTGTGAGGAGAAGGCTGGATGAGATGAAGGAAAAGTACAGCATAATAGGGGATGTCAGGGGACTTGGAGCAATGCAGGCAATTGAGCTTGTGAAGGACAGGAATACGAAGGAGCCAGCTGTTGATGAGACATCAAGGCTTCTCGATGCTGCAAGAAAGAAGGGCCTTCTGCTTTTAAAAGCAGGAGTATACCTAAATGTAATAAGGATCCACCCGCCTCTCACGATAGAGGAGGATGTTTTAGCTAGAGGGCTTGACATCCTGGAGGAATCGCTGAAGGAGGTTCAGGGTGGGTGATATGGCAGTGCTTCAACCTCCCAAAACAAACTATGGGAAAATGAAACTGTTTATAAACGGAAAATGGATTGAGTCGTCGACAGAAAGCTACATCCCTGTTTACGATCCGGGGAGGGGAGAGGTAATCGCTGAGATGCCATCTGCCACAAAGGAGGAGATAGATGAAGCTGTTGAGGCAGCTTATGAGGCATTTAAGTCTTGGAGCAGGCTTCCTGTGCCGGAGAGGATGCAGTACATGTTCAGGATGAAGTACCTTCTTGAGGAGAACAAGGAGGCTTTGGCGAGAGTGAACACTCAGAATCATGGGAAGACGATAAGGGAGTCAAGAGGGGATCTGAGGAGGACGATAGAGAATGTGGAAGCAGCTATAAGTGCCTTGTACAGCCTTGCTAAGGGGGAATACCAGCAGGAGATAGCCAAGGACATAGATGAAGTGCTCATCAGGGAGCCCGTAGGTGTGTTCTCCATCATAACACCCTACAACTTCCCGATAATGATACCCTTCTGGTTCATACCATATGCCCTAGCTCTGGGCGACACTTTAGTAGTCAAGGTCAGCCCAGTTACACCGCTTCCCATGATGGTTACGATGGAAATACTGGCAAATGAGCTTCCTCCCGGTGTTTTAAATCTTATCTACGCAGATGATGCGATGAGCGAACATCTGGTGACTCATCCTCTAGTGGAGGGTACTGCCTTTGTCGGAACAAGCAGGGTTGGTCTTAGGGTTTATGAGCTATCTGCATCTCATGGAAAGAGATTTTTGGGAGGAGGGAGTGCTTCAAATTATGCTGTTGTCATGCCTGATGCCGATCTGGATAGAACTGTGAGCGTGCTCAGGGACTCAAAGTTCGGGAACACGGGGCAGAGGTGTCTTGCAATTCAAAACATAGTAATAGTTGGCGATGACCAGATTTACAACAAGTTCAGGAACGCATTTGTCAACTCAGCCAAGCAGATAAGGATCGGATATGGCCTCGATGAGACTGTGGAAATGGGCCCAATGGCAAGCAAAAGATATAAGGAAAGCGTGATAAAATGGATAGAAACCGGTTTGAGCGAGGGAGCCAGCATTATTCTGGATGGAAGGGATGCTAGAGTTCCTGAATATCCAGATGGCTTTTATATAGGGCCAACTGTGCTTGGGGGAGTTGCTCCTGATATGAAAATAGCTAAAGAGGAGATATTCGGCCCAGTTGCCAATCTCATGAGAGCTGAGAGCTTAGATGAGGCAATTGAATGGATTAACAGGAATAAATATCACCATACAGCAGCCATATTCACCAAAAACGGTAAGTGGGCTACAGATTTCCTGAAGAATGTAAACGTGGGCAATGTAGGCATAAACATAGGGATAGCAGCCCCGGTAGGCTGGTTCCCATTCGGAGGGAGGAAGCTATCAGGCCTTGGAAGCCATCACCCGCAGATGGATGTCATAGACTTCTTCACTGATAGAAAAATAGGCATAATAAGGTGGTTCTGACATAAAGTAATTAGAAGGTTCTAGACAAACCTACCTAAAACTTTTTTAATATTTAAAATAATGTGCTTAAAGTAAAGTTAAAAAGCTAGTAATCATATATATACTGGGTGCAACTATGCCAAAATACACAAGCATCAGGGTGCGTTGCAGCACCAAGGAGATTCTAAAAAAGATAATGGCAAAAATCGAGGAACAGGAAGGTAGAAGACTTGATTATGATGAGCTTCTCAGACTCCTTGCAAGCAGATTTGCCGAAAGGAAACCTTGGCTCCTGTTGAAGCTTTTCGAGAATCCTGTTGACGGATATAGGACTGAACTGGCTCAGAGTATGCTGAGAGAGGAGAGGAGAAAGGATTGAGAGGTTTGCCTAAGAGTTTGAAGGGAATTGTACTTGATTCGAGTATTCTGATAGAATTACTAGCAGGAAGTAAAACTGTGGAGGATCTCGCGAAAATCCTTATAAAAGCATTATTTTAGCACGCGCCACTAGACTTAGCCTCATAGAATCCCTTTATATAACCTGTAGATTATGGGGCTTTGATAAAGCTCTGACTAGGATTCTATTGCTTATAGACTCACGGGTAATTGAGATAATAGAAATTTATGATATCTGGCAACAGATAGCTGATTGCAAGTGCAAGATCTCCATCAGCCTAGGCGATTGTGCTACTTTGGCTGCAGCGAAAAGATTTGGTCTGATGCCCATATTTCTTCATGAAGAGAAGGAGTTGCTGGAAGCCAAGGAGAAAATCGTTAAATGGCTTGGAACGAAACCATTTTATCTCCTTTAGAGTGATAGATAGTCCTTCTTAAAGAGAGAAAATAACATACTAGTTTTTCAGGGAAGGGATACCCCCTCCCTCTCCGCTTTCTCTGCCTCCTCCGAGAGATCTAATTCCATCAGCTTTGCCTTGGTTGGTATTCCATTCCTGTCCCATCCCCTTATCCTGTAGTACTCATCCAGAGCTTTCTCATACTCTTCTATATTTATCACCTTGCCAGCAGAGGCACCCTTCGTGTGGGATTCCTTTAAGAACCTCTCAGGCGGGTAATCATCCTTCCTTGAGAATCCCTCTCTCACATTAAACAGTCTGGATAAGTTCCATATCCTCTCCCCGCACTTTCTGAGGTATTCCACGCTTATCTCTTTATCAAGGGCTGCTCCCAGCAAAATAGCCATATCTTCATAGCTTGCAAGCCAGAAATCACATATTATCAGACTCCATTTTATGCTGTTCTTATCCTGAAGTTCTTTTGTTAGCTCAGCTTTCCCGTCAAGAGTGTAGGGATTCATCTTTCCAAAGGCCTCATCAGCTATTGTCCAAGCCCTGAGATGGCAGGCTCCTCTATCCGCAGTGGCATAAGCAAGGGCCATGCCGAAGCTCCCTCTTGGATCGTATGCCGGTATTTCAGATCCCTTTATATGCAGGGCATATCTGCTGGTCTCGCTCCCTATCCTTTCAACAGCTTTCCTCACCCCATCTGCTAGCTTTGCACCGAAACCTCTTCTGAATGCCATATCCTCTATCATCTTGGCATAGCTTTCCGCATCCCCCCAGCTAAGATCCGTTTTTACAATTCCTCTCTCGGTCAGTTCTGTCGCAAAGCTGAGCGTAACTCCAAGAGATATTGTGTCAAATCCCAGATCATCTGCAAGAGCTCCCAACTTGGCTAGATCCTCTATGTTGGATATTCCCAGATTTGATCCCATCGTGCCTATTGTCTCGTATTCCGGTGCCTTTAACTCTCCATACCTTGTCTTTATCTTCTTCTTGCATGCCATCGGACAGGAGTGGCATGCAACCCTGCGGGACAACCTCGATTTTATTGCATCCGTGTTTATACCTGAAGCTCCTTCAAAATATCCCTCTCTGAAGTTCATGGTCGGAAGAACCCCTGCTGCATTCGACATATCCACTATTATGGGCGTTCCATCAGTCTTTGCCCACATGTTTGCCTCTGTCATCACGCTCTCCTTCAGAACTTTTTTCACAGCATCATTAAATCTCTCAGGTAGCTCCATTTTCCTCTCAGAAGCAGAAATAACAATTCCTTTTAGCTTTTTTGATCCAAAAACAGCTCCTGTTCCTCCTCTTCCGAAGACAAAATGTGAATCCACAGCCACGCATGATATAAGTGAGAGGTTCTCCCCAGCTGGTCCTATTACAGCTGTGCTTGCATGCCTTCCTATTTCCTTCTTCATCTCCTCCGATGTCTCATACACACGTTTTCCCCAGAGGTGAGAAGCATCCCTTATCTCGGCTTCCTTATCCATTATCCTTATGTAAACTGGCTTTTCAGATCTTCCCTCTATCACCAGCCCATCATAACCGCAGTACTTCAGCTCAGGTCCTATGTGACCCCCTGCATATCCATCATTGACAGTTCCCGTCTTCGGGGACTTTGTCACCATACAACACCTGCCTGTAAGGGGACCGAGGGATCCGGTGAGAGGACCTGTCATTATGAAGATCTTATTTTCTGGTCCTAGAGGATCTGTTCCCTTTGGAACCTCCTCATAAAGGTATTTTAAGCCAAGTCCCCTGCCTCCTACATATAGATCAAGCCATCTTTTCGGTATCTCCTCCCTTCTTATCCTACCTGTTGAGAGATCGATTCTTAGAAGATATCCAGAATATGGCCCAACCATAGAAGATCTTTCCAAATATGAGGGGATATTATTTAAATCTTACTCATAGAGCATCATCATTAGATAAAAATACCAAAATTTCACTGTATAATAAATAATTAATTGATATCCTTGAATATGGGTTGTTTCTTGGACAGAATCCAGATATAAGCTAAAAAAATGACCATAAACCTAAATTCAGGTCTGATAGTTGTTATTATGACGATAACTTTTTAAGTAAACCCCCTGAAAAGTGCAGGGGGATACCTCATGTCGGATACCAGTTCCGAGGGAATCGTGCCAAAAGAGGTATTCGCAAGGAGGGCCAGTGGTCTGGTAAGGGAGGCAAGCCTAATAGATGCATTCTCCTTCGGATTCCTTAACCAAGGACCTGCGGTCGCTATATGGACCCTGTTAAGTTGGGGCATATGGCTGTTCCCATCGGGTCACATACTAAACTCTATATGGATAGCCACAGCATTCGGAATATTCGGCGCAGCATTGACGTGGGGAATTCTGGGAGCATCAATGCCAAGAAGTGGAGGTAGCTACATCTATAACACAAGGATATTACATCCAGCCATCGGCATGGCTGTCAGCTTTGCTGAGTACTTCGTCTGGTGGCTTTGGGGCATAATACTAGCTCCGTGGGTGGCAGATCCTGGTCTTACAACTCTCTTTGGAATGCTTGACATGCCAGAAGCAGCTGAGTGGTGCGCGTCTCCAATGGGGATGTTCATAGTGGCATCTATAATCAATCTTCTAGGCTATTTATTCACATTTTATGGTTTAAGATTCTATCTCTGGCACCAGAGAACCATGATGATCCTCTCGATAATATGCTTAGCTGTTGTCGGGATAATACTAGGCACTCATACACATGAGGAATTCGTCCAAGCATGGAATGCGCTAGCAGCCCAGTATGGATCTCTAGATTATGATAGCATGATAAAAGCTGCAATGGAAGTGGATCCAAGAGTTTTTGCCCCGAGTGCATCAATGATAGCTGGAACGCTTGGTCTTGTTGTAGTTAATGCTTGGTGGGCCCGATATGGCTTGGATCTAAATGTAATGGCTGGAGAGATAAAAAGACCCCAGAGAAACATAATGATAGCCCAGATAAGTTCTGTAGTTGCCCCCGCTATATTCGTACTGATATTTGCTATACTTGTTCCTAATATAATCGGCAATGACTTCATGTATGCATTATCAGTAGCCGATAACGTTGGACTGGATGGATATAATATGCCCTTCCCAGCAAACTATGTTGGAATAACGAGGGTCTTTCTGGATACATCCACCACGCTAGGAGCTATCTTAGCTGTAATAGCAGCCCTTAGCTTTATAATTTGTGATTATATGTATATTCCGCTTGGCTATGTCGCAGCTAGCAGGATTGCAGTTGCATGGGGAATGGACAGAATGGGTCCAAAATGGTTCTCGGAAGTCAGTCCAAAATGGGCGTCGCCAGTTAAGAACCTGACATTCTTCTTCATAGTATCAGAATTGGGAATTGCTTTATACTGCTTCGGAGGAGCTGGACCCATATCCTCCCTTGACTGCCCAGCAACAGAGGGAATTTCGCTGTGGGGAGTTACAGCAATAGGTGCCATGATATTCCCCTTTGTGAGAAAAGTTAAGTCTGTGTGGGAGACTTCTCCGTACAGAAACTGGAGGATAGGGCCTATCCCCATAATAACAATAACAGCAATAGTTGATCTCATAAATGTGGCCATCATAGAGTACTTCTACTACACAACTCCAGAGCTAGAAGGAATCACACCAGAAGGACTCATAGCATTTCTATTTGTATGGACCGGCGGAATGCTGTGGTGGGCTTTCTGGAGGTGGAAGAACAAGAAGGAAGGTATAGATATCGATCTAGCTTGGAAGGAGCTGCCTCCCGAATAACCCCTTCCCTTTATTTTTTAACGAAGGATAAGGAGGTGATAAAAATGACCAGAATATTGTTTGTTACAGATGTACATGGATCTGAATATGTATTTAGAAAGTTCATAAATGCACTTCCAATATATAAAGCGGATGTGGGAATACTGTTGGGAGATCTATCCGGAAAGCTCCTTGTTCCCATAGTGAAAAATCCTGATGGAACTTACATCAGCACGTTCTTCGGTGGGACCTACAAATTCAAGGAAAAGGATCTGGAGGACATGAAGAAGAGAATATCCATAGCTGGCTATTATCCTATATGCGTGAGCAAAGAGGAGCTTGATAAAATAGAGAGTAATCCGGAGCTTAAGGACAGGATTTTCGTTGAAAACATAAAGAAAAGGCTGGAGAGCTGGATAAAGTTGGCAGAGGAGAGGCTCAGGGACAAAAATATAAAGCTGTTCATATCAGCAGGGAATGACGATCCCTGGGAGATAGAGGATGTGCTGAATAGCAGTGATTTTGTCATAAATGCTGGGATGAAAAAAGTGTATATAGACGAATATCACGAGATGATAACAGTTCCACACAGCAATCCAACTCCTTGGAACACGCCAAGGGAGGTTCCAGAGGAAAAGCTGGAGGAGATAATTGAAAGTCTTGTAAAAGACATAAAGGATATGGAGAGGGCTATATTCAACTTCCATGTTCCGCCATATGACTCCGGGCTTGATCTGGCGCCAAAGCTCTCAAGAGATTTGACACCCTCAGTTAGTGAGATGATACCGGTAGGAAGCAAAGCTGTCAGGAAAGCCATAGAAAAGTATCAGCCTCTAATGGGTCTTCATGGTCATATCCACGAGTCAAAAGGAGTGTGTAACATAGGAAGAACTGTATGCTTCAATCCTGGAAGCGAGTACGGGGAGGGAATACTGAAGGGAGTGCTGATAGATCTGGAAAAGGACAGAGTTAAGGGATACTCCTTTGTCTCGGGTTAGTTTGGGTGATTGCATGACTAGAGTTGTCGTCCTAGGAGCAGGTGTGGTGGCTCCAGCTATTGTTTATGATCTTGCGGATGATGACGTAAGTCCATTTGTGGATGATATATTAGTGGCTGATATAAATGAGGAGAAGGCAAAAGCAGTGGTTGAAGGAGCGAGAAAGTTCACAAGAAGGAAGAAACTTGAGCACGCCAAGGTGGATGTCAGAAATGTGGAGGAGACTGCGGAGCTTCTCAAGGGAGCAGATATTGTCGTTAATGGAATAATATATTACTACATTCCTCAGGTGATGGAGGCTGCTTTGAAGGCAGGAGTCCACTACACGGACCTCGGGTCAGAGGTGCCTATACTGAAAAAGCAGTTTGAATTCAATGATAGATACAAGGAAGCTGGTTTGCTTGCAATTCCAGGACTTGGAGGATGCCCCGGCATGATAAATGTTGCAGCTAGATATGCCATAGAAAGATTAGATGAAGTTGAGAGGCTATTCTTAAGGGAGGGATGGGTGGATTTCAATGACTATGAATCCCTTGGAATTCCCCTGCCTGTGCCATACTCCCTAGATTGCATACTGGATGAGTACATGCACCCAGTTGAGATATGGGAGGACGGAAAAATAAAACTCATACAGCCGGTCAGGGAGGAGGATAGGGAGGTGATGTACTTTCCGCCGCCTGTTGGAGTTCAGGAACTCTACTATATAGAGCATCCTGAAGTGTGGACACTGGGGGAGACATTCAAGTCCAAGGGACTCAGGTATGTGGATTACAAATTATCATATCCAAGAGATCTCTACATGAAGTACAAGCTTATCACAGATCTCGGACTCTCCAGAGACGATCCAATAAAAGTTAAGGGCATTGAGATAGTTCCCAGAGATCTCCTCCGGGAGCTTGTAAACATGACATTCAAGGGAAAGGACATCCCGCCAAACGATTACGACATAATGAGAGTGATTGCAGAGGGGAAGAAGGATGGGGAGAGGAAAAGGATAACAGTAGACATGCACACAGAGTGGAGCAGGAAGTGGAATCTGAGCGCACAAGCTGTTACAGTGGGAACACCCACCTCCATTGCAGTGCAGATGATTGCCACTGGAAAGATAAAGGAGAGAGGTGTTAAGAACCCGGAAGAAGTCATAGAGCCCCTGCCATTCTTCAAAGAACTGAAGAAGAGAGGGATAAGGATATACGTTGAGGAGGAGCTCTGAAGAGTTTCATGAAAAGTTTTATTTTTTGGTCTTCTGTGAGAAATTGAGAAGGTGTTTACATGATTCGAAGATTTAGGTTGCCCAATGAGATCCCCTTGGAGGAATATCCGAAGCCGGAGGAGTTTGTTAAGGAGGCAGTGGAGATAGTTAACTCAGCTAAAGATGAAAAGCTCACTCTAAGGGTAATGGGTGGGATGGCTGTTTACATGCACAGCAAGGAGCATGAAGCTCTGTGGAACAAGCTGGGAAGACTTGGACAGAGGGTTTTCACGGACATAGATCTTGCTGGCTACGGCAAGCAGAGGGATAAATATGTGAACTTCCTGAGGAAGAGGGGTTATGAGATAGATAACAGGCTCTTGATGTATTACGGGAAGATCAGGCAGATCTACTATGGGCCTAGAATACCGATGGTTGAGATATTCTTGGACAGGCTCAGCATGAACCATGTTATAAACTTCGAGGGAAGACTTGAGATGGATCCAGTAACTATCCCTCTTGCCGAGTTATTGCTGGAGAAGCTCCAGATCGTAAAGATAAATGATAAGGATATAAAGGATGTTATAGTACTGCTGAGAGCTCATGATCTAGGTTACGATGATAATGATAAGATAAATCTCGGGGCATTTAAATATCAGGGCTTATTTGATGACTGGGGCTTCTGGTACACTGTCACCACCAACCTGAAGCTTGTGGCCAAAAAAGTGGATGAATACGGCATACCTGATGAGGACAAGAGAGTGGTATTGGATAGAATAGAAAAACTGCTCAAATTCTTGGAGGAAGCTCCAAAATCAAAGAAGTGGGAGAAAAGGGCAGCTATAGGAACTAAGGAGAAGTGGTACAATGAAGTAGAGGAATGGCACTGATTACTAATATTAACAGAAATTCTTGGGAAATTTCCAGAAAAGTTTATATTTTTCTGGGAGAATTTTCCTAGGGTGACCCTATGAAACTGGACAAGGTACCTGCTTCTGAAGTGGAGTTATACAAGAGGAGAACTCCTAATTCGGCAAGGATATTTGAGGAAACAAGGGATTTAGTTCCATTCGGAGTGAACAGCAACTACAGATACTTCGAACCCCACCCGATATATATGAAAAAGGCTAAGGGAAGCAGGATATGGGATGTAGACGGAAATGAGTATATAGATTTTAACATGGCATTTGGAGCTTTGGGAATAGGCCACAGCCACCCAAAGCTTGTCGAGGCAATGAAGGAGAAGATAGAGAATGGAACTATATATGGATTTGAGTTCGATGAGATGGTTGAGCTGGCTAGGATAATAAGGCAGAGGTTCAAGGTAGACATGATGAAGTTCTCCTCCACCGGACTTGAGGCAACATTCAATGCACTCAGAATAGCGAGGGCATTTACAGGAAGAAAGAAGATCCTGAAATTTGAGGGATGCTATCATGGATCTCATGACTACCTGCTTGTGAGCGTGAAACCAACTAGATTCAAAGCAGGACATTATCTGACACCCAATTCCGTACCTGGTTCTCAGGGTGTGATTGAGGAGGCTGTCAGGAACACTGTTGTGGCCCAATTCAACAATCTGGATAGCGTTGAGAGGGTCATGAAGGTGCATGGAAATGATGTAGCTGCCATAATATTGGAGCCTATAGCTATGAACATGGGCTTCGTCCCTCCGAAGAAGGGCTTCTTGGAGGGGCTCAGGAGCATATGCGATGAGTACAACTGTCTGCTAATTTTCGATGAGATAAAAACAGGTGGAAAGTTTTACTCAGGGGCTGCTGGATATTTCGGGGTGAAGCCTGATTTAATTACACTTGGAAAAGCAATAGCAGGTGGATTTCCACTGTCCGTAGTGGCTGGAAGGAGGGAGATAATGGAAAGCATAGTCCCCGGAGTTGTGGCACATGCAGGCACGTTCAACGCAAATCCGGTGTCAATAAGGGCAGGATTGGTGACATTAAGGGATATCCTCACCGAAGAAGCACTAGCATATGCAAGCAGGCTTGGAGATGATCTTGCAAATGGATTTAAGGATATAATAAGGGATAACGGAATAAAGGCAACAGTGCAGCATATAGGCGTGAGCGGATCCTTAGTCTTCTCCGAGAAAGAAGTAGTGGACTGGAGGAGCTTCATGCAAGCTGATATAGGGAAGTGGTGGATATTCCTCATAGCCATGATGAACAGAGGAGTGATACCCAATTTCGGTCCCGATGAGCAGTGGACTGTCTCCATTCAGCACACAAAGGAGGATGTGGATATCACTCTGGAGAAGTTCAAAGAAGTTGCAAGAATAATAAAGGAGACGGAAATAGAGCTTCCTATTGTGGAAGCAGTCTAATCCTTTTTATCTTTTTTATTTCTAGCCTCTCACGATCACCTGGCTCATGCAATGGGGTCCTCCATAGCCTCCGGTTAGAGCTGAGAAATCAAGCAGCTCAGCTCTGATATTCCACTTCTTCAACCTTTCTGCAAAATCCTGTCCTGCTTGTGCAACACCTATCAACCTCCTGTCCTCCAGCAAAAGGAAGTTTGGTGCGAAATTTCTCTGTTCCTCCAAGCTTATGGGAAATATCTCGAACCCCTTGTCCTCCAGATATTTTCTAAGGGTCGTCCTATACTTTTTAATGTATTTTACCCTGCTCTCAGCAACTGGTTCGTATACCTCCACTATCGGCTCCCTCCCCTCTTTCATCCTGTCCTCCGATAGCAAAGCTATGCTTTTCCCGAGAAAGTTGAAGTAAGTGTCAAGATGCATCTCCTCCATTGCAGGATTTGGATCCATGACTATTCCCACTTCCACGTTTCCATAAACTCCATGTTCGAGCATCTGATTTACCCCATTCTCATCAGTCAGCAGTCCCTGTCCCTGAAGGACAAAATCTCCAGCGGGCATGAAGTCCCCACCTTCAGCATGTCCAGGCTCTCTTACTCTTAAAATGGGCTCTATGCCCATCTGTCTAAGTGCGAGATCGACTATATCATTTTCAATTTTCCTGACATCCAACGTGAAGTTTCCAATCACAACGCCCTCTCTTGTGGTGAGCATTCCATCCCTCATGAAGTACAAGTTGTTCGCAGGCTCAACACAGTAGCTTGAAAGAAAGCGCGTGGTTGGATCTAATGCATGCGGATTATAGGAAATGTTTATCACAGGTCTTAAAATTATGATATCAGCCAGCACATCCGGACTGAGAACCTCTATTGTCTTCCTGAGATTCTTCAAGAGAAATTCCCTATCCTCTGCTGATATACCTTTATCAAAACTGTATTTGACACTATTCAGCGCAAATTCCCTCAGCCTCTTTATATTTTCCTCCAAAGGACTATCAAAACAACCTGAAATCAGCATTTCCCTGAGATCATACACCTTAGCCCCAAATTCCTCAAGCTTCCTCCTGAAATTCCTGTGTTCTTCTACCGCCTTTCTCAGGTCAAAAGGAAAGAGGAAGTTCGCTGAGTTAGTCTCCAGTATTGCGAACAATGTCTCTATGCTTGGTTGACAGAGAAGCACCACTCTAGCTTTCTCCCACTCAGCCGGTTGAGAGGGCTTTATCCTCAAGATCCATACCTCCTCTTGCTCCAGACATAGAGCAAGTAACCAACCACTATAACAAGCGCTGTTATTCCTATGAGCTGTGCTTCATACAGCACAACATCCGTTATCTCCTCCGGAGGCTTGAAGAAGAACAGGCATGCCATAGCTATGAAAATCTCACCAAGTACAGCCGAAATCCAAGCTATAATTCTCCCTCCAGGCACTGTGTATGGTCTTGGCACCTCGGGCTTAGAGTATCTCAGCTTTATGAATGCAGGGAAGAGGAATAGATATGGAATCAGGAATATCAAGCTGGAAAGAGCGAAAATAGTCCAGAATATGCTTGCTATGCTCTCAGCAGGTATTGCATTTCCCAGCAATAGCACAGTGCCTATTATACCAGTGAGGTAGTATGCATAATCAGGGGTCATGTACCTGCCATGCAGGTGTCCGAGGGACTTCGGCAGAAGACCTTCCTGAGCTGTGGAGGCCACAACTCTGTTAGCTCCTATTGTCCAAGTGACCATGTTTGTAAAGAATGTATACAAAATTAGAATTCCGAATATCACTATCATTATCTCACCGGATGGACCGAGCAGGCCAGAAACCTCTGTTATAGCATCTATGATCCCAGTGACTATGCTAAGTTTATCCAAAGGAAGTACTGCAAGAAGGCCAAATGTTCCCAGAACGTATAGGATGAATATGGCAGCACCAGCAAATACTATTGCTTTGGGCACATCCCTCTTTGGATCCACAATCTCCTCACCAGCAGAGCTTGCTAGCTCAAATCCCATGTAGTTATACACTATCACAGGCAGATATGCGAGAGTTGTGCTCCAAGATGGAAGCAAATCGGATGCTGTGAATGGATTTGCAAAACCCCTGATGAATATCCAGTAAACTCCAAGAATCCCCAAACTCACTAGGACAAATGCCTTGACCACAGCCCCTATATTGGGTATCCACTTTGATTTTCCCAGCTCCAATATGCCAGCAGCCACAGTGATCCATATCATCACTATTGCTATTATCGTCTGGCTCCATATATCCAGATCTGGTGCAAATACTTTGGAAAGTGTGCCGCTGAATAGAACATATACAGAAGGCATCCAGAGAGCCACATTCACCCAGTAGAGCCATGATGTCATCACAGCCAGCTTTTCGCCAAAGGCCTCTTTGACCCAGACATAAATACCTCCCTCGCTCGGCCATGCAGAGCCAAGCTCCGCTGTTATCAGCCCATATGGTATGAAGAACAGGAAAAGAGATATAAACCACCAGAAGAAGGTCTGCATTCCTATTGCTGCTGAGGATGCCACTGTATCGAGCACTATAATTGCACATACATTAAAAAGAAACAAATCCCAATACTTCAAAACCCTCTTGAACCTTCCAGCGGACATTCATCTACCTCCCAATCAATAGGGCAAGTATGGCCTTCTCCACATGAAGCCTGTTCTCCGCCTGATCCCAGACGATGCTCCAAGGTCCATCTATCACATCGTCTGTCACCTCCATTCCCCTAGCTGCAGGGAGACAGTGCATGAACACCGCGTTTTTATCAGCTTTCTTCATCAGAGCAGAGTTTACTTGATACGGAGCAAACGCCCTTTTTCTCTCCTCCGCTTCATGCTCCTGCCCAACCCACCACCAGAGATCTGTGTAAACCACATTGGCGCCCTTTATAGCCTCATCTATATCCTCAGTGAGGTTTATGTTCGCACCAGTCTCAGATATATTCTCCTCCACCATCTTCATTACCCTCTCCTTTGGCCAGTACTTCTTAGGCCCGCAGAATGTGAAGTTCATTCCAAGCCTGGAGCAGAGGACTAAAAGGGAATTAGCAACATTGGTGGCATCCCCGAAAAAGCTCACCTTTATCTTCTTTAAATCACCAAACTTTTCCTCCATCGTGTAAACATCTGTCAATGCCTGAACTGGATGGAACCAATCAGTCAGCCCATTTATCACAGGAACTCTTGAGTATCTGGCCAGTTCCTCCAGAGTCTCATGCTTTAGAAGCCTTGCCATTATTGCATCGACATATCTGCTGAGAACTCTTGCCGTATCAGCTATGGTCTCCCTTACACCTAGATGAATCTCTCCTGGTCTGAGATAAAGGGCATGTCCTCCCAGCTGGACCATGGCCACCTCAAAAGATACCCTAGTCCTAGTAGATGGCTCCTCAAATATCATTCCCAGAGTTTTCCTATCAAGTAGCCTAGGCATATCTCCCCTGTAGAAGGCATGCTTTAGCTCCCTTGTAGTATCAAAAATCAGTCTTATATCCTGTCTGGAAAGATCTTGGCATGTCAGGATATCCTTGGAAGAAAGCGCTCTAGCCATACCTGCACCCCCTATTTTATGATGGATTTGCTTAAAAATTTTTGGAGAAGAGACAACAAATAGGACAGTGATATGGAAGATATACTTAATATGCCTCTGGTGGATATATTCTCATGCCTGTTAAAAATTTTAGTTGTTTAATATTATTTTAAATTATTGCTCAACACTATCCTCTTTTTTAGTGCTGAACATCAGATTCATCATCTCCTCCACAATTTCCCTTTTCAGATTCATGTCGGCCATTGAAAGAGCTTCTGCAATCGTCTTATAATCAACTTCCATGTCTCCAAGCTTAACCTTCTTTTCAGGCTTCTTCATAAGCTGATTTCTTACTGCCTCTATGATCTTGTTCACCTCGTCATCGCTTAGCCTCATACGAAATTAGAGCACCATCAACTAATTAAGTTATCCACAACATTTTTATCCCTGTAACTTCCTTTCTTACTATGGATCCCAGCTTCTTCGACTTAGTGAATTTGGCGCTGTGTACGGCTATTAACAGAATATGCGGGAAGGAAAGGGCAGAAGAGATATTCAAAGAGGCAGGAAAGATCATGTTCTCCCTGATAAAAAGCAATGTAATCGGGGAAAACCCCATCACCACATTGAAAAACATAGCTAGATATCTCGAGAGATCAGGTTATATGGAAAGAATAGAGATTAAGGAGACAGATGAGGGACTTCAACTTGATATGTATGGAGTCTCTGTCCTCAGATCATCCGATACGCTTGTCAGATCAGGAATGGCCCCTTCCCACATAATGACAAATATCATGTTTGCTGCCCTAAGAGAAGCAGGGATTGAGGCTGAGCTCAGAGAGCTTGAGATAGATGTAGATAAAGGGCATGTGAGGGAGATTTGGGTCTTTAAAAAGGATTAACTTGGTGAAAAATTGGATTTTGAAGCTGAAAATTGGCCTCTGAACTTGTAACTACTAAAAAGATGAAATTTCAATTGAAGTACATTAATACATGAAACTAGATAGCATTTCAGCCTCTCAGGAAAAGTAGCCCAAGGATTGTACAAGAGGCAAAATAATTTATCAGATTCAAAAGGTAAATGCAATTGCTTTGGTAAAGCAGTCCACAAATCTTTTGCCATCCGATCTCATTAGGTCTACAGTTGTAACAGCTACCTCGTTCACCTTGATGAATCTAAGACCATCGAAATAGCCGTGAAATGCATGTATTATGTAGTTTCTCGAATCTGCTTCGCCTAGGTATATTGCAACATGTCCTGGCATGTATAGAGCAGATCCTGGAAGGACAGTCTTTAGAGATTCCTCCCCTTTTATTTCCACTGTTTTTCCTGGACACCTCTCTTGCTGCCATGTATTTCTGGGAAGAGTTATTCCAAAAGTCTTAAAAACTCTCATAACAAGCCCAGAGCAATCTATTCCGGAGAATCCATCTCCCCAACCATATCTATGCCATAAGAACTTAAAGACTTGCTTTATTATGTTGTTTACAGTGTATGGAATATAACCCAATGAAACATCCTCCCTCATGGAGATCAAAGCTGGTTTTGTGTCCATCTCCCCTTTTCTCTTGCATGGAAGCTCTATTACGAAATTCCCATTAGTTGATTGGCCATCTACTGTCTCTACTTTTGAGTCAATAACCGGGACTCTGGTTCCCATTACCATCTCTTTCATGGAGATATCCCTTTCATAGGGATTTGGTTGAGTGAAAACTCTGTCTCCTGTGACCATCAAAAATTCCTTTCTTTCTATGTAGTCAAATAGATCCTTCCTTTCCGCCAATGCTATATCTTTAGATCTGACCCATCCCCTATAATTCCTTGTCTGGACAAAAAACCACTTTCTATCCCTGCTCTTGTGAAGTATTATCAGGGGTTCAGCGAGTTCGAGACCTGTCTCCTGAAGTACATCAAATTCCTTATCTCCTATCTCCCTGAACATCCCGACTTCCACTGGCAACTTTCTCAAATCAGTGTTTCTAACAGTTATTCCATAGACAAAATTTCCAGAGAAGCCATCAGCATCTATCCTTTTCTTTATTTTCATAAGAATTTTCTCATTTAACGGTCTACCTCTGTAATACACTCCGGAAAGATCATAGCTAATCATTGATTTGAGAACTTCTTCTTTATCTGGAAGGGTTCTTAGATCTACCACATCTTTAACTCTATCTCTGATAAGCGTATTATATTTTTCTATATCATTTTGAGACATCAGAATGATGTCAACATCCCTAATCCAGAAATCGGGGGAGCTTCTTGCATCCCCAGCTCTTATCATACCTAATTTATTCATTCTCCGGATATAATTGCTAATGCTATTAATATAAAAATAAAATTCTACATAGTTTATTAAATAAAGTAGATTAAAATTTTGTAGAATATCTCTGATAAAATAACTTGCCAGAGCAGATTTTTAAGGAGAAGGGCTCAAAGAGATGGGTGATCTATTGATAGAGAGAGTTGAGATCTACGAGGCAAAGCTCTTGTATAGGCAGCCCTTCACAATCTCTCTCGGAACCTCAACCTACAGCGTTGATGTGATAGCAAAGGTCTACGATGACGAGGGAAATGTTGGTTTGGGGGAGACATCTCCCTCTAGAAAAATACTTGGGGAGAGTGAGCACACTATAGAAGCAGCTATGAGAGATATAGCTCCTATTTTGATAGGGGAGGATCCTGAAAGATTGGAGCTCATAGAAGAGAGGATGGATAAAGCTATCTTGGGAAATACCGCAGCAAAGTTGGCTCTTGAGATGGCAGTCATTGACCTTATTGGAAAGAGGAGGAAAATTCCCCTGTGGAGAATGCTCGGCGGTTATAGGGAGAAAATAGAAACGGACTTCACAATAGGTATAAAAAAGCCTGAGGAGATGGCAAAAGATGCTGTTGAACTTGTGAGCAGGGGTTTCAGGGTACTGAAGCTGAAGGTCGGCACTAGTCCAGAGGAGGATCTTGCAAGGGTTAAAGCTGTCAGGGATGCTGTGGGCAACAGCATAAGGATAAGAATTGATGCAAATCAGGGTTGGAGCGTAAAGACAGCCGTAAAAGTGCTGAATGAGATGCAGAGGTATGATGTTGAGCTTGCAGAGCAGCCTGTAAAGTGGAACGACATAGAGGGGATGGCTGAGGTGAGGATGATGAGCCCGATACCGATAATGGCTGATGAGAGCGTCCACACACCTGAGGATGCCCTTAAAGTTGCGATGATGGAAGCAGCTGATTACATAAACATAAAGCTTACTAAAGCAGGCGGAATTTTGAAGGCAAGGAGGATAGCTGAGATAAGCGAGGCTGCTGGAATACCGAACATGATAGGCTGCATGATGGAGGGAGGAATATCCATAACTGCAGCGGTGCACTTCGCCTGCGGGATGAGAAATGTGGTTACATCTGATCTCGATTCGGATATATCCCTGAAGCAGGATGTTGTTGAAGATGGTTCTGCCAAATTGGAAAACGGATACAGAATACCTCCGGACGAGCCTGGTCTTGGAAACTTGAGACTTAGGGATGATATGCTGAAGTACATAGCCACGTATAAAGAGAGGTCAGAGGGAGAAGAGTTCTAATCTATTATTTTTTATTAACTTCTATAAGTTAACAATTCTTGAAAAGCCCTAGCTCATATCTGTAGCCTTGGATCCTCCTTTATCACCTTCGCAACGATCATCGTTGAAGTTCTCTCCACCTCCTCCATGTTCATTATCTGCTCCAAGGTCTTCATGAACTCCTCTCTGCTGTTTGTCCTAGATAAAACAACGAAATCAGTTTCTCCAAAGACAAAGTAAACAGCCCACACTCCCGGAAGCTTTGATATCTTCTCCCCAACTTTCTCATGGTATCCTGGACCATACTTTGCTCTGACAAGTGTTATCGTTATGTACTGCTTCCCCATTTTCTCCGGGCTTATCTTCGCATAATATCCTTCTATATAGCCGAGCTTCTCAAGCCTGTTTATCCTGTAATGCACTGTTGACTTGGGAATTTTCACCATATCAGCAATCTCAGTTATGTTCTTCCTGCAATCCTCTTGCAGAATTCTTAATATGGCCAAGTCGACTTCATCCAGCTTCTCCATATCTATCCCCTAAAGCAAAACATCTTCTTGTTATTAAATTTGTCTATTGTCCAAAGAGACATCTATATAGCATTACACTTATAACTACTCAACTTTTTAAGCTTTGGTCTAGGGTTTCTGGATCTACATGAAGATCAGGGATATTGACTTAAATGAAATAGTAGAACTATTTGGAACACCTGCTTATGTGATAGATTTTGATAGAGTCAGGGAGAACTTCCTGAGGCTTCATAATGCAATAAAATGTCCACATGTCATTGCTTATGCATATAAAGCAAATTATGAGCCTGAATTGGTGAGAATGCTCGCTAATTTGGGTTCAGGAGCCACCGTTCCATCCGCATTTGGTGTTATGCTGGCTAGATGGGCCGGAGTTCCACCAGATAGGACAGTGCTCGTGGGACCCAGCCCTTCTCCAGAGGATCTGAGGGAGGCTATAAGCTTCGGAGCAATAATATCCGTAGAAAGTGCATCTGAGGCCAGAGCTATTAAGAAACTGGGAAGAGCTAATGTGATGATCAGAGTTAATCCAGGGATAGAAGCTGGAGCCCATCCAAGCTTGGCTACGGGTAAGAAGGGAAGCAAATTCGGCATCCCTCCCAGAGAAGCCCTAGAAATTTATAAATCGCTGAAGGGGGAGATGAGAACATTGGGTTTTCATGTACACATAGGCAGCCAGATACTGTCAGCAGAGCCCTTCAAAGCAGCCCTTGATATACTCAGCGATTTAGCTGAGAAAGCTGGTGGAGTTGATATAATAGATCTGGGAGGAGGAATAGGTATTCCTTACTCCTCTAATGAGAATCCATTCCCTCTTGAGGAATATGCTTATATTGTCTGCGATTACATGAATAGATTGGGAACCACTCTTTTTCTAGAAACAGGAAGATATATAGTCGCTGATGCCGGTTATCTGCTCACAAGAGTCAACTACATTAAGGAGATGGGGGACTTAAAGTGGGTCTTGGTGGATGCTGGAATGAATGATCTCCTTAGACCTGCACTTTATGGAGCTAGGCATGAAATTATCTGTGATAACAGTGGTGAGAAGGAGAAATATCTAGTTGGAGGACCTGTATGCGAATCTGCGGACTTCTTTGGAGAGTATGAGCTACCAAAGCTGGGAGAGGGAGACCTAATAGTCTTCAAAAATGTTGGAGCATACGGGTTTTCTATGGCAAGCAGATACAACCTAAGGCCATTGCCTCCAGTAATTGCGATAGAAAAAGGAAGGTTCAGGCTGCTGAGACCTAGAGAGGACTTCTGCAAGACTATATTCGGCTAATTGCTAACAATATTTTTCTACTACAATTTAATAATTCAAATAAAATACTATAATTATTGATTGATTACCCTCTGAATTAAACTTGGAATTCCAGCCTCGTTTGTTCAACAAGGTTAATAAGCTTTATGTGAATCGCAGAGTTATGCTCAATGATTATTATCCAAGTGTATTTCGTTGCAGACCATCCTTCCCGATAGTAGTGGATAGGGGGCTTGGGGCAGAAATCTGGACTGTTGATGGCAGAAGATTTCTTGATTTCAGTGGTGCTGCAACATCTCTTGGTCAAGCCCATCCAAAGGTCGTCAGCGCAGTTAAATCTGGCGTGGAGAAAATAACAGGATTTTCTGGTTTATTAGCCCCAACAGAACCGTTCTTGAAGCTTGGAAAGGAGCTAAAATCTATAGTTCCTATAAAGGATGCCTCAATATCCTATGCGACAACCGGAAGCGAGGCCAATGATTTCGCAATTCAACTAGCAAAGTATAGCACTGGAAGGAGTGTAATTATCTCCTTTTACGGTGCTTATCATGGGCTCACTGGTTATGCCTTATTCTCCTCTCCAACAGAGGGTATGAGAAGGGTCAGCCCTCATCTAGTTGACACAATTTTCGCTCCATATCCAAACTGCTTTCAGTGCAAGCTTGAAGGCATTCCATGCGATTCTTGTGCCAGTAAATCGGTTCAGTTCATTGAGAGGGAGATATTGGGCAGGGCTGTTGAGCCTGAAAATATTGCTGCTATAATAGTTGAGCCTCTTCAGTCGCATGGAGGCATAATTTTACCACCTTCCAGTTTCTTCATCGAGTTAAAGAGGATAGCAGATGAAATAGGAGCCCTTCTTATAGTTGATGAGGTATACACCGGTTTCGGTAGAACTGGAAAGTGGTGGGGAATAGAGCACCACGGTGTTGAGCCT
>Ga0207433_10002631_pt1 | contig 36258 bp, 33 predicted proteins | sample YelNatPaOPGAMG01_FD_187559 | JGI IMG/M metagenome (GOLD analysis project Ga0207433, IMG submission 187559) | Hot spring thermophilic microbial communities from Obsidian Pool, Yellowstone National Park, USA - OP-RAMG-01 (SPAdes) (version 3) | ecosystem: Environmental > Aquatic > Thermal springs... | reverse complement strand
ATCTGATTATGGTTTTGAAGGATTTCCTTTGCGTAAGGATTTTCCTTTAACTGGTTATTTGGAAGTCCGCTACGATGATGAGGTTGGTGATGTGGTTTATGAGCCCGTTGAATTGTCCCAAGATTACCGTTATTTTAATTTTTCTAGCCCGTGGGAACGTTTAACTAGTTTTTCCTCAAATTTTTAATTTATGTTGTCTTTAGATACAAAAGTTAAACATTTTACTATGAATTTTGGGCCGCAACATCCTGCTGCTCATGGTGTATTGCGGTTGGTGCTGGAATTAGATGGCGAACTAGTTAAGCGTGCCGATCCTCATATAGGCTTATTACATCGGGGTACAGAGAAGTTAATGGAGTATAAAACTTATATTCAGGCGTTACCTTATGTAGATCGTCTAGATTATGTTTCTATGATGGCTCAAGAACTGTGCTATTCTTTAGGTGTTGAACACCTTTTAAATTTGCATGTTCCTGTACGCGGACAGTATATTCGTGTTTTATTTTCAGAATTAACTAGAATTTTGAACCATTTACTAGCATTAACTACACATGCTCTAGATGTGGGTGCTTTAACTCCATTTTTGTGGGGTTTTGAAGAACGCGAAAAACTTATGGAATTTTATGAGCGTGTTTCTGGTGCTAGAATGCATGCTAATTATATTAGGCCGGGTGGTGTTGCTTGGGATTTACCTATTGGCTTATTGGATGATATTTGGGAATTTTGTTCTTCTTTTAATAATAGAATTGATGAACTAGAAGAATTATTAACTAATAATCGGATATGAAAACAGCGTTTAGTTAATATTGGTATTGTAAATCTGGAAGATGCTTTATCTTATGGCTTTAGTGGTGTTATGTTGCGTAGTGCTGGAATTCCTTGGGATTTGCGAAAGAGTAGGCCCTATGACTGCTATGCTGATTTATCTTTTGATATACCTGTAGGTAAAAATGGTGATTGTTACGATAGATATCTGATGCGTATTCTTGAGATGCGACAATCTTTAATTATAATCCAACAATGTTTAAATTTTATACCTATCGGGTCGGTTAAAGCTTTAGATAAAAAAGTAACACCACCTACACGTTCTTTTATGAAATATAGTATGGAATCTTTGATACATCATTTTAAGTTTTACACTGAGGGTTTTACGGTTCCTGTTGGTGAGTATTATAGCGCCGTTGAGGCTCCTAAAGGCGAATTTGGGATTTACTTTGTTTCGGATGGTACAAGTAAGCCTTATCGCTGTCGTCTACGTGCTCCTGGTTTTGCACATTTGCAAGGACTAGATTTTATGTCTCGCAATCATATGATAGCAGACGTTGTTACTGTAATTGGAACGCAAGATATCGTTTTTGGTGAGGTAGACCGCTAATTTGTCCCCTTATCCTTTTTCGTCTAGTTGGTTAGGACATTAGCCTTTCAAGCTAAAAACACGGGTTCGAATCCCGTAAAAGGTATGGTTTTTTCTTTTTTTTAACTTTTGATGAAACAGATATTTGTTAATGACATACGTTATACGGTTTACGAAGATTTAACTTTATTACAATTTTTAGGAAATATCGGGTTAGATATTCCTAGATTTTGTTACCATGAAAAATTATCTATTGCTGGTAACTGTCGCATGTGTCTAGTAGAAGATAACAAGGTAGCTAAGCCGATAGCTTCGTGTGCTATTAATGTTGCAGATGGAATGTTGATATATACGGAAACTGTAAAGGTTCTTAAGGCTCGAGAATCTGTGCTAGAATTTTTGTTGATTAATCACCCTCTTGATTGTCCTATTTGTGATCAAGGTGGTGAATGTGATTTGCAAGATCAATCTTTAGTTTTCGGTAATGATCGGGGCCGTTTTTACGAGTCAAAGCGGGCTGTATCTGATAAAAATTGTGGTCCTTTCGTTAAGACAGTTATGAACCGTTGTATTCATTGTACCCGTTGTGTAAGGTTTTCGCAAGAAGTAGGTGGTTTTCCTTCTCTGGGTGTTTCCGGAAGAGGTTCCCGTATGGAGATTGGTTTTTATAATAATAATATTTTCTTAAATTTTGAACTATCAGGGAATTTAATTGATTTGTGCCCAGTTGGCGCATTAACTTCTAAACCCTACTCTTTTTCTGCTCGGCCGTGAGAGTTAAAACATTTTAACGCATTAGATGTTTTTGACTCTCTTCTTAGTAATATACGTGTAGATGTACGTGGTTCTAATATTTTGCGTATATTACCTCGCCCCAACGCTATTGTTAATAATGAATGAATTTCCGATACGGTTCGTTTTTTTTATGATGCTTTAAAGTTGAATAGGATAGTATGCCCATTATTTAAACCACTTGGGGGGGTTTACATAAAAATTTCTTGGTTTACTATTTCTATTTTTTTTAAAAAACTGTTTGTTTTTCTTCATTTATTTTTAAAAAAGAATAGTATTAAAGCAGTACCCTTATCTTATTCTGCGCCGATCTCTTCTCATATTGCTGCCTCTTTTCATTTTAAACATTTCTTATTATCAAATGGTTATCGGTTGCCATTAAGCACTACTTATCGTGATAATAGGGGGTTTTTGTTTCCTTTAAAAACTGATCAACTAAATCTTTCCGGTTTCCAAAATCTTTTATTAGTGGGATTAGATATTCGTTTACTTTCTCCTATTTTAAATTCCATTGTACGCCGGAGAGTAATAAAAAACAATTTGCAGGTTTTTGTATTTGGTGGTTTACGTTCTAGTTTAAATTTTTATTATTATCATATTTCTAATTTTTTCTTTGATTTTATTAAATTTCTTAGAGGTAAGCATTGATTAAATTTAAAATTAAATTCAGAAGCTCATAAATCTTTAATATTAAGTTCTACTTATTTTTCGGACATAACTCTGCTTCCAAAATTGACACAAGCTATTGAATTTTTTTTTTTCCCATTAAATTCTAATTGTTCTGTTAAGGAAGAAATTAATTTTCCGGATACTATTAATCCACGTAGCTTATATTTTTCTTTTTTTAATCAATCTATTATACCTTTTTCTAATTATTTTCTTTTAAAAACTTTTTTTGGTACTAATGGTACTTCTTTTTTAAATGTTTTTGATATTATTTTACCTATACCAGCTTTTTTAGAAGAACGGGGAGTTTACTTAAATTGTTTTGGGTTGTTAGATATTTCCGAAAAGGTTGTATCTTCAATAGATTTCCCTATTACGAATTCTTTAGGTTTAGAATTATTAAAAAATTCAAGTGGTGTAGAAGAACTACACTCTTTATCTCTTTTAATTCAGAAGTACTGTACTATTTCACCTACGCCTTTTCAACTAACACGTAATTTAGTTATAGTATTTAATACGTGTTTAAAATTGTCTAAATTTTATTTTTTTCCTCCGTATTCTTCTTCCACTTCAACCGCTGATCTTCTTCGGTCTTCGCGTGTATTGGCAACGGGGACTAGGTTATTTTCTCCCCGCTCCAATTTTAAAGTTTTTTTTTTAGAGTAAAAATTTTTTTATCTATATAGGGTTAGAATTTTATAAAAATATTAGTATGTTTTCAAAAGTTACATCTTATATAAAAAAATATAAGTTTCATAATAAGCACAGTTTTCATATTGTCACGCCTAGTCCATGACCAGCACAAATTTCGGTTGGTGCTTTGTTAATGGCTATTGGTGGTGCGATGTATATGCATTTTTATACTTACGGGGGTTATGTATTGTTATTTGGTACATCTTTCACAGTTATTATAATGTTACTCTGATTCCGTGATATCGTTAGAGAAGGTACTTATTTAGGGTTTCATACTAAACGTGTACAAAGAGGGTTGCGTTTAGGTATGCTCTTATTTATTATTTCAGAAGTAATGTTTTTTTTTAGCTTTTTTTGAGCTTTTTTCCATTCAAGTTTATCACCTGATATTTCGTTGGGTTCGGTTTGACCACCAATAGGTATTAATGTTCTTATTCCATCTCATATTCCTCTTATGAATACAGTAATATTGGTTGTTTCTGGAATTACTGTGACTTGTAGCCATTTAAATGTTATTTATCCAAATATTGTTCGTGCATTAGATTCTTTACTGTGTACTATTATTCTTGCTGTACAATTTACAGCTTTTCAAGTTTATGAATATTTTATTGCCTCTTTTTTTATCTCTGATGGTATCTATGGTAGTACTTTTTATATGACAACGGGTTTTCATGGTTTTCACGTTATTATCGGCACTTTGTTTTTAATGGTATGTGCTTATCGACTTGTTAAAGCACATTTTGTGCCTTACCATCATTTTGGTTTTGAGGCAGCCATTTGGTATTGACATTTTGTTGATGTTGTTTGATTGTTCGTTTACTTGACCATTTATTGTTGAGGTTCCGGTTATAATTGATTTTAGCTATGAGATTAATAAAGAAAAATTTTCTATTAAATATTATTTATAAGAATTTATTAAATTATCCGGTACCTGAAAATCTTTCTTATTGATGAAATTTTGGTGTTTTGTCTGGTGTTTGTTTGGTAATACAAATCATAACGGGTATTTTTCTTGCTATGCATTACATCCCCTCAAGTGAGCTGGCATTTGCTAGTGTTGAGCACATAATGCGTGATGTGAATTATGGCTGGTTATTGCGCTATTCTCATGCGAATGGTGCTTCTTTTTTTTTCTTGTTTGTTTATATCCATATGTTTCGTAATATCTATTATAATTCCTTTTTCAATCCCCGCGAAATTGTTTGATGTATTGGTGTTATAATATTGCTTGTTATGATTATAACTGCGTTTTTGGGTTATGTTTTACCATGGGGTCAAATGAGCTTCTGGGCTGCTACGGTTATTACTAGTTTGGTTACAGCAATTCCTGTTGTTGGAACACATGTAGTAGTTTGATTATGGGGTGGTTATTCTGTTGATAGTGCTACACTTAATAGGTTTTTTAGTTTGCATTATCTTCTACCGTTTGTTCTTTTGTTCCTTGTAATTCTTCATGTACTTTTTTTACATGAATCTGGCTCCAGTAATCCTGCAGGTTTTGACATTTCTGAGGATAAAAAACCATTTTATCCTTATTTTGTTATTAAAGATCTTTTCGGTATCCTGGTTTTCTTACAATTTTTTATTATTGTGGTCTTTTTTTATCCTAATGTTTTAGGGCATTCCGATAATTATATTCCAGCGAACCCTTTAGTTACCCCTGCCCACATTGTTCCTGAGTGATATTTTTTACCTTTTTATGCTATTCTACGTTCGGTTCCTGATAAATTTTGGGGTGTGGTTTTACTTTTGTTAGCCATTCTTATCTTACTTTTAATACCATTTTTTAGTAACTATGACCTGTTAACTTCCATTGAGTTTTCTGTTGATACCAAAAATATTTTTTCTCGGTATCCACAAGTTGTTTTCTTGGTTAAGGATGTACCAGGAAGCGAAAAAAATTTATTTTTTAAAAAATTATTTTTTTGGTTTTTTGTTTCTGGTACTATAACATTAGGTTGAATCGGAGGTTGTCCTATTGAGTATCCTTATTGAGAATTAGGTCAAATGTTAACATTTTTTTACTTTTTCTATTTTTTATTTCTTGCTGATCTTAGTTTTTTTTTTTATTTAACGCATTTGTATACGTTTTTTCTTTCCTTAATTATGCGTTTATATGCTTTTATATGAGCTTATCATTTAGAGGTAAATTCTTTCGCCGTACTTCCGTCTGATTGGGTATACTTACGTAAACAAGTGGGTTGATCGAAGTTGCGGGCTTACAGGAGGTTATTTAAGGTAATGGGGGGACAATACAAACAAACTTGTTTGTATTATTTATTTAGTCACCCTTATATTATTTATAAGGTGGCTTAATTTTTTTATTTTTATGGACAGTAAATATTGAAAAACTATTTTTGAAGATAATACAGCGGTATCCTCGTCTTCTTTATCTAATATTTTACTAACGGATCGTGGTTATATTCATTCGGTAATTGATGGTGTTGTTACTATTTATGGTCTTAAAGAAGTCATGTCTGGTGAGTTATTGGTTTTTAAACGTAAAGATCCGCGTGATTTCTCTAAGGATATTGATACTGGTTTAAAAGGTTTAGCTTTAAATTTAAATTCTAATAGCGTCGGTGCGGTTTTATTCGGTGATGAACGTTTGATCAGACCTGGCGATGTTGCGTACCGAACAGGGTCTATTATTACAGTACCTATTGGTGTAGGTGTATTAGGACGTGTTATTAATGCTTTAGGTGAGCCTATTGATGGTAAAGGTCCTATTGTTAATGCTGAAGATCGTGTTGTTGAGGTAAAAGCTCCAGGTATTGTTTATCGTCAGTCTGTAAATGAGCCCGTTTATACAGGTTTAAAATCTGTTGATAGTTTAATTCCTGTTGGTCGGGGTCAGCGTGAGCTTATTATTGGTGATCGTCAAACCGGTAAATCTTCTATCGGTATAGATGCTATTATTAACCAACGTTTAGTAGCTAATCGTATTAGTAATTCTAAGCGCATATACTGTGTGTATGTTGCGATTGGCCAAAAGAAATCTTCCATTTCACAAATTTTAAGTCTTTTGGAAGCACGGCAGGCTATGTATTACACCGTTATTGTTGCTTCCACAGCTTCTGATGCTGCTCCGTTACAATATTTGGCACCGTATACGGGTTGTGCTATTGGTGAGTTTTTTCGTGACAATCACCGTAATGCATTAATTATTTATGATGATTTAAGTAAACAAGCCGTTGCTTATCGTCAAATGTCTTTGTTGTTACGTCGTCCCCCGGGTCGTGAAGCTTATCCCGGTGACGTTTTTTATTTGCACTCACGTTTGTTAGAGCGTGCTGCTCGTCTTTCTAGTGTTTACGGGGGCGGTTCTCTAACTGCATTACCAGTGGTTGAAACTCAGGCTGGTGATGTTTCTGCTTATATTCCTACAAATGTTATTTCTATTACAGACGGCCAAATTTTTTTGGAAACTACTCTTTTTTATAATGGTATTCGTCCAGCTGTTAATGTTGGATTATCTGTTAGCAGAGTTGGGTCGGCTGCGCAAATTCTGGCAATGAAGGATATTGCTGGTTCTTTAAAATTGGAATTAGCTCAATACCGTGAAATTGCTGGTTTTGCACAATTTGGTTCTGATCTTGATGAAGAAACAAAAACATTGTTGGATAGGGGGTCTATTTTAACCACTTTATTGACTCAAAACCGTTATGCTCCGGCTTCTTCCGAATTTATTGTTATGCTTTTATTTGGCGGTATGAGTAATTTTTTAACTTATGTCTTTAAGGCGTTAAAGGTAGTAGGAGAAGATTCACGTCGTCTATTTATTAAAGGTTATGAGTTGTTATTGTGAGAATTTTATTCTCGTGTATTTTATTTTATTTTTAGACCTCAGTTTTCTTTATTACATAAAAAAGATTTTTATAAGCAGCACGGCCGTAATGTTCTTGGTTGGTGTAATATTGTTTTTCATTCCTTATTCTTAGAGCGTTCTGTTGATGCTGTTATAAATTCTGATAATAATAATAATGTGGCTTTTGCTCAATATTTCCGTTTTTTATAATTAGAACATTTACGTTTATTTATTTTTAAACTATATAATAAAAATAATGGTATTTAATAGAAATGTTTATTATCGCTTACTTTCACATTATCTTCCGTTTAGTTACTACGTGCCTTTAGAACAAATTGTTAAGGGTACGGGTGGTAGTATAAATTTGGGTGCATCAGGTGCGGGTGAGTTTTTAGTTTTTTCTCATATCTGGTTTTCAACTCTCATTCCTCGTATGAGCAAATTTATACTTATGGACTGGCCTATATTACGGGACCGGTGATTTTTTTCTACTAATCATAAAGATATTGGTACTTTATATTTAATTTTTGGAATGTTTGCAGGGTTAATGGGTACTATCTTTTCTGTAATCATTCGATTAGAGTTAGCTGGCCCTGGTCCACAGTTACTAGGCGGAAATGGCCAATTATATAATGTTATTGTTACTGCCCACGCTTTTTTAATGATTTTTTTTTTCGTAATGCCTGTCATGATCGGTGGTTTTGGTAATTGATTGGTCCCTTTACTTATTGCTGCACCTGATATGAGTTTTCCTCGTATGAATAACGTGAGCTTTTGGTTATTGCCACCCGCTCTTGTCCTTTTGTTAAGTTCTTCTTTAGTTGAATTTGGGGCTGGAACAGGATGAACCGTTTATCCACCATTAAGTGGTGTCGTTGCACATTCTGGTCCTTCTGTTGATTTAGCTATTTTTAGTTTACATTTGGCAGGTGTATCTTCTTTATTAGGGGCTATAAATTTTATTACTACTATTAGTAACATGCGTCATATGGGGTGACATAAAATGCCACTTTTTGCTTGATCTGTATACGTTACTGCTTATTTACTATTATTATCTTTACCAGTTTTAGCCGGTGGTATTACAATGTTATTAACGGATCGTAACTTTAATACATCATTTTACGAGCCTTCCGGTGGTGGTGATCCTATCTTATATCAGCACTTGTTTTGATTTTTTGGACATCCCGAAGTTTATATTTTAATTTTACCAGGTTTCGGAATTATCAGTCACGTATTAGGTAATTTCGCTGATAAAATCGTTTTCGGTAACGTTGGTATGATATATGCTATGGTATCTATCGGTTTCTTGGGGTTTTTAGTTTGAGCCCATCATATGTACACTATCGGTATGGATGTAGATTCTCGTGCTTATTTTACTGCAGCTACTATGATTATTGCTGTTCCCACTGGTATTAAAGTTTTTAGCTGATTGTCTACTTTATGATCAGGAATGTTAAAATTTGATGCTGCTCTTTTGTTTGCTGTTGGTTTTATTCTTTTATTTACCATTGGGGGTTTAACAGGTATTGTTTTAGCTAATGCAGGGGTTGATGTCGCATTGCATGATACTTATTATGTAGTAGCACATTTTCACTATGTTTTATCCATGGGTGCTGTTTTTGCTATTTTTTCGGGGTTTTATTTTTGATTTAATAAAATTACAGGTTGCATACTAAATCCTTTATTATCCCGTTTACACTTTTTTTTAATGTTTATTGGTGTCAACATAACTTTTTTTCCTATGCATTTTTTAGGATTAGCTGGAATGCCAAGACGTATCCCTGATTATCCAGATGCATTTACAACCTGAAATGTTATTTGTTCCTACGGTTCTTTATTATCGTTTATTAGTGCTATTTTATTCTTTTATATTATTTATAAAGCATTTGCTTTTCCTATATTTAATAAAGATCAATTTTCTTCTTTTACTATATTAGCTAATCGTTACAATAACCGCTTTTCTTTTCGTATTCCACATCCTGTACCACTTTATTTAAATGATTTGTATTTACGCTCTCTAGTGAAGGACCCTAATTTATTACCTGCATATAAACCTTTTTTCAATGCGCATTTCTCTCAGTTCTTGTCTGTTCTTATTGAACGTGATAAGGGTTTACGTGAACGTGGTTTTGTTGGTCTATCGTCGTTAAATATATTATTATTTTATTTTCCCTACGTTTTATTATCATTTTTTAACTATATATTTTCTTTTCCTATTACTATTTATAAAAATATTGAGAATAAGTTTCAAAAAGGTTGGGATAAACACCAATTTGATTCTTATTTTTAATGTGAAATTAAATATATGTCCCCTCTGGATCAGTTTTTAGTGGTACTATTTATTCCTTTTTCATATTTTGCGCCACATAGTTATACATTGTCTTTATTATTTAAATTTGTTTATATTTTTGTTTCTATAGTTATTACAGGACTTCCACCAAGTTTAGAAACGTTTTTAAGTTGAGAAAATAGCATTAGCTTTTACGACCTTTCTATAACTAACGTAACCATTTTTCTTTTTTTTTGTTTTATACTTTTTTTATTTTTTTTGTATTTTCCTGTACGAACTTTATTTTTTGTTCCAAATTATTGACAATTGAGTGTGGAATTTTTTTATAATTTTATTTTGAATATGCTGCGTCAGCAAATTACAAATATTGTTTCTTTACGTTATTTTCCTTACATATTTACATTATTTTTTTTTATCTTTTTTTGTAACTTTTTGGGACTTTTACCTTTCGGTTTTACTGTAACTAGCCATATCTGACAAACATTTTCTTTAGCGTTTGCTTCTTTTTGTGGTGTAACTCTAATCGGTTTTTATAATAATAATTTGGATTTTTTAAAATTCTTTATTCCTTCAAATGTTCCAGCTTTTTTACTACCTTTTTTGATTTTGATTGAATTAATTTCTTATATTATACGACCTTTTAGTCTAGCCATACGACTTTTTGCAAATATGTTAGCGGGCCACACTTTGTTGTTTATTATAGCTTCGTTTGTTATATTTGTATCTTCTTTTGTATGATTTATTTTCGCTTTTATTCCTTTAGTTTTGGTATCTTTATTAGAGTTCTGTATCTCTTTTATACAGGCTTATGTTTTTTCTGTACTACTGTGCGTATATTTAAACGATACCTATAATGCAGTTCATTAGCTTTTGATTGAGTTTATAAATATCTATGTCAACTTTTGAATTAGTAAGAATAATTATTGAGATCCTCGCCTTGCTTTGCGGTTTATATATTATTTTTTCTAAAAATCCTGTTCATTCAGTTTTTTTTTTAGTACTTTTTGTTTGTTTTTTATCTTTTCTTTTGTTTCTTTTGAATGTAGATTTCGTGGCTTTTGTCCTTTTAATTGTATATGTTGGTGCAGTGGTTGTTTTGTTTCTTTTTGTAGTAATGATGATAAATATTCGTATAATAGAAAATTCAACGGTATCTCGGTTTATCGTACCTTTTACTTTACTATCTGTTTCCGTATTCTTTTTACTTTTTTCGTTCAAACTATTTTTTTTAGAAAGAATACCTGTTAGTGAAGAACTTTTTTTCTTGCCGTATATAGATTATAGCCTAGTGTTAGAAACCGTTTCTAGTATTGATCGGTTTGGGCTTCTTTTATATACTTATTATTTTATTCCTTTTTTATTACTTGGTTTTTTGTTATTTTTTTCTATGGTTGCCGCAATTTATTTGGTTTTACATACTAATTTGGTTGCTAAAAGGCAAAACTTATTTAATCAAGTTTCACAAGATTTAATAAGTTCTGTACGTCTTGATAATTTTTAAAATATAAAGATAATATTAAAATTTTCTGGGATGTATTTATTAATAATAGTATTGCCATTTCTTAGTTTTTTTTTTAGCTTAATTCTTGGCCGCTGGCTATCGCAGTTTATAAGGTGGGTATCAAATACGTGTATTTTTTTTAGTTTATTGTTATCCGTTCATATTTTTTATCGTGTTATATATTGTAAAGAACCTGTTATTGTTTATAGTTTTTCTTGAATTGATTCTTTAAATGTATCGTGAACCTTTCAGTTTGATGGAGTTAGTAGTGTGATGCTTGTTGTCGTAACCTCTATTTCTTTTCTCGTACATTTTTATAGTATTTCTTATATGGGTTCTGATCCTCATTTTAACCGTTTTATCTCATTCTTATCTCTTTTTACTTTTTTTATGCTTGTACTTGTAACTTCTTCTAATTTTCTTCAACTTTTTTTAGGTTGAGAGGGGGTTGGTTTAGCTTCTTATCTTCTTATAAATTTTTGGTATACGCGTACAGAGGCTAATCGTGCTGCATTAAAAGCGTTAATAGTAAATCGCTTTGGGGATTTCGGGGTGTATTTTGCATTATTATTGATATTTTATCATTTTAAAAGCCTTGATTTTTCTGTAGTGTTTAGTCTGGTTTCTTTTGTTATACCTCCTATTAATTTGGTTTTGTTTAATTACACCTTTAATGTGGTTGATTTAATCTGTTTTTTTCTATTATTGGGCGTAGTAGGAAAATCTGCCCAATTCGGTTTACATACGTGATTGCCAGATGCAATGGAAGGCCCTACACCGGTCTCCGCTTTGTTACATGCTGCGACCATGGTTACTGCTGGTGTTTTTGTACTTATTCGCTGTTCTTTTATTTTCTCATGTTCTTCTTTTGTTTTATTATTGGTTGTTTTAATGGGTTCTATTACTACTTTTTTTGCTGCGGTTATTGGTTGTTTTCAAAACGATATTAAGAAAATTGTTGCTTATTCTACTTGCAGCCAATTAGGCTATATGGTTTTAGCTTGTGGTTTATGCGAATATTCTCTGGCCTTATTTCATTTATTTAACCACGCTTTTTTTAAAGCTTTGCTATTTTTAGGGGCTGGTTCAATAATTCATGCTATGGCTGATGAGCAGGATTTGCGTCGATTAGGTGGTCTTGCGCAGTTGATGCCATTTACTTATATATCTTTTCTTATAGGTTCATTTTCTCTTGCGGGTTTTCCTTTCTTAAGTGGTTTTTTTTCTAAAGATCTGATCTTGGAATCTGCATCTTCTTCTATATTTCTTACAGGTTCCCTTGGTTTTTTTTGATCAACTTTAGCTGTCTTTTTGACTTCCTTCTATTCTATGCGGCTCTTAAGTATCGTTTTTCTAAATAAGCCTTTAGGTTTTTTTAAATATTATCATTATGCTGCTGAGTCTGATTTCTTCATTTTAGTTCCTCTTTTTATTCTCTCTTTGTTAAGTATTTTTTCAGGTTATATCTTTTTTGATTTGTTTGTTGGTCTAGGAAGTGACGGTTTGTCCTCAATTTATAATAGTTGAGATCGTACAAATGTTTTTTCTGTGGAATTTTTATTAGGTGGGATTAAGTTTTTACCATTATTATTTTCTATATTAGGTTTTTTAGTTTCTTATTTTTTTTATGTTGTTGCACAAAATTTAGTTACAAAATTTTTCGTTTATAGTATGTCATTTTTTCATCCACTATATGTATTTTTTAACCAAAAATGGTTATTTGATATTTTTTATAATCTGCGCTGCATAGTTAGTTTTGTTAATGTTTGTTACAACTTTTTTTTTAAGACAATAGATCGTGGGTTTGTTGAATTGTTAGGTCCTTTGGGTTTATCACGAGTTTTTTATAAACTTTCGCGTAGTTTAAGTATTTTTCAAACAGGATTCCTGTATCATTATGTCTTTTTTACTATTTTTAGTATTATTGCTCTTATTGTTTTTCATAGTTTATTTTTTATTCCATTTCATTATGTTCTGTTGGTTCTTATTTTTCTTTTTTGTAGTTTATTTTAAAGATGATGATAAAGATGAAAATAAATGATATTAAAAAGAAATTAAAAATTCAAATAGAAGATATATTTTTTATTGTCTTAGAACATATAATAGTCTTTGTTATGAGATGATATGAGAATTGAGAAGAGCGGTTAAAAAGCATAAAACGAACTCTTCCTTATATTCCCGTTATTATGGTATCAGTGTGACAACATTGAACTTCTTTTTGAATTACCCGTGGTGTTTGGACAGATAGTGAGCGTAGGTCAATAATGTGGGCCGAGTTTGATAATTTCGCTCATTTTTTTATAGCAAACTTTATACCTATTTTTTCTGCATTATTATTCTTTTCTGTACTTATTATATTCTGCTGGGGTTCCAATGACGTGGTTTATATTCGTCAAGTAGCCTTATTCTTTTCTGGGTTTAATTTTGTTATTATTAATTTTTATTTTATATTAACCGTTTGGTATAATTTATTTAACCATTCCCAATATATTTCTTTATGTTCTTTTTTAGTAACAAATTCTTTTAACATTAGTTATGTAGCGGCTATCGATGGACTAAATATTTTCTTCATCTGACTTACTGTTTTTTTAACTTTTGCTTGTGTCCTAAATAGCTGAGTTAATATAACGTACCGTGTTCAAACTTTTTTTTTTCTACTATTTTTATTACAATTTTTTTTAGTTCAATTGTTTGTTAGTCTTAGCCTCCTATTTTTTTATTTGTTTTTTGAAGGTGTTTTAATCCCTATGGTTTTATTAATAGGTATATGGGGCTCGCGTCAAAGAAAAATTCATGCAGTGTACCAATTTTTTTTTTTTACTTTCGCGGGTTCAATATTAATGCTTATCACTCTACTTTATCTTTACTATATAGCAAAAACGTTTGATGTTCGCTATCTTACGTTATTCGATTTTTCTGCTCATGAAGAACGACTTTTATGGTTTTTGCTTTTTGTGGCGTTGGCTGTTAAAGTTCCTATGTTCCCTTTTCACGTATGATTGCCCGAGGCTCATGTTGAAGCACCGACAGTAGGTTCAGTATTCCTGGCGGGTATCTTATTAAAATTAAGTGGTTACGGTTTATTACGTTTTTTGATACCATGTTTTCCGGAGGCTACTATTTACTTTTCTCCTTTAGTCTACACTCTTAGCATTATCGGTATAGTCTATATATCGTGTTTAACCATAATTCAAGTTGATTTAAAAAAAATTATCGCTTACGCTTCTATTGCACATATGAATTACGTGACTCTGGGGGTAGTTTCCCAAAATATTTATTCGATCTCGGGTTCTATTTTCTTGATGGTTGGACACGGTTTAGTTTCTAGTGCTCTTTTTCTTTGCGTTGGTTTTTTATATGATCGTTATAAAACCCGTCTTATATTTTATTATCAAGGTTTGTCTACGTTAATGCCTATTTATTCTTTTTTTGTTTTCTTTTTTCTTGTTTGTAATACTAGTTTTCCGGGGACAGTTAATTTTGTGGGGGAATTTTTGGTATTGGTTGGTTTATTAGATAATAATATTTTTGCATGTTTCATTGCTACACTTTCTATTTTTTTCGTAACCATCTATTCCTTTTGATTGTTTAATAGATGTTTTTTTGGTCAGCTTTCTTCTGCCGCGTTTTTTAAAAACTTTAGTGACTTGAATAAAAGAGAATTTATACTTGTTTTTATTTTTTTTGTTTTAGTTTTAATACTAGGTATCTATCCTACGTTATTTTTGTCTGTTATTGATAGTTATTCTTTTACAGTTTTGCAATTTTATTACTTATAAATGTTTTTTTCTTCATTTGTATTTGACAAGTACTATATACGTGAGCTAACTTTTCTTTTACCTTTAGGAAAAGAAAATCTTTCGGGTTACCTTTCCCCTTTGTTAGGACAGTTTGGCATTAAAGTTTTTGATTTTTTAAAACAGTTAGAAAATTTTACAGATATTTATCTTTGTACAGATATTGTGATCCCGGTTAAGGTTTTGTTGAATCATACCGGACATAATCAGTTATATATGGGTGTGCCGACATATAATTCACTTTTAAATGCATTTTCATTAAATTCTAACCCTATTTTGGATTATTTGACTTTTTACAAAATTGCTTGTTTGTTTTCTTTACATAATTATAAAATAGCTATGGCTAGTGATCATCGTAATAGAAATTCCGTTTTTATAAAAAAAACTTATAAAAACGCGAGAAATTATCTTACAAGTTATAATTTAAAAGAGCCATTACGTAGTAATCGTATAACTCTTTCTGTTCCTACAGTTTTATTTTAATTTTTATGTTGGAAAATAATTTGAAAGAGAATATTAATACGGTTTCTTTTGGCGTTCTTGTTAATGCATACAATTTGCGTATGGTTGATTTGGCCCTTTTTCAAAGAAAAATTGTTTTTTATAATGCCAAGCCAATTTTTCTTACTAGTACTAAATTTAATTTTCCCGTTTATTTTATTCATTTTAGTAAAAAGGCTTTTTTTTCCTCAACCCTTTTCTCATATTTTTCTACATTTTATTTTCATAATATTTTATTTTTTTTACTTGGTAACGTTGTTTCTTATCTATTTTTTAAAAACTTTTTTTCCTCTTATTTGCGCTCTTACGTGTATTCATGCTCAAAAATTATTCTTTTCATTTTTTTTCGATTTTTTTTCTTATTAAATATTTTCCGTTTTAGTTTTTTAAAATGACCATTACTCAATTATTAAAAAAAAGTCGTGTTAGGAAAAAACATACCAGTAATGTGAAAGCATTATGTGGTTGCCCTCAGAAAAAGGGTGTATGCCTAAAGTTACGCATTGTCAAACCAAAAAAACCCAACTCTGCTCAAAGAAAAGTTGTTCGTGTTCGTTTGTCTACAGGTCGCGTTATAACTGCTTATATACCCGGCCAAGGACATAGTTTAAAAGATTTTTCTTTAGTTTTGGTAAATGGAGGCCGTGCTAATGATTTACCTGGGGTTCGTTATAGTTTAATGCGTGGATTGTTAGATTTTAGCTGAAAAGAATCCTTTTCTCGTCACAAAAGTAGATCAAAATACGGTATTAAGCGCAGTTTTATTTAATTATATTAGATTATATTCGAGATAAACAAATAGGCCCATAGTTTAATGGTAAAACGTTTCGCTCATAACGAAGTTTTATTGGTTCGATTCCAATTGGGCCTAGTTTTTTATATTTTTTTTTACATATTTATCGAATGTTTTATTTTCCTTTACAATTTTCAATTAAAAATTATAAAAGAAGTAAGAAGCCGCGGGTTATTGTTGCTTCTTCTAAAAAAAAAAAAAAAGATTTTTTGCTTGATTATTCTTCTTTTTATCCTGAAAAGAAAATAAGGTTTTTACCTACTTTTTTGTATCATCCTAAAAATTATAAGTTACACGTTATATCGTTAATTTTAGGGGTTTTAATAAAATCTGGTTATCGACAAAAGGCTTTTACCATTTTTTTTAAAATCTTTGGTGCGTTACGTTTAAAATTCTCTAATGTTAAGATTCCTTCTACTATGTTTTCTATTAGAAAGATTTTTCTCTTGTTATGACGTGTGCGTCCTTTTTGTCAAATTCGTTTTACTTTTCTAGGTAGAAAAAAACATAAGATTCCTGCTCCTTGCGATTCGCAGCGCGCAACCGCGATAGCGATTCGTTGGTTTATTTCTTCTGTTAAGCGGCGTAACGAGGCTACTATGGTTTTGCGCTTTTTGGGCGAACTTCGCGATTTGTCGCGTGGTGTAGGTTCGACTTACCGTTTACGCAAAGAGTTTTACGCTTCCATTTATGATAATATAACATTTGTTCGCTTTTTGCTTTTTAAAAAGAATTAAGTTATAGTAATGTTATCTTTAGTATATAAAAAAAATGATATTTTTCCAAAAAAACTAGTTGCTGGTAAAAAAAGAATTTCGGGTAGAAATTCCGGTGGTGGTATAGTTGTATATAATAGAGGGGGTTCTCATAAAAGAAAATATCGTTTTGTGGATTTTTATCGAAATATTTATAATCTTTTCGGGGTAGTTCAAAGAATTGAATATGACCCCAATCGTACCGCCTTAATAGCATTGGTTATTTATACAAACGGTTTGTGCCATTACATTATAAAAAGTCGCGGTCTTACTGTCGGAGATATTATTTATTCCAGCGGTTTTTCAAAGGGTCGTGTTTCTTTATCATCTTTTTCAAGTCAATCTTATACACTTTTGTCTACCGTCCGTCCTTTGTTTTTTTTTCCTTTAGGGAGCATATTACATAATATAGAGCATTTTCCTTGACGAGGTGGCGTTTTTTGCCGTTCTGCGGGCACTAGTGCTCGTTTAGTAAGCTCTACCCCCGTTGTAGCTGTAATTCGTTTATCATCTAGTGTTTTGCTTACCCTTTCAGCGAATTGTTCTGCTTCCTTAGGTGTAGTGTCTTCTGCTACTTTTACATCACAAATTTCTTATCGTAAGGCCAGCTATTGACGTTTTAAAGGATGAAGACCCAATGTACGAGGGGTTGCTATGAATCCTATTGACCACCCACATGGGGGTGGTGAGGGTAAAACGTCTGGTGGGCGTCCTTCTGTTACGCCGTGAGGTAAAATTACTAAAGGTAAACCTACGCGTTCTTTAAAAAAGCCAAAACTGGTTTTTAGCTCTTTTTAATTTTTTTTTTTTATGCGTTCTTCTTATAAGGGTATAAATTATTTAGTATCAAACAAGTTTCTAAAAAAAATGTTTTTTAACCCCCCCCACGAATTTCGTTTTTATAGATTATCTTATTATCTTTATCAAATTAGTTTTCCTTTTACGTTATTTTTGTATAGGGGTAATCGTTTTGAAAATTTTACTTTTTCCAAAAGACATTTACAGTATAAACTAGGGGAGTTTGTCTGTACAAGAAAACTTTTAGAATTTAGAAAAGATCCAAGTAAAAAAGTTTCCTTGAATAATAAGAAAAAGAAAAAAAAGTAGTTTTAATTTAATGGGTAGTATTATAAATCCAGTAGCTTTTCGTTTAGGAATAATAAATTTTTGGTCTAATTTGTGGAATGTCAGAAAAAGTTATTACTCATTTTTATTTTTACAAGATTTTTTGGTACAACGTTTATTATCTAGTTTTTTTTTTATTTTATTAGAAAAACCTTCTCGTTTTTTGGCAGCTAAAAAAAACCTGGTGGCGCGGGGTTCTTTATCTTATAGTTCTTTGTTATCGGGGGCTATTTCTAAAACTTTGACTAGGGCTTATTTTCCATTTATTTTTTATAATTTTAAAATAATTCGTAATATTTCTCGTAATATAAGTATATATTTATATTTTTTCAATGGTCAAAATTCTCAATTTTTTTTTTTGTTATCTAAGTTTTTTAAGCGAAAATGAAACCGTTACAGTGTTACTAAGGTATACAATTTCTTTCGTTATTCGCGATACCGGCGCTTTAGTTTTTTAGCAAAGCGGAATTATTCTTTTTTTAACAATTTTTTTTTTTTGAAAAAGTTGCGTATTACGGGTACTTCGCTTTTAACCCCTTTCCGTTATTTTTCTTTAGCTTACCCTCTTCGGGTTGTTAATAGAGCTGCAAAATTTTATAAAGCTATAAAAAATAAGAATACATTATTACATTATAAAATGAGTTTATATTACCAATCCGTTTTTTTACATAAAATGTGGGGTTGTGGCTTTGCATCTTGTTTTGTATCCAAACAGTTCCAAAATAGATCGGTACCTGTTAGGCGGCGTGGTTGTTTTACTCGATTTAAGGTTCTTAAGCTTTTTGCACGTTATTTTAACATTTTATCGAACTTAAGAAGATGGCGTTTAGATCGAAAAACAACTTCTAAAAATTTTAAAATATACTCAAGCCCCTTTTTTTCGAAACGCCGCTTTCCTATCTTATTGTTAATACATCTTTATTTAAATATAAAATTTTTTAGCTCTTTAAGAAAATATTTGTTTTTTATTTTATCGCCGATTTTAGAAAAGGTTTTGTATCCTAATATTATCTTTATTGGAACGAATTCTCTTGTTTTAACCGCTGCTTTAGTTTCAACGTACGTACGTTTTAAATTGCGTCAATATTTTCCACTTAAAACAATTATTTATCCTCTTTTTTCGTATTTAAATTCACGTTTTTCTAATCCTACAAATTATTTCTTGGGTTATAAAATCTTATGTTCAGGTAGATTTGCACGTAGGGACCGTGCAACTTATTTGTGACAGAGCAGGCGGTCGGTTCCGTTTAGCACTATTACTGCACCTGTTGATTTTTCTTCACAAATTTTTACTTTAAAGTATAGTGCTTGTAGTGTAAAAGTTTGGTTGTATTGTAACAATAAAGAATATTATTCTTCTAATCGATTACGTTGGTCTGTATTTTAATACTAATAGTCTATGTTTTCTTCTAAACCCAAACGTTTTTTAAAGAATCATCTTATTTTATCGAATTCAAAAAAAATCTATACAAAGCCTGTACCGCAGGACACATTTTTTATTCTTTCTTCTGTCCAGGTTTTTATAACCGCTGGTTGTTTACATACCTGTTTAAAACTTTTAAAAAAATTGTTTCGTACTCGAGGCAAGATCTATTTAGAAATATATCCTGATTTTTCGGCTACTACGAAACCCAAAGAAATTCGCATGGGTAAGGGTAAAGGTTTGCCTGAAATTAGAGGAACTTTTCTCTTGCCTGGTCAACCTTTATTTAAAGTCGTTTGTTTTTCTTCCCACGATTCGTTTTTTATTTTACACCAACTTGTTCCTGTTTTAAAAAAAATAATTTCAGGGGTTTTTATTAGAAAATTTAATTATTTTTAACGTCATGATTCATATACTAACTAATTTAGTTATTTCTGATAATAGTGGTGGTATCCGTGGTTATTGTATTCGTTTGTTAAAACCGTCTATGCGTATTGGTGCTACTGCGGGTGATGTTGTAAAAATCGTTGTTAGTAAGACCCTTTCTCGGGTTTCTGTTAAGAAAATTAAACGTGTTGAAAAAAGTAAAATATATGATGCTTTGTGTGTTCGCGTTGTTAAATCCTATAAACGTTGAGGAAATATTTTTATTAGTTCTCGACACAACGCTTGTATCATTATAAATAATTATAAGTTGCCAATGGCTACTAGGCTTTTTGGCCCAATATTTCGTGATATTCGCTCTAATTCTTCATTTTTAAAAGTTATTTACCTTTCAGAGGTTTCACTTTAGTTTTTTTAAAATTAATATGGCTAATAAAAAATTAATTACTGTTTGACAATTTTTTTTTTTTCATAATTATTTAGTTAGTAGAGAATTAAAATCAAACTTTTTAGCAGCGCCTTTACCTACTTTAAATGTAAGTAAATTTTTTCGTTTAAAAAGGAATTGTACCAGTGACGATTTGTCTCAAAATTTTTATTTGTATTTGGAACTTAATGAACTTTTTTTCCCTGTAGCGGGTTATCCTAAATTTGAGGTTCTTGCTTGGAAAAAAAAGTTCTATAGTCAATTACGATTAGAATTATTAGGTTCTTCACGTTCTAAATATCTAAAATATTTTTTTTTTTCTTTGTTATATAATATTGATTTTTTATTAAACAATCAAAATAGTTTCGTAGATCCACTTAAACACGAAATTATTTCTAATTTTTTTAATGTTTTCGTCGAAGATTATTTATTTTCCGGTAGATTTTCTTCTAACTTAATTCTGTTTCTTCCTCCTTCGTTTTCCTTATTTAGTCTTTGAATTGAACTTGAACCAAGAAAATCGGTTCCTCCCATGTATTTCTATAGATGAGCCCAATTTATTATAAATTATTTGTATTTGTTAAATATAAAGTTTTATCCTAAGCTCCTAGATTAACAGTAAATTTTGATGCGATATATAAAAAGAAAGAATAATAAGCATATTTTAAGTTTTTATAAAATTGAGTTAAATAGATTAATATTGCGTTCTTTTATTCGTAATTTAAATCTTCCTGTAGAACTTCGTAATTATGCTATTTTAGCTTTATCAAAAAAACATGGTCATATTACAAGAATTAGAAGTACTTGTTTTATCAGTTCTCGTTCTCGCAGTGTTAATAATTTTGTTAAGTTAACCCGACACCAATTAAATTTTGCCATGAGTAAATCAGTTTTAACTGGCTTTAGAAAAGGTGTTTTTTAATAATTACTGCCAAATTATTTTTTAAACAATGTATTTTGTAAATTTTATAAATATTTTACGTGTTGGGTTTTTAGCTAAAAAACAATATGTGTATGTGTTAACCAATTCTTTTGTGTTACAAATTTTATATTTGTTACAGCAAAATGGGTATATCTCTCATTTCGTTAGAGAGGGAAATAAATCTAAGGTTTTTTTGAAATATGTTGATAATGTTTCCGTAATTAGAGGTATTACCCTTTTGTCTACGCCAGGTCAACGTATGTATGTTAAAAAAAATGTAAAAATGGTTTTTAAGAAGGGTGTCTTACGGCAGGGGTTGTTTTTTTTTTCCACCGCACATCAAAAAGTAATTGTTTTACCTGCAAACTTTTATTCTTTAGGTGGTGAAGCATTATTTCATATCTATTAAATATGTCTCAAAATGATTTAAGTTTGGATTTGATACGTGTTATAGAAAAAAAAAATATCTTTTATGCTTTTTGTTTTTTGCGCGGTATCGGTTTTTATAGTTTAAAAAAACGTTTATTATTCTTAGGTTTAGATAAACATTTTATGGTTGCTAATGCCAATCATTTTTTATCAACTTTTGAGTCCGAGGATATTATTTTTTTGAAAAATTTTTATAATACATCCTTAGAAAATTCTCGTTTACTGGATAAAGAATTAAAGTTTCTAGTTAATAGATTAGTTAAACTAGGTCATAGACGTGGGAAAAGATTGATGTTGGGTTTACCTGTAAATGGTCAGCGGTCCCATACTAATGCGTCTACAGTACACCGTATGTTTTCTAAATTTCATTGAGATGTTTTATAATTTTTTATATATTTTTTTATACATTTCTTATGCATAAATTGATTAATGTTGCTGTTATTACTAGATTTAAAAAATATTGTCGTTTATTACAAGACTTATCTCTGCCACTTAATTCTTTTTCTTTGTTGGTGGAAAAAAGTGTTCGTTTACATTTTATCGTTGCTTTTATTAAGAAAACAAAAAATAATTATTTTTTTACCTTAACTACGCATACAGGTAAAGTATTATTTTCACGTTCTATGGGCAATTTGGGATTTAAGACTAAAAAAAAAAAAATTTCTGCTTTTGCACTTTTTGATTTAGTTTCTAAAACTCTTCAAGGTCTAAAAGAAAAGTATTCGGTAAATAGTATTAAATTCTTATATACAAGCATATCGCAGCAAAATGTATTACGTAACATTTTAGCTGCTTTTCGTTATCACCGTATACGGATTTTACATTTGCGTATTTCTTTTCCAATTGCCCATAATGGTATACGGGGAAAAAAATTGCGTCGCTTATAAATTTTTTATTTCTTTATTGTTATTGATAATTCTTTTGTAGTGGATTCCAGCTTTAGGGAAAAATTAATTTTTTCCAGTTACGTTTCTAGCATCCTTGGTTTCCTCTTATAAGTTTCCCAATTTTACAAGGCTTCGTGGTGGTGTTAGATTATTACCTATAATTGAGGCACTTACTACCCTACGGATTTATTTAAGTCTGGTTAAATATTATAATTAGTGTTGAATTGGAAGTGGGGGGGTGATAGTTTAATGGTAAAACGTTAGCCTCCAAAGCTGATAATATAGGTTCGACTCCTGTTCACCTTGTTGACTATGGCGGGTATAGTTTAATGGTAGAATGTTAGTTTGTGGCACTGACGATGTAAGTTCGATTCTTACTACCCGCCCCACTAAATTTTTTTAGCTTTATAAAGAAGTATCTTTAGATACAAGTAGGGCGGGCAAATAAATGCCTAGAGTGCAAATAGCTTAATTTCAAAAGTAATATTTTAATTATGTCAACCTTTTCAAATTATACAACTTCGTTATTTTATAATGATTTTCTTTTTCTTATTCCTGAACTTTTTTTTTTGTTTTCCTTGATTTTTGGTTTTTTTTTTATACTAATTTGTAGTACACAATATGGTGCCTTTTGGGATAGTCGCGTTTCTTATTGGTTTTGTTTTTTCCTTTTAACTTTTTTTTGTGCGTTATGTTGTTCTCGTCCAGTTAAAACTTTTAGTGTCTTTTACAATTCTATTGTTTATTCTCCTTATACCTTTTATATTATAAGTATGGGTTTAGGTATTTTTCTTTTTACCTGATTAGTTCTTCATAGCTATTTTCAGATAATTCACTTTTCTTTTGAATTCTTTTTTTTAGTTTTATGTTCTTTTTGGGGTTTGTATTGTCTTATTATTTCGTCTGACTTTTTGACTTTTTTTATTTCTTTAGAAATTTTTAGTTTACCCGCTTACGTTTTGGCAGTTTCTAAACAATATGCTTATTTATCCTCTGAAGCTGCACTAAAGTATTTGGTTTTGGGTTCTTTTTCCTCTTCTCTAATTTTGTTGGGTCTTTCTTTAATTTATTTGGTTTCCGGCGTATCTTCTTTTTCCGACTTATTTTCATTTATTTTACTTTATAGCTCAAGCTCACATTCAGAAAGCTTTTTATACTATATTTTTTTTTTGGGGTGACTTTTTTTTTTTAGCGGATTATGTTTTAAAATAGGTGTTGTTCCTTTTCATATGTGACTGCCTGATATTTATTCAGGTATTAGTTATCCCGTTTTACTATTTTATAGTATTGTAACAAAATTTTTTTTGTTGTTGTTATTAGTACGTCTCGTTTATGTGTTTGGAGCCTTTCTTCCTCTTTATTTTAATTTTTTCTTTTTGTTCTTAGGTATTAGTTCCTTAATTGTTGGTACTTTCGGTGCAATATATCAAATTAAAATAAAACGTTTATTCGCTTATAGTTCCTTTTCCAATGTATCATTTTTTTTTGCTTGTTTTTATTTTATCAACTTTTCCTCGTTATTCGCTGTATTAATTTCCATATTTCTCTATTGTTTTATTATGATAGGAATTTTAGGATTTTTTTCTAGTTTTTACAATTTTAGCTTGGGTAAATTCGTTTCTTCGATTTATTCTTTTTCTGGTTTATTTCATCATAATAAATTATTGTCTTTTATCATTTTTTTCTTATTAATGTCCATAGCTGGGGTTCCACCTCTCGCTGGTTTTTTCGGTAAATATTTTGTATTATGGGTTATGTTGTTTGATGGTCAAATTATTTTAGCTTTAATATTTTTACTATTTACTGTTATTTCTGCTTTTTATTATTTTCGTTTAATTAAATTGGTTTTCTTCGAAAGCAATCAAGACTGCAAATATTTTTTCAAACCGCTTTCTTCTATTACCGGGTATGTCCTATTTTTTAATTTATTTTTTACAATATTTTTCATTTTGGTTTTTGATTTTATCACCTCTTATTTCTTTCTCCTTACTTTAAATTTTTTTCTATAATGATCGTATTTTCTGAAATATATTTTAAGAGTTTTTTATCTACTGATGCAATTGTTGGCTTATCTAAGTGAGATGTTCGTGCCGGTGGACATTTGCTTGGTTTTCGTAAAGGTTTTTATATATTCAACCCTTACATCTCTTTCTTTTTATTGAAAAACTTTTTTAGTTTTTTGAATAGAAAAAGTATGTATAAATCTCCAACTTGAATTTCTTTTCCATATGAAAGAAAAATCAATAATATTTTTATGTTGGCATTTAAAACTAAGCGTTTGAGGAGAATATTATGGGACAAGTTTCATATCTATTTTTTTTTTCGTACGTGAACTAAAGGTTCCATAACTAATTTTAAAAGAGTTTTTCGTGTTACTTCGCGAGGTCCTGTATTTAAATCTTTTTTTTTTCCTTCTTTGGTAGGAGGCCTAGATAATATGCGCTCTACCTTTGTAGTTAAGGAATCAATACGTTTTGGCTTGCCTTCTTTTATTTTTAGTAATTCAAATGTATTTTTTGGCCATGATGTTTTCAATATACCTGTAGGTGAGGCTATAAGTTTTAAGTTATATTTCTTGAGGCTATTACTTTCTAATTTTTTTCGCACCTATTTCATTTTTCGTTATAATACCTTTTTTTCTCCTTTATTGAAAAGCGTTAATTAATTTTTTATGTATTTTAATATTGTAAAGAGCAAATATAAAGTCTATCACCATCTGGGTGAAGAGATTTGGGGCAATTTATTTTTAAAAAAATCGGCATCTCGTATAAAATTGGTTCGTGCTCTTTTAGATAACTATAGGCATTCTCTTTTTTCTAAAAGTTACAAAGCTTCTCGTATTTTTAAATTTCAATTGGCTAGAAAAGCTTTGCCTTTCTCTGAATTTTTTGTAGCGTATTATAGCTTAAGAGAAAAATATTTTAATACTCGGTTTTTAAAGACTTTTTCATCAAGCTCTGCGAGTTTTATATCCTTTACTCCCTTTTTTTCTTTGTTTTTACTTTCTTTTTGTTCATTATACGTTAATAAAAGTTTTAAGCTTAATATTGTTAATAAAATTTATTTTCCCGGTACTTTTTTTCCTGCAAGTGTCTTGTTTTTTCTTCCTAAACGTCATTTAAGCTTGAAATTTTTTTTTGAAACTGCACGCTTATTCGTTTTAACAAATCGCTTGCGCAAAAGAAATAAAAAACGGGATGTTATATTTTTTTCTGTTAAAGCGGGACGACGTTTTAAAAAACGTTTTCCAAGAAAAGCACCTTTTCGTCTTAAGTTTAGACGTCTTAAGCTCGCATTATATTTTGGATTTACTCGTTATAAGTTTTACACAAATTTTTTGAAAAATTTTTATAAGAAGGGCAATAATTTGGGTTATGTTTTAAGTAATCTTGAGTTGCGGGTTGGTATCCTCCTTTTCCGTTTAGGTTTTTTTAATAATGTCTATGCGTTGAAAAATTTATTTAAGACGTCGTTTGTTTATTTAAACGGCGTGCCTTCATCTGATTTTCATCAAAGGTTCCGTTCAGGCGATTTGGTAGCACTACCGCCTATTTTAAATAAATTGCGTTTGAATTTGTTTTATTATCGTTTTTTAAATAAAGTTTTTTTGCCTGTTTATAAAAAAAAGCGTTCTTTTTTATTTTTGCGTAAACGTAGTAAAAAAATATTCTTGTTTATTCCGTCTTACCTTGAGGTCGATTATAAGCTCGGTTTGTCCATAGCTTTTCGGGATCCACAACTAAAAGACATTATTTCCCCATTAGGACAATCTAGTAAGTTTTTTTTTGCAAGCTTAAAATAAAAATTTAATGGGTTTGCATCCTTTTTCATAAATTTTTTATTTCTTTATTGTTATTGATAATTCTTTTGTAGTGGATTCCAGCTTTAGGGAAAAATTAATTTTTTCCAGTTACGTTTCTAGCATCCTTGGTTTCCTCTTATAAGTTTCCCAATTTTACAAGGCTTCGTGGTGGTGTTAGATTATTACCTATAATTGAGGCACTTACTACCCTACGGATTTATTTAAGTCTGGTTAAATATTATAATTAGTGTTGAATTGGAAGTGCGGATGTAGCTTAATGGTAGAGTACCAACTTGTCGAGTTGGGGGGTGTAGGTTCAATTCCTATCATCCGCGATGTCATATAGCTCAATTGGTAGAGCAATGGCCTTTTAAGCCAGGGGTTTTAGGTTCAAGTCCTAATATGAGCACTTTTATGTTTAATTTTACATTATTACGAGGATATCCAAGTGGTTAAAGGGGTAGGGCTGTAAACCTTATGCTGTTGCTTCGCAGGTTCGAATCCTGTTCCTCCCATATAATTTTTGGATCGCCTATAACTCAGCAGGTAGAGTGCACGTTTGATAAGCGTGAAGTCGATAGTTCGAATCTATCTAGGCGAAAATTTTTTAGTATAGGGATATAGCCAAATGGTAAGGCAACGGACTTTGACTCCGTGATTATAGGTTCGATTCCTATTATCCCAAATTATTTTTTTATCTTAAGACATAAAGCATCATCAAGCTGGTTTTTTCCGTTCTTTACTAATTCTTGATTTTTAAAATATTGTTTAGTAATTCTTAAAAAATTGTTTATGTCTAATTTTGATATTATTTTAAAATCTTCAAAAATGATTGGTTCTGGTTTAGCTACAATTGGTTTAACTGGTGCTGGTATTGGTGTGGGCGTAGTTTTTGGTTTTTTACTAGAGAGCTTGTCAAGAAATCCTAATTTGCAAAAAACTTTATTTGGTTATGCTATTCTAGGTTTTGCTTTGACTGAGGCCGTGGGTCTTTTGGCACTTATGATGGCTTTCTTAATTTTATTTTCTTAGTCGCCTTAGTATATTTTTTAAAATCGGTTATTTATTGCTCGACTATTTAGGCAAGCTATGTTTTTTTTCTTTGATATTCTTGATCTTTTAATTTTTTCTTTATTGTCTTTTTGTATTGGATTGTGCGGCATTTTTACCGTTAGAAAAAATATTATAATAATTTTGATTTGTATAGAGTTGATGTTATTGTCTATACAATTCAACTTTGTAATATTTTCTATTTATCTCGATGATTTTTTTGGTCAATTAATGTCGCTTTATGTTATTTCTTTAGCTGGTGCTGAAGCCGCTATTGGTTTGGCTATATTGATTACTTTTTATCGATTGCGCGGTATAATATCTTTATCTTTTTTAAATTCTTTAAAAGGTTAAGTATCTTATTTTAACTTTAAATCCGGTTTGGCGGAATAGGTAGACGCGGTAGGCTCAAAACTTACTTTCTTAGGAAGTATTGGTTCAAGTCCAATAACCGGAAAATTAAATAAATTTGTCGGGTGGGGTGGAGTAACAGTTAACTCGCAAGGCTCATGACCTTGAAATGTAAGTGCAATTCTTGCCCCCGCCATCTGAAGATGGGTATGCCGGAATAGGTAGACGGGCCGGTTTTAGAAACCGGAGATTGTGGGTTCGAGTCCTACTACCCCCAGTTGATAATACTTTTTTTAGCGGGTGTAGCGTAATTGGTAACGCGTCTGTTTTGGGAACAGAAGATTGTGGGTTCGAGTCCGGCCACCCTGATTTTTTTATTCTTGGGTAGCTCAGCGGTAGAGCAATGGTCTGAAAAACCATGTGTCGGTGGTTCAACTCCACCCCCAGGCACCACTTTCTATCAGTTTATTTTATTTATATGTTGGACTATTTGCTTGTACTTTTAATACAATTCTTATTGTTGCTTATTTCTGTATTAGTTTCCGTTGCTATGTTTACATTAGAAGAAAGAAAGATTTTGGGTTCTATGCAAAATAGAAAGGGCCCGAATACTGTGGGGTTTTTAGGTTGGTTACAAGCTTTTGCTGACGGCCTAAAGTTGTTATTAAAAGAAACTATTTTACCAAGTCGATCAAATATTGTTATTTTTTTGTTTGCTCCTATTATAACTTTTGTTTTAAGTATTGGTGGTTGGGTAGTAATTCCTTTTAATATTACTTCAATACTATCGGATATTTCTCTTTCCATCCTCTATTTACTAGCTATTTCTTCTTTCCACATTTTCGGGGTGTTGGGTGGTGGTTGAGCTAGTAATTCTCGTTATGCTTTTTTAGGCGGTTTACGTTCTAGCGCTCAAATAATTTCTTATGAACTTTGCATCGGTTTTATATTAACTAATATTATGGTGATTACTGGTTCATTAAATGCTATTGATATAGTAGTTTGTCAGTCCCAAACAGGATGGTTTGTAATACCACTATTTCCTATATTTCTTTTATTTATTATTTCTGTACTAGCAGAAACTAATCGCCCCCCATTCGATTTACCCGAGGCTGAGGCAGAATTAGTCGCTGGTTATAATGTTGAATATTCCGGTTTTAGTTTTGCCCTTTTCTTTTTGGGTGAATATGTTAATATTTTTTTAATGTCTAACATCGTTGTAATTTTATTTTTGGGTGGCTGGCTACCGCCTTTTAATATGGGTTTGGGTAATATTTTTATAGAAACTTTTTGATATGTTATTAAGCTTTCATCTGTTTTATTCTTTTTTGTATGAGTACGTGCTACCTTGCCCCGTTACCGTTATGATCAATTGATGTACCTGGGTTGAAAAGTTTTTTTACCACTCTCTATCGGTTTATTTTTTTTTGTTATGGGTTTCTTTCTATTTTTTGATAGCGTAAGTTTTTCTTATGATTTAGATTTTTTTGTATGTATTTAACTTCTCTATGAAACAATTTTGTTTTTGACTTTACTTTACCTGAAACACCAATTATGCATGGTATAATTGGATTACACGATTATATTATGTTTTTCTTAGTAACTATATTAGCTTTTGTAGTTCATATGCTAATATTAATATTAACGTTTTTTTCTTCTAAAAATGCGTATATTTATAAGAAAAAGTTTACCGGGCCAGACTTATTTGTTCAAAATACAACTCGGAGATTTTTAGAAATTTGGTATAGACTGAAGGATTTTGTTAATTCTTTTACTCGGTTTTCTGCTATATTTTCTCATATGCCAACTAATCAAGAATGAGTTTATATGCGCCGTATGGAATATCAAGATTATTATCATAAATATTTAAAACCTTTTTATACAGATTATGTAACTAATAAGTATTATCGTATCAATCATAGCCTATCTTTGGAGGTTATTTGAACGATAATTCCTACTATTATTTTAGTCTTAATCGCTATTCCTTCTTTTGCATTATTGTATGCAATGGATGAGATGGTTGATCCTTCTGTTACCGTTAAAGTAATCGGCCACCAATGGTATTGATCTTACGAATATTCTGATTATGGTTATTTAGTTTTTAATTATTTTCAACATTTAGTTGAGGAGGCCGATTCAAATTTATTAAGTCTTAAGAATTTAGAAGAGGTTTTTATTAGTGTTAGTCACGGTTATAATTATTGGGAGTATTAGTAATAATTACGTTTTCTGCTAAATTTTGCTTTTATTTTCTATATCGGAAGAAATTTCTATTGGGATTTATAATTTTTATTATGAATTTTGTTTGTGTCAAGAGTTTAATTCTGGCTCCAAGTGAATGCTAGTAATATGACTTACACATGCAAGTTGAACGAAAACGTTAAGTAGTTGGTGATAGCCTAACTCCTATTAATACGTTTTAGTAGCGACCTGGTGAGTAATGTGTCGAGAATTGAAGCAGAACTTATGGTTTAAAATACCTATTAAAGATTTATTGGTTTTGCTAAAGCTTACATAGTATTAGGTAGTAGGGTAGGTAATGGCTGCCCTAGCCTGCGATGCTTAGCTGGTTTGAGAGAACGGACAGCCACATCGGGACTGAAAACGGCCCGAGTTCTTTTAGGGGGCAGCAGTGATGAATATTGGGCAATGGACGACAGTCTGACCCAGCAATATTACGCGAGTGAGCGAAAGCGGTTTATCGAAGGCTTAAACGCTGTAAAGCTCTTTTAGTAACGAATATAATGAACTTAGTTACAGAAGAAGTCCTGACCAACTTCGTGCCAGCAGTCGCGGTAAAACGGAGAGGACGAGTGTTACTTGTATTGATTGGGTGTAAAGGATGCGTAGGCGGCTATTTATGTTTTTAGTAAAAATAACAGTTTAGGTTTATGCTATTAATACTATCTAGCTCGAGTAGAGGGGGGGTATTCAGTATATTAAGTGTAGAAGTAGAATGCGTTAATATTTAATAGACTATCATTCGGCGAAAGCAGAATACCATTTGCTACTGACGCTGAGGCATGAAAGCGTGGGGAGCAAAAAGGATTAGATACCCTTGTAGTCCACGCCCTGACCGATGGATATTGATTGTGATTTTTTTTAAGTCGTGATTAAGCTAACGCGTTAAATATCCCACCTGAGTACTACAGCCGCAAGGTTAAAACTCAAAGAAATTGGCGGAAGATTGTATAAGCGGTGGAGTATGTGGTTTAATTTGATATAACACAAAAAACCTTACCAGTTCTGGCATGTAGGTTGTTTGTTTAGTAGATTTTTCAAAATTAAATTAGGTTTTATCCAAGTTTAATTCCCTACACAGGTGCTGCATGGTTGTCACAAGTCCGTGCTGTGAGGTGTTTGATTAATTTCTTAAACGGGCGCAACTCTTATTTTTATTTATTCTTTAGTTAACAATTAATAAGTGGAATATGAAAAGAGAAGTAAACTAAATGTTTACGGAAGGAAAGAATCATGTCAAATCATTATGGCCTATATGAACTGGGCTACACACGTACTACAATGGTAATTACAATAAGAAACAAAAACGTGAGTTGGAGTAAATCTTTAAAAATTATCTTAGTCCCGATTATTTTCTGCAATTCGAAAATATGAAGGTGGAATCGCTAGTAATCGCAAAATAGAATGTTGCGGTGAATATATCACCAGTCTTAGCACACACCGCCCGTCACGCCATGGAAATTGGTTATATTTGAAATTTGCCAATTTTTACTTGTTGTTTAGCATTTTATCTGTTGGTAAGCTAAGTCGGAGTAAATTGATTAGTAAATGACAGTATAATTAAGGACTGGGGTGAAGTCGTAACAAGGTAGTGGTAGGGGAACCTGTCGCTGGATCATTTAAATAGTAGTTAGGTTTTTTTTAATATTGGGTTATATATATTTTAGAGCTATAAATATTTTAGCTAAACCACGGATTCCTTGGCAAAAAGCAATTTGCAGATGTTTCACCCAACATTATCTGAGAATTAGGAGGGTATGGACGTTACCTCTCAGTTTCTGCACCGGTAAACCGAAATATAGAAATATAAGAAAAACCTTGGAAATTGAAACATCTTAGTACCAAGAGGAAAATAAAACATAATGTGATTTTGTTAGTAACGGTGAGTGAAAATTAAGTAGCCCTGATGTTTTTCTAAAAAAAATTTGGAAAATTTTACCACAGAAAGTTAATAGTCTTGTACGAATTTTCTGAGAAACGTCGTTGTGTATAATCGTGTAAGTTTCTCGATTAGAATATAGCTGAACCAGTCAGCTAAGGCTAAATATGTTTTTTGACCGATAGTGTACAAGTACCGTGAGGGAAAGGTTAAATTGTTCTCATGTAGTTGAAACAAATGAAATGGTTTAGTAATGAGCAGTCAACGCATTGAATTTATGATATTTTAATGTTATGGCGTACCTTTTGTATAATGGGCCAGTGAATTAATATATTTAGCAAACTGAAAAGTGAAAAGAAATTGAATCTAATTTTTAATTAGGGTGTGAAGTTAAATGTATTAGACTCGAAACCAGGTGATCTATTCTTAGTTAAGTTGAAAATTCGTGTAAAAGCGGTTGAAGGACTGAACCCGTATCTGTTGCAATAGATTGGGATAAATTGGGAATAGGGGTGAAAGGCCAATCAAACTTGGTGATAGCTAGTTTTCTACGAAATCTATTTAGGTAGAGCATCTTACTATAGATTATAGCCGGTAAAGCACTAATTAGGAAGAGGGGGTTTTCTTACTCAACCTAGTTAAACTCAGAATGGTTATTAATTGTTTGTAGGGTAGACAGCCTAGGAGCGATAAGGTTCTTTAGGCAAAAGGGAAATAGCCCAGATTACCAGCTAAGGTTTTCAAAATTATTTAATTAAAAAGATCGGTAAAAGTTAAGACAATTGGGAGGTTAGCTTAGAGGCAGCTATACTTTAAAAAAAGGGTAACGGCTTACCAATGTATTTCGTTTTTTAGATCTAAAATTTAGGAAGATAAAATAATTACCGAAGCTGTTTTAGACATTTGAATTTTGTCAGTGGTAGTAGAACGCTGTATATTTTTGTTTACGGAAGTCTTTTCGTTAGAAAAGATGGAAAAATTACAGTTGAGAATGCTGGCATGAGTAGTGTAAGACTTGTTATAAAATCAAGTCCGCCTTATATTGAAGGGTTTTCAAGCAATGTTTAACATCTTGAAGTTAGTCGGCCTCTTAGAGGTTTTTCCGAAAGGAAATCTTGAAGAGTTAATAAGTTTATATTCTTATACTAGAAAGATTGTAAGGGACGTGGCAAAAATAAATTTTTTTCTGTGTTATCGGTTTTTTAGTTTTTTTATGAAAAGAAGAAAATTTTATTTTTCTATATGTAAGAGTTTTTAAAAAACTATATGTATAAATTTTGCTTCCTAGAAATATCTACAGTCTAAATGAACCGTACCGAAAACCGCCACAGGTAATTTAATATAGTATATTAAGGCGATAAGCGAACAATATTGAAGGAACTCGGCAAAATAACTCTGTAACTTCGGGAAAAAGAGTACCTTCTTTAAGAAATTATTTGAGGGTGTAACAGAATAGGGGGTAGCGACTGTTTATTAAAAACACAGGGCTTTGCAAAATTGAAAAATGATGTAAAAGGCCTGACACCTGCCCGGTGCTGTATAATGAATTGTCTCGGTATTCCGCTGAGGCTATAAGTTTCAGTAAACGGCGGCTGTAACTATAACGGTCCTAAGGTAGCGAAATTCCCTGTCGGGTAAGTTCCGACCTGCATGAATGGTGTAACGACTTCCCCACTGTCTCCAGTGTTGGCTTAATGAAATTGAATTTGCTGTGAAGATGCAGTATATTAGTAGTTAGACGGAAAGACCCCGTGCACCTTTACTATAACCTTTAATTGAACTTGTACTTTTTTTTTGGAGGTTAGTTATAAATTTATGAAGTGTCAATGAAGAATTGATAATGGAAATGTTTGGTGAGAAAGTATCAAAATTAAGTACTATTCTAACCATATGTGGGACATTTTAAGGTGGGTAGTTTAACTGGGGTGGTTGCCTTCTAAAAAGTAACGAAGGCGTGCAAAAGATAAACTGTATTGTGTAATGGCTTAAGTTTATTTGACTGCGAGATATACAAATCAAGCAGAGATGAAAGTCGGCCATAATGATCCGATAACACGGTATGGGACGGTTATCGCTCAACGGATAAAAGGTACGCCGGGGATAACAGGCTAATGAATTCCAAGAGTCCTTATCGACGAATTCGTTTGGTACTTCGATGTCGACTCATCACATCCTAGAGCTGTAGTCGGTTCTAAGGGTTGAGCTGTTCGCTCATTAAAGTGGTACGTGAGTTGGGTTTAAAACGTCGTGAGACAGTTTGGTTCCTATCTTCTACTTATTTCATAAACAAAGATATGTTTTCTTCGTACGAGAGGATTGGAAAACGGGTATCTATTATTTATCGGTTGTTTTAAAAAAGGCATTGCCGAGAAGTTACATACCAAATATATAATTACTGAATGCATATAAGTAAGAAGAATTCTCTTTGATTTATGTTAAAAAAACAAGAGATTATTTGTTTTTTTCCAACTTTACAATTGATTGCTGGTAACAGTAGGTTTGTAACAGTTTGATTATATATTGTTTATGGCTCTTTTTTTATTTTTATAAAAGTCCTTATTATCCTTTATGCCCCAGTTAGACAAAGTTACTTATTTTAGTCAGTTTTTTTGACTAGTTATTTTTTTTATTTCTATTTTTTTTCTTGTCAGTAACATATTGTTACCGAATGTTTTTAAGGTTATTTGGTTGCGTTTAAAAATAACGCGTTCGTTGTTAATCCGGCAAAAAGCTTTTGATAGTTTATTTTTTAATAAAACAAATCGTCTTAGGGTTTTTGGCATAGGTAATTATAAAAGTCTCGTTTATCAGGACGCTTACTTATTTTCCAACTCCCTAAACAAGTTATTTTTTAGTGGTTCTTTAGTAGCATTAGTAAATACATTTAAGGATTCGTATTATAAAAAAGTATCTCATATTAGTTTGCATGAAAGTACTCTTTATTTAACCGCCTTACTAAAAAGATACCGTTTAATTATAAATAATTGATAACATGCGTTTTTCTTATTTTTTAATAATATATTTTTTTTTAGTTTTTTTAATCGAAGCTGGTGCTGAAAAGATGGTAATATTTTCGTTTACGGTAAACTTTTTATGTTTCGTTTGATTATTATCAAACAATCTTTACTCTACGTATTATGAGACTGTTAGTTTAACGTTTAAAGACTTAACAGTTCTATTAGACTATCAACTTTTTTTACTATACTATTTATCTTTTAATTTAAAATTTCTTTTTAGTAAATTAAATTTACTTGAAAAGTTAATATCTTATTTTTTTGTAAAGGCAATACGACATATTTCTATAAATAAGCACGTTGTTTACCCCTTTTTGACTAAGTCTAATTCTACTTTAAAGTATTATTGTCCTATCTTTAATACTTTTTATAACTTAAAGTAATTTTTTATTAATAACTAAAAATTCTTATGCTTGAATATTTTATTATTTTTTTTTACTTACTTATAAGCTTATTAATTTCTGGAGTGTTGTTATTTTTATCTTATTTATTAGTTTATCAAAATCCTGATTTTGAAAAATTATCAGCTTATGAATGTGGCTTTCAACCATTCGAAGAGGCCCGTACCAAGTTTGATATTCGTTACTATCTATTAGCGATTTTGTTTTTGGTTTTTGATTTAGAAATTATGTTTATGTTTCCGTGGTGTATTGCTATTTCTAAAATTGGGTTTTTTGGTTTTTGAGTGTTGAGTATCTTTCTCTTTATACTTACATTGGGATTTTTTTACGAATGGTTTAAAGGAGCATTAGAATGGGATTAAAGACGTTTACTAGTCCAATATGATTACCTAATTTGCTCTTGTCTTTGTGTCCGCATTTTATAAATTCGATTATTATTTCAGATCCTTTAACCGTTCACCTCATCGTAAATTTTAAAAAAATTATACCTTTAATTTTTTTATTGCGTAATCATAGCCTTCTACGTTTTTCTAATATTGTAGACATTTTTTGTGTTGATTATCCATCTGCTTTGAAACGTTTCGAAATAATTTATACTTTACGTAGCTTATCTTATAATTGTTTATTACATTTGCATATTCGTATTTTGGAACAAGATTATATTGAAAGTGTCTCTACTTTATTTAAAGGGGCTGTATGGTTTGAACGTGAAGTTTGGGATATGTTTGGTGTTTTTTTTAAAAATAATCCCGATTTGCGACGTATTTTATCTGATTATGGTTTTGAAGGATTTCCTTTACGTAAGGATTTTCCTTTAACTGGTTATTTGGAAGTCCGCTACGATGATGAGGTTGGTGATGTGGTTTATGAGCCCGTTGAATTGTCCCAAGATTACCGTTATTTTAATTTTTCTAGCCCGTGGGAGCGTTTAACTAGTTTTTCCTCAAATTTTTAATTTATGTTGTCTTTAGAT